>WBZP01002679.1_pt1 | contig 20166 bp, 24 predicted proteins | sample 5204301 | NCBI WGS metagenome assembly WBZP01 (sample SAMN12412401, study PRJNA552823) | activated sludge metagenome | isolation source: activated sludge from nitrification reactor of wastewater treatment plant... | place: USA: Pennsylvania | collected 2017
TCATCCGCCGCGGCGCCAAGCTGCTCTACGCCTACGGCGAGGCCACCGTCGCCAAGGTCACCGTCATCACCCGCAAGGCCTACGGCGGCGCGTACTGCGTCATGGGCTCCAAGGACATGGGCTGCGACGTCAACGTGGCCTGGCCGTCGGCGCAGATCGCCGTCATGGGAGCGTCGGGCGCCGTCGGCTTTGTCTACCGCCAGCAGCTCAAGGAAGCGGCCGCCGAGGGCAAGGACGTCGACGCGCTTCGCCTTGAGCTGCAACAAGATTACGAGGACACCCTGGTGAACCCGTACGTCGCCGCCGAGCGCGGTTATGTGGACGCCGTCATCCCGCCGTCGCACACCCGCGGCTACATCGGCACCGCGCTGCGGCTGCTCGAACGCAAGGTGGTGCAGGTGCCGCCGAAGAAGCACGGCAACATTCCGCTGTAATTGCAGATTTCGGCGTGCAAACGGGCGCTGAGCGCCCCTAACCACGCCGAAATCACCGAAGGAGACTTGATGGACCACGACGCCGACATCACCGAGGTCAGCGACCCCCGCGACATGACCATCGACGATCCGCCGTCGGTGGTCCCCGAAGTGCAGATCGTCAAGGGCCAGCCCACCGACGAGGAAATCGCCGCGCTGGCAACGGTTCTCGCCGCCGCCGGCGGCGGATCGCACCACCCCGGCCCGCAGGAGCTCAACATGTGGGGCCACCCCATCGACAAGCTGCGCTACTCCTACGCCAGCTGGCAGCGGGTGACACTGCTGGAGCGGTCGCACCTGCGGCGATGACCCGCCTGGTCCTCGCCTCGGCGTCCTCGGGGCGCCTCGGTGTGCTGCGCGGCGCCGGCGTCGAGCCGCTGGTGATCGTGTCCAGTGTCGACGAGGACGCCATCATCGCGGCCCATCCGGGTGCGCCGACCGAGGTGGTACTCGCGCTCGCCGAGGCCAAGGCACTCGACGTCGTCGCCCGGGTCCCCTCCGAGCTGGCGGTAGATTGCGTTGTCATTGGCTGCGATTCGATGCTGCTGCTCGACGGCAAGCTGTGCGGGAAACCCGGCACGCCGGAAGCCGCGCATGCGCAGTGGCGGGCGACGACGGGCAGATCGGGCACCCTGTTGACCGGGCACTGCGCAGTCCGAATGCGCCTGGGCGCATCGAACCAGGTGTCATGCGAAACCGGTTCCACCACAGTGCATTTCGCAACCCCGTCGGACGCGGAACTCGATGCGTACATCGCCAGCGGCGAACCCCTGGCCGTGGCGGGCGGTTTCACCCTCGACGGCCTGGGCGGCTGGTTCGTCGACCGCATCGAGGGCGATCCCTCCAACGTCATCGGCCTGAGCCTGCCCACGCTGCGGCGCCTGTTGACCGGACTCGGCGTCACCGTTGCGGGTCTCTGGCCGGTAGCGGGCTGATCTTCGAAAGCCCGGGTATACCGCTATGGTCTTGCCAATGTTGGCTATTCGGCCCCGATCGGCGTTCGCTGAGGCAGCGGTCGTGTTCACTGCGACCCTCCTGCTCCACGTCGCCGTCGTGTTCGCGGTGCGCGACCGCGGCTGGGACGACGGTGCCATCACGATGGCGTTCGCGGACACCTTCGCCCAAACCGGCCGGATGTCGATAACACCGCCCAGCGAGGTCATCGAAGGATTCTCGAGTCCCGCGTGGCTGCTCCTCCTGGCCGGTGTCTACCGTGTGTTCCCATTGGCCTTCGGCGGAATGATCCTGGCCGCCCAACTGCTGACCGCACTGTTTGCTGCGCTGGGGGCGACGCTCCTCTGGGATCTACTGCGGCCGTTCCTTCCACGCGTGGCGATGCTGTTCAGCATCGCGGTGTTTTGCTACGGTCCGTTCCTCCTCGAAACGGCCAACGGGATGGAGATGACCGCACTCTCGGCTGCCGTGCTTGCGCTCCTGCGATCGATCACACGGCTGCCGGCCCGGACATGGCAGATGGTCGCGCTGGCTGCGCTCGTCCCGTGGATCCGACTCGAGGCCGCCGGATATCTGGCCGTGGCCGCGCTCGCGCTGATCGCCCTGTCGCGCGACTATCGCCGTGCCGGCGCACTCGTGGCCGGCGCCGTCGCTTCGTCAATCGTCCTAACGGCGGTTCGCCTCGCCTTGTTCGACTCTCTGGTGCCAAACACCATCATCGCGAAACGCTGGCCGGTATATGGATCGGACACATTTCTCGGACATCTCAGGCAGCCCGTGCTGGATCTCCTCTATGTTCTGGCTCCCGGGATGCTCCTTACTGCGGTCATCCTCGCCGCGCGACGTCCATCCCTCCGGCACATTCGGGCACGCATCCATCCGGCGGGGGCGTTCATCGTCGGTTACGTGATGGCCGTCGGCATCTTCAACCTCGGGATTGGCTACAACTGGGGCTACCCCGGACGAATGGAGCAGTCTGCCATCGCCCTCGCCGTGGTCTTGGTTTGTTACACCGCACCCGTCGCCCTGCGATCGGTGGACTCGGTGCGGCACCTGATCCCGATCCTAGTCGCGATGGCCGTTCTGAGTTACGTCGGTGTCTTTGTCGGCGACGATCAGATGACCAAGCGCTGGCCCACCGGCCGGGCGGACGACACCACACCGGCTGACATCAGCGAGACCGGCCGAGCGCTCGACGATCTCCGCGTTCGCCTGGGGTTGCCGACCATGTCGGTCCTGCTGCCGGATGTCGGTGGCTCGTCGCTGTGCTGCCAGAACTTACAGGTCATGGACCTAGGCATGCTGGCCAGCCGCGAGCTGGCTCGCGACGGGTACCAAGCCGCCGGGGATTACGTCGAAGAACACCGGCCGGACGTCATCGTCGATCCGTCCTGGGGTGCCGGTTCGCTGATCTACGACACCAGCTACTTCTCCGCAAACTATGTACCGATCACGACCGGGGACAACTGGTTCTATCTGCGCACAACACACTTTGCGGAGTTGGAGCCGCAGTGTTCCTGGATCTCGACAGAGGACGCGAAACCTTTGTGGCACAACCCCGATGGATACACCGAGCGATACCTTCAGGAATCGCACACGACAACCGTCTGCCTACTGCGGTGAGTGCGCGGTCCCGAACCGTTTCGCATAGACTCCGGCCATCCTGCGCGGGAAGGCATGAATTGCGGTACGTCTTGTTGATGCTGTGCGCTCTCTTGGCGCTGACCGGGTGCGACCGTAAGCCGCCGGATTACGTCTCCAAATACACGCCGCCCCACCCGAGTCGCCGACGGCTGCCGTCGCAATCACCGGAGACGAGGTGACGGTGGGTGGGCAGGCCGCGCAAGGCTGGCCGGCCCTGGCCAAAGTGCAGCTCCAGCAACAAGGCATCAAGATATTCACGAGAGTGGGCGCTGACACCGGGTCCGGATACGTGTCGTCTGGCGACAACGTGGGCGTGTTTGCCGACCAGGTCAAAGACCTGGTCGCCCAGAACACCAAACTCGTGGTGCTGTTCGGGTCGATAAATGAGGTGGAAACGCCCGCGAACGAACTCTCGACCGCCGTGCGGCACACCCTGACCGAAGTCCAGACCGCCGCACCGGCCGCCAGGGTTCTGGTAATCGGCCCGGCCCCGGTGCCCGCCGCACCCCCGCCGGAACTGCCGCCGGTTCGCGATGTCGTGAAGGCAGGCGCCCAAGCCGTCGGCGCGACGTTCGTCGACCCGATCGTCGCAGGATGGTTCGCCGACCAACCCGACCTGATCGGCTCCGACGGCACCAACCCGACCGCCGCGGGGCAGGCCTACCTCGCCGGCAAGATCGCCCCGCTCATTGCCCAGCAGTTGCAGTCGCCGGCACCGGATCTGGTCATCGCTCCCCGGTAGGCCGACCCGGGGTCAGCTCACGGGCGCGTCTGTTCGGCGCGTGTAGCGGTCACCCGCCGCCCGCCGGTCGACGTGTGCCGCGTTCCTGTTGAACTCGGCGAACAATTAGGTGTATCGAGTGGTGCATCACGGCGAATCAGGCGCCCGAAGCATTGGTGCGATGGGCGATGCGTTCTGCGCGCACAACGAGAGCCGCCGATGGCACCACCTTGCCAGATAGGTAGGTCGACAACCGCGAGGGCGACGTGCCGAGACGCGCGGCGAACTCCGCCGCGGTGAGGCCGGATTCAGCGACGAGCACGCTCAGGCGCCGGCGAACTTCTTCGCGCGCTGATTGCTCGACCTCCTCACGGGCGCGCGCGACGGCACGTTGCAACGTCGCCGTAACGCCACGGTCCTCGGCAAGCTCGAGTGCTTCCAGGAGTTGCGTGGCGACGGGCCCCCAGGGCTCCGCCTTGACCGCGTCGGCGATCCTGCGCCACTCGGGAAGCGAACCCCGGTCCACCGCGGTGAGCAGTCCTTCCACACCCCATTCCGCTACCGGATCGGCGGGGGTGACCGTGAGGTTTCGAAATCGTAAGTTGCTCATGGGTTTTCCAACATGGCATCGGCGATGGCCATGCACTGTCGGGCGACAGCGTCCCAAGATGCCCATCGAGGCGCGAGGTTCTTGTAGCTGCTCAGCTGTCTGGTCGTCTGCGAATCTCTTGGCCGAGGGTCACCGAGTTGGCGAAGCAGTTGTGACGCCACCGCCGTCTGGTCGTCGCCGGCATCAGCGTCGTAGTAATCATCGATGCGGTTCAACACCGAAGCAGACCAATTGACCCCGAAATGATCCGACAACGCCGCGACGTCGATGTAGTCGCGGGCCTGATTGCGCTTGACGATCAAATAGGCCTTGATCCTCAATGTCTCTTCTGCGGTGGGAACCGCAATCGAGCCCCCGCCAGGTGCCTGCACCGTTTGGACTTCCAACGGACGACGGCGCATCAGCTGGCGCACACCCGCTTCGATGTCACCGAGTGAACCCAAGATGATCTTTCCGGGCGTGGCTCGATTGAGCACCCATTCGGGGTCGGATTCGAGCGCCTCGAGCACGATGTCGAACCTGTTTCCGAGGTCCGCAACAACGTGGTCGTGGCCATAGGAATCGCGATGACCCGCATAGAACGCGGCTGCCGAGCCGCCGACGAGAACGGCGTCGGGCACCAGTGCCTGGAGCCGCGCCGCCGAGCGGAGGACTTCCTCGAACGACACACACCACCTCCTATGTAGTTATCATATCCGATAACTACATAGGAGGTGCGCAACTCGCCGCCGGTCCAGGAGCCGGCCGTCACGCCCCGCTGAGGTGGCTCATCCCGTGTGATCGAAGTCCATATCGGCGAACAACCAGAACTCGCTGATCTTGCCGTCGCGCAGGTGGTAGAAGTAGCCCGCTTCCGACTCGAATCGCTCGCCCTCGGTCAACGTCGCCGAGAAGTGAAACCGCATCGCAAACCGGTTCTCCCCCGCGATCAGGTCGTCGATGTGAAACTCGGGGTCGCCGAAATTGGTTCTGTCCCAATCGAGTCGGCGCACCAAGTCGTCATAGCCGAGTGTCGTCCAGCCTTTGGGTCCCTCGTGGTGGCCGATGACGTCGCGGTGATAGAAGTCCGGGACCGCGGAGGAATCGAAGCGGCCCCACACCTGCTCCATCAAACGGTTGGCGAAATCCCGCGTCTGCTCGGCGTCCACCCAGACAGCCTGCCCCCGGCCGGTTCTGCAGGCAAACACTCCGCCCTACTGCCCACCAAGTCGCTCGTTGTCGCTCAGAGGCGGGCACATCGCCGACCCCGTCCGGCGCCGGGGCGCAAGTGACGGATGTGACCACAGCACCACCTGCCGGACGCCCACCGCGCTCACCCACCGTGGGGTCCCGCCGCCGCCGGTAGGCTGGCCGAGTGCCGCTTCCCGCAGACCCCAGCCCCGTCCTGAAGGACTACGCCCACCCCGAACGCCTCGTCACCGCCGACTGGCTGTCCGCTCGTCTGGGCACCCCCGGCCTGGTCATCGTCGAGTCCGACGAGGACGTCCTGCTCTACGACATCGGGCACATCCCGGGCGCGGTCAAGATCGACTGGCACACCGACCTCAACGACCCGCACGTGCGCGACTACATCACCGGTGAACAGTTCGCAGACCTGATGAACCGCAAGGGAATTCATCGCGACGACACCGTAGTCATCTACGGCGACAAGAGCAACTGGTGGGCCGCCTACGCACTGTGGGTGTTCACGCTGTTCGGCCACGAAGACGTCCGGCTGCTCAACGGCGGGCGCGATCTGTGGATCTCCGATCACCGCGACACCACCCTGGACGTGCCGACCCGGACCGGCACCGACTACCCGGTCGTCGAACGCGACGACGCCCCGATCCGCGCCTACCGCGAGGACGTCTTGAGCGCACTGGGCAGCAGCACGCTGATCGACGTCCGCTCGCCGCAGGAGTACACCGGCGAACGCACCCACATGCCCGACTACCCCGAGGAGGGCGCGCTGCGCGGCGGGCACATCCCCACCGCGGTGTCGGTGCCGTGGTCCCGCGCCGCCGACGACAGCGGCCGGTTCCGCAGCCGCGCCGAACTCGACGACATCTACGCCTTCGCCACCGACGGCACCCCCGTGATCGCCTACTGCCGCATCGGCGAACGCTCCAGCCACACCTGGTTCGTCCTGACCCATCTGCTCGGCGTGCCGAACGTGCGCAACTACGACGGCTCGTGGACCGAGTGGGGCAACACCGTGCGGGTGCCGATCGTCGCCGGGGACGAACCCGGCTCGTTGTGAGCCTGCCCGCGCCGCTGGCCGAGGTGGTCTCCGACTTCGCCGACGTCGACGGCCAGGACAAGCTGGCGCTGCTGCTGGAGTTTTCCCAGGACCTGCCCGCGCTGCCGTCGTGGCTGCAGGAGGCGGCGATGGAACCGGTACCGGAGTGCCAGTCGCCGCTGTTCCTTCACGTCGACGCCACCGACCCCGAGCACGTGCGGCTGTACTTCAGCGCGCCCGCCGAGGCGCCCACCACCCGCGGCTTCGCGTCGATCCTGGCGACCGGTCTGGACGGCCAATCGCGGGCCGACATCCTGGCCGTGCCCGACGACTTCTACGCCGAGTTGGGGCTGGCCAAGCTGATCAGCCCGCTGCGGCTGCGCGGCATGTCGGCCATGCTGACCCGGATCAAGCGGCGGTTGCGCGAGAGCTGACGGGTCCGCCTGCCTCGCGGCGGCCGATTTCAGCGCCGCCTGCGAGGGTCACTCGCACGTTGTGGCAGGCATTGCTGAAAGCGGCTACCCAGCGCAACGGGCCCGCCGACACCGTTACCCGTGAGTAAGGAGACACCCGGAACCGCGCGCCGATTCGCGCCACATAAACTCCCCCCGATAGATTGTTTAAGACGATTCTTAGAGACCCAGTCCCAGGAGGCGCAGTGGCCAGTCACGCCAACGAGAAGATCTCGAAGGTGCTTGTCGCCAACCGCGGTGAAATCGCGGTCCGGGTGATCCGCGCGGCCAAGGACGCCGGCCTGGCGAGTGTGGCCGTCTACGCCGAGCCCGACGCCGACGCACCCCACGTGCGGCTGGCCGACGAGGCGTTCGCGCTGGGCGGGCAGACCTCCGCCGAGTCCTACCTTGACTTCGGCAAGCTCCTCGACGCGGCAGCCAAGTCCGGCGCCAACGCGATCCACCCCGGCTACGGCTTCCTGTCCGAGAACGCCGACTTCGCCCAGGCCGTCATCGACGCCGGGCTGATCTGGATCGGGCCGTCACCGCAGTCGATCCGCGACCTCGGCGACAAGGTCACCGCCCGGCACATCGCCGCCCGCGCCGAAGCCCCGCTGGTGCCCGGCACCCCCGACCCGGTCAAGGACGCCGACGAGGTCGTCGCCTTCGCCAAGAAGCACGGCGTCCCGGTGGCCATCAAGGCCGCGTTCGGCGGCGGCGGGCGCGGCATGAAGGTCGCCCGCACCATCGAGGAGATCCCCGAGCTGTTCGAGTCGGCCACCCGCGAGGCCGTCGCCGCCTTCGGCCGCGGCGAATGCTTCGTCGAGCGCTACCTGGACAAGCCGCGCCACGTCGAGGCGCAGGTGATCGCCGACAAGCACGGCAACGTCGTCGTCGCCGGCACCCGCGACTGCTCGCTGCAGCGCCGCTTCCAGAAGCTCGTCGAGGAGGCGCCCGCGCCGTTCCTGAGCAAGAAGCAGCGCAAGGAGATTCACGAGTCCGCCAAGCGCATCTGCAAGGAAGCCGGCTACTACGGCGCCGGCACCGTCGAGTACCTCGTCGGCCAGGACGGGCTGATCAGCTTCCTCGAGGTCAACACCCGCCTGCAGGTCGAGCACCCCGTCACCGAGGAGACCTCCGGCATCGACCTGGTGCGCGAGCAGTTCCGCATCGCCGAGGGCGAGAAGCTCGACATCTCCGAAGACCCTGAGCCACGCGGACATTCGTTCGAATTCCGCATCAACGGCGAAGACGCCGGCCGCGGCTTCCTGCCCGCCCCCGGGCCCGTCAACACGTTCGATCCGCCCACCGGCGCCGGCGTGCGACTGGACTCCGGGGTGGAGACCGGCTCGGTCATCGGCGGGCAGTTCGACTCGATGCTCGCCAAGCTGATCGTCACCGGCGCCACCCGCGAGGAAGCCCTGGCGCGCTCGCGGCGCGCACTGGCGGAGTTCACCATCGAGGGCCTGGCCACCGTCATCCCGTTCCACCGCGCCGTCGTGTCCGACCCGGCGTTCATCGGTGACGAGAACGGCTTCAGCGTGCACACCCGCTGGATCGAGACCGAGTGGGACAACACCGTCGAGCCCTTCACCGGCGGCGGCGCAGTCGACGAGGAGGAGGCCACCCCGCGGCAGACCGTCGTCGTCGAGGTCGGCGGCCGTCGCCTGGAGGTGTCCCTGCCCGGCGACATGGCCATCGGCGGCAGCGCCGGACCCGAGCACGGTGCGCTGCGCAAGAAGCCCAAGGCGCGCAAGCGTGCCCACCGCGGCGGCGCGGCGGCCTCCGGTGATGCCGTCACCGCGCCGATGCAGGGCACCGTCGTCAAGGTGGCCGTCGAAGAGGGTCAGGCTGTTGCGGCCGGCGACCTGATCGTCGTGCTGGAGGCCATGAAGATGGAGAACCCCGTCACCGCCCACAAGGATGGCACCGTCACCGGCCTGGCCGTCGAGCCCGGTGCCGCCATCACGCAGGGCACCGTCATCGCCGAGATCAAGGACTAGATTCCCCGCCCCCCAGGGCGATTTCAGCGACCCCTGCGAGGTCTACTCGAACAACGTCGCAGGCAACGCTGAAATCAGCGACGCCTTTGCGCGCCGAGCGTGGCGCGCGCATCCTTGATCAGGAGCAGAAGGTGCAGCGGGTCCGTCGGTGACGGCTCGAAACCGAAGTGGGCGTAGAACGATCGAGCCTGACCGTGAAGCGCATGCACCAACATCGCCCGTACCCCGATGAGGTCGGCGGCGGCGATGCAGCGGCCGATGGCATCGCGCAACAGATGTGCACCCAGACCTTCGCCCTGTTCTGCACGATCGACGGCCAACCGGGATAACAAGATAACCGGCACCGGGTCAGGCATGTTGCGGCGAACCCTGCCGTGTGCGGATCGGCGTACGACCGCGGCGGCAGCCAGGGCATAGAAGCCGACGACCCGCCCGTCGCGGCAGGTCACGAAGCACCGCGAGGCGCCCTCGGCATCGTTGGCCAGTGCTCGTTTGCGCAGATAGGTGTCCAGGTCAGGTTCGCCGCTGTCGAAGCCGGCGACATCGTCTGTGGCACGGATCGGCCGCGGCGGACTGTAACCGCTCAACTACGGTTCGTCGAACACTGTTGGCTCGGCGAACAGCGCCGCAAGCCGGGGTTTGGTGGCCACCGGTCGGTCCAGCACCGCGAGAAACTCCTTCCACGCCGAGTCATCGAGCACGAACAGTCGCCGGTCGGCAAGAACATCGCGCGCACGGGCCAATGTCGCGGTGACGGTGAAGTTCGTCAAGTCGGTGCCCTCGGCTTCGGCGGCGCGGCGGATCAGTGCATCCTGATCAGGGGTCAGGCGCACCGCGAAGCGTTCCGTCTTGTTCGCCATGCCCATCAATGTACGCCTATTGGGCGCACGGACCTGTCGGATCAGAACTCGATGCTGCCCAGCATGGCTCCGGGCCCGGTGACCAGACTGTCGGACTTCAGCCGCGCGCCGAAGTAACGTGCGTTCGCGTCGACCACCACGGTCTGCTCACCGTGCCGGCGCACCGCGACCTCCGCCAGGAACGCCGCCACCTCCTCCCCCGCGATGGGCTGGATCATCGCGTGGCGCGCACAATCGTGTACGGCAACCCCGATGCGGTGATCACCTTCTCCTGGGCGGCCTTGGCCCGCAGGTACGGACTGTCCGGCAACCCGTCGGTACCCACGATCGACAACTCCACGAGGTGCTTGACCCCGGCGGCCGTCGCCGCGGCCACGATGTTGGTGATCCCGGTGACGAAGAAGTCAGCCAACTCCGCGGGGTCGAAGGACGGCGCGTTGGTCACGTCGACCACGGCGTCGGCACCCGCCAGCGCCTTCGCGAGGCCCGTGCCGGCGAGCACGTCGACGCCCGAGCGCCGCGACGCCGACACCACCTCCTCACCCTCGTGCGCCAACTTGTCGACGAGCTTGGTCCCGATGAATCCACCGGCTCCCAGCACCACCACTTTCATCCATCGAGCATGGCACGCTGTCGCCATGGAACCCATCGAGATCAACGCCGGGTCGTGGTATTTGCGGGCGCTGCGCGCCGACGAGCGCGTCGACGACCGGCCCGCCCTGGCCGAGATGGGCGTCACCGATCCCGACTACGTCGAGCGCACCGCACTGGGCTGGGCGCAGGACGTCCACTACACCTGGGCGGTCTGCGAGCCCACCACCGGCGAACTGCTCGCAGAAGTGACACTGGACCCACAAACAGCGGCGCTGGCGACACGGACCCGGCGCGGGCACGACGACGCGGCCGCGTCGGCCGCAGAGGCGGTGCGCCGCTTTGCAATTGCGTACGGCATCGGCTAACGCCCGGGAGCCTCCCGGACGGTGCGCACGTGACACGGTTAAATGACCCAATGCGTAACGTCGTCCGCATCGGCGGAAGCGCGCTCGCGGTGCTGATTGTCATCGCAGCCGCCGTCGGGGTCGGACTCGCCGTCTACCAGACCAACGCCAACCGCCAGCCCGAGGACCACAGCACGGGTGCAGCCGACGCCGCCGACCGCGTATCCATCACCGCGATAATCGAGAAGGTCGACACCTCGCAGTACGCGATGAACATGCGGGTGTGGGCCGTTCCCCACGGCCGGTTCACCTCGGACGGCGGCGAGACCGCGAATCGCGACATCCAAGTGCAGTCCACCGGACTCAACGGCACCAGCATGACCCTGAAAGCCGGACAGCGCATCGGCGCCCAGAGCGTGCCGATAGAGATCGACCGCGGGGATGTCTCCACCTACCCCTTCGACCGGTACACCGCCGACCTCTACTTCTCCGCGGTCGCCGACGGGGAGAACATCCCGGTGGAGTTGACCGTCGAGAATTCCGACGCCCTGTTCACGGTGAAAGCCTCCGGGACCGCCGACGACACCGAACCCGGATTCCGGGTAGAGCAGAGCCGGTCCCCGGGCACGGTCATCATGGTGACCCTGATGTTCGTGATCATGTGGGCGCTGGCGCTGGCGGTGGCGGCCGCGGCCGCGGTCATCGTCCGCAAACGCCTGGGACTGGTGTGGCCGGCGCTGGGGTGGATGGCCGCCACCTTGTTCGCGCTGGCTGCGTTCCGCGGCACCGCGCCGGGAAGCCCGCCCATCGGCTGCATCCTGGACTACACCGCATTCCTGTGGGCCGAAGCCATCGTCGCGTGTTCGCTGGTTTACGTCGTGGTGTGCGGCGTTCTCCTGGATTGGCCCACCGAGACCCCACCATGACGCTCGGCCGACGCCATTTCCTCCGCGGAGCCGCCCTGGGCCTGTCCACGATGGCGGGACCGGGCCTCGTGGCCTCCTGCGCCGACCGAGACGAGCGGACCGGACCCGAACCCGACGTGATCGTCATCGGCGCCGGGATGAGCGGCCTCGCGGCGGCGCGCCACCTCGCCGATCACGGGCACGGCGTGACGGTCCTGGAGGCCCGAAACCGGATCGGCGGACGGATCTGGACCAGCACGACATGGTCCGGCATTCCCCTGGACCTCGGCGCCTCGTGGATCCACGGCATCGACGGCAACCCCGTAGTCGACCTGGCCGAGCAGGCCGGTGCGCGCACCGTGGCGACCTCCGGCGACAGCATCACCCTCTACGCCCCCGGCGGGCAGGAACTGACCGATCCGCAGAGCGGGCGCATCGAGCATTGGCACACCGAGACCGCCGACGCGCTGACGCGCTACCAGGACGACGAGGACATCGACACCTCTGTTCGATCGGCCGTCGATGACGCGATCGCTGCCGCTGACCTCAGCGACCTCGACAACGCGATGCTGGCCTGGACCCTCAACGAGTACGAACACGAGTACTCGGGCAGCGTCGACCAGCTCTCCGCCCTGCACTTCGACGACGACGCCGCCCTCAACGGCGGTGACGTCCTGTTCCCCGGCGGCTACGGCCGGCTCACCGAGCATCTCGCCAACGGGCTGCGCATCCTCACCGGGCACACGGTGGTGCGGGTCGACTGGGGCCGCGACGGGGTGACGGTCACCACCGACAAGGGGACATTCCAGGCCGGCAAGGTGGTGGTCACCCTGCCGCTGGGGGTGCTGCAGACCGACTCCGTCACCTTCGGCGCCGGCCTGCCCGCCACCACCCTCGAGGCGATCCGCGCCCTCGGCGTCGGCGTGCTCAACAAGTGCTACCTCCGCTTCCCCGACGTGTTCTGGGCTGATTCGGACTGGATCGGCTACGTTGCGCCCGCCGACCGCTACGGGCAATGGACGCAGTGGATCAACGTCGCCCGCCCCACCGGTGCGCCGGTACTCCTCGGCTTCAACGCCGCCGATTTCGGGCGCGCGATCGAAAAGTGGAGTGACACAAAGATTGTCGCCAGCGCGATGGCGACCCTGCGCACCGTCTACGGGCCCGGGATTCCGGACCCCGTCGACGCCCAGATCACCCGCTGGGCATCGGACGTCTTCGCGAAGGGCTCTTACTCCTACAACAAGGTCGGCTCCACACCCACCATGCGGGACGACCTCGCGGCGGCCGTCGACGACCGCGTCTACTTCGCCGGCGAGGCCACCGACCGGCACTCCTTCGCCACCGTCCACGGCGCCTACCTCTCGGGTATTCGGGCCGCTCGCCAGATCGTCGAACACCGCTAACGACTAGGTCAGGAAAATGACATCCAGCCCCGCGCCCGTCACCGTCACCGTCACCGGGGGCGCCGGCCAGATCGGCTACGCCGCGCTGTTCCGCATCGCCGCCGGCGCGATGCTCGGCCACGACACCCCGGTGGTGCTGCGACTGCTCGAACTGCCCGGCGCGGTGCGCGCCGCCGAGGGCGTGGTGATGGAACTCGACGACGGCGCCTTCCCACTGCTGGCCGCCACCGAGATCTACGACGACCCGGTGAAGGCCTTCGACGGCGTGGACGTTGCGCTGCTGGTCGGCGCGCGGCCGCGGTCGAAGGGCATGGAGCGCGCCGACCTGTTGAGCGCCAACGCCGAGATCTTCTCGGTGGCCGGCCAGGCGTTGAACGAGGGCGCGGCCGACGACGTCCGGGTGCTGGTGGTGGGCAACCCGGCCAACACCAACGCGCTGGTGACCTCCGCGCATGCGCCCGACATCCCGCGCGAGCGGTTCACCGCGCTGACCCGCCTGGACCACAACCGTGCCGTCGCGGCCCTGGCCCGGCATGCGCGGGTGCCCGTCACCGAGATCTCGCGGATGACGATCTGGGGCAATCACTCCCCCACCCAGTACCCGGACATCTTCCACGCCCACGTAGCCGGCCGCTCCGGCGCCGACTTCGCCGCCGACACCCATTGGCTCACAGACGATTTCATCCCGACGGTGGCCCGCCGCGGCACCGCGATCATCGAGGCCCGCGGAACGTCGTCGGCGGCCTCGGCCGCCAACGGCGCCATCGACCACATCGACGACTGGGTGCACGGCACTGTTGACGGCGATTGGACCTCGGTCGCGCTGCCCTCCCCCGGCGTCTACGGCGTCGACGAGGGCCTGGTGTGCTCCTTCCCGTGCCGCTCGGTGGACGGTCGCTGGGAGATCGTCGAGGGGCTGGACATCAACGAGTTCTCCCGCAGCCGCATCGACGCCTCGGTGGCCGAACTGCGCTCCGAACGCGACGCCGTCGCGGCGCTGGGGCTGCTGTAATTCTCGGCCCCGCACTCTGGTTTCAGCGGCCTCTGCGAGGGCTACTCGAACAACGTCGCAGAGGGCGCTGAAAACACCCCGGGGTTCACGGGAAATCGATGTCGCGCCCCGTCGCCAGATCCCCGCATTCGACGGCCACCACGTCGTCGCGGCCGGCCAGGAAGACCCGCGCGCCCTGATCGCCGTGCAACGTCTCCAGCAGCGCGGGCCAATGCCGGCGGGCGATCACCACCGGATGTCCGGGCCGGCCGTCGAAAACCGCTCGGGCCAAGCCTGATTCGCCCGCCGCGGCCAGCACCCGCGCCACCACGTCGGCCCCCACATCCGGGATGTCGACGACGTGCAGCACGGCCGGGTCCGAAGTCGCGGCACGCAGGCCCGCCCGCAGCGAGGCGGCCATGCCGTCGGCCCAGTCTTCGGCGACCACGGCGCGCGCGGGCGGCGGAACGTCCACCACCGCCGCGCCGAGCACCACGATCACGTCCCGGCAGCCGCCGGCTCTGAGGGCATCGACGGCCCGCGAAAGCCAATCTGCGGCAAGGGCTTTGGGCATACCGAATCGGGTTCCAGAGCCCGCGGCCAGCACAATGCCCACCGGTCCCGTCGACTGCGTCATCAAAGAATCATCATATCGGCGCCATTCATTTTCAGCGCTGGCTGCGACGTTGTCCGAGTAGACCTCGCAGTAGGCGCTGAAAGCGGGCTGTTCACCAGATGCCGGCAGTCCGCCGACGGCACTCACCGGGGTGCACTCACTCGCCTGGTCGTCAGGGAAATACCCACGACGGGCCCGACCTCAGCACCGCCGTGGAACACTTGCACGTCGTCGGTCAGGGACGTCAGCACCTGCCAGCTGAAGCTGCCGCGCGCCAACACCTCGTCGGCGGCCAATGACGAGGTGGTGGATACGTCGATCACCAGGTCGCCGGGCCGCGGATCGATCACCACAACCAGGGTGGACGCCGGGGTGGTCGCCTTGATCAGCCGGGTACACGCCTCGTCCACGGCCAGACGGAGGTCGGCGACCGCGTCCACATCGAGATCCTCGAACGTCGCCAGGGCGCCGATGACGGTGCGCACCACGGCGAGGTTTTCGAGTTGGGCCGCGACACGGACCTCGACGGAGTTCGGACTGCGCCCACCCTCGGCGTTAGACATAAAGCGGCCTCCCGACGATACCGCCCCGACAGTACCCCAGGGTCTCGACGATCCCGGGTTTTCACACCCGCGACGGGCGTTTAGTCAAACGTCGTTGCAGGCGGGTACTTTCGTGGCATGACCGAACCTCAGGACAGCATCCCGCAGGACACCGAAGAAGACGCGCCCGTGCCCCTCGAGAGCAACCCCGCCGACTGGCAGGAACAGCATCAGGATGTGCCCGGAGACCCCGACGAGCGACGCTGACACCGGTTGCGGGCCAACGCTATCCGATGCCGGCGATCGTCGGGAATCCGATGGTCAGAGTGAACAGCGACAGCGTCAACAGGAACCAGCCCGCGCCCTGCCAGCCCCACCAGATTCCGTCGTCGCGCCAGATCCGATAGGTCCGGACGAACGCGCCGACGGTGCCGACGGCCAGGATCACAGGCGCGGCCAGTCCCAGCGCGGTGCGCGCGGGCCGACCGCAGGCGGCGGTGTCGACGTCGACGCCCGCTCCGCAGGTGTGCACCCACAGCGCGGCCACTACGAGCATGACGGTGCCGGCCAGCGCGAACCAGGCGGCCCACTTCACCGCCCCGCCACTGTCCACACGGCTGAAGGGGTTGCCGCGCGTCGTCGGTGTGGAATATCTACTCATGTCATCACCTCTCCGGGGCGGTCACCCGCGCGGTCAAACGCCCCGCTTGGCGCCCTTGACCGCCGCGATCGTGTCGGGGTCGCCGGCGAAGTCCGCGTGAACCTCGTTGCGGCCGAAGGCGAACAGCAGAAGCTCCGGGATTTCGCCGGTGATCGTCAGCGCGGGGCCGTCGCCGACGGTGGCCAGCGTGCGCCCCTCCGGGGTGCACAACGACACCCGGGCCGGCACCTTCGACATGCCCACCCGGGCGAACATCGCCAGCGGCCGGCGCAGGGCGGCGACGGTGGCGGCGTCGAGGTGGCGCGGCTGCCAGTCCGGCGCGGCCCGCCGGACGTCCTCGTGGTGGACGAACATCTCCGTGACGTTGGCCACCGGGTCGAGCAGCTTCAACGGGGAATACAGCGGCGGGCCGGCGGCCAGCTTGTCCACCAGCGTGGACCAATCCGTCCCGGCGGCAACGCGGTTCTGCACCCTGGCCGTGTAACCGGCCAGGACGGGGATCAGGATGCCGGGGGCGGCGTCGAGACGGTGCTCGCGGATCACCATGTGGGCGGTCAGGTCTTTCGTGGTCCAGCCCTCGCAGAGGGTCGGCGCATCGGGGCCGACGGCGCGCAGTGTGGCGACCAGGGCGGCGCGTTCGTTGCGGGCGACAGACATGCTTCCACGATACTGTCGGCGCCCGGATTTAGGATCGGGCCGTGGTCAAGGGCTACCTGCTCGCCGGTGTGGTCGCCGCTGCCGTGGTGTGGGTGTCATTCGCAAGCGCGGGCTGGGCGGTGGCGGCCGGGGTGGTCGCGCCGGTGCTGCCGTTGCTGATGTGGCGCTTTGCGGCGGGCGTGTGGACGGGCGCGCGGACGCCGTCGCATTTCGAGGATGCGGCCGGGCGGGCGGAGGTGATGTCGGGCACGCAGTTCGAGGACTACGTCGCCACAGTGGCCCGCCGTTGCGGGTTGCCGGTGGTCATGACTCCGCTATCCGGCGACTGGGGGGTGGACCTGATCGTGGGCCGACGGCCGAACCGCCTTGCCGTTCAATGCAAACGAGCCGCCCGGCCGGTCGGGCCAGCGGCCGTGCAGGAAGTGGTCGCCGGGGCGCCGATGCAGGACTGCGCGCAGACGATGGTGGTCACCAACAACGACTTCACGCCCGCGGCCCGCAAGCTGGCCGAGTTGCACGGCTGCCATCTGATCGGCGGCGCCCAGCTGCCCCAGCTTCGCGCGCTGCTGCGCCAGGCCATGTCGTCGCCGGGCCCGGCCCGGCCCGGCCCGGTCAGCCGATTTCAACCGTCACTGCGACGAAGTCCGAGTGAGCCTCGCAAAGGGCGCTGAAACCGGGCGGCAAGTCTCGCGATTCAGCTCAGCGCGTCACGCACCGCGCCCACCGCGATGTCCAGCTCGGCACGCCCGACCGTCAACGCGGGCCGGAAGCGGACACTGGCCTCGCCGCTGGCCAGCACGATGACCCCGCGCAGCCAGAGCCGGTTCACCAGCTCGTCGCGGGCGGCCGCAGAGGGCAGCGTGAAGGCACACATCAGTCCCCGGCCGCGGACGTCGAGCACCGTGTCGGGCAGCTCGCGCGCCAATCCGGACAGCAGCCCGAGCAGATACGCACCCTGCCTCGCCGCGTTGTCGAAAAGCCCCTCCGCGGCAATGGTTTCCAGAATTCGCCGGGATCGGACCATGTCCACCAGATTGCCGCCCCACGTCGAGTTGATCCGGGAACTGACCGCGAAGACGTTGTCGGGCACCTCGTCGACGCGCCGGCCCGCCATCACGCCGCACACCTGGGCCTTCTTGCCGAACGCCACGATGTCGGGCTGCACGCCGAGCTGCTGGTACGCCCACGGCGTGCCGGTCAGACCGCAGCCGGTTTGCACCTCGTCGAAGATCAGCAGCGCGTCGTACTCGTCGCACAGCGCACGCACCGCCGCGAAGAACTCCGGGCGAAAATGCCGGTCGCCGCCCTCGCCCTGGATGGGCTCGGCGATGAAGCAGGCGATGTCGTGCGGGTGCGCCTCGAACGCCGCGCGCGCCTGACGCAGCGAATCCGCCTCCAGCTCAGCAATGTTCACACCCGGGCGCACGAACGGCGCGTCGATGCGGGGCCAGTCGAACTTCGGGAACCGGGCGATCTTGTTCGGGTCGGTGTTGGTCAGCGACAGCGTGTAACCGCTGCGCCCGTGAAAAGCCCCGCGCAGATGCAACACCTTGGCTCCCAGCGCCGGATCCAGTCCACGGGCCTCGTTGAACCGGCTCTTCCAGTCGAAGGCCGCCTTCAGGGCGTTCTCGACGGCCAGCGCGCCGCCGTCGATGAAGAACAGGTGCGGCAGAACCGGATCGCCGAGCACGCGGGTGAAGGTGTCGACGAAGCGGGCCATCGCCACGGTGTAGATGTCGGAGTTGCTCGGCTTGTTGACCGCGGCGGTCGCCAGTTCGGCGCGGAACGCGGGGTCGTCGGCCAGGGCCGGGTGGTTCATCCCCAGCGCCGAGGATGCGAAGAACGTGAACATGTCCAGATAGCGCCGGCCGGTCCGGGCGTCGACCAGATACGAGCCGCGGGACCGCTCCAGGTCCAGAACGAGGTCCATACCGTCGGCCAGGATGCTGCGGCCCAGCACCGAATGCACTTTGGCCGGTGTGACTTCGGCGGCGCGCAGACCGGTATCGGAAGCGACAACATCCGTCATAATGGGTACTTTAACGCAAAATATCCGTCTAGTGACTCTTGACAGCGGATTTTTTACGCTCGGTGTCGGCGGCTCGCGGAGCCCGTCCGATTTCAGCGGCCCCTGCGACGTCCACTCGAACAACGTCGCAGCAAGCGCTCAAATCAATCGCAGGACCGACGACAACGAAGATGCGACCAACGGCCCTTCATCGAGGACTCTGTCGGCCTGTACCCTGCAAGAACTGTGGTTAACCTCACCTCACTGCGCATGCGAGGAGGTTCGACGATGACCCGCCCGTTGACGTTGCCCGAACTCGCCGTCGGGTCGTCCGCCGTCATCCAGGGCATTGCCGACACCGCGCCCGAACAGGTCGCTCTCCGCCTGCGCCACCTCGGGTTTCGCGCCGGCAATGCGGTGCAGGTCGTCCGCGTGGCCCCGCTGGGCGACCCGCACATCTACCGGATCCTCGGCTTCGAGATGTGCCTGCGCCAGCACGAGGCCCGGCATATTCAGATCGCCCCGACATGACCGCGGCCGCCTGCCATTCGACCGGCCCGGTCGACGCCCCGGAGGGCCAGCAGCGCATCGCCCTGATCGGCAGCCCCAACGCCGGTAAGACGAGCGTCTTCAACCACCTGACCGGCATGCGCGCCCGCACCGGCAACTACCCCGGCGTCACCGTCGCCCGCAGCATCGGCACCGGCAAGCACACCTGCCCGCACTGCGGCACCGTGAAATTCACCATCGAGGACCTGCCGGGCGCCTACAGCCTGCATCCGGTCAGCCCCGACGAACAGGTCGTCTACGACCTGCTGCACGGCGACCTACCCGGCGTCAGCCCCCCGGATGCGCTGGCCGTCGTCGTCGACGTCACGGTGCTGGAACGCTCGCTGTCCCTGATCGCACAGGTACTCGCAGTGGGCCGGCCGACCATGGTGATCCTCACGATGACCGACGAACTGGCCAACCGCGGCGGCCACCTCGACGTCGACGCCCTGTCCACGGCACTGGGCGTGCCGGTCGTCGGCGTCGTCGGCAGCCGCGGCAAGGGCTTCGCCCCGCTGCGCGAACAGCTGGCCAGGCCGGACAGCTGGTCCCGCGTTCCCATCGCCCCGCCGCGCGACGACGCCGAGTTCAACAGCTGGGTCTCCTCGATCCTGACCGCCGCGAGATACCGCGCGCCGGAAGCCGACGCCCGCAGCACCCGCATCGACCGCGTGCTGCTGCACCCCGTCATCGGCGCGCTGTTCTTCCTCGCGGTGATGTTCAGCTTCTTCCAGGTGATCTTCACCGTGGCCGCGCCGCTGCAGGACCTCATCGAACAGTTATTCGGCGTGCTCGCCGGCTGGGTGCACGACTACATCCCCAACCAGACCCTCGCCGGGCTGCTCGGCGACGGCGTCATCGGCGGTGTCGGCGCGGTGCTGGTGTTCATCCCGCAGATCACCCTGATGTTCCTGCTGATCTCGTTGCTCGAACAGATCGGTTACATGGCCCGCGCGGC
>WBZP01002680.1_pt1 | contig 20159 bp, 18 predicted proteins | sample 5204301 | NCBI WGS metagenome assembly WBZP01 (sample SAMN12412401, study PRJNA552823) | activated sludge metagenome | isolation source: activated sludge from nitrification reactor of wastewater treatment plant... | place: USA: Pennsylvania | collected 2017
AAAGACGTGTTTGAGCTCGTCGATGATCCCGTGCGGGAGCGACTGCGCGTTCAACTTCACGGTGAAGGCCGTCGACTCGGCCTCGGCCGCGGCTGTCGCGGCCGCCCGCGCCCTCTCGACCTCCGCCGCCGACGGCTCGAAGACCTCGCACTTCTGGAGCTTGAGCGTCGTGCCGCGGTCGTCGATGCTCATCTGCCCCTGGACGATCACGATCGTGTCGACCGCGAGGATTTCCTTGTACTCCTCGATCGACCGCTCGAACAGCATCATCTCGAGCTGTCCTTCGAGATCGTCGATCGTGACGAACATCAGCGGGTTGCCGGCCCTGGTCTTGATCCGGCGCGCCGCGGTGATGATGCCGCCGACCGTCACCCACGAGCCGTCGGCGACCTGCTTGACCTGGTCGAGACGGTGGTCGACGCGGGCGTGCAGCGCCTCGCGCACCTCTTTGAGCGGGTGCGTCGAGAGGAAGAGGCCGATCGCCTCCTTCTCGGCGGCGAGCAGCTCGTTCTGCTCGAACTCCTCTTCCGGCACCGGCGGGTGTGACGGGCTGAACGCGGCCGCCGAGCCCGCCACCGGCGTCTCCTCGACGAGGTCGAAGATCGAGCCCTGACCGATCTCGGCGTCCTGCTGCGACTTCTGACCCGCCGACTGGGCCTGCTCGAGGACTGCAAGCATGCCCTTGCGCGTGTCTCCGGTCGAGCCGAACGCGCCGCACTTGATCAGCGCTTCGATCGCGCGCTTGTTGACAGAGCGCGAATCGACCCGCTCGCAGAAGTCCCAGATCGACGCGAACGGCGATTCCTCGCGGGCCGCCTTGATCGCCTCGACCGCCGAATGGCCAACGCCCTTGACGGCGTCGAGCCCGAAGCGGACGTTGCCTTCGGTGACGACGAACGTGTGATCGGAGGTGTTGACGTCCGGCGGCAGGATCTCGATCCCCATCTCCTCGCAACGCGCGACGAAGAACGGGACCTTGTCCTTGGTGTCCATGACCGAGCTGATCAGCGCGGCCATGTACTCGGCCGGATGATTGGCCTTGAGCCAGGCCGTGCGGTAGGCGATCAGCGCGTAGCAGGCGGCGTGCGACTTGTTGAACGAGTAGTCGGCCGAGGCCTCGTTGGTCGCCCAGAGCCAATCGACCGTGCCCGGCGCGACGCCGTTGCGCGAACAGCCCTCGCGGAACAGCGGCTCGAGCTTCGCCATCGCAGCGCGGTTCTTCTTGCCGATCGCCTTGCGGAGGTCGTCGGCCTGCGCTCCCGAGAAGCCTGCGAGCTCCTTGGAGATCTGCATCGCCTGCTCCTGGTACAGGATCACGCCGTACGTCGGGCCGATGATCGGGACGAGCCGGTCGTCGGCGATCTCGACCGCGTCGGGGTTGCGCTTGCCGCGCGCATATGTCGGGATCTGCGCCATCGCGCCCGGTCGGTAGAGCGAGACGAGTGCGACGAGATCGTCGAACTCGGTCGGGCCGACCTTCCGCAGCGCCTCCTGCATCCCGTCCGACTCGAACTGGAAGACGCCGACCGAGTCGCCGCGGCGCAGCATCTCGAACGTCGGGGCGTCGTCCATCGGCAGCGTCGCCATCTCGGGCCGCGTGCCCGAGGACCGCTCGATGATGTCGAGCGCGTCCTCGATCACGTCGAGGTTGCGCAGCCCTAGGAAGTCCATCTTCAGCAGGCCGAGCGCCTCGACCGGCTTCATCGGGAAAGCCGTGACCTGCTTGTAGACGGCGTTGCCGTCGGCGTCCTTCTCGCTTGCCGCTGCGACCTGGAGCGGGACGACGTCGGTCAGCGGCATCCCGGCGATCACGACCGCCGCGGCGTGGATCGAGCTGTTGCGAACGATGCCCTCGAGGCCCTTGGCGACGTCGATGACCTGGCGCGCCTCCTGCTCGGAGTCGTAGGCCTGGCGCAGTGGCTGCCCAGGGGCCAGGCAGCTCTCGAAGCTCGGGGCGCGGCCCTGCTCGGGGTCCGGGATCAGTTGCGCGAGCTTGTCGCCGACCGACGCCGGGTGGCCGAGCACGCGGGCCGCGTCCCGGGTCGCGTTGCGCGGGAACATGCGGCCGAAGGTGATGATCTGCGCGACCGACTCGCGCCCGTACTTCTCGACGACGTACTGCATCACGCGCTCGCGGCCGCGGACCGAGAAGTCGATGTCGATATCCGGCATCGACACGCGCTCGGGGTTGAGGAACCGCTCGAACAGCAGGTCGTGCTCGAGCGGGTCGAGGTCGGTGATGTTGAGCGAGTAGGCGATGATCGAGCCGGCTGCCGACCCGCGGCCCGGGCCGACCGAGATGCCGTGGTCCTTCGCCCAGCGGACGAAGTCCCAGACGATCAGGAAGTAGGCGTTGAAGCCCATGTTGTCGATCACGCCGAGCTCGTACTCGGCGCGCTCGACGGCGGCGGCGGGGATCGGGTCGCCGTAGCGGGCGCGGAGACCGTCCATGACGCGATCGCGGAGGTAGACGCGCTCGTCCTCGCCCTCTGGCAGGAAGCGCGGGATCAGCTGGCCACCGAGCTCGAGCTCGACGTTGCAGCGGCCGGCGATCTCGAGCGTCGAGGCGACCGCCTCGGGCCACTCGGCGAACGCGGCGACCATCTCGCCGTTGTCGCGGAGGTAGAACTCGTTCGTCTCGAACGTGAACTTCGGGGCCGCGAGCGTCGACTTCGTCTGCACGCACAGCAGCGCGGCGTGGTGGTTGTAGTCCTCGCGGCGCAGGTAGTGGACGTCGCCGGTGCCGGTCAGCGTGCCGCCGAACTCGCGCGCGATCCGAACGGTGCCCTCGTTGACCAGATCCTGATCGGCAAGGCCGTTCTTCTGCACCTCGAAGTACACGTTCTCGGCGCCGAAGACGCCACGCATCACATCGGCGTGCTCGCGGGCGTCATCGATCCGCCCGTTGAGGAGATGCTGGGAGAAGCGCGACTGCAGGCAGCCCGTGAGCGCGATCACGCCCTCGCTGTGGGCCGCGATCTGCCCCATGTCGACCGTCGGGAACTTCCCGCGGTGCAGCCCCTCGAGCCAGCCGGCCGAGGACAGCTTGACGAGGTTGCGGTAGCCCTCGTTGGTCGAGGCGATCAGCGTCAGGTGGTTGCGGACCGTGCGCGCGGTCAGCTGCGTGTGGTCGTCGACGAGGTAGATCTCACAGCCGAGGATCGGGTTGATCCCGGCCTTGCGGCACGCCTGGTAGTGCTCGACCGCGCCGCTCATCGTGCCGTGGTCGGTGAGGCCGAGCGCCGGCTGGCCCATCTCTGCGGCGCGCTGCGCGAGCGCGTCGATGTTGGCCGCCCCATCGAGCAGCGAGTACTCGGAATGGACGTGGAGGTGGGCGCAGCAGGCGGTGCTCACAGCTGCGGCCCAGATTAGGCCGGGGGCCGGACGCAGCCCGGGGTTATCCCCGCACGTTGCGGGCGCCGGTCACGTGCCCGCCGGCGCGTGACCGGCCGGCAGCCTCACGGTGAACCGGGCGCCTCCGAGCGGCCCGTCGCAGACGTCGATCCGCCCCTCCCCGGCCCGCACGAGGCCGTCGGCGATCGCCAGTCCGAGCCCGGTGCCGTCGCTGCTGCGTGCCCGGTCGCCGCGGTAGAACGGCTCGAGCACGCGGCCCTGATCGCGGGCCGGGACGCCCGGCCCGTCGTCGTCGACCGACAGCACGACAACGTCACCGTCGAGCCGGGCACCGAGCTCGACGGCGCCGCCCGGCGGGGCGTGCCGGACCGCGTTGGCGGCGATGTTGACGAGCGCACGCTCGATCGATGCTGCATTGCAGACCATCGGCGGGCACTCGGTCGCGCTGCACGTTACGGTCACGCCCCGGGCGCCGGCCTGGGCGCCGACGTGCTCGGCGACCACCCGCAGCAGCGCGTCGGCGGCGACCTCCGAGCGGCCCTCTCCAGGGACGCGGGCGTCGAGCGTCGCGAACGCGAGCAGGTCCTCGGCAAGCGCGGTCATGCGGGCGACCTGCGCCATCATCTGCGGCCGGTACTCCTCCGGCCCGGCGATGCCGTCCTCGACCGCCTCGAGCATCGCCTGCATCGAGGCGAGCGGCGTCCGCAGGTCGTGGCTTGCCCAGGAGACGAGCTGGGCGCGCGCGTCGAACAGTCGCTCGACGGCCAGCGCCATCTCGTCGAACGCCGACGCCAGCGCGTCGGTCTCCCGGAGACCGGTCCGCTCGGCGCGGGCGGAGAGATCACCGGCGGCGACCCGCGACGCGGTGCGCTCGAGCTCGCGCAGCGGCTGGGAGACGCCTCGGATCAAGATCGCCAGCGAGAACCCGGCGATCACGACCGCACCGGCCGACACGAGCAGCAGCGGGGTCTGCGGCACGTCGTGGAGGCGGACCGCACCGGAGGCGACCAGCGCGGCGAACGGGACGACCGTGGCCAGCGCGAGGGCGACGGCGATCCGGGACCGGAGCGACGGCAGCCGCGCCGTCGCGAGCGCCGCGCCGACCCCGAGCAGCAGCGTCGCGATCAGGATCGACAGCGCGACCTGCTGGACCGGCTCCATCGCCGCGGTCACGCCGGTACGCTCCGGTACCCCACACCCCAGACCGTCTCGACGTACCGCGGCACCGCCGGATCGGGCTCGATCTTCAGCCGCAGGCGCCGGACGTGGACGGCCACGGTGCCGGTCTCGACGGCCGCCCGGTAGCCCCACACAGCGCCCATCAGCTGGTCGCGCGAGAAGACCTCCCCGGGATGGCGGGCCAGGAAGTAGAGGAGGTCGAACTCGCGCGCGGTCAGCCGCAGCGGCTCGCCGCCGCGGTCGACCGACCGCGCCGCGGGATCGATCTCGAGGTCGCCGATCCGGGCGACCGCCGCCACCGCGCCGGCGAACGGAGTCCGGGCGGCGTCGCTTCGCCGCAGGATCGCCCGCACCCGGGCCACGACCTCGCGTGGGGAGAACGGCTTCGTCACGTAGTCGTCGGCACCGAGCTCGAGTCCGACGATGCGATCGGTCTCCTCGGCGCGGGCGGTCAGCAGCAGTACCGGCAGGTCCCCGCGGGCGCGCGCGTAGCGGCAGAGATCAAGGCCGTCGATCCCGGGGAGCATCAGGTCGAGCACGGCGAGCGCGAGGTCGTCTGCGTGCTCGTCGATCAGCCGCCGCCCCTCGATCCCATCCGCGGCGACCAGCGTCCGGTAGCCCGCACGCTGGAGGTAGCGGACGACGACGTCCCGGACGATCTCCTCATCGTCGACGACCAGCACCGTCTGCCCCGCTCCGCTCATCGGCTCATCCTCCCATCGTCCCCTTAGCCGAACGTGAAGGCGTAGCCACGGACGCCGTCCGCGAACCGGAGCTCAAGCTCGCCCGAACCGGGCCGGCGAAGGTCGACCAGCTCGTACAGCCGCTGGCGGTCGACCGTCACGACCCCCGAACGAACGTCGCGACCGGCCGACGCTGCGCGGACCGGGCGGCCTCCGAGCAGCACGCGGACCGCCCCGCTGCCGCCCCCCGGCGGCGGGGCGAGCACGAGAAACACCCGCCGCCCACGGAATCGCAGGCGCAGCGACGCGCCGGTCCGGGCCGCCGCCGACTCGCCGTCGACCGACCAGCTCCCCGTGTAGGCCAGCTCGTCGGCGACGAGCCGGCTGCGAGCCCGGTACTCGCGCACGCCCGGCGTGATCGTGCCGTTCGCGAACCGGGCCGCGCGATCGGAGCCGAGATAGCTCTCCGGGGTCGTCTCGTAGTCGGGAGGCGACCCCGCGAGCCCCACCGTCGTCGCCGGCTCACCGCGAGGAGCCGATCGGCCGGCCTCGCCGAGCAGTGCGTCGATTGCCCGTTCGAGTTCGCGCTCACCGCCCTCCCCGACGTGGGTGTAGCGGATTCGGCCGTTCGCATCGATCAGGTACTGCGCGGGCCAGTACTCGTTGTCGAATGCCTCCCAGGTGCGGTACCGGTTGTCCTGCGCGACCGGATAGGTCAGGCCGTTCTGTCGGATCGCGGCCGCGACGTTGCCGGCACTCCGCTCGAACGCGAACTCGGGCGAGTGCACGCCGATCAGGACGAAGCCGCGGTCGCGATACCGCTGCCACGTCTCCTCGAGGTGCGGGAGCGTACGGATGCAGTTGATGCAGGTGTAGGTCCAGAAGTCGATCAGGACGACCTTGCCGCGCTGGCCGCGGATCGTCAGCGGCCGGCCACCGGCGGTGTTGAACCAGCGCTCGTTCCCGACGAGCTCCGGCGCCGCACCGACGTCTTCGAGCCCGGAGGTCCGTGAGCTGCTCGAGCCGGTGCCGAGCCGCTCGCGGACGTCGGCGTCCTGCTCGAGCGCGTTCGAGGGATTGACGAGGGTTTGCGGCAAGCTGCTCGCGATCGCGGTCTGGAACCGCGTGTCGAGGTTCGCGAACATCGCGACGCCGACCAGCACCATCACGACGCCCATCGCGGCCTGCAGCCGCCCCGACCGCCGGGCCAGCGGGGTGATCAGCCGGCGGCCGCCGAGCATGAGCGCCAGGAACGCCGACGCCGAGCCGAGGCCATACGCGGCTGCGACGACGAGGCGTTGCGCGCTCAGCGGCTGCGATGCCGTGGTCGTGATCACCCCGGCGAGGATCGGACCGGCGCACGGCGCGTAGACGAACCCGAGGCCGGCCCCGACGAGCAGCCCGGACCCGAACCCGTCCCGTTCGGTCTCGCCCGACCGGACCCGACCGAGGATGCGGCCGGCGAGACCGGCCGAGATCGACGACAGGAACGCCTCGACGGCATGGGCGCCGCGCGGCCAGGCGAGCGTCGCCCCGAACCCGATCAGCACGACGATCGCCAGCGTGCGAATCAGCGAGTCCGGCAGCCCCAGCGCCGAGATCACGTAGACCAGCAGGACGACCGAGACCGTGAAGCTCGCCGCCAGGCCGAGCGCGATCCCGAGCGGGCGACGGCGCCCGCCGGTGCTGCCCGCCGCGAACACGACAGGCAGCACCGGGAGCGCACACGGAGACAGCGCGGTCGCGACGCCCGAGACGAACGCCAGAACGATCAGCAGCAACACGAGCCGGCTCCTTCCGCCGCTACTTCTTCATCGCCATCGCCTGTTCCTTGCACTTCTTCCGCGCCATCGCGGACTTCTTCTTCTTGCACTTCTTCATGGCTGCGGTCGAGCTGCCTGCATGGGCAGCCGGAACGACGACGGCGCCGGTGCCGCCGATCAGCACGGCGGTCGTTGCGAGCGCTGCGGCACCTCGGGTACGGAGTGTGAGCACGGGTCCCTCCTCGGGAGTCGGTTGGTACCCGATCAGGCTGCCGGGCCGCGCGCGACAGCCGATGAACGTCCGATTACGAAAGCGTTACGCGGCGCCCGCGGCGATCCAGCCGAGCAGCGCCCCCGCAAGGCTGGCGTCGCCGTCGACGGCGACAGCGCGTTGCCCGGCGAGCTGCTCGGGAAGCTCGCGCACCCCGGAGCTGATCGTGACGCCCGCGGGGCCGGAGTCGGCCGCGGTCAGGTGCGGGCATGCTCCGCGCCGCAGCTCGATGCGATGGACCTCATCACCGACGACGACATCGACGACGCCGTCGCGGTCGACTCGTGCGGGGTCGACCGCCAGCAGCGCCAGCTCGAGCACGAGGCCCGGTTCGAGCGGATGGAGCAGCCGCCCGAGGTCGCCGAGTTGGAGTGGCGCCCGCCGGGCCGCGAGCAGCGGCCGCAACGCCTGGCGCCCCCGAACGCGGGCGCCGCTGAGCCTGCCGGTCGCGCCACCGGCGGCGAGCGGGATGATCGCGTCGAGCGGCCCGCTGACCCGCCCGTCGAGCCCGACGTCGTCGAGCGGCGCTACGGCGGCACCCTGGTGCATCACGCTCACGCGCCGACGTGCCCCGCCCCGGATCTCGAGGCCATAGGTGATCGGAAGCGGCGCGCACCCGGCCTGAGCGCGCAGCAGACCGAGGACGAGTCGCTCGGCCCGCTCCGGCTCCTCGGCGGCGAGCTCCCGGAGCCGATCGCGCAGCCATGGGGTCTGCGGGTCGGGGCCGAGCCGCGGAGCGAGCTCGACGGCGGGCCGGGCGGCGAGCCGCGCGTGCTCGGCGCGTTTGCGGAGCCGTGCGGCGGCGGCGTCGAAGTCCTCGTCGCGGGCGGTGACCGGCCGGCCGCGGTCTCCCTGGCCGGAGAGCTCGGCAAGCGCCTCGCGGAGTTCGGCGACCGCGCCCGGGTCCGGTCGCTGCGGCTCGCCGGCGACCGGCCGCTCGCGTAGCCGCTCGAGTTCGGTACGCATCTGCGCGAGCTCGAGTTCGGCGCGCCGGCGCAGCGCGCGCTCCTGGTCGAGCGCGCGCTCCTTCAGCTCGATCGCGGCCGCGGTCTGGGTGTCTGCGGGATCGGCGACCACCTCTGTCAGCGACGAGAGCGCCGCGCGCAAATGCTCCTCGGTGTCCTCGCGGCGGCGCAGCTCGGCCTCGAGGAACGCGGCCTGCATGCGGGCGCGCCGTGAGGCGACCCGTTCGGCGGAGAGCTCGGCCTGGGCGGCCCGCAGCTCCTCGCGCAGCGCCGCGACGACGTCGCGTGCGGCGATCAGCTCGTCGCGGATCTCTTGGGCGCTGTCGACGCGCTCGCGCAGGTCGGCGACGGCTTCCTGCAGGCTGCTGAGCGCCGGAGGCTCAACGGCGTCGGTCACGCGGCGGCTGAACCGGCGCCGGTCCTCCGCACGGAGCTGCTGGCCGGCTTCGAGCGCGGCGAGCTCACCGGTCACCGACCTCTGATCGTCGATCCGCGGACTCATCCCGCGCGGACGCTACGGGCGCTCCCGGACGGAGCGGCGGCAGCGTCAGACGGTCGGGACGGTGCGCCGCGAGCGCACCAGCAGGCCGAGCGCGCCGACGACCGCGAGAGCGGCGACCCCGGCACCGGCGGCGGCACCGACCTGGCGCCCGGTCGGCAGCTTGCGTGCCAGGTACCAGCGAATCGCGTTGTGGGTCAGGTAGCCGAGGGCCTTGTAGTACATCGCTGTCGAGCGTACTCCCCGTCAGCGCGCGGCCGCAAACTCAAAGCCGGTCGAGTACGCGCATCAGCCGCGCGAGCGCGTCGTCGAGTTCGGTCGGCTCGATCGTCAGCGCCGGCAACAGCCGGATCGTCGTCGGCCGCGGCGCGTTGAGGAGCAGGCGCTCCTCGGCGAGCGCGAGCCGGACGGCCGCCCGTGCGTCAAGCCGGGGGTCGAGCTCGACGCCGAGCATGTGGCCACGCCCGCGCACACCGGTGACCGCCGGGTGCTCAGAGAGCCGGGCGGCGGCCTCGACACCGTTCTCCCGGACCTGGGCCAGCACCGTCTCGTCGGAGACGATGTCGAGCACCGCCAGGCCGGCCGCGCACTGCACCGGGCCGCCGGCGAACGTCGAGCCGTGATCTCCGGGCTCGAAGCCCGCGGCGAAGCGCTCGTTCGTGACGACGGCGCCGATCGGGAGTCCGCCTCCCAGCGCCTTGGCGATCGTCATCAGGTCCGGCACGACGCCGTCGTGCTGGTGGGCCCAAAGCGTGCCGGTCCGCCCAAGCCCGACCTGGACCTCGTCGAAGATCAATGCCGCACCGTGCCGGTCGCAGGCCGCTCGCGCCGCTCGCAGCACGTCGGACCCGAGCGGCCAAACACCGCCCTCGCCCTGGACCGGTTCGAGGATCACCGCAGCGGTCTGGTCGCCGATCGCTGCGGTCAGGGCGTCGACGGTCGGCTCGACGGCGACAAACCCGGGCACGAGCGGCGCGAACGGCGCCTGCTTTGACTCCTGCGGCGTCGCTGACAGCGAGCCGTACGTGCGGCCGTGGAAGGCGTTGTGAACGGAGACGATCTCGCCGCCGGGCTTTGCCTTGCGTGCCATCTTGATCGCGGCCTCGTTGGCTTCGGTGCCGCTGTTGGCGTAGTGGAGCGCGCCGCCGAGCGAGGAGGCAACGAGCCTGCGCGCCAGCTCCTCACCTGGGTTCGTGTGGAAGACGTTGCCGACGTGGATCAGCTCGGCCGCCTGTTCAGTGATCGCCTCGACCACCGCCGGGTGACAGTGGCCGACGCTGTTGACGGCGAGGCCGGTCTGGAGGTCGAGGTACTCGATGCCCTCGTCGTCCCAGAGCCGCGACCCTCGGCCGCGGACGAAGCGGACCGGCATCCGCGCGTAGGCCGGGACCAGCGTCACCGTGCCACCCTCAGATGCGTCGAGTGGTCGGTTGCTCTCGAACGGTTGAGAGCAACCGACCACTCGACGTTGGGGTGCGGGTTACTGCGGGGCGACAATCTTGGTGCCGATCCCTTCGTCGGTGAACAGCTCGAGCAGCAGCGAGTGCGGTTCGCGACCGTCGATGATGTGTGCGGCACCGACGCCGCCCTGGATCGCCTCGACACAGGCCCGAAGCTTCGGGTTCATCCCGCCGGCCACACCATGGAGCGCCCGCTGGACCTCGTCGGTGTCGATCGCCGAGATCGTCGACGCCGGATCGTCGGGGTCACTGAGCCAGCCCGCGACATCGGTCAAGAACACGACCTTGTAGGCCTTCAGCGCACGTGCGACGGCGCCAGCGGCCTCGTCAGCGTTGACGTTGTAGCTCTGCCCGTCGATGTCGGAGCCGGTCGATGCGATCACCGGGATGTAGTCGCCCAGCAGGTGGTGGAGCACGTCGACGTTGACGCGCTCGATCGAGCCGACGTAGCCGACGTCCTCGCCGCCCGGGCCGGCCGTCTGGGCGCAGGTGAAGAGCGCGCCGTCGTCGCCGCAGAGGCCGATCGCCGGCTGGCCGTGGCGGCCGACGCGCAGCACGATGTCCTTGTTGACCTTGCCGACGAGCACCATCTTCGCGACCTCGACGGTGTCCGCGTCGCTGACGCGCAGCCCGCCGATGAACTCGACCGGCATGTCGAGCCGGTCCATGTGCGAGCTGATCGCCGGGCCGCCGCCGTGGACGATCACGGGGTTCATGCCGACGTACTTGAGCAGCACGACGTCGCGCGCGAACTCCTCGCGCAGCGTCGGGTCGCTCATCGCAGCGCCGCCGTACTTGATGACGACGGTGCGGCCGTGGAACTGCCGGATGTACGGCAACGCTTGGAGGAGCAGGCTGACGTCTCTCATGTCGTGTACTCCGCGTTGATGGTCACGTAGCCATGGCCGAGGTCGCTGAACAGCACCTCGGTCTCGTAGCCGCCGCCGGGCAGGGTGATCTCGTACTCGACCTCGGTACCGGAGACAGCCGCGACGAGCGCTTCACGCTCGACCGGGACCGCCGCCCCGGCCGAGCAGACGAGCGTCCCTTCGATCGCGATGTCGACCGGGATCGACTGCGGGCCGGGCAACGCCCCGCCAACCGCCTGGAGGATCCGGCCCCAGTTCGGGTCTCCCCCGTTCATCGCCGTCTTCACGAGCGGAGAATTGGCGACTGCGCGCGCTACCCGCTCGACCGCCGGACCATCGCCGCCGCGTGCGATCACCCGCCCGATCCGGGCGGCACCCTCGCCGTCGGCGATCATCGCGATCGCGAGCTGGCGCAGGACCGCGTCGAGCGCCTGCCCGAAGATCGCCTCGGCCTGCGACTCCGGCTCGACTTCAACGCCGGAGTAGCCAGAGGCCTGGACTATCACCGTGTCGTTGGTCGAGAGCTGGCCGTCAACCGTGACGCGGTCGAACGAGCGCTGCACGCAGACGCCGAGCAGGAGGTCGGCGGTCTCCGCGCTGATGACCGCGTCGGTCTGGACGAAGCACAGCATCGTCGCGAAGTTCGGCTGGATCATGCCTGCGCCCTTGCACTGCGCGGTAATCGTCACCGTGCCGTCCGGCAGCTCGACCTCGATCCGGCAGCGCTTCTCGGTCCGGTCGGTCGTCATCATCGCCTGTTGGAAGAGCTGCGCACCGTCGCGCTTCATCTCGCTCTTCGCGAGCAGCACACCGCGCATCACGGCCTGACCGTCAAGCTGCACGCCGATCACGCCGGTCGAGCAGACGGCGACGCGGTCCTCGCTCGTGCCGGTCGCGATCGCGGCAGCGCCCTGCATCCGTGCGGCCTCGTCGAGCCCGGGCCGGCCGGTCGCGGCGTTGGCGTTGCCGGAGTTGACGACGATCGCCTGGATCGCATCGATCCGGCAGCGCTCGCGCGTCACGAGCACCGGTGCGGCGGGCGCCGAGCTCGCCGTCAGCCGGATCGCGCTCGTCGTCTCCGCCGGCCCGGCGATCAGGCCGACGTCGAGCCCGCCCGACGGCTTGATCCCGGCCGCGGCGCCACCGGCGATGAAGCCGGGCGCCAGCTCATCGCCACCGAGGTCAGTGACCGAATCGGGCACGTCCACCCAACGCGAGCTGAAGAATCCACTCATGTGAGACCTGCCGTCTCGTCGAATCCGAACATCAGGTTGAGCGACTGCACCGCCTGCGAGGCCGTGCCCTTCCAGAGGTTGTCGATCGCAGCGAAGACGATCAGCCGGCCGCTGCGCGCGTCCTCGGTGACGTGGATCCGGCAGCGGTTGGTCTCGCGCACGTCGCGGACCCCGGGCGGCGCATCGACGAGGTCGATGAACGGCTCGCCAGCGTAGGCCTCGGCGTACTGCGCCTTGACGTCATCCAGCGACACCCCGTCGGGCCTGCGCGCGTAGCAGGAGACGAGCTCCCCTTGGTCGAGCGGAACGAGGTGCGGGGTGAACGTCGTCGTCAGCTCGTAGCCCGCAGACAGCGTCAGCTGCTGGTCGATCTCTGGCGCGTGGCGGTGCGAGCCGACCTTGTAGGCCCGCACGTTCTCCGCAACCGAGACGAAGTGCGTCGTCTCGGTCGCCGCACGACCTGCACCTGAGACGCCGGACTTGGCGTCGATGACCACGTCGTCGAGCGCGCCCAGCGGCCCGAGCGGGTCGAGTGCGACTATCGCCGCGGTCGGGTAGCAGCCGGGCCCGGCGACGAGGTCGGCGCTTCGGATCTGCTCGCGGTAGAGCTCCGGCAGGCCGTAGACGGCGTCCGCGATCAGCTCGGGTGCCGGATGCGGCCCGTAGTACTGCTCGTACGTGGCCAGGTCCTTCAGCCGGAAGTCGGCCGACAGGTCGATCACGCGGACGCCGCGATCACGCAGCTCCTTGACGAGGGGCGCGGACGCGGCGTGCGGGTAGCCGACGATCGCGGCGTCCACGTCACCATGCGCACCGCCTGTGTCGAGTTCCTCGAGCACACGGTCGACCCGGTGGTGCGGGTAGAGGTCAGAGAGCCGCCGCCCGGCATCGGCACGGGCCGTGATCGGGCCGAGCTCGAACTGCGGGTGGGCGTCGATCAGCCGCGCGGCGATTGCCCCGGCGAAGCCGGACGCGCCGGCGATCAGAACCGTGGGCGCGCTCACGTCCGCAGCTCCCCGCCGAGCGCGGCGACCGCGGAGACGATCGCCTCCCGGGCCGGTGCGATCTCTTCCTGGGAGAGCGTCCGGTCGGGTGCCTGGAACTCGAGCGCGAAGGCGAGCGAGCAGCGGCCCTCGCCGATCTGGGCGCCGCGGTAGACGTCGAACAGCCGGGCGGCCGCGAGCAGCTCACCGCCCGCGCCGGTGATCGCGGCCAGCACCTCACCGGCGGTGACCTCGTCGGGAAGCACGAACGCGAGGTCCTCGCGGACCGGCGGGTGCGAGGAGACATGCGCGTAGCGCGGCACCTCGGGTGCGTGCGCGCAGACGGCGCCGAGGTCGAGTTCGAACGCGGCGACCGGCCCAGGCAACTCCCACGACCGCGCCACGAGCGGATGGATCTCGCCGATCCAACCGAGGACGGTGTCGTCGGCCAGCACCTTGCCGGCGCGACCGGGGTGCAGGAACGGCGCGGTCGTCTGCTCGACCCGCCAGTGGACCCGCAGCACGTCGAGCACGGCAGCGAGCAGCGCCTTCGCGGTGAAGACATCGGCGGTCTCCGGCTGTGCGCCCGGCCCCCAGGAGACCGGCCGGACGCGGCCGGTCTGGAGCAGGCCGAGCGCCCGGTGCTCGTCGGGCAGCGGCGAATCGTCACGCGCGATGTAGACGGTGCCCTGCTCGGCGAGGGTCAGGTCGGTGGCACCACGGGCGTGGTTGTGCGCGGCGGCGTCGAGCAGCGACCCGAGCAGCGACGTGCGCAAGACGCGCTGCTCGCTCGCCATCGGGTTCTCGAGCTCGACGAAGCGGCGGCCGAGGCTGTCGTCTTCGAGCCGCAGGCGGTCGGCGATCTCCGGTGTGGTGAAGGACCAGCCGACGATCTCGTGCGCGCCACGGTCGACGAGTGCGTCGAGTGCGCGACGGCGGACCTTCTGCTCGTGGCTGAGCCGGCCGGCGGCGCCGCGCCGTTTGGGCAGCGTCGCGGGCAGCTCGGGGAGATGGAAGCGGCCGATCTCCTCGATCACGTCCGCCGGGCGCGTGACGTCGCCGCGGCGCCAGAACGGCACGGTCACGTCGATGCCGTCTTGCGCGGCAGCAACGCCGAAGCCGAGCGACTCGAGCCGTGTCCGCTGGACCGCCGGATCGATCGCCAGGCCGAGCAGGCGCTCGGCTGCGCCGGCGGCGAGATGGATGACGGCGGGCTCGCGTGGATGCTGCGCGAACGGGCCGGCGTCGATCGTCTCGCCGACGAGGCTTGCGCCGGTCAGCTCGAGCATGAGCGCGGTGCCGAGGTCCTGGGCGGTGGTCGCCTGCTCGGGGTCGAGACCCTTGGCGAACCGCGTCGACGCTTCCGACCAGAGCGCGAGCTTCGACGCTGTGCGGTGAACGTTCGGCCCGATCCAGGAGGCGACCTCGAACAGCACCAGCGTCGTCTGCTCGGAGACCTCCGAGCGCGAACCGCCCATCACGCCGCCGATCGATGTCGGCCCGTCGGCATCGTCGATCACGACCATCTCGCTGTCGAGCGTCCGCGAGACGCCGTCGAGCGTCTCGATCTGCTCGCCGTCACGGGCGCGCCGGATGACGAGCCGCTCGCCGCCGACCCGATCGAGGTCGAACGCGTGCGACGGGTAGCCGCTCAGCAGCATCACGTAGTTGGTGATGTCGACGACGTTGTTGATCGGGCGCATGCCCGCAGCGGTCAGCCGCGCGCGCAGCCACAGCGGCGATGGGCCGATCGTGACGTTCTCGAAGACCCGAGCGGTGAAGCGCGGGCAGAGGTCGGGGCACTCGATCTCGACCGCCGCCCCGTGGCTGCCGGCGCCGATCGCAGTCGCGCCGTCCCACGGCGCCGGCGCGAGCGGCGCGCCGGTCGCAGCATGCAGCTCCCGCGCGATGCCGTAGACGCCGAGGCAGTCAGGCCGGTTCGGCGTGATCTCGAACTCGATCACGTCGTCTGAGACCGGGAGCACGTCGAGCGCGGGCGTGCCGGGCACGAGCGAGTCGTCGTCGAGCGCGAGGATGCCGTCTGATTCGAGGCTGAGACCGAGTTCGGACTCCGAGCAGATCATTCCCTCGCTCGTGACACCCCGGAGCTTGGCGCGGCCGATCTCCATCCCGTTCGGCATCACGGCACCGGGCCGGGCGACGACGACGGTCTGCCCCGCGGCGACATTCGGTGCGCCGCAGACGATCGTGGCCGGATCGGCCTCACCGACGTCGACGGTCGTCACCCGCAGGCGGTCGGCGTCGGGATGCTGCTCGCAGGTGAGCACCTTGCCGATGACGACGTGCTCGGCATTCGAGACGCCGTGATGATGGATCGCCTCGACCTTCGTGCCGGGCACGGTGAACGCCTGCTCCAGCGCGGCAAGGTCGAGGCCAGGGTCGCAGTACTCGGTGATCCAGCTGAGCGGCGCCTTCATCCGAACTGCTCCAGCAGCCGCAGATCGTTCTCGTAGAAGAGCCGCAAGTCGGCGACGCCGTGCTTGAGGAAGGCGATCCGTTCGATCCCCATCCCCCACGCGAAGCCCTGTACCTTCGCCGGGTCGTAGCGATCGTCGCCGACGGCGGTGAGCACGTTCGGGTCGACCTCGCCGGCACCGAGGATCTCGATCCAGCCCTCGCCCTTGCAGAGGTGGCAGCGTTGTGCGCCGATCCAGCCGGTGCCTTCGCAGGCAAAGCAGGAGACGTCGACCTCGACGCTCGGCTCGGTGAACGGGAAGAAGTGGCCGCGCAGCCGCACGTCACGCTCGTCGCCGAAGATCGCCTGCGAGAACGAGAGGAGCGTGCCCTTGAGGTCGGCGAGCGTGATGTCCTCGTCGACGGCAAGTCCCTCGACCTGGTGGAACTGGGGTGTGTGCGTCGCGTCCGAGTCGCGCCGGTAGACCCGGCCCGGGATCACGACGTAGAGCGGCGGCGGGTGCTCGCGCATCGCCCGGATCTGCATCGGCGAGGTGTGCGTGCGCAGGACGACGTCATCTGAGACGTAGAACGTGTCCGAGCGGTCACGCGCCGGGTGCGTGATGTCGTGGTTCAGCGCATCGAAGTTGAGCTCGACCGTTTCGACCTCGGGGCCCTCCATGACCGTGAAGCCGAGGCCGAGGAAGACGTCCTCGATCTCGCGCCAGGTCTGGGTGATCAGATGACGGCGGCCGACCGGCTGGACCGGAGTTCCCGGCAGCGTCATGTCGACCCGGTCAGCGGCGAGCGTGGCGTCGAGCTGCGCGGCGTCGAGCGTCGCCGACGCCTGCTCGATCCGCGCCTCGAGGGCCTGGCGCACCTGGTTGGCCCGCTTGCCGACCGCGCCGCGCTGCTCGGGCGGCAAGTCGGCGACGCCGCGGAGCAGGTTCGGCAGCTCGGCCTTGCGGCCGAGCAGGCCGACGCGAACCTCTTCCAGCTCGGCGGTTGTTGCGGCCGCGTCGATCTGAGCGAGGCCGTCCGTTTCGAGGCTGTCGATCCGTTCCAGCATCAGGCCTCTCGCACCCTAGATGACACCTCGTACAGAGCGACCGTCGCGGCCATCGCCGCGTTCAGTGACTCGCTCGCGATCGGGATCCGGCGTAGCTCGTCGCACGCCGCGGCGGTCGCGGGCGGGAGCCCAGCGCGTTCTGCGCCGACGACGAACGTGATGTCACTTGCTGGGAGCGCTGTGCCGAGGTCAGTATCGGCGTGGGCGTCGAGGCCGATCGTCGTCCCGGCAAGCTGGTCGATCGCGCTTGCCCGGGCAACGTCGACGGCGAAGATCGCACCCATCGAGGCCCGCACGGCCTTCGGGCCGTACGGGTCGGTGGTCTCCGGGCCGATCACGACCGACGTCGCGCCGAACGCGAGCGCGCTACGGATCACGGTGCCGACGTTGCCGGGGTCCTTGATGCCCCAGAGCGCGACGCTGACCGGCCCGGTCGGCTCGGTCCAGCGCTCCTCGAAGACCCCCAGTTGGCGGGTGCCCGACGCGAGGCCGGAGACCTTCGCGAGCGTGCCGGCGTCGATCTCGATGCCCGCCCGGAGCAGGTGCTGGGGCCGCCAGCCTTGCGCCGCCGCCTCGGCGAGCAGGTCCTCACCCTCGGCGACGAAGCGCCCAGGCACCTTCCGCGCCTGGATGCGGCGAATCTCCTTGAGCAGTGGGTTGGTGGTCGAACTAATCATGGGTCCTGGAACAACAAAGGGCACGTCCTCCGGCTACGCCGGAGGATTGCGAGTTTCCTTCAGAAACTCGCGCCCGAATAACAAAGGGCGCCTCGGTGGGCGCCCTTTGGAAACTCGTCTGGCCGGTTGGTTCTTACGCAGCGGCCTGCGACGCCTCCTGGGCTGCCTCGGCAAATCGGCGGAACGCCTCGGGGTCGCGCACGGCGATGTCGGCGAGGACCTTGCGGTCGAGCTCGATGCCGGCCAGCTTGAGGCCGTGCATGAACTGCCCGTAGGTCATGCCGTTCTGACGCGCAGCGGCGTTGATCCGGGTGATCCAGAGCCGGCGGAAGTCACGCTTGCGGTTGCGCCGGTCGCGGTACGCGTAGGAGTCCGCCTTGGTCAGGGCCTCCTTCGCGCGCTTGTAGTTGGAGTTGGCCTCGCCGCGGAAGCCCTTCGTCAACTCGAGGGTCTTCTTGCGCTTCTTGCGTGCGGCGACGCCGCGCTTGACACGGGTCATTTCTTCTTGGCTCCGAGCAGGACCTTGACCCGCGGCTCATCGTGGCTCGAGAGCACGAAGTCGTTTCCGAGGCGACGCTTGCGCTTCGGTGACTTCTTCTCGAGGATGTGGCTCGTGTGGCTGTGACGCGCCTTGACCTTGCCCTTGGCGGTCAGCTTGAAGCGCTTCTTGGCACCCGAGTGGGTCTTCATCTTGGGCATGCGAACGCAGCAGTATGCCAAAGACGGACCGGCACCCCGAGGGCCGGCTCAGACGGCGACCGCGGCGCGGGTCTTCGCGTCCAGCTGCGCGAGCAGCGGTTTGGCGATCTGCAGCAGCGTCTTGTCGGCGCGGAGCGCCGCCGACAGCGCGTCGTGGTGGGCCGGCCCGAGCCGGGAGAGGCTGGCGGCGAAGCGCTTCTGCTGCGTTCCGCCGAGGCCGGCGAGCAGCGCGAGCGACTCCTCCCAGAGATCGTGCTCGAGCGCGGCGCGGTGAAGCTCGTCGAGACGATCGTCGGGCAGGTTCTCGACGAGCGCGTCGATCCGGTGGGCCTCTTCGATCAGGAACGCCGCGCGGAGCAGCGTTCCGGCATCGAAGACCTCGAGCAGCCCGCGCAGCACCGAAAGCTCCAGGTAACCGACGAAGGCAGCGAGGACGACGTACTCCTCACGTGCCGCGAGCTCGGCTCCGGCAGCGCGCAGTTTGTCCTCCGGAAGCGTGCCGATCAGCGGCGCCGCGCGACGGAGATCGAGATGGACGGCGATCTCGGCGAGGAAAGACGCCGGCAACCGCCCGCCGATCGCGACGACCGTGCCGGAGTCCATCAAGGGAACGGTGCGAGCGCTGAGCACCGGCCCGAGCGCGTTCTGCGCGAGTTTCGCCACCACCGGACCGGGCAGCATCCCGGCCAGCTTCGCGGCGCTGCGCAGCCCGGCACTCGCCTGCTCGAAGAGGTGGTCGGTGACGGCGAGGCGCAGGTCGCGGAGCGCTTGCTCGTCGGCGCCGTCGAGGAACGCCAGCTCGCGTTCGTCGACCGAGAGGGCGCGCGCGAGGCGCACGACCTCAGCGTCCCGGTGCAGACGGGCACGAGCGCCAGCTGCGGGGTCGGTCGCTCGTTTGGGGCGGCTCATGCACCCACGACCTTTCGGATCATCGGGCGAAGCGGGCGCGGGACCATCCCGAGCGCACTGTCGAGCGCCTCCATGCCCTCGCGGATCTGGCGGCGTTCTGCCTCACGCACCAGCTCACCCACGCGCCTCTCGGTGTCCGCCCCCAGGCCGCTGATCGCGGCAGGCGGCGCAAACGAATGACCGGCCATGGGCAAAAACTACACCCAAGCCGGACGGAACGCTCTGCTATCCGGCGTCTTCGACGGCGTCGTCGGCCGGAACGTCGTCGCCGGCCTCGGCCGCTTCGTCCTCGAAGGCATCGGCCTCGGGGGCATCCGCGTCAACTTGGCCGTCCTCGGCGGACTCAGCCGCTTCAGCAGCCGCGTCTTCCTCGGCGAGCGCGGCGAGGCGCGCCTTCTCCTCGAGCACCTTGTCGATCGTGCCGTTCAGCACCTCCCTGGAGGGACCGAACAGCATCGTCATGTTCTTGCCTTCGAGGTTCGGGTACTGCTCGACGGTGCCGAAGTCCTCGAGCTCGGCTGCGAGCCGGTCGAGGATCTTCTTGCCCAACTCCGGGTGCGTGATCTCGCGGCCGCGGAACATGATCGTGACCTTGACTTTGTCCTTGTGGCGCAGGAAGCGCTCGACGTGGCCCTTCTTGGTCGCGTAGTCGTGCTCGGCGATCTTCGGGCGGAACTTGATCTCGCGGACGTTGATCGTCGTCTGGTGCTTCTTGGCGGCCTTCGCCTTCTGCGCCTGCTCGTACTTGTACTTCGAGTAGTCGAGCACGCGGCAGACCGGCGGCTTGGCCTGCGCGGCGACCTCGACCAGATCGAGGTCACGCTCCTGGGCGTAGCGCAGCGCCTCGTCGGTCTTCATCACGCCGATCTGCCCGCCATCCTCGGCGATCACGCGCACCTCGGGCACACGGATCCGCTCGTTGATGCGCGTGTTGTCGCGCTCCGGCATTCGCCGGTCGAACCTGCGCGGGACCGGCACTAGGCGTTCATTTCGCGCACGTGCGTGCGGGCGCGACTGTCAGATACGAGAGTGGTCAACGCGCGCGAGTATACGCAGCCCCAGCGGATCCTCGGCACCCACAGCGTCGAGTGGTCGGTTGCTCTCAACCGTTCGAGAGCAACCGACCACT
>WBZP01002681.1_pt1 | contig 20153 bp, 14 predicted proteins | sample 5204301 | NCBI WGS metagenome assembly WBZP01 (sample SAMN12412401, study PRJNA552823) | activated sludge metagenome | isolation source: activated sludge from nitrification reactor of wastewater treatment plant... | place: USA: Pennsylvania | collected 2017
CTTCTCGGCCGCAGGGAACACGTCGACCACGCGGTCGATCGTCTTCGCCGCGCTCGAGGTGTGCAGGGTGCCGAACACCAGGTGGCCGGTCTCGGCCGCAGTGAGCGCGAGGCGGATCGTCTCCAGGTCGCGCATCTCGCCCACCAGGATCGCGTCCGGGTCCTCGCGCAGCGCCGAGCGCAGCGCGTTCGAGAAGCTTAGCGTGTGCGGCCCCACCTCGCGCTGGTTGATCAGGCACTTCTTGCTCTCGTGCACGAACTCGATCGGGTCCTCGACCGTGAGCACATGGCCGTACTCGTTCTCGTTGAGGTGGTTGACCATCGCCGCCAGCGTCGTGCTCTTGCCCGAGCCGGTAGGCCCGGTGACGAGCACGAGCCCGCGCGGCTTGAGCGAGAGCTCGGCGAACACCTTCGGCGTGCCGAGCTGCTCGAGCGTGAGGATCTTGCTCGGGATCGTGCGGAAGACGCCGCCCGCGCCGCGGTTCTGGTTGAAGGCGTTGACGCGGAACCGTGCCAGCCCCTGGATCTCGAAGCTGAAGTCGCACTCGAGCGTGTCCTCGTAGTGCTTGCGCTGGGCGTCGTTCATGATGTCGTACACCATGCCGTGGACCGTCTTGTGGTCCAGCGGTTCGACGTTGATGCGCCGCACGTCGCCGTGCACCCGGATCATCGGCGGCAGGCCGGCCGACAGATGGAGGTCCGAGGCCTTGTTCTTGACCGAAAAGGCCAGCAGCTGGGTGATGTCCATGCAGCTCCGGTGATGCGACAGGGCTGTGCCGGGCTGACCGGCCGAGGCAGGCCCTCTCGGGGACGGCGGGGCGGCCGTCGGCGCGGGGCTTCGTCTAAGCTCTCGAAGATTATGGGCAGCTTCGGAACCAACCTGCAAGAAGTCAAGCGGCGCATCGCGCTGGCCTGCGCCAGCTCGGGGCGGCCCGCCAATAGCGTCACGCTGCTGGCGGTGAGCAAGACGTTTCCGTCCATTGCCGTGCGCGCGGCGCACGCGGCCGGCCAGCGCACCTTCGGCGAGAGCTACGTGCAGGAGGCGCTGGCCAAGATGGACGAGCTGGCCGACCTGCGCACCGACCTGGAATGGCACCTGATCGGGCCGCTGCAGGCGAACAAGACGCGCGCGGTGGCCGAGCGCTTCGACTGGGTGCACACGGTCGACCGGACGAGGATCGCCGAACGGCTGGCCGCACAGCGGCCACCGGGCCGGCCGCCGCTGCAGCTGTGCCTGCAGGTCAACGTGAGCGGCGAGGCGAGCAAGAGCGGCGTCGCGCCCGATGAACTGCCGGCACTGGCACGCGCGGTGGCCGCGCTGCCGGCCGATCGTGTGCAACTGCGCGGGCTGATGACGATCCCGCAGCCGGCCGACGACCCCGAGGCGCAGCGTGCGCCGCTGCGCCGCCTGGCCGCCATGCTGCGCGCACTTCAGGCCGAGGGGCTGGCGCTCGACACCTTGTCGATGGGCATGAGCGCCGACCTCGAGTCCGCCGTGGCCGAAGGCGCGACCATCGTGCGAGTCGGCACCGCCCTCTTCGGCTGTCGCATGCCGCCGCCCCGGCGGGCCGCGGGGCCCGGATGAGAGAACCGCTTGCCACGCCGAAGCCGCACCTTGCCCAAGCTCTGGCCCAAGCTCAGGCCCAAGCACTGGCCCGGATGCTGGCCCAAGCGCTGGTCCTCGCTCTGGGCCTGGCCTCGATGCTCGGACTAGCCGCCTGCTCGCGGCCGGCGGGCCAGTTCGCGGGCACGCCCGCCGTCGGCGACGTGGCGCCGGCCGTGCGCCAGCTGCACGCCGCCGCGGCCGCCGCCCCCGAACTGGCCGACCGCCGTGCCTTCGATGACGCCCGGCGCGGCCTGATCGCCGCCCCGACCGGCCAGGTGCGCGACGAGGCCGGCGAGGTGCTGTGGGATTACGACGCCTTCGCATTCGTGCAGGGCGCCGCGCCGCCGACCGTTCACCCCGGCCTGTGGCGGCAGGCGTTGCTGAACAACCAGACCGGGCTGTTCAAGGTCGCCGACGGCATCTGGCAGCTGCGCGGCTTCGACCTCGCCAACATGACGCTGATCGAGGGCCGCACCGGCTGGATCGTCGTCGACACGCTGACCGTGCGCGAGACAGCCGCGGCGGCACTGGCCTTCGCGCGCCGCCACCTGGGCAACCGCCCGGTGAGCGCGATCGTCTTCAGCCACAGCCATGTCGACCACTTCGGCGGTGCGCTCGGCGTGCTCTCGGCCGGCGAGGCGAAGGCGCGCCGGGTGCCGATCGTCGCACCCTCGGGCTTTCTCGCCGAGGCGACGAGCGAGAACGTGCTGCTCGGCACCGCGATGGGCCGGCGCGCGGCGTACATGTACGGCAGCCGGCTGCCGCGCTCGCCGCTCGGCCTGGTCGACAATGGGCTCGGCAAGGCGGTGGCGCTGGGCCGCATCGGCGTGCTGGCGCCGACGCTCGTGATCGACCAGCCGCGCCAGGAGGTCACGCTCGATGGCGTGCGCTTCGTCTTCCACGACATGCCGGGCAGCGAGGCGCCGGCCGAGCTGACCTTCGCGCTGCCCGAGCTGAAGGCCTTCGGCGGCACCGACCTGATGAGCCACACGCTGCACAACCTGTACACGCTGCGCGGCGCCAAGGTACGCGAAGCGCTGCGCTGGGCGACCTACATCGACGCCGCGCTCGAACACGCCGCCGGCGCGGAGGTACTGTTCAACCAGCACCACTGGCCGGTTTGGGGCCGCGAGCGCATCACCGAGTTCATCACCAGGCAGCGCGACGCCTACCGCTTCATCCACGACCAGACGGTGCGCCAGCTCAACGCGGGCCCGAGCGCCGCCGAGATCGCCGAAACCTTGGCCCTGCCGCGCTCGCTGCACGAGCACCTGTCGGTGCACGGCACCTACGGCACGGTGCGCCACAACGTCAAGGGCGTGGCGCAGCATTACCTGGGCTGGTTCGACGCCCATCCGTCCAACCTCGACGCGCTGCCGCCGGTCGAGGCAGCGCGCCGCTACGTCGAGCTGTTCGGCGGCATCGAGAAGACCGTCGCCGCCGCGCAGCGGGCCTTCGATGCAGGGGAGTTCCGCTGGGCGGCAGAGCTGCTCAAGCATGCCGTCCATGCCGACCCGAAGCACGCCGGCGCACGCGAGCTGCTGGCACGCACGTTCGAGCAGCTCGGCTACGCCGCCGAGGCCAGCACCTGGCGCAACTTCTACCTCACGGGCGCGCTCGAGCTGCGCCAGGGCCCGCCGGACAAGGGGATGGAACGCGACCTCGTGCTCGACATGCTCCAGCACACGCCGATCGAGCGCCTCCTGGAGGCAATGGCGGCCTCGCTCGATGGCCGCAAGGCCGAGGGCTCGGACCTGCGCATCGACCTCTTCTTCACCGATCTGGGCACCTCGTACCGGCTGTGGGTCGAGAACGCCGTGCTGCACTTCCGCGCCGCGCCGCCGGCGCCCGACGCCCACGCGACGCTGCGCCTGACGCACCCGTTCTTCCTGCGCCTGATGACCGGCCGTGCCGGCGCGCTGGCTCTGCTGACTTCCGACGAGGTCCGGATCGACGGCAGCCGGCTCGACCTCGGGCGCTTCCTGTCCATGTTCGACAAGGCGCCAGGCACGTTCCCGATCGTGACGCGTTGAGCCGGCCCCCGCGGCGCGAGCGTTCGAGCCCTCTTCTCGCGCGGTGGCCGTTCCAGCGCTTCGGCGTCACCGGCGAGGAACATAGGGCGCACTTACCAATACCTGTTCATCGCGCAATCATGGCGTGCCGCAGGATGTCCATCACCAGCTCGCGCGGATCGGCATGGGGCAGGCCCTTCAGCCGCGCGTCGGCCGCCGTGATCCAGGTCGGCTGGTAGAGTTAGGCCGCGACCGCGTCCTCGGCCACCCGCTTCTGCGCCTCGGCCATCTGACGGTTGCGCTCCTCGGGCTTGATGGTCGCCTGGATGCGATTCCACAGGTCGTTGAACTGCGCCCACTCGACGTTCTGGATCCTGGCCTTGATGCCGACCTTGTCGAGCATCGCGGCGATGATTTCGCCGCCCTGGCGGGCGTAGGGCGTCGGCGGCACCGTCATCGTCAGCTCCAGGGACAGCGTGACGCCGGCCTGGTGCAGCAGCGCGCGCGCCTTCGCCTGGTCGAACGGGTTGATGCCGGTGGTGTCGACATAACCGGGGGCACCGGGCACGTAGAAGCTGCCGATCGGCGCCCCGAAGCCGTCGGCCCCGCGCTCGATGACCGCCTGGCGGTCGATCGCCGCGGCGATCGCGCGGCGCACGCGCACGTCGTCCAGCGGCTTGCGCTTGTGGTTGATCGCGAGGATCGACTTCGCGCGGCTGCCGCCGATCAGCACCTGGTACCTCTTGTTGCCCTCGAGCTGCCTGAGGCTGCGCGCGGCCGCCACGCGCGGGAAGGCGTCGACGTCGCCTGACAGCAACGATGCGACCTGCGCCGACGGGTCGCTGATGAAGCGCATCGTCACCCGGCGCAGGGCGATGCTCTTCGCCGCGCGGTAACCATCCCAGCGCGCCAGCGTCACCGATGCTTCCTTGGCCCAGCTCTCGAGCTGGTAGGGGCCGGTGCCCGTGGGCTGTGTGAGGTTGGTCGCCACGCTCCTGGGCTCGACGATGATCGCGGTGGCCTGGCCGAGCTTGAACCGCAGGTCCGGGTCGCCATTCTTCAGGCCCAGCACCACCGTGCGGGTGTCGGGCGTCGCGATGCGCTCGATGCTGGCGAAGGTGGCATTGTCCTTGTTCGTGCTGTCCTCGGCGGCGGCGCGCTCGAAGCTGAACCGCACGTTCTCGACGCGCTGCGCTCAGCGCGCTGCGCCGAGCGTCATCGTCCAGTAGGTGCGGTAGGTGTTGTTGGCCGTGCCGCCCACGCAGGCCAGCCCGACGTCGCGGAAGCGCTCGCGCATGATGTTGGCGCAGTGCCCGGGGCTGGCCATCCAGCCGGCCACCACGGACGACACCGTCGGCTGGCCGGCGGCGATGTTCTCGCCCCAGGTCGACCAGATGTAGCCGGCGGCGGTGGCGCGGTCGCCCGCGCTCGTGCCGTCGGAGCCGGTGTGGGCGAAGAAGTTGTTCGCCGCCATGTCGTCGCTGTGGCGCAACGCGGCCTGCGCCAGCGCGTTGTTCCAGGCCAGCGGTGTCGTGGCGGCGAAGCTACCCTGCGAGCCGCAGCGGGCACCCGCGGCGCGATGGGCGTTGATCAGCGCCATCGCGTCGGTCTCGAAGCCGGCCAGGCCGCAGGTCGCGCGGCTGCCCGCGGTCGCGGGCGGCGGGGCCGGCGCCGGGCTCGGAGACGGTCCCGGTGCGGGGGTGGGTGCCGGCGCAGGGTCGGGCGCCGGCCCTGCAGCAGCCTCCGGTGCCGGCGCGGCGGCATCGTCGCCACCACCGCAGCCGCCGAGGCCGGCGATCGCGCCCAGGGCGAGCATGAGCCCGAGCAGGCGGAGCCGGTGCGGGGGTGCGGGATCGATGTCGTCCATGCGCACAGCATCGGCGACGCGGCGCCCGGCGCATGACCAATTGCTTCCGTGGAGCGGGAGCCGAAACATCCGGCGACAGACCAGCGCGGGCGCCCCGTTCCGGCGTGCAATACGGCCCGCCGGACGATGCCGGACGTTGCCGGACGACCCCGGCCGTTGCCCGCTGCCGTCCGGGTCAGGGCGCCGCGGGCTGCAGTGCAGCCACGGGTTCGGGTGCCAGCAGGCTGCCGTCACGCAGCCCGCGCAGCGTGGCGAGCGCCAGCGTGGCGATCACCAGCGAAGCGAGCGCCAGCGCCGCCAGCCCGAGCGACCGCATCACGCCGCCCTCGGCCAGGCGCAGCGTCAGCGCGGCGAAGGCGGCGAGCGGAAAGCTCATGCCCCAGTGCGGCAGCCCGAAGGGCAGCGCGGCAATGCGGCGCGCCAGCGTCCCGGCCCACAGCAGCGAGATCAGGGCCATTCCCCACAACATCCAGACCAGCGTGGCCGGACCGCCGAACTGCAACACGCCCAGCGCCACCACCGCCGGCGGCGCGACGAGGATGAAGCCGGTGGGCAGCATCCGCTCCGGCCAGGATCCCTGGACGACGAGGCGCGCCACCAGCAGCACCAGCACCACCGGCCAGAAGAGCACGCCGACGCCGAACTGCGCTGCCGATGCCTCGGCGTAGCCGAGCGGCACCCCGGCCAGCGGCACCAGCACGTTGCCGACGATCGGGATGAACAGCGCCGGCGTCACGCCGGCCCACTGCAGCCCGCCGGCCTGGGCGCCGCGCCACCAGCGGGCAAGCACCCAGAGCGTGACCGCGAGCTGCGCGATCGAGGCGGCCCACCAAAGCAGTGCCAGCCCGGGGTGGCGTGCACCGAGCGCCGTGGCCACCGTCGCCAGCAGCAGCACGCCGATCGGCAGCGTGGCGATGAAGGCGTGGCGCACCGGGTGGCGCAGGTCCTCGAGCCAGCTGTCGTGGTGGCGGCGCCAGCGCAGCAGCGTCGCGCCGGCCAGGACGAGAAAGACGACCAGCCCGAGCGCGCCGATCACGAGTGCCGCCCCGCCGGCCATCGGGCCGAGGATCGGCTCGGCACGGTGCCAGGCGAGTGCGAGCCCGGCCAGGCCCATGACGATGGCGTACCAGCCGGGGAACAGGAACTTGAGCGGCGCGGCCGGGCGCGGCGTCGCACCGGCGCCCAGAGAGGGGGGGCTGGACATCTGTGACTCCTCGCGCCCGCGGCGTGCGGGCGGCGTTCAGCGGACCTTGGACAGCAGGGCCTGCACCTCGTCGAGCAGGTCGTCGAGCTTGCTCTCGGCGCCGTCGTCGAGCCCGAGCCGGCCCACCATCTCCTGCTGCATGAAGCACACCGTCATGCGCACGTAGGCACTGTCCAGGGCCTTGCGCACCGCGGCCATCTGGCTGGCGATGTCGATGCAGGGCTGCCCCTCCTCGATCATGCGCTGGATGCCCCGCAACTGTCCCTCGGCCCGCTTGAGCCGGTTCAGCAGGTCGTTGCGGATCTTGGCGTCGACGAGTTCGGACATGAACAGGCACTCCCGGTCGCTACGGTCTGTCGCTGAAGGGGTGCTCATTGTGCAGGCTGTGCCGAAGAAGCGGCGTCAAGGGGTAAGGGGTATGCGGACGGCGCCGGTCCCTGGGGCCCGGCGCCGTCCCGCGGGGCGTTCAGCGCACGCAGGCCGTGCCGCCGTCGGGCACGCCGAGCTTGCGCAGCAGCGAGGCCGGCGGGCAGAACCCGGTGAAGCCCGACTGGAACAGGTTCAGGCCGACGAAGGCGGTGAAGGCCAGCCACCATGTGCTGTGGAAGATCGGGCTGGCCTCGACGCCCAGGGCGAGCGAGAGCAGCACGAAGAAGCCGGCCAGGATGCGGATGTAGCGTTCGACGGTCATGGGTTGACTCCGGTGAGGTTGGAGAGGAACGGGAACGGGAACAGGTCAGGATCAGCGGGCTGCCGGCGTGCCCCGGGGGGCCAGCGCCGCGCGGCCGGGCTTCAGGTCGTCTGCGGCCGGCCGCGGCGCGCGGCCAGCGGCCAGACGAAGAGGCCGGCAGCTGCCGCGGCGGCCAGCGCAATGCCAACCAGCGCCAGCCAGTCGACCCAGTAGGCCAGATCGCCGAGCGACGCGCGCGTGAGCACAGGCACCGCCAGGAAGGCGATCACGCCGGCCACTGCCGCGACGCCTGCAGCGACGGGCAGCCCGCCGCGCCAACTGGTGCCGCGGCTGCGAAGCGCCGCCACGAGGAACAGCAGCCAGACCACGGCGAGCGTGAGCAGCAGCGGCCAGATGCCGAGCGCCAGCTCCCACACGATGTTGAGCATCAACCAGATCTCGTACATGGTGTCGTCTCCTCGGGGTTCAGACGCGGCCCTTGAGCACGGCCATGTAGGCCGGCTTGAGCATGCGGTACTTCATCAGCCAGGCGAGGTAGCTCTCCTGCAGCGGATCGATCATCGGCAGCGTGGGCGTGAGCTTGCCGTCGTAGTCGAACTCGATCAGCATCGCCGAGCCTTCGCGCACGATCAGCGGGCACGAGGTGTAGCCGTCGAAGTTCTGGTCCGGCTCCTGGCCGGCGATCACCCGCACCAGGTTGTGGGCGACGATCGGCGCGCTCTTCTTCACCGTGGCCGCGGTCTTGCCGCGCGGCGTGCCGTTGATGTCGCCGACGCCGAACACGTTCTTGTAGCGCCGGTGCTGGAGCGTGCCCTTGTCGACCTCGAGCCAGCCGCCGGGTGCGAACGGGCCTTCCTTCCAGGCCAGGTCGCTCTTCTTCACGACGTCGGGCGCGCGCATCGGCGGCACCACGTGCAGGAAGTCGTAGTCGTGCGTGCTGCGCTCGCCTTCGGGCGTGGCGAAGACGGCCTTGCGCGCCCCGATGTCCACCGCCACCAGCTTGCTCAGGTAGTGGTTGCGGATGCCGAGCGCCTTCCAGCGCGCCAGAACGTTGTCGTTGACGACCTTGACGCCGAATACCGTGTCGGGCGGCAGCCCGGTGTGGAAGTCGACCTTCGAGCTGGCGAGCGTACCCGCCTGCTCGAGCCGGTCGGCCACCAGGAAGGTCATCTTCAGCGGCGCACCGGCACACTTCAGCGGGCCGGAGGGCAGCGTCATGATTGCCTGCCCGCCCTTGGCGCGGAACGCGTCCATCGCGCCCCAGGTCGCGGTCGCGGCCTGCGGGCTGGCGTAGACGCTGGCCAGGCCGTTGCGGCCGATCGCGGCGACGTCCATGCCCGCGATCTGTGCATAGTCGAGCTGCAGGCCGGTGGCGACGACGAGAAAGTCGTACGCGACGCGCTTGCCGCCCGCGGTCACCACCTCGTTCGCGGCCGGGTTGAACTCGGCCACCATGTCCTGCACCCAGTCGACGCCGGCAGGCACCAGGTCGGCGGTGCGGTCGCGCACCTTGCTTTCCGGCCAGATGCCGGTGGCCACGAGGGTGAAGCCCGGCTGGTAGTAGTGCTCCTTCCGGGAGTCGACGAGGGTGATGCGCGCGCCGTCGAGCAGCTGCGTCAGCCGGCTGGCCACCGCCAGCCCGCCGAGGCCGCTGCCGGCGATGACGATCCGTGCGTTGGTCGACTGCGCGGCGCGCGCCGGGGCGGTGCCGGCAAGGCTTGCGCCAAGGCCGCCGACGACCGGCGCGGCGCCGGCGGCGCGAAGCCAGCGCCGGCGTGCCGGATCGATCGGTGCGGCAGCGCGCTCGCGGGGCGGAGTGTCCTTCATCGATGTCTCCTGGGTCGGTGGATAGGAGAGGGCGGCCGGGTCAGGCGGCCTGGGGGGCCACGGCGGGCAGGTCGGCTCCTGCCTCGATCCGCCGGTGGTTGACGGCGTAATACAGGACCGGGATCACCACCAGCGTCAGCAGCGTGCTGACGCCGATGCCGAACAGCAGTGAGATCGCCAGCCCGTTGAAGATCGGGTCGTCGAGGATGAAGACGGCGCCGGTCATCGCCGCCAGCGCGGTGAGCGCGATCGGCTGCGCGCGCACCGCGGCCGCGTCGACCACGGCGGCCTTGAACGGCATGCCGCGCGCCACCTGAAGGTCGATGAAGTCGACCAGCAGGATCGAGTTGCGCACGATGATCCCCGCCAGCGCGATCATCCCGATCATCGAGGTGGCGGTGAAGCTGGCGCCGAAGATCGCGTGGCCCGGCATCACGCCGATGATGGTGAGCGGGATCGGCGCCATGATGACGAGCGGCGTCATGTAGCTCTTGAACTGCGCCACCACCAGCAGGTAGATCAGGATCAGGCCGACGCCGTAGGCCGCGCCCATGTCGCGGAAAGTCTCGTAGGTCACCTGCCACTCGCCGTCCCACTTGATCGCGTACTGCGTGTAGGGGTTGGCAGGCTGCCGGATCCAGTACTCGCCCAGCGCTCCGGTGCCGGGCAGCTCCGCCTCGGCCAGCTTGCCGCGGATGCCGAACAGGCCGTAGAGCGGCGAGTCCGGGGTCTGCCCGCCGGCGCCGACGTCGCCGAACACGTAGCTCAGGTGCTGCAGGTTCTTCGTGTAGAGCGGCTTGTCGATCACGCCGCGCTCGACGCGCACGAGTTCGGACAGCGGCACGACTTGACCGTTGGCCGCGCGCAGCGGCAGCGCGAGCAGCGCATCGAGCCCGATCTGGGCCTCGCGCGGCAGCTGCAGGCGCACCGGCACCGGGTACTTGCTCTGGCCGTCGTGCAGCCAGGCGGCGTCGCTGCCGCCGAGCGCGCCGGCGACGCTGGCCGCCACCGCGGCCACCGGGATGCCGAGCGACTCGGCGCGCTGGCGGTTCACGCGCAGGAAGGCGCGTGGCGCGTCTGCCTCGAGCGTGCTGTCCACCCCGACGATGTCCGGCGTGGCGCGGAAGGCCTGCTCCAGGCGCGCCGCGAGCTGCTGGCGGCCCGCCTCGTCGGGACCGTAGACCTCTGCCACGAGAGGGCTCATCACCGGCGGGCCGGGTGGCACCTCGACGACCTTCAAGTTGGCACCGTGGCGCGCGGCGATCTTCTCCAGCTCGGGCCGCAGGCGCTGCGCGATCGCGTGGCTCTGGTCCTTGCGGTGCGCCTTGTCGACCAGGTTGACCTGCACCTCGCCCATCTCGGCGTCGCTGCGCAGGTAGTACTGGCGGACCAGGCCGTTGAAGGTGATCGGGCTCGCGGTGCCGGCGTAGCCCTGCAGATCCTTGACCTCGGGCTGGCGCGCGAGGAAGGCGCCCAGCTCGTGCAGCGCCGAGGCGGTGTCCTCCAGCGGCGTGCCGGCAGGCATGTCGACGACGAGCTGGAACTCGCTCTTGTTGTCGAAGGGCAGCATCTTGAGCACGACCCATTGCACGGCGGCCAGGCCCACCGACAGCATCATCGCGACGACGATGCCCGCCAGCAGCAGCCAGCGCTTCTTCGCGCTCTCGAGGAAGGGCAGCAGGATGCGCCTGAACAGGCGCTGCAGCAGCGTCGCGAGTCTGGCCGGTGCCGCCTCCTGGTGCCCGTCGTGCGGAGCGTGACGCTTCATCAACTTGAGCGCGAGCCACGGCGTGATCGTGAAGGCGATCAGCAGTGACAACGCCATGCCCAGGCTCGAGTTGATCGGGATCGGGCTCATGTACGGGCCCATCAGCCCGCTCACGAAGGCCATCGGCAGCAGCGCCGCGATCACGGTCAGCGTGGCCAGGATGGTCGGCCCGCCGACCTCGTCGACCGCCGCTGGAATGATCTCGGCCAGCGGCTTGCCCGGCTCGAGCGCCATGTGGCGGTGGATGTTCTCGACGACGACGATCGCGTCGTCGACCAGGATGCCGATCGAGAAGATGAGCGCGAACAAGCTGACGCGGTTCAGCGTGAAGCCCCAGGCCCAGCTCGCGAACAGCGTCGCCGCAAGCGTCAGGATCACGGCTGCGCCGACGATCACCGCCTCGCGCGCACCGAGCGCCAGCCCGACCAGCAGGATCACCGAGCCGGTGGCGAAGGCCAGCTTTTGGATCAGCTTGTTGGCCTTTTCGGCGGCGGTCTCGCCGTAGTCGCGAGTGATCGTCGCCTCGATGCCGGGCGGGATCATCACGTTCTTCAGCGCCTCGACGCGCTCGCGCGCCCCGCGCGAGACGTCGACCGCGTTCTGCCCCGGCTTCTTGGTGACGGTGATGGTCACCGCGGGGTAGCCGCCGGTGGTGGCCTCGGTGCCGCCGGGCGAATGCCAGACGTAGCGCGCGGGTTGCGCCGCGCCGGCCTCGATCTGCGCCACCTCGCGCAGGAAGACCGGACGGCCGTTGTGCACGCCGACGACGAGCTCGGCGACGTCCTCGGCCGAGCGCAGGAACTCGCCGGTCTCGACCGCCAGGGCGCCGGCGCGCTGGTCGTCGATTACCTTGCCCGCCGGCATGCCCTGGTTCGCGGCAGCCAGCGTCTGCTTCAGGCGCAGCAGGTCGATGCCGCGCTCGCGCAGCCGCGCCGGATCGAGCACGACCTGCACCGCGCGGCCCGGGCCGCCGATCGTCTGCACCTCGCGCGCGCCGCTCACGCGCTTGAGCTCGGCCTCGATCGACGCCGCCACGCGTTCGAGGTCGAGCGCACTGGCACCGGTCCTGCTCCACAGCGTTACGGCGAACACCGGCACGTCGTCGATGCCCTTGGGCTTGACGATCGGCGCCAGCGTGCCCAGCTCGCGCGGCAGCCAGTCCTGGTTGGCGTTGAGCACGTCGTACAGGCGCACCAGCGCCTCGGTGCGCGGCACGCCGACCTGGAACTGCACCGTCAGCAGCGCCATCCCGGGCCGCGCGACCGAGTACGTGTGCTCGATGCCGGCGATCTGCGAGAGCACCTGCTCGGCCGGCCGGGCGACCATGTTCTGCACGTCGGCGCTGCTGGCCCCTGGGAACGGGATCAGCACGTTGGCCATCGTGACGTTGATCTGCGGCTCCTCCTCGCGCGGCGTGACGAGCACCGCGAACAGGCCCAGCAGCAGCGCCACCAGCGCCAGCAGCGGCGTCAGCGCGTTGGACTGGAAGGCAGCGGCCAGGCGGCCGGAGACGCCGAGCCCCGGCGTGCCGCCGGGGGTTGCGGTCGGCGTGCCATCGGGGGCGGCGGGCGGTGCGGCCGTCGACGCAGGAGTCGGGATCGACATCGCCGGGCTCCGCCTACTGCGCCGCCGCGCCGGCCAGCCCGGCGCGAACCGGGTCGAGGGCGATCCGCTCGCCCTCCTTCAGTCCGGCCAGCACCTCGACGGTGTCGCCGGCACGAGCGCCCAGCCGCACGGGCTTCAGCACGAACTGTGCGCCCTGCGCGGCATAGACCGCCGTCAGCTCGCCGCGCCTGAGGATGGCGGCGGCCGGCACGGTCAGGCGCGCCGGCCCGGGCGCAGCCCGCGCACCCGCGAAGCGCACCCGCACCGCGACACCCGGCACCAGGTGCGCCGTGGCACTCGCCGGCAGGTCGAGCCGCCACTCGACCGTCTGTGAGACGGCGTCCGCGCCCGGCAGCTCGGCCCGCGCGACGGGCTCGACCCAGCGGCCATCGGCCAGCTGCACCTCGATGCGCGAAGCGGAGCGCGCGGCGGCCGAGCGCGACGAGGGCACCTGCACGACGGCGCGCATGCGGCCCGGCACATAGAGGGTGGCGATCGGGCGGCCCGGCGTTGCCAGATCGCCGGCCTCGACATGGGTGGCGAGCACGATCGCGTCGTACGGTGCCGTCACGCCGGCGAAGCTGCGCGCCAGCGCAGCCTGCGAGCGGCCGGCTGCGGCCTGGCGGGCGCCGGCCTCGGTGGCCCGTAGCTGCGTTTCGGCAGTGTCGAGCGCGGCCTGGCTCACGAAGTTCCGCGCCCGCAGCTCGCGCGTGCGCTCGACGGCCAGGCGGGCGTTGCGCAGTTCGGCCTCGGCCTGCGCGACACCGGCCTCGCCGCGCGCCAGCGCGGCCTGCAGGTCGCGCTCGTCGATGCGGGCGATCGGCTGCCCGGCGCGCACGCGGTCGCCGGCCTTCACCAGCAGCGCGGTCACGCTGCCGCCCACCTGCGCCGCGAGCGTGCTCTGCTGCACCGCCTGCACCGTGCCGTCGAGCTCGAAGCCCGGCGTGCCGGTGGTGCTGCCGACGACGACGGTCGGCACCGCCGCCGGGGTGGATGGCGCGGCCGGAGCCGGCGCGACGAAGGGCAGCGCGGCGAGCGCGGCGAGGAAGCGGAGACGGCGCATGGGTGGAACGGATCGCATACCTTTACGGGTATGCTACCCGATACCTTGTCGGGTATCAACCCCCCCCCTCTATCCTCGCCGTACCGCTCGTCCTCCTCCTCCCCCGAAGGACCGGTCGGCGGCGCCGACGGCCCGCTCAGGAAAACGGGTGCGTCGCCTGCACCGCGGCGTTGGCGTCGAGCACTGTCAGCGCCGCCATGTTGACGATGCGGCGCACGTTCGCCGACGGCGTCAGGATGTGCACCGGCCCCGCGGCGCCGAGCAGGAACGGGCCGACGGCCACGCCGTTGCCGGCAGCGGCCTTCAGCAGGTTGTAGCCGATGTTTGCGCTGTCGATGTCGGGGCACACGAGCAGATTCGCGTCGCCGCGAAGCGTCGTGCGCGGCATCAGGCCGCGGCGGATCCGCTCGTCGAGCGCACAGTCGGCGTGCATCTCGCCGTCGACCTCCAGCCTGGGCGCACGCGCGCGCAGCAAGTCCAGCACGGCGCGCATCTTTTGCGCTGCAGGCGCGTTGCTGGAGCCGAAGTTGGAGTGCGACACCAGTGCCACGCGCGGCGCGACGCCCAGGCGGTGCAGCGCCTCGGCTGCCATCAGCGCGATCTCGGCCAGCTGGCCGGCCGATGGGTCGACGTTGACATGGGTGTCGACGATCGCGAGCTGCCGGCCGGGCAGCATCAGGATGTTCATCGCGCCGTAGACGCTCACGTCCGGCCGGTGTCCGATGGCCTGATCGACGAAGTGCAGGTGCAGGCCGTGGGTGCCGAAGGTGCCGCAGATCATGCCGTCGGCGTCACCCTTGCGGATCATCATCGCACCGATCAGCGTGTGCCGGCGCCGCATCTCGATCCTGGCGTACTGCTCGGTCACGCCACGCCGGCAGGTCAGCTCGTAGTAGCTCTGCCAGTAGTCGCGGTAGCGTGCGTCGTGCTGCGGATTGACCAGCTCGAAGTCCCTTCCCGCCTTCAGCCGCAGGCCGAGGCGCTCGATGCGCTCGTCGAGCACCTGAGGTCGTGCCACCAGCACCGGGCGGGCCAGCCCTTCATCGACCATCACCTGCGCGGCGCGCAGCACGCGCTCTTCCTCGCCCTCGGCGAGCACGATGCGCCGGCGCCCGCGGGCGGCCACGGCCTTCTTTGCTGCCGCGAAGATCGGCGTCATGAAGGTGCCCGAATGGCAGACGAACTGCTGCAACCGGGCGCGGTAGGCCTCGAGGTCGGCGATCGGCCGTGTCGCCACGCCGCTGGCCATCGCGGCCTGCGCCACCGCGGGCGCGATGCGCAGCATCAGCCGCGGATCGAAGGGCTTGGGAATCAGGTAATCGGGGCCGAAGCCGGCATCGGCGAGGCCGTAGGCGGCAGCGACCTCGTCGCTGGATTCCTCCTGCGCCAGCCGGGCGATCGCGTGCACGGCGGCGATCTCCATCCCGGTGCCGATCGTGGTGGCCCCGACGTCGAGCGCGCCGCGAAAGACGAACGGGAAGCACAGGACGTTGTTGACCTGGTTCGGATAGTCGGAGCGGCCGGTGGCGACGACCGCGTCGTCGCGCACGCTTCTCACCTCCTCCGGCAGGATCTCGGGCGTGGGATTGGCCAGCGCCAGGACGAGCGGCCGCGGCGCCATCGTCGCGACCATCTCCTTCGACAGCACGCCGCCGGCCGACAGGCCGAGAAAGATGTCGGCGCCGCCGATCACCTGGGCCAGCCGGCGCGCATCGGTGGGTTGGGCGTAGCGCGCCTTCACCTCGTCCATCAGCACCGTGCGTCCGACATGCACCACGCCTTCGACGTCGGTGACCCAGATGTTCGAGCGCGGCAGCCCCAGATGCTGCAGCAGGTCGAGGCAGGCCAGCGCGGCCGCGCCTGCACCGCTCGTGACGAGCTTGACCTGCGCGATGTCCTTGCCGACCAGCTTCAACCCGTTCAGGATCGCGGCCCCCACGGTGATCGCCGTGCCATGCTGGTCGTCGTGGAACACGGGGATCTTCATCCGCTCGCGCAGCTTGCGCTCTATCGCGAAGCACTCGGGCGCCTTGATGTCCTCCAGGTTGATGCCGCCGAAGGTCGGCTCGAGTGCGGCGATGATCTCGACCAGTTTGTCGGGGTCGCGCTCGTCGATCTCGATGTCGAAGACATCGATGCCGGCGAACTTGCGGAACAGCACCGCCTTGCCCTCCATCACGGGCTTGGCCGCGAGCGGGCCGATCGCTCCGAGCCCGAGCACCGCGGTGCCGTTCGTCACCACGCCGACCAGGTTGCCGCGCACGGTGTAGCGGAACGCCGCCGCCGGATCGTCGCGGATCGCCTCGCTCGCCGCCGCCACGCCAGGCGAATACGCCAGCGCCAGGTCGCGCTGGTTGGTCAGTTGCTTGCTCGGTGTGACCGAGATCTTTCCCGGCTGCGGCTGCTCGTGGTACTCGAGCGCCGCGCGGCGCAGGTGGGCGTTGTCCTGGACTGACATGGAAGCAGTGGGTTCTGGTGGCGGCGCTGCGGCGAGGCGACGATCGACCGGGAACGAGCTGCCGCTCGGGCACCGCGCGACCGCGTGGGCGCTGGATTATCTCGCCCGCACCCCGCGCGCAGCCGCGGGCGCGGGCGACAGCGCCGTGGCGCGGGGCGGCCCGGCGCTATCGCGCCACCGCCTCGAGTTGCCCCACCAGCGGGTGTTCGCCGAGCCCGCGCGCCCGCAATGCCATGGCCAGGGCCCGGGGCAGATGCAGCGCATCGCCGCAGGATCGCTGGCTCGGGTAGCGCGACTCCCAGGCGGGCGGAACACGAAGCGACCAGTTGTGCGGGCCGACCGTCCCCGGGGCGTTGTACGTCTCCCTCATCCCGAGCAGATCGGTGAAGAACAGATAGACATTGCCGGCGGGGCAGTGCAGCGCATCGGCGAACATCGCCTGTGCCAGTTGCGCAGGGTCCGCCGCCCAGCGGCTGGCGTGGTCGGCACGCGCGGAACAGTCGCGCACGAGCTTGTGCGCCAGGTAATCCGCCTGCTGGCGACGACGCTGCGCCGTCCAGCGCTCCAGCGTGAGCCAGATCGGCGGCGTGTCATGGTTGCCGAGCATCACCCAGTCGGCTTCCTGCGCGTGCTCGCTGCGGTAGACATCGTCCGCGCGGCCGGGATCGGCCTTGCCGAGCACGCGAAAGCGCCCGAGGCCATGGCGCTGCATCACGCGGGCAAGGGGATAAGGCAGCGTGCTGAGTACCTCGCAGGCGACCTCGCGCGCGCTGAGGCCTCGGGCGCACACCGCGTCGAGCATCGCCGAGATCAGCACGCCGTAGCGGCTCACCTGGGATTCGGTCAGCGACTTCACCCAGCCGTCGGCGTGGCGCGGCACCGTCCGGTCGATCTGCTCGGGAGCGGGGATCGCGAATCGATTCAACAGCGGATGGTCCGGGACGGCCGGGGAATCCCGCAGGCGCGCGCCGCACTGTACGGCATGGATCGGGTCGGGATCATCGGCGCGATAGACCCACGGGCAGACCCAGCCCTGCGGGTGGTCGATGCGCAGGCCGTCCATCTCCGACATCAGCTTGGCCAGGCGCGCCTGCATGAACTCGATCGCCGGTCCGGGCGCCTCCGGGGTGCCGAAGGTCCCGGGATCGAGCACACCATAGCCCCAGGGCTGGCCGTCCGGGTTCGTCAGGCTCGGTGGCGCGCCCATGCGGTAGCCTTCGAGCAGCAGCGAGCCGTGGGCCCACGCATCGCGCGCCGACAGGCCGATCTGCAGATCGCCGAAGGTCGACAAGCCGAGTGCACGCAGCCTCTGCCGCATCGCCTGATGCTGCTCGCCGAGCAGGAACTGCGCGACGGCGTGGCGTTCGATCGGGCCCGCGTGGCGCTGCTCGAGTTCGGCGATGCGCTGCGGCCGTCGTTCGACCTGGTCGCGACCCCAGAGCTGCCGGTCGCGCTCGCCGGCCTCGCCCGGCCACAGCAGGTGGTTGGGGTGGCCATGTTCGATGCACAGGGCGTCGTACAGCGCGTCGACCCGCAGCCAGTGCTCGTTCTGTTGGCGAAAGAGCCCGAACCGCGCCTGCATCGGTGCCGGCCAGTCGCGCAGCGACGCGTGCAGCGCGGTCACGACACGGCTCATCGCCGCCCAGACCGCGCGGTGCGCGACTCGACGATGCCCGTTGACCGGGCGCGCGGCGACCACGTCGTCCCGCACCGATCGGGGCAGCAGTTCCTGAGCGACGAGCGCGTCGAGGTCCAGATTGAGGAAGTTGCGCGAGAACAGCGTGCCTTCGTACGGGGAATCGGATCCCTCGGAGACCAGCCCCTGGGGACCGAACTGGATGCCGGTGAAGCCCATCGCGGCCGCAGCCTCGAAGAAGCGGGCAGCCCCGGCCGAATAGGGCGAGCCGCGTCCGCAGTCGCCGCCGCCATCCGGCTGAGGACCTGGAAACGCCGGGTCCTGGATCGCGAGCACGAAGTGCCGCTTGCCCAGCAGTCCGAGCGCTTGCGCGACGAGGGGTCGTTCCGGATCGAAGCTCGTGCTCATGAGTCGCGCACTTCCTGGCCGCCCGTCACACCCGATCGGCGCAACGGCGAGCGCAAGCCGCCGATGCGGCGCCGCCGGCGCGCGCTGCCGAGGCCAGGCGTCGGAACGCCTCAGAAGGGAATGTCGTCGTCCATGTCGTCGAAGCCGGTCGGCGACTTCGCGGCCGCCTTGCCGGCCGGCGCCGGGCGCGCTGCGGGTGCGCTGCGCGGCGCCGGGCCGCCACCAGCGTCCTCACCCATGCCGCTGCCGGCACCCCCGGCACCACCGGCGCCGCCCGTTCCGCCTTCGCGTCCGCCGAGAAGCTGCATCTGGTCGGCGACGATCTCGGTGGTGTAGCGCTCCTGGCCCTCCTTGTCGGTCCACTTGCGCGTCCTCAGCCGACCTTCGACGTAGACCGGGCGGCCCTTCTTCAGGTACTCGCCGGCGATCTCGGCCAAGCGGTCGAACAGCGCCACCGAGTGCCACTCGGTCTCTTCCTGGCGCTCGCCGCTGGTCTTGTCCTTCCAGTTGCGCGTGGTGGCGATGCGCAGGTTGCACAGCGCCGAGCCGCTGGGCATGTAGCGCACTTCGGGGTCCTTGCCGAGGTTGCCGATCAGGATGACTTTGTTCACCGAGGCCATGGGCTGCTCCCGTTGCGACGTGCTGCTGGATGGGGGCCATTATCGCGCCGCCCTTCCCGGCGGCCACCCCCTTGCGGGCCCCTCCGAGGGGCGCGCCCGTTCGCGGGAGGCGCTGGCAGCCGCGGGTGCGACGCCTGCCGGAGGGTGCCTCGCTTACGATCGCGAGCACGCCATGGCCGCCGTCGTCGACGCCCCGCAGGACCTCGCCCAGGACCCGGCGGCGTTGGCGCGCGGCGTCCTGCACGCGGTGTTCGGCTATGCCGCGTTCCGCGGGGCGCAGCAGGAGATCGTCGGCCATGTCGCCGCCGGCGGCGACGCCCTGGTGCTGATGCCCACCGGCGGCGGCAAGAGCCTGTGCTACCAGGTGCCGGCGATCCTGCGCCAGCGTGCCGGCCTGGGGGTCACGATCGTCGTCTCGCCGCTGATCGCGCTCATGCACGACCAGGTCGGGGCGCTGGAGGAGCTCGGCGTGTCCGCCGCCTTCCTCAACTCCACGCTCGACGGCGGGGCCGCACGCCGCATCGAGCGCGAGCTGCTCGCCGGCCGGCTGACGCTGCTGTACGCGGCGCCCGAACGCATCCTCACCCCGCGTTTCCTGGCGATGCTCGACTCGCTGCACGAACGCGGGCGCGTCGCGCTGTTCGCGATCGACGAGGCGCATTGCGTCAGCCAGTGGGGGCACGACTTCCGCGAGGAGTACCTCGGCCTGTCGGTGCTGCACGAGCGCTACCCCGGAGTGCCGCGCCTGGCGCTCACCGCCACCGCCGACGCCCACACGCGGGCCGACATCGCCGAGCGGCTGCGACTCGAGGCGGCGCGCATCTTCGTCGCTAGCTTCGACCGGCCGAACATCCGCTACCGCGTGGTCGAGAAGGACGAGCCGCGCAGGCAGCTGCTCGCCTTCCTGCGCGACGAACACGACGGCGGCGCGGGCATCGTCTACTGCCAGAGCCGCAGGAAGGTCGAGGAGGTCGCGGCCTGGCTCGTCGAGCAGGGTTTCGCCGCACTGCCCTACCACGCCGGCCTGGACGCCCAGGTACGACGCGTGAACCAGGACCGCTTCCTGCGCGAGGACGGCGTGGTGATGGTGGCGACGATCGCCTTCGGCATGGGCATCGACAAGCCCGACGTGCGCTTCGTCGCCCACCTCGACCTGCCGAAGAACATCGAGGGCTACTACCAGGAGACCGGCCGGGCCGGCCGCGACGGGCTGCCTGCCGATGCCTGGATGGCCTACGGCCTGGCCGACGTCGTCAACCAGCGGCGCATGATCGACGAGAGCGTCGCCGACGAGGACTTCAAGCGCCTGCAGCGCGGCAAGCTGGACGCCCTGCTCGCGCTGGCCGAGGCGCACGACTGCCGCCGCGTGCGGCTGCTCGGCTACTTCGG
>WBZP01002682.1_pt1 | contig 20150 bp, 15 predicted proteins | sample 5204301 | NCBI WGS metagenome assembly WBZP01 (sample SAMN12412401, study PRJNA552823) | activated sludge metagenome | isolation source: activated sludge from nitrification reactor of wastewater treatment plant... | place: USA: Pennsylvania | collected 2017
CGATGGCACCGAATGGCAAGACCTGGGCGCCTCTCATTTCGACCGCGCCGACGCCCACAAAACCGCTACCCGCCTGATTCGACGTCTGCAGCAAATCGGCTACACCGTACAGGTCGCAGCACCTTGAGAATGTATGTTTCATCCTAGTTCGAGAAAGTCGAGGATGAAACGGGTCACCCGATCCGGATCGTTTACGTCGAGATGGGTTAGTTGCGGTGGAAGCGGTTGCGCCGGCATCGAGTCGGTCGCGATGCCCACGATATGCGGGTTGTCCGGAAACATCAACGGGCGCCCGTGCGCGGGTCGGTGAACTTCGAGCTTGGGAATCGGAACCGCCTTGAACCCCTCGACCAGAACGATATCGCAAGGCGACAGCACGTCGAGCTGCGTGAACAAGTCGGGTTCCGGCGCGCCGCGCAACTCGTGCATCAGCACCCAGCGGCTGTCGGAAGTCAGCAGCACCTCGCTGCAACCGGCTTCGCGATGGCGGTAGGAGTCCTTGCCCGGCCGATCGATATCGAAGCCGTGGTGCGCATGCTTGATCAACGAAACCTTCAGCCCCTGCATGACCATCCTCGGGATGATCTGTTCGATCAGCGTGGTCTTGCCGGAACCGGAGTAGCCGGCGAAGCCGAACACTTTCATCTCGCTCTCATGGATCGGTTGGCGGGTCGAACTGCGGGTCGCGTGGCCACCTGGACAAGCAACGTCGACCGATGCGAAGGCCCACCATCGTCGCGCCGTATCCCGGTCGCCAGAACTGTTCAGGTAACAAGTTTCATCAGCCTGGCGCCGATCCCGCACCCGGAATCGGGACGGGCGATTCTAACACTGCGAAAGCGGCCACCAATCCCGAACAGGACGCCATCGGCCGCCCGTCCAGCGCGCTGATCGACCTTCGTAAGGGGCCGGGGACAATCAGCCCTCGCTTGCAACCCGGCCGGTGGCGCCCTCGAAAAACGCGACGGCCTCGCTGCGCTCGCGCGTGCGACGCATCGGCGGCAACGAGCGCCAGACGCGCTTTCCATAGTCCTTGCCGACCAGCCGCGGGTCGCAGATCATCAACACGCCGCAGTCGGTTTCACTGCGGATCAGCCGCCCGGCGCCCTGCTTCATGCTGATCACCGCGCGCGGCAACTGGTATTCCATGAACGGATTGCGTCCGGCTCGGCGCATGTGCTCTATCCGCGCCGACAGCACCGGATCGTCCGGCGGTGCGAACGGCAGTTTGTCGATGACCACCAGCGAGAGCGCCTCGCCGGGAACATCGACGCCTTCCCAGAAGCTCTGGCTGGCAACCAGCGTGGCGTTGCCGAGAAAGCGAAACCGATCCAGCAGCTCGCTGCGCGACCCCTCGCCCTGCAGTAGAAGTGGCGACTCGAATCCGTCGCGCGCGTAGCGCTCGGCCAACAGTTCATGGATTCGCCGCATCGCCCGCAGGCTGGTACACAAGACGAAGGCACGGCCGCCGGATGCGCGGATGATCGGGTAAGCGGCATCCGCGACCGCCTCGTTATAACCGGCGGTATTGGGATCGGGCATTGCCTGCGGCGCGTAGAGCAGTGCCTGGCGGCCGTAATCGAACGGACTGCCCCACAGACCGGTCGCAGCCGTCGCCAGACCGAGTTCGCTGCAGTAGTGGCCGAAATCGCGTTCCACCGCAAGCGTGGCCGAAGTGAAAATCCACGCCCGCGGATGACCCTGCATCTGCCGCGCGAAGATGCCGGCGATGTCAAGCGGCGTGGCGTTGAGCGCGCACGACTGCGCGAAAACCTCGACCCAGCGCACCAGATCGGCCGCGTCGGGCGCGCGCCAGCGCGCCAGGCAGGCCGAGATTCCCTGGGCGCGGCGCGCGCAATTGGCTAGCCCCTCCGAGCGCTCGGCCTGCGAGTCGATCGCCTCGCGGAGTGCGTCGAGCCGTTCGGAAAGCGCGTCGATGGCTTTGCGAAAATCGGCCGACTGTTCGGCCTGGGTCAGCGGCAGGCGCGCGTTGTCCTCGCGGAAGGCCAGCCGCAGATCCCGCGCCGCCTTCTCCGTCGCCCTGGCCGCTTCCGGCAGCGGTGCGAAATCCTTCGCCGCGGCCAGCGCCTCATTGCGCGTATCGCGCGCCAGGTCGAGCAATTGCGATGTGGAGACGCTCTCGCCGAAGAACAGGCTGGCGGTTTGCGGCAATTGATGCGCCTCGTCGAAGATCACGGCATTGCAGGCCGGCAGCAATTCGCCGACGCCTTCGTCGCGCAGCATCACGTCGGCGAAAAACAGGTGGTGGTTCACCACCACCACATCGGCATCCATCGCCGCCCGGCGCGCCGCCAGCACAAAACATGACTTGTACGACGGGCATTCCTGGCCGAGGCAGCTGTCGCGTGTCGATGTCACCGCGTTCCAGACTGCCGAGTCCTCGGGCACGCTGGTGCACTCGGATTTGTCGCCGCTGTCGCTGTGGCGCGCAAAGCGCGCGATCGTGCGCACGTGGGCCGCATCCTCGCGGCTGGCAAAACGACCGTCGATCTGCGCCCGGTCCAGGTGGTAATGGCAGACATAGTTGGCGCGCCCCTTGAGAAGCGCCGTCGACACAGGCAGCTTGAGCGCATCGCGTACCGTCGGCAGATCGCGCTGGAACAACTGGTCCTGCAGGGTCTTGGTACCGGTGGAAACGATGACCTTGGCGCCCGACAGCAGGGCGGGGACCAGGTACGCGAAGGTCTTGCCGGTGCCGGTGCCGGCCTCGGCAACCAGCACACTGTTGTCTGCGATCGCCTGCGCAACGCGTTGCGCCATCTCCAGTTGCTGGGCGCGCGGTCGGAATCCGGGGATAGTCGCGGCGAACGGCCCGGCCGCACCGAAGATGCGTGAGAGGTCTGTCATCGAGAGTGAATCGGCAGCCGCGAATGCTACCATGCGTCGCCTGTAACGCCCGTTTTGCACGGGCGTGGCGCAGGCTGCCGTTGATATAATTGCCCGCTCGTCGGCGCGACCGGCTTCAGCTTGCCGGCACGAGTTACGCGGGTACATTTTTCGAGCAAGGGAGCGCATGATGAAGTTTTGCCCGAGTTGCGGGGCGGCGGTCGAGCCGACCGACAAGTTTTGCGGCGGTTGCGGCGCCAAACTCGCCGATCGCGGCGCAGCGCCTTCGGTCGCACCACCTACCACGCCACCGGCGCCCCCGCCGCGTGCGGCGCAACCGCCGCAGCCGCGCCGGATCGCCGAGGACGACGATCCCGAGAAAACCATCCTGATTTCGCGGCCGCGTCCGGCCGCATCGGGCAGTGATGCCGCGGGTGTCCGTGCCGAGCCGCCTCCGCCTCCGCCCCCGCCGCCACGCTCGTCGGGAGCAGCGGCCTCGGGTGGCGGCTACGGCGCTGCACCGCCGCCGCCGTCGGGCGGCCGCGGCGGCGCTATTCCGGAGGAGTCGGGTTCGCTGCCCGACCCGATCGCCGATCGCGGCGGCTGGTTCGCCTGGCTGCTCGCCAGGGTCAAGGGCATTGTCCTCAAGCCATCCGACGAATGGCAGACCGTGGACCGCGAGAACACCCCGCCGCCGATGCTCTACAAGAGCTACATCGCGCCCCTGGCGGCGATCGGCCCGATCGCCAACTTCATCGGCATGGTCCTGATCGGTTTCACCATGCCGTTCGTCGGCACGGTGCGTATCGGCGTGATCTCCGGTATCGGCATGCTGATCACCGGCTATGTGCTCGCGCTGGTTGGTGTGTATGTCGTCGCACTGATCGCCAACGCGCTTGCGCCCACGTTCAAGGGTGAGCAGAACATGCAGCAGGCGCTCAAACTCGTGGCGTACGCCTACACGCCCGCCTGGGTGGCGAGCGTTCTCGGCATCATCCCGGCGCTCGGCTTGCTCGCCGGGCTGGCCGGGCTGTATTCGCTCTACCTGCTGTATCTGGGCCTGCCGGTCATGATGAAGTGTCCGCGCGACAAGGCACTGGGTTACACCGTCGTCCTGATCATCATTGCCATCATCGTCGGCGTGATCATGTCGCTGATCACCGCGATGTTCATGCCCAGCCACGGTTTGGGTAGCGGTGCCAGTCTCGACCAGTCGAGCCCCGCCGGCGCGATCCTCGGCGGTATCGCCGGCAAGGACGGTGATGCGGCCAAGGGCCTCGAGGCGATGACGCAGAAGATGGAACAGGCCGGCAAGAAAATGGAGGCCGCGCAGAAGTCCGGCGATCCGAATGCCGCCGCAGCTGCGGCGGGCGAGATGCTCGGCACGGTGTTCAGCGGCGGGCGCAAGGTGGAACCGGTGGACTTCCAGCAACTCAAGGCCATGTTGCCCGAAACCGTCGCCGGGCTCACACGCAATTCGGCCAGCGGCGAGAAGACCGCCATGGGACCAATGTCGATATCCCACGCCGAAGGGTCCTACGGCGACGGCGGCGGTCGGCGCATCCGCCTCAAGCTGACCGACATGGGCGGTGCCGGGCTGGCGATGTCGGGCCTCGCCGCGTGGTCGATGGTCGAGATGGACAAGGAGACTCCGGACGGCCGCGAGCGCACCGGCAAGCTCGATGGCAGGCCGTTCCACGAGCGCTACAACACGCGCAGCCAGTCCGGCGAATTCGACCTAGTGGTCGCGCAGCGATTTCTGATCGAAGCCGAAGGCGACCAGGTCGACCTCAACACACTCAAGTCGAGCGTTTCTGGCATGAATCTGGCTCAACTGGAATCCATGAAGGATGTCGGCGCCGCCAAGTGAGGCGGCGGCTGGTCCGCAACGCCATCGGCGCCATCCGCCCCGCCATCTTCCGATGAGGAAACACGCATGATTCGCTGTCCCGCCTGCGGTACAGAAAACAAACCGTCTACGAAGTTCTGCGCCGAGTGCGGCGCCAGCCTCGCTGCAGCGTCGGCGCCGTCGTCTGCCGACGACCGCACGGTGCTGCTGCCGCCGCAACCCGCCCGCGCGCCCGGCACGATCGAACAGGCGATGCGCGCAGCGCCCGATGCGCGGCGTCCCGGCGATCGGCCGCCGCCGACCCCCCCGGACAACGACATGACGGTCATCCTGCCGAAGAAATCCGCGCCGTCGCCGAAATACGAACCCGCGCCGCCGACGGTGACCGGGCCGCTGACCGAGCCGATTCCGCACGGCAAGTCATCCCGCGCCGGTTCCCGCAAATCCGCCGATTCTCCAGCCGTCGCGAGGCCGAAGACGCCGATTGCCGTGGTTCTCGCCTTGATAGCGGTTGCCGGCGGGTCGGCCGGGTATCTCGGCTGGCTGGTCCTGAAGAAGAATACCGCCCCGGCGGAGAAGGTCGCGATCGCGCCGGCGGAAAAGGTCGCGGTCGCGCCGCCGGCCGTCGAACCGGTCAAGCCGGGCCCGACGACCGTCGCCAGCGCGGTGCCGCCCGCCCCACCGACACCGCCGCCGGCCCCGCCGGTTGCGCCGGCGCTGCCGGCGGCACCGGCCGCCGCCGTGCCGCCGCCCACCGGTGTGGCGACCCCGCCCGGCGCGCCGGTAGCATCGCCCCCGGCACCTGCGGTAACCGCAAATGCGCAGAGTACGCCGGCCGTGCTGCCAGTCGCACCGCCCGCCGAGCCAGTGAAATCCGAGCCAGTGAGATCGGAGCCAGTGAGATCGGAGCCAGTGAAATCGGAACCGCTGAAGGCCGAACCCGCCAAGGCCGAACCGACCAAGGCCGAGAAGGCGAAGGCCGAGCAATTGAAGAAGGACCAGGCGCGTGCGGACGCGGCGAAACGCAAAAAGGAACAGGCCGCCGCCCAACCAGGCGCCGCCAGGGAGCAGGCCCGCCCGGCGGAGGCGCCACGCCAGCCCGCCGCCGCGCCGGAACCGGCCAGGCAGGAGCCGACGCCTCTGGCGTTGTTGCGCGAGGACTTGCGCGCCTGTGACGCTCAGAGCATCTTCTCGCGCGAAAATTGCAAGAACCAGGCGCGCCAGCGTCGCTGCGCCGGGCTGTGGGACCGCGTACCCGAATGTCCATACAAGAAGGAACTCTATTGACACTAACCAGGTGCCGCCGCAATCGGTCCGCCGTCTGCTCGACAGAGACCGCAAACCCGCTGGCTGACAGGTCGGGGTGGCCGCTGCGCGCGGTCACGGGAATCGACCTTCCGGTGCGGCTGGTTGCGGCCTTCACGGTCCTGGTCTTTGCACTGGCCGGCAACGCTGCCGCCGAGCAGCCGCCGAAGGTCAGAACCTGCGGCGTGACGGTTGTCGACAAGAATTTGCTGAGCATCAATTGCCCGAGAGCACGGCTGGGCGAACTGCTCGCTGCCCTGCACGAGCGCATCGGCATGGAATCGGACCTTTCCGACGAACTGGCGGCGACGCCGGTTTCCGTCGTGCTGGAGAAATCGACACTGCAAGTTGCGCTGGACACCATGCTGTCGCGCTACAACTACAGCCTGGAGGGCACCCCGGCGATCGTCGAAGGTCGCTCCGCCGCGACGCGGGTGGTGGTACTCGGACCTCGCGAATCGGCGGCCCAGGACAACCGCAGCTCGCCGCCGATGGACCCACCGCCGGCGAGCGCGCAACCTGCGCCGTCGCGTTACGACGAAGAACCGCCCGCCCCCGCCGATACCGCCGACAGCCGCAAGTCGCAACCCGCCGCAGCGGACGCATCCGCGGGCGAGGCGCCCGCATATTCGACCGGCCTGCCCGCGGTAGACGCGGAACAGGCCGCCAAGGCGCGCGAGGCGTTCTTCGCCAACCTGCCTGCCCCCGGTGCGACGCTGCCGCCGGCGCCAGCACAGGTCGAATTGCCGCCCAGTCGGCCGATCCAGAATTCCACCGGCCCGGGTGATGGCCGCCAGGGCCTGCCGCTGCCCGACTTCACGCCCGGTCCGCCGACGCGCACACCGCCGGGCACCACCCAGTAGTCGCTGCAGCGCTCAGTCGAGCGCATCCACCCGCAGCATCACCCGCTGCCGCGCGACACCGGTGCGGGTCGAGTAGCGCGTGCCGGACGCGCCGGCGGCGTCGGCACTTTGGCCGCTGCCGCCCAGTACGATCCATTCGCCGAGGCGCCCGGCAACGGTGGTGACGATGCGCGACGAGCGGATCGTCGGGTCGCTCGCGCTGGTTGTCACCGATTCCTGTTGCGGGCTGATCTCCACCGTTACCCGCTCGCCCGCCAGCATCGGCAGCGCAATGAAGCCGCTGCCGATATCGCGATAGACCACCGATTCGGCCAGCACCACGCCGCCGGCGCCATAGACGACCTGGCGCATCTGCAGCGGCAGGCTGCGGCCGATGCGGATGGCGGCGCGGCCGCCTTCCACCGTCTGAACCTGCTGGTCGACCCGGTCGCCGGCCTCGCCGCGGGTGCTGTAGATCGTGCCGCGCGCCGGGTTGCCGGCGCCGCCCGAAGGCATGGCGAGTCCGCCGGCGGTTTCGCTCGCGATGCGCTCGTCGTCCTGACGCACGCTCACCAGCAGCCGCCGTGGCGCGGTATCGATGGCCGCCAGCGCACGTTTGATGTCGGCACGGTTGGCCGCCGAGGCGCGCAAGAACAGCGTATTGCGCTCGCCGCTGATCGATCCGCCCGGTTCGACCAGCGGCTCTATCGCCGGCAGAACCTGCTCGACCGTGCGGTTCTTCAGACGAATGATCTCCAGCCCCGTTTGTGCCAGCGCGGGCAGGCCCGCAATGGTGCAAAAGGCGCACAGCAGAATGCGGATCATCGACTTCCCTCGTGGCCGGGAGCGCGCGCCAGGCGTGGGCGGCACAGCCCGGAAAACCGCATGGTTATTGGCTTTCAGGCCGACATGCTCCAAGAGCAAGGCAGGACAAGGCTTCCAGGCATGCCATGCCGAAGAGCGCCAATCCATGCGGCCTGCAGGCCGGCATCAGTTTCCCTTTGCCGCATAGATGGCTGGCAGATTGCGCCAGGCGCCGTGAATGTCCATGCCGAAACCGAAGACGAATCGATCGGGCAGGCGCAGGCCGACAAAATCTGCGCGAATGGGCTTGGGCTTGGCGATCTGTTTGTCGGCGAACACCGCGGTGTAGCAGGCTGCGGCGCCGGACTCGAGCATCCGGTCGCGGATCGCCGCCAGCGTGATGCCTTCATCGAGAATGTCGTCCAGCACCAGCACTGTACGTCCGGCGATCGCTTCGTGCGGCGCGGCAATCCAGCGCAGCGCCCCGCCGCTGGTTTCGTCGCCGTAGCGGGTAACATGCAGGTAATCGAAATCGAGCGGAAAGGCCAATTGCGGCAACAGGTTGCCGGTAAAGACCACCGCGCCGCCCATCACCGAGAGCAGCAGCGGGTTGGCCTCCGCAAGCGCCGCGGAAATCTCGCCCGCCAGGCGCCGCACCGCGGCGGCAACCTGGTCGGCACTGCAGATCAGGTCGGCCGACTCGAGAATCCGCCGCGCCTCGCCGGGCGACACCATGGGCTCAGGCGCCGGCCGGGCCGGCGATCTGCTTCAGGTATTCGGCCAGTTCGGCGCCGACCTCGGGATGCTTCAGACCGAGCGCCACTTGCGCCAGCATGTAGCCGATTTTCGAACCGCAATCGTAGCGGGTGCCCTCGAACTGGTAGGCGAGCACCGCCTCTTCGCGCAGCAGCGAGGCAATCGCGTCGGTGAGCTGGATTTCGCCGCCGGCACCCGGCTGCACGTTGCGCAAATGCTGGAACACCTGCGCGGTCAAAATGTAGCGCCCGACCACGCCCTGGGTGCTCGGCGCCTTCTCGGGCGCGGGCTTTTCCACGATGCCGTCCATGCGCTGGACGCGTCCGGACTGGCCGTCGGTGCTCACCACGCCGTACTTGCGTGTCTCTTCGCGCGGCACGTTCATGGTGCCGAGCACCGAACAGCGGTGGTAATTGAACACATCGACCATCTGCTTGAGCACCGGCGTATCGGCATCGATCAAGTCGTCGGCCAGCACCACGGCGAACGGTTCCTCATTGATGATCGGTTCTGCGCACAGCACCGCATGGCCGAGGCCGAGCGGCTCGGCCTGGCGGATGTAAATGCAATTCACATGCTTGGGCACGGTCTCGCACAGCTTGAGCAGGTCGTGCTTGCTCTTCATCTCGAGTTCATGCTCGAGTTCGTAGGCCTTGTCGAAGTGATCTTCGATCGAACGCTTGGTGCGGCCGATGATGAAAATCATGTCGGTTGCGCCGGCGGCGACCGCCTCTTCCACCGCGTACTGGATCAGCGGCTTGTCTACGATCGGCAGCATTTCCTTCGGATTGGCCTTGGTCGCCGGCAAAAAGCGGCTGCCCAGACCGGCAACCGGAAACACCACCTTGCGGATCTTCTTCAAGTCGATTCCCCCGATTCTTCACTCTCCAGCAGGGCCAGCAGCCCCGCCTCGTCGATGATGCTCAGGCCGAGTTGTCGCGCCTTTTCCAGCTTGCTGCCGGCCTCGCTGCCGGCGACCACGAAATCCGTCTTCTTCGACACCGATCCGCTGACCTTGCCGCCTGCTGCCTCGATCCGTCCGCCGGCCTGCTCGCGCGACAGCGTCGGCAAGGTGCCGGTGAGAACGAAAACCTTGCCGGCGAGGCGCCCGCTGACGCTGGGCTGCGCCTCGCCCTCCTCCCAGCGTACGCCGGCGGCGCGCAATTGCTCGATGACTTCGCGATTATGCGGTTCGGCAAAAAACTGCGCCATCGACGATGCCACCACCGGGCCAACGTCGGGCACCTGCTGCAGGCGCGCCGGGTCGGCTGCCAACAGCCGGTCGAGGCTGCCGAAATGCCGCGCCAGATCCTTGGCGGTCCGCTCGCCGACATTGCGGATGCCGAGCGCGAAAATGAAGCGCGCCAGCGTGGTCTGCTTGCTCGCCGCGATCGCGGCGAGCAGGTTGGCGGCGGACTTCTCGGCCATGCGCTCGAGCGTGGCGAGCGCCGCCAGGCCGAGTTTGTAAAGATCGGCCGGCGTGCCGACCACCGCGTTATCCACCAGCTGATCGACCAGCTTGTCACCGAGCCCCTCGATATCCATCGCCCGGCGCGAGGCGAAATGCAGCAGCGCCTGCTTGCGCTGCGCCGGACAAAACAAGCCGCCGCTGCAGCGGGTGACCGCCTCGTCCGCACTGCGCACCGCATGAGATCCGCACACCGGGCAGTTCGACGGCATGACGAACAGGCGCTCGCTGCCGCTGCGCCGCGCGGCTACCGCGCCCGCCACCTCGGGAATCACGTCGCCGGCGCGGCGCACCACCACCGTGTCGCCGATGCGCAAATCCTTGCGGCGGATTTCGTCCTCGTTGTGCAGTGTGGCGTTGGTCACCGTCACGCCGCCGACGAACACCGGCGCCAGACGCGCAACCGGCGTCAGTGCGCCGGTGCGGCCGACCTGGATCTCGATGTCGAGCAGTTCGGTCAGCGCTTCCTGCGCCGGGTACTTGTGCGCCACCGCCCAGCGCGGTTCGCGCGAAACGAAGCCCAGCCGCGCCTGCAGCGCCAGGCTGTTCACCTTGTACACCACGCCGTCGATGTCGAATGGCAGCGTCATGCGCCGGGCGGCGACCTGGCGGTGAAACGCCGCCAGCGATTGCGCGCCCTGCGCCACGATCCGCTCGGCGCACACCGGCAGGCCGAACCCGAGCAGCGCATCGAGCAGCTCGCTGTGCGTCGGCGGTGGTGCCCAGCCGCCGATTTCGCCGATGCCGTAGGCAAAGAACGACAGCGGCCGCTTGCGCGTGACCGCCGGGTCGAGCTGGCGGATGCTGCCGGCGGCGCCGTTGCGCGGGTTGACCAGCAGCTTCTCGCCGGCCGCCAGCGCGCGCGCATTGAAGGCCTCGAAGTCGTCGCGGCGCATGTAGATCTCGCCGCGCACTTCGAGCACTGCCGGCGCATCGCCGCGCAGGCGCAGCGGAATCGAGCCGACCGTGCGCACGTTCTGCGTCACATCTTCGCCGGTCTCGCCGTCGCCGCGCGTCGCCGCGCGAATCAGCATGCCATTTTCGTAACGCAGGCTGATCGCCAAGCCGTCGAATTTGAGTTCGGCGGCGTATTCGAGCGGCGGATCGGCTTCGCCCAGACCGAGTTCGCGGCGCACCCGCGCATCGAAAGCCAGCGCTCCGCTGTCTTCGGTGTCGGTCTCGGTACGGATCGACAGCATCGGCACCGCGTGGCGCACCGGATCGAACTGGGCGAGCGGCGCCCCGCCGACGCGCCGGGTCGGCGAGTCGGCTGTCAGCAGCTCGGGGTACGCTTTTTCGAGCGCCTGCAGTTCGGCGAACAGCCGGTCGTACTCGGAATCGGGAATCGTCGGCGCGTCGAGTTCGTAGTAGGCGCGGTTATGCTGTTCGATTTGGGCCCGCAGTTGCGCCGCCCGCCCCTGCTGCTCTGCCGTGGCGGTCATCGACCGGAACGGACTCAGGAAAACAGGCGCAGCGCGGTCGCGCTGCCGGCGGGCAGGCCCTGTTGCGTCATCTGCTGCTGGAACTGCTCGACGGTCTGGCGGATCTTCAACAGCGCGGGCTCGCCCAGCCTGGCACGGTTGTCATCGACGATCTCGCCGCCCAGCGACTCTGCCAGCCTCAACGCCAGCGCGATCATGCGGTCGAAGGCGCGTACCCCTTCGGCAACCCGCGGCACGTCGACCGTCAGCGTCACGCCATGAGTCTGCAGCCTGGGCATCTCCGCCGCGGCAAACAGCGCGGCTTCCAGGTTGCCGACGGTAAACAGCGTGTGTCCGTCGCCGTCTTCGGCATGGAACTGGCCGTCGCCGCGCAACTGCAGCCCGGCGCCTTCTACGATGCCGGCGAGCGTGCTGCCGGCAAATGGCGCCTGCGCAGCCACCACATGGACCGCGATCTGCGCATCGACACCGGCGCAGAACGCGTCTACCGCATTGGCATCGGCGAGCACGGTTTCGCGCTGCGGGTAATCGACCACCGCGAGAAAGCGATCGCCGAGCTTCTGCAGCCCCTCGAAGAAAGACACCATCTCGCCACCCGAAAGCGGACCGCGCCGGTCGGCGATCTGCAGCGCGCAGCACAACTGCTGGAAGCGACCGGCGGTGTGGGCATCGAGCTGGCGCCATTTGCCGCGCGCGCTATCGAGCGCGAACCAGCGGATCGGCTTGTCGATCAACTCGAAAACGTGCCGCTGCGTCGACCACAATTCGCTCGCCGCCACCGGCTCGGCGGCCTCGAAACGCACCGCGCATTCGATGCGTGGATCGATCTCGGGCGGGGTCGACTCCGCGGCAACCGGGGCCACCTCGGCCGGCGGCGGTGCTTCGGGCGCAACCTGCTCGACCGGCGCATCGCCGATCACCGGCTCGATGCGCTCGGCCGGCGCAATCTCGGCCTCCTGCCGCGGCGGCGGCGCGGCGCGTTCGCCGGGCGGCTCGATCAGCACATCGGGATGATCCTGGCGGAACACCCGTTCGGCATGGGTTCGATGCTTGCGCTCCTGCCACTTGTTGTAGGCAAACACACCGGCCACGCCGGCGGCACCGAGCGCGATGAGACTGAGTTGAAGGTCGCTGATAGGCATAGTCCCGGGGCGGCGCTCAGGCCGCGATTTCCTCGCGCATGCGCAGGGCTTCCTCGATATCCACCTCGACCACGCGCGAGCAGCCCTGCTCCTGCATGGTCACGCCGATGAGCTGCTCGGCCATTTCCATGGTGATCTTGTTGTGGCTGATGAAGATGAACTGGGTATTGGCCGACATGCGCTTGACCATCTGGCAGAAGCGCTCGGCATTGCTGTCGTCGAGCGGCGCGTCGACCTCGTCGAGCATGCAGAACGGGGCCGGATTCAACTGGAACATCGAGAACACCAGCGCGATCGCGGTCAGTGCCTTTTCGCCACCCGACAGCAGGTGGATCGAGGTGTTCTTCTTGCCCGGCGGATGGGCCATCACCTGGATGCCGGAATCGAGGATTTCGTCGCCGGTCAGCACCAGTCTGGCCTCGCCGCCGCCGAACAATTGCGGGAACAGCTCTCCGAACTGCCGATTGACCGAATTGTAGGTTTCCTGCAACTGCTCGCGCGTCTCGCGGTCGATGCGGCGGATGGCGTCCTCGAGCGTGGCGATCGCGGTATTTAGATCTTCCGACTGCGCGTCGAGGTAGCCCTTGCGCTCGGTCGACGCGGTCAGTTCGTCGAGCGCGGCGAGGTTGACCGGCCCCAGTTCGCCGACCTCGCGATTGAGGCGGTTGATGTCGCGGGTCAGCGTCAGTTCCTTGACGTCCCTGAAGTCGCTTTCCAGCTTCAGGGCGACCGCCGCCTCGTCCACTTCGGCTTCGGCCAGTCGGGCGGCGAACTGCGCCTGGTTGATCTGCGCCGCCTGTTCCTTGAGCCGCAGGTCCGACACCGCATCGCGCAGCGGGCCGAGCGACTGCTCGGTCTGCGTGCGGGCGGTCTCGAGTTCATGCATCGCCGCGGCGGCCCCTTCCAGCGCATCGCGGCGCGACGCCAGCAGACCGTCGCGCGCGGCGCGCAATTCGAGCGCCGTCTGCAGTTGCGCCGCCACGCTGGTTTCGTCGATGGTGGCGCGTTCGAGTTCGTCGGCCTCGCGCTCATGCGCGATGCGCTCTAGCTGGCTGGCGGCCAATTGCCGGGTGCGCGCCAGATCGTCGAGCTTGGTCGCGCATTCGCGCTCGGAAAAGCCGGCTTCCTGCGCCTCGCGCGCCAGCCGGGTTTCCAGCGCACGCGCTTCGCGCAGGCGCTCGTCGGCTTCGCGCTGCACCACGCTGGCCTGCTCGAGACGCTGGCGCTGCGCCTCGGCCAGTTCGCGCGAGCGCGCAAGTTCGGCATCGGCAGTTTCGAGATGCGATGCCTCCTGGCGCTCGCTGGCGGCGATCTCGGCCAGATCGCGTTCGATCTGGGCGATGCGTTCGTCGTAGCGGCTGCGCGCCTGGGTCAGCTTCAACGCCTCGACCTGGTGTTCATGCGCTTTCTGTTGCGCATCGTTCAACTCGCGCCGCACCACGGCGGTACGCTCCTGCAGGCTGAGAATCTCCGCATCGGTCGCCTGCACCTGCTCGTGTGCATGTTCGGCCTCGGCCTGCAGGCTCTCCAGCCGGCCGGACAGTTCGTTGATTTCACGCTGGCGCTCGATCACGCCGTGGGTCCGTACATCGGGCGCGTAGAAAACCAGCGACTGCGAATCGACCATGTGGCCGTCGCGATCGACATACAAGCCGCCGGCCGGCAGATCGCCGCGCCGCGCAATGCAGGCGCGAAGGTCATCGACCGCATAGACGCCGCGCAACCATGCCACCAGCACCCGCGACCACTTCGGATCGCTGCAATGCAGACGCTCGATCAGCGGCTCGCCATGGGCAGGCGCGGAGAGCGAATCGGGCGCCAGCGCGCCATCGAGCACGAACGCGGCGCCGGCCGGCGGCGGATCGCCGGCCAATTCGATCGCCCGCGCCGCATCGCCGAGCGCCAGCGCGCCGAGCCGCTCGCGCAGCACGGCTTCGAGCGCGGTTTCCCAGCCGGCATCGACATCCACCACCCGCCACAGCGGCTCGGCCGAATCGAGCCCGTGGCGGCGCAACCAGTTGCCCAGTTGGACGGATTCCTGCACCTTCTGCTGCAGTTGCTGGAGCGCGGTGTGACGGGCGCGCGCTTCGGTCATCGCCTGCGCGGCCAGCCGTTCGGCCTCGAGCGCCGCGCGATGCGCCTGCTGCGCCTGCGGCAGGCGGTATTGCAGATCGGCGGTGCTGGCCTGCTTGTCGGCGACCGCGTTGTTGAGTGCGTCGATCTTCGCTTCGAGCTGGGCCAGCGCGCTGGTATCGGGCGCAGCAAGCGCGGCGCGATCTTCCTCGATGCGGGCACGCCGCTGCTTGAGCGTTTCGAGGCTGCGCTGCGCGCTCTGGCGGTGCGCGTCCTCGACGCGGATCTGCTGCTCGGCCTGATTGAGGTCGCGCCGCACCGCATTGACGCTCGCTTCGGCATCGCGCAGCGCCTGCTCGGCGGCCGGCAGTCGCAACTGCGCTTCTTCGTGGCGGGCGCCGGCGGCGTCGACGCGCAGACGCGCGTTCTCGGCCAGTTCCTCCCAGCGTGCCTGATCGCGGGTTGCCGCCTCGCGCTGCTCGGCCCAGTTCTGCTCGTCGCCGTCGAGCTGCGCGAGGCGGGCTTCGAGCCGGGCGCGCGATTCGCGCTGGTGCGCCAGTTCGCTCTCGCAGCGCGCGACCTCGGCATTGGCGGCGAACATTTCGTTTTGCGCCAGATGCACCGCATCGGAGGCGGCAAAGTGATCGGCGCGCGCCTGTTCCAGCCGCGCTTCGGTATCGCGCAAGCGCGCGGTTTCGGCTTCGATCCGGTTGACCGCATCGGTCACCGCCTGCGCCAGCCGCTCCTGCTCGGCCGCGGCCTCGTTGCGCTTGATCAGCCACAGGACATGCTGCTTGACGGTGAGTTCGCCGAACAGCGCGCGGTAGCGCTGCGCCACCTCGGCCTGCGCCTGCAGGCGCTCGATCTGGGCGCCGAGCTCGTTGCGGATGTCTTCGACCCGCGAGAGATTGTCGCGCGCATCGGAAAGGCGGTTCTCGGTCTCGCGCCGGCGGTCCTTGTACTTGGTGACGCCGGCCGCTTCTTCCAGGAACATGCGCAGTTCTTCTGGCTTGGCCTCGATGATGCGCGAGATCATGCCCTGCTCGATGATCGCGTAGGCGCGCGGCCCCAGGCCGGTGCCGAGAAACAGGTCGATCACGTCGCGCCGGCGCACATGCAGGTTGTTGATGAAGTAGCTCGATTCGCCGCTGCGGTCGAGCACCCGCTTGACCGAAATCTCGGCGTACTGCGACCACTGGCCGGCAGCCCTGCCCAGCGCATTGTCGAACACCATTTCGACGCTGGCGCGGCCGACCGGCTTGCGCGTGGCCGAACCGTTGAAGATCACGTCCTGCATCGACTCGCCGCGCAGCGCCCCGGCCTTGGATTCGCCGAGCACCCAGCGCACGGCGTCGATCACGTTCGACTTGCCGCAGCCGTTGGGGCCGACCACGCCGACCAGCTGGCCGGGCATATGCACGGCCGTCGGATCGACAAAGGTCTTGAACCCGGCGAGCTTTAACTTGGTCAGGCGCACGTTATCGTCGTTGAATCATGGGGTTGCGTGGTGACCGCGGGTGCGGTCGACGAGGCGGCGGCGGTCGCCGATGGGCCGCTTGCTGGGGCCGTATAATACCACTTTGTCGCTTCGACCTTCCCCGATCAGACCCACGCGGCATCGCGCCGCGGCCGCCCCCGATGACCACCAAAGCGACCAAAAAGCTCGCCACCTTCACTAACCCGCAGCCGGCCCGCGACTACCGGATTCACCTGCAGATCCCGGAATTCACCTGCCTGTGCCCGCTCACCGGCCAGCCCGATTTCGCCACCCTGGTGCTCGACTACATCCCGGACAAGACCTGCCTCGAACTCAAGAGCCTCAAGCTCTACATCTGGTCGTACCGCAACGAGGGCGCCTTCCACGAAGCGGTGACCAACCGCATCATCGATGATCTGGTCGCCGCCACGAAACCGCGATTCATGCGCCTGACCGCCAAGTGGTATGTGCGCGGCGGCATCTTCACCACCGTCGTCGTCGAGCACCGCAAGAGAGGCTGGAAACCGGCGCCGCGGGTCGAGCTCGACGATTTTCCGGCCGAGTCGAACACCCGCGACTGATCTGCCACAGCGGGCACGGCTGGAAGGCCCGCCCAGTGGGCTTCTCCGGCCTGCCATGCTGAAAAACCGCATAAAAAGGCGCTCTGCGGGATGGCACCCGCAAGACGGCCATTCGGCGCGGCTTCCAGGCCATCTGTGCCGGCCGGCGCCAGATCGAGCGCAAACGAGTGTGCCCGGCCATCGCTCCGGTGCCAATGAACGGCTTTTCTCGACCCAAAGGCGACGTAGGCTGGTTTGGAAAGCGGTCGTCCAACTCACCTCACACTGATCGCTCTTGCTACCCGCCGCTCCGGTGGCGTGGCAGCGAGTGGCGTGGTGACCGGCGGCGGAACGATGACGACCGGTGGGGTGCAGCCGGACCCGGAACCCGTGCCCGTGCCGGACCCCAAGATCGAGACCGGTCAGAAAAACGGTTCAATCACGGCCCCTCTTCCGCTCCTAATCGAAAAAACTCGACTAGGGTCTCTTATCTCTTCCTTGTCAGACAATTTTGTAGACTTCTTCGTCTCTATACAACACCAACATCCCCAAATCAGAAATGGAATAGGGGCTCCTTCGAGTTGTCCCGGCCCGCAGAACGCCGGATATCTTTACCTTGTCGAAGTAGATCGCAGGACCGCCGATCCAGCCTGCGACAGAAGCGTTGAGTTCTCTTTCTAGTCCAGGGGCGAAAACTTCGATTCGCTCACGTGATTCATGTGCATCAAGGTTCGAAACAAGGTAGCACTCTCCGCCGCGGAGCACTAGAATCGCGTCTAAAACTACACGATGCCCTAACAAAGTCTCTGGTTGTGCGAGCAATTCGGGAACTGTCAATTCGCAGTTCATTGTTGCCCTCTCTTCGTCAAGATCGCTTCGTTAAAGAACTTCTGACGAATCACTTCTATCCGGGTAACATATTGGCTCCCCAGCTCGCGTAGGGCGCATCGATATTGCGCCGAATGAAATTGCTCGGTGCAATGCGCTGCGCTTATTGCACCCTCCGGATCCCAGTCGTTGCAAGCAACTCCTGCGCAACCGCTATCTTCAACCGCTGCACTCTGGAGCACTTGGCCTGGTAGCCAACCAAGTCCTGTCGCTCTATATGAACCTGACCTTTCCCACGGGGTATTTCAACAATCAACACTTCGCTAGGCGACACGATGACCGCATAGATATCCTCGGCCTGCTCGGGAATCCAATTAATCACGTAGGCTCCGGCGACACTTACGTTCGCCGACTCGAGGGCCGCACTCAGCGGCCCGCAACTGCCGTCACGCAACGACAAATTCGTGCGAAGCAATTCGTCGCGCATCTTGTGTTCATTGCGACTTCCAATCAGGTTCACTTTAGAAGCCCCGGAAAGGCGCTCACAAGATTGCCGAAGCGATCCGCAATGATTGTTATCAGCGGCGTGGCTTGGTTTCCTTGGAAGCGATCAGTACCGATCACTCGCCCAGCATCAAATTCGCGCACATACCGAATTCCATCGGCGCTCTCCAATGTCCGCACGACCGGAGAATTCACTGCTTGGCTACTACCCAGAACCTTCCTTAGATCTGCCTCAGCCAGCGAAAACTGACTTGCATTTTTGTTCCCTGACAGATGGCGGCGAATGACGTGCTCCATACCCTCATTGGCAAGATTGATCCGGGACTGGACTCGGCCAGGAACACCAGGCAACCCGTTTGGCGCAGACGTTGCCCCACCCAGCGGCCGTACCACCGCCGCCAGTCCCGCCAGCATAGCCGTATCGCCGAACGCCTGCAGACCCATGCGCAGCCAGTTCTCGTTGTCGAGATTGGCCGCAATCACCGCCACGCCCACCGCATCGCGCGAACCTGCGGCATCACCCGCATACGCAAGACTATCGACGCTCGCCTGGATGCCCGCCCACTGCACGCATTGCGGATTGCCCTTGCACAGAGGCAGCACCTGCTGTGCGTAGATGTCGCCGACGAAGCCCTCCCAGGCCTGCCGGCTTTCGGCCGTGTTCAGGCCGCCTTGCCGATAGGACAGTTCTCGGCTTTCCGCCAGTGCTGCGGCAAAGCAGCCGGCATCGCGGCCCTTTACGCAGCGATCGAGTGCCTTGCCCAGCGTCTCCCGCTGCTTCGGGCTCAGGTAGTTGTTCGCTACCTCGTTGAGTGCCGCATTGGCCGCGGTCACCGCGTCATGCCCCAGCGCATCGGCCACCACCCCGCCCGAGAGCATCGCCAGCGCGGTCACGGCGACTTGGCGTGAGGTGCCAGTGAGCCCCAGCGCCTCGTCAATCGGCTGGGCGGCCAGCGCGCTGCTGAGCGCCCCGATCGCCCCGGCCGCGGCGTCCTTGCCTGTCAGTTCGGCGGTGATGGCACCGAGCGCGGCGTGCGAGAGCGCGTGGGGTACGGTGTCGAGCCGGGCGCTACCGATCCGGTTGGCCCCGAGCGCGACAAAGTCATTGACCAGCGCATCGCGCAGTGCCGTCTGGAAGCTGATGCAGTTGATCGCGTTCTGGATCCCGGCGCTGACGACGCTGCGCGCACCGATGCCCAGCAACTGATCGACCCAGTTGGGTTGGGCCGCACCGGCCACCGGCTGCAGGGTGCCGCTCTGGTTACTGAGCCCGGCCAGGCTGTCCGCGCTCGATCCGCCGAACGCCGCAGTCGTGAGGCCGGCGGTGAGGCCGGAGACCGCACCGTTGCGCAGCCCGCGTAGGGTGCAATCGATATTGCGCCGAATGAAATTGCTCGGTGCAATGCGCTGCGCTCATTGCACCCTACGGGTCCTGCGCGGGACGCGCCTAGCTTTGATCCTGCAACGGTGGCAACGCCATTCCTAGCCGACGTGGCCCAATGTATGAGTCGCTACGACGGACAAATATCGGCCAATTTCCAACAAGCGAGTCACTAAAATTTCCCGTCATCACAAAGCTTGTGGACTGATACGGGAAATACCATCCATCCTCGTCTTCTCGGATGCGCTCATCAAGAATGGTGTACGGCACTCCTCCCGGCTGAGCTTCAAGCGTGCGGAGATACGCCTCCACCATTTGCTTTGCATTGGCGAAATCGTTGCTCATGGAAGTATCCCAAATTGAAAGTTAGTGAATGCCTTGAAGTTGCTTGCGCCACTCCCACCAATTTGTCCATCGATGTAGTTCACCTTCCCATTCTGAACAACCGCATTCCATACATGCCCCGTGGCTCCGTCCGTCCCATAAATCACTGCCCTTGCTCCATTTCCCTGGGCAAGGAGCGTTGATTCTATATTCTGCTGTGATGTCCAGCCACTCAGCTCCGTGCCATACATTTGTCCAAGCTGATCGAAGGGGATCGGTGTAGCACGAGGCAATGCGCTTGCGGGGTTGCCAGTGGTTAGCAAGTTATCAACCACAGCGACACAGTTCGTGCAATTTTGCGTTGAGCCTGTGGGATTACTGAAATATTCACAAATATAGCCTCATGACGTATAATTCGAGGTATGAAATCAATAGTGTCCGGTTAAAAAGCGAATAAATTCATCTGGTTGATGTTTTCGCCCAGATTTTGAATAGGGTCGTTGCCCGCAAAGGCTTGCTGGATGGGCATCTTCTCGAACAGCGTGAGC
>WBZP01002396.1_pt1 | contig 20144 bp, 19 predicted proteins | sample 5204301 | NCBI WGS metagenome assembly WBZP01 (sample SAMN12412401, study PRJNA552823) | activated sludge metagenome | isolation source: activated sludge from nitrification reactor of wastewater treatment plant... | place: USA: Pennsylvania | collected 2017
TGGTGCTCGAACACGTCACGACCCGGCAAGGCGTCGAGTTTGTCACCGCCAGCGGGCCGAACGTGGCGGCGACGCTCACCGCGCATCACCTGTTGCTCAACCGCAACGCGATCTTTTCCGGCGGCATCCGGCCGCACAACTACTGCCTGCCGGTGCTGAAGCGCGAGGCCCACCGTCAGGCGCTGCTCGCCGCGGCGACATCGGGCAACCCGAAGTTCTTTCTCGGCAGCGATTCGGCGCCGCACGCGCGCGGTGCCAAGGAGTCCGCCTGCGGTTGCGCCGGTTGCTACACGGCGCATGCCGCAATCGAGTTGTATGCCGAGGCCTTCGAGGCCGCCGGCGCTATCGACAGACTGGAAGCCTTCGCCAGCTTCCACGGGGCGGACTACTATGGCCTGCCGCGCAACAGCGAACGCATCACGCTGCGCCGCGAGGCCGTGGCTGTGCCCGCGAGCCTCGACTATCTTGCCGGCGACCGGCTGGTGCCCTTGCGCGCCGGCGAGTCGGTGGCCTGGCGGCTGGAGTGACGCAATGAAGCATGCCCTGATCGCGCTGCTCGGACTTATGCTTACCGCCTGCGGTGATTCGCAGTTTGCCGCCTACCTGATCGACGGCGGCCAGCATTCGCTGACGCTGACGCGGCAGCAGGCCTACATCGGCAGCGATTGGGACAGCGTCCTGGTCGTGGCGCGGATGCCGGATTGTCAGCGCCGTTATCCCTTGCCGGGCGCGGTCGACGACAAGACCAAGATGGACGTGTATCGCAGCGAGCCCGGCGTATTCATCCTGAATTCCGGCAAGCGCTGGTACGTTACGGAGACCCGGACCTGCCGCTTCGACCAGTTCAAAGAACCGCCCGCGGCGCCGGGCGAGCTGGTCGGCAGCTTTCAGGCGGCGGGCGGCAAGCTGGCGTTCAAGAACGCCGCGGCGCGGGCGCCGACTCCGGTGCAGTGACCGGGGCCCCTGCCGCGCTTCATCCGCTTTCGGCTTTTCTGCGGCCGTGGTTTGCCGCCGGGACGCCCGACCTGTCCCGCTTGAATGCCGCCGCCGTTGAGCGCGGTCTGGTGACGGGCAGTGGCGCGGCGCTGCGGTTTGTCCTGCCCTTCGGCACCCGCGGAAGCTACGAGGACCACGCTTACCTGACCGGTGAGATCGCAACCAGACCGGACAAGCGCCACGATTTGTTCAATGCGCTGATCTGGCTTGCGTTTCCCTTGACCAAGGCAGCGCTCAACCGGCGCCACGTCGCCGCATTGCGGGAGGCGGGCATCCAAGCCGGTGCGGCGCGCGGCTCCCTGCGCGACGCGCTGACCCAGTTCGACGAATGCGGCGTGGTCGTCGCCGGCCGTTGCGCGGATCTCTGGGCAGCGCTGCGCGCGCATCGCTGGCGCGAGGTCTTTGTCCGTCGCCGCGATGAATTGCGGCGTACCACGCGCTTCCTGGTGTTCGGCCATGCCAGCCACGATGCCCTCGCCGCACCCTTTGTCGGACTGTGCGGCAAGGCGTTGTTCATCGCGGTCGATGAAGCCTGGCTGGTCCTCCCGGAGGTGGCTGCGCTGGCAGCGCTCGACGCCCGTCTGGCCGCACTGTTCGCTGCCGGAAACTTCGCGCCCGGCGACTGGCAACCGCTGCCGCTGTTGGGAATTCCGGGGGCCACCGCGGACAACGAAGACCCGCAGTACTACGATGACCGGCGCCAGTTTCGCGCGGCGCGTACAATTCGCCCGGGAAGTTCGCCAGGCAACCGCTGAGTGCGCAAGTGCTTGGAGGAAAGTCCGGGCCCCGCAGGGCAGGATGCCGGCTAACGGCCGGGCGCTATAAGTCGAAAGACCCAAGGCGACAGACAGTGCAACAGAAAGATACCGCCCAAGTTCGCAAGAACCGGCAAGGGTGAAATGGTGGGGTAAGAGCCCACCGCGGACGTGGTGACACGGACGGCATGGCAAACCTCATCCGGGGCAAGGCCAAATAGGGGAGCATTGGCGCGGCCCGCGTCGCTCCCGGGTAGGCTGCTAGAGGCCGTCGGCAACGGCGGTCCCAGAGGAATGGTTGCCCACGACAGAACCCGGCTTATCGGCGGACTTCCCACCTTCGTCCGGCCGTCTCCCTGCCCTGGGCAGCGCCATGCCCTCCCAGCGCGCTCTACCGCGCCAGAGAACAACGTCATTCAATCGGGGATCCCGTCAGCGCCGGTCCGACATCCGCGATTCGCTCCGCGTATTGCTTGCCGGGCCTGGCCGGCAGGAAGCGCTTTCTTGCTACCATCCGGGTGGGCTCCGCGGGCGCAGGCAGACAGCGCCGGTGCGACGCCCACGGCGCAAGGATTGCGATCGTCAACCGCTGTATTTCTCCAGGGTGGAGCCATTGCACGCCGACCGATATGCCGTTTGTCATGGGCTGCCAAAGACAGCGGCGCTCGCCGCGCCGAAGCCATGAACACCACCATGCGCGCGATGCTTTTCGAGCGACGCGGGACGCCGTTGCGCCTGGTCGATCTGCCACTGCCGCAACCCGGCACCGGCTCCGTGCTGATCCAAGTGGAGGCCTGCGGCGTCTGCCGCACCGATCTGCATCTGGTCGACGGCGAGTTGCCGAATCCGCTGCTGCCGGTGATCCCCGGCCACGAAATCGTCGGCCGCGTCGTCAGCTTCGGCGACCAGGTTGCGGAATTGCGGGTCGGCCAGCGCGTCGGTGTGCCCTGGCTCGGCGGTACCTGCGGGACTTGTCGCTTTTGTGCCAGCGGCCGCGAAAACCTTTGCGACAACGCCCGCTTCACCGGCTACCAGATCAACGGCGGCTATGCCGAATACACGGTGGCCGATGCGCGCTACTGCTTTCCGTTACCGGACGCCGGCGACGCCGCGCAACTGGCGCCGCTGTTGTGCGCCGGCCTGATCGGCTACCGCGCGTTGCGCCTGGCCGGCGAGGCGCTGCGTGTCGGCATCTACGGTTTCGGCGCCGCCGCGCATATCGTCGCCCAGGTGTTGAAATTCCAGAAGCGCGAGTTCTACGCCTTCACCCGCCCGGGCGATACCGCCAGCCAGGACTTCGCCCGCGGCCTCGGCGCCCGTTGGGCCGGCAGCGCCGACCAGAGCCCGCCGGCAAAGCTCGACGCGGCATTGATCTTCGCCCCCGCCGGGCCGCTGGTGCCGGCGGCGCTGCGCCATCTGGAAAAGGGCGGCCGCGTGGTCTGCGCCGGCATTCACATGAGCGAGATTCCCGCCTTCCCCTACGAGATCCTCTGGGGCGAACGCAGTATCTGCTCGGTCGCCAACCTGACGCGCGATGACGGCCTCGAATTTCTCGACCTGGCGCCGCGCGTGCCGATTAGCTGCGAGGTTCACCGCTTTCCGCTGGCGCGGGCCAATGAGGCGCTGGAGCAACTGCGTCGCGGCGCGTTCCAGGGGGCGGCGGTGCTGACCATGGGCGGCCGACCGGTAGCTTGAGCTATCGGGGGAACACCGGCAGATGTTTCGCGCGCACCAATCCGAACTCCTGCTGATTGTCGCAGCGCTGGCTTTGCTGGCGGTTGGCGCCGTCCTGTGGGGAACGCTCGAATTCGACTTCGCGATGAACGTCGACGCCGCGGTGCGGCAAATTCGCGCCTGGGGAATGTGGGGTGTCGCTGGCTCGATCGGCCTGATGGTCGCGCACTCCTTCCTGCCGTTCCCGGCCGAAATCATCGCCTGCGCGAACGGAATCCTCTATGGCGCGTTCTGGGGCGGGGTGATCACCTGGATCGGAGCGATGCTCGGCGCGACGCTGAGTTTCGGCCTGGTTCGTTGGCTGGGGCGGCCGTTCGTCGAGCGCATGGTGTCCGCGCGCAATCTGCAGCGGATGACGTTGTGGCCGCGCGAACGCGACGCGGCGGTACTGCTCACCGCGCGGTTGATCCCGGTGATCGCGTTCAACCTGATTAACTACGTTGCCGCATTGACGAGAATTTCCTGGTGGACCTTTCTTTGGGCGACCGGGCTGGGGATACTCCCGCTCACGGTGCTGCTCTCGATCCTTGGCGAGCAGATGCTGAGCCTGCCCCTGTGGGCGTGGGCGCTGCTGGGCGGATTGGCGCTGGCGAGCTTCTTCGTGTCGCAGCGCCGGTGACGCACCGGAATGGCGGCCGCCCGTGTCGTCTGCGCCATGGACAGCCCGGACCGCTGGCCCGAGGTTTGCGCCGATCGGGCGGGCGATACGCGGCGCTCTGGACGCGCCGCCCGCAAATCCGGATAATTCGACTGGATTCGTTCACGCCGACCTGCGCCAGGGCGCCCCCCGCCGCAGGTCAATTCTTTTCCTTGTCCGAGAGAACGCCATGGCCGCCGTCATGCCTCAGTTGGCAAACCCGCCCGCCGCCAGCCGGCTGCTGCTGTCCGGCAACGAAGCCGTTGCCCGCGCCGTCTGGGAATCCGGCGTGCGCGTCGCCGCCGCCTACCCCGGTACTCCGGCCACCGAGATCATCGAATCGCTGGCGCACTATCCCGACCTGCACGCCGAATGGTCGGTCAATGAAAAGGTTTCGATGGAGGTCGCCCTCGGCGCTTCGATGACCGGCGCGCGGGCCTTTTGCGCGATGAAGCACGTCGGGCTGAACGTCGCCAGCGACTGCCTGATGACCATGACCATCACCGGTGCCTACGGCGGCCTGGTGATCGCCGTGGCCGACGACGTGGGCATGTCCTCGTCGCAGAACGAACAGGATTCGCGGTTCTGGGGCCGCTTCGCGCATATCCCGATACTGGAGCCGGCGGACTCGCAGGAAGCCTACGAAATGACCAGGTTCGCCTTCGGCCTTTCCGAGCAGTATGAGACGCCGGTGCTGCTCCGGCTGACCACGCGCATCTGCCATGTCAAGGGCCTGGTCACCGCCGGCGAGCGCGAGGCCCACGAACCGGCGGGCTTCATCAAGAACCCGCAGCGCTGGGTGATGGTGCCGGCGCATGCCAGGACGCGCATCCCGGGGCTCTTCCAGCGAGACGAAACCCTGCGCGCCGTGGCCGAGGCTTCGCCGCTCAACGTGCTGGAACCGGGCACCGACCGCCGCGTCGGCTTCGTCGCCTCGGGCCCGGCCTACATGCATGTCAAGGAAGCCTTTCCCGATGCCCCGGTGCTCAAGCTGGGTTTCTCCTGGCCGTGGCCCGTCGAAAAGATGCGGGCGCTGGCGGCGCTGTGCGACAAGCTGCTGGTAGTCGAGGAAACCGAGCAATTGCTCGAAACGGAAATCAAGGCAGCGGGCATCGCCTGCCACGGCAAGGACGTACTGCCGAGGATGGGCGAGCTGTCGCCGCAGGTGCTGGCCCCCGCGGTCGATCTGCTGCTGGGCAGGACACCGCCGCCGCCGGCGGAACTGGCGACGCCGATGAAGGTGTTCCCGCGGCCGCCGACGCTGTGCGCCTCCTGCCCGCACATGGGCATCTACTACACGCTGTCGCAGATCAAGAACATCATCGTCACCGGCGACATCGGTTGCTACACCCTGGGCGCCGGCCATCCGTGGAATGCGCTGGACACCACGATCTGCATGGGGGCGACGATGGGCGTCGCGCTGGGCATCGACAAGGGGCGCGGCGCGGTCGACAAGAACAAGCGCATCCTCGCGGTGATCGGCGATTCGACCTTCATGCACATGGGCATGCAGGGTCTGCTCAACATCACCTACAACAAGGGCAACATCACGGTGCTGCTGCTCGACAACAATACCACCGGGATGACCGGCGGCCAGGCCACGCCGGCCTCGGGCCGCGACATCCACGGCCAGGAAGCGCCGCGTGTGGACCTGGTCAAGGTGGTCGAAGCGCTCGGCGTCGCCAACGAGCACATCAAGGTGGTGGACCCCTACGAGCTGCCGGTGCTGTTCAAGACCGTGCGCGAGGAAATCAAGATCGAAGGGCCTTCGGTGATCATCGGCCGTCGCCCCTGCGTGCTGATCGACGAGTTCAAGCCCTTCCGCCCGTATCTGGTCGAGGAAGACAAGTGCACCGGTTGCGGCAACTGCATCGAGGTCGGCTGCCCGGCAATCCACGTTACGCGGCGCGACAAGGTGGTCAAGCCTTCCGGACGGGAAGTTGAACTGGCCTTCGTCACCATCGACAACCAGGCCTGCACCGGCTGCGGCCTGTGCGTCCAGCCCTGCGCGCCGGATGCGATCCAGCATGTGCCGCGACGCGATATTCCGATTCACATCGTCAAGACATGAGTTCGGACGCGATCACCAACATATTGGTCTGCGGCATCGGCGGCCAGGGCGTGATGACCGCCACCGAGATCCTGGCCGAAGCCGCGATCGCCGAAGGCCACGACGTCAAGAAGACCGAAGTGGCCGGCATGTCACAACGTGGCGGGGTGGTCACCTCCCATTTGCGCTTCGGGCGCAAGGTGCTGTCGCCGCAGATCGAGCCGGGTGCGGTCAACGTGCTGCTCGGCTTCGAGGGCGCCGAGGCCCTGCGCTGGTCGCACTACCTGCGGCCCGAGGGCATTGCGCTGGTGAACATCGCCCGACTGGTGCCGCCCGTGGTCGAGCTCGGCCTGTTCGATTATCCCGTCGATCCGACCGGGCAGATGCGTGCCGCCGGCCGCCGCGTGGTCGCCTTCGACGCGATGTCCATCGCGCGTGAGCTGGGCGAGGTCAGGCTGGGCAATACCGTCATGCTCGGCGCGATTGCCGACTACCTGCCGTTCGCGCCCGACGTGCTGCTGGCGTGCATCGTCAAGCGCTTCGCGCGCAAGGGCGAAACCGTCGTGGCGGCCAATCGCAGCGCGTTCGCCGCGGGACGCGAGGCGGTCGCCAGGCAGATTGGCGCCGCCGTCGGCGACCCGACGCCGGTTTGAAGCGCGTGACGGCGAAGCGCCGCCGGCCCGGGGCAGACAGAATATGACAGCCAGAATCATCGACGGCAACGCCCTGTCGGCCGAAATACGCGGCCAGTTGGCCGAGCGTGCCGCCGCATTGAGGGGCAAGGGTGTGACTCCCTGCCTGGCGGTGATCCTGGTCGGCGAAGATCCGGCGTCGGCGGTCTATGTGCGCAACAAGGTCGCCGCCTGCGAGAAGGCCGGCATGCGCTCGCTGCGCGATGTCTATGCCATCGATGTCGATCCGGCCGTGGTCTTCGCCAGGATCGCGGAACTGAACGCCGATCCCGCGGTGCATGGCATCCTGGTGCAATTGCCGCTGCCGAAGCATTTCGATTCCGCCGCGGTGCTCGAATCCATCGCGCCGGAAAAGGACGTCGACGGCTTCCATGCCGAAAACGTCGGCGCGCTGATGCAGGGCAATCCGCGTTTCATCCCCTGCACGCCTTATGGCGTGATGAAGATGCTGGAAAGCGCCAACGTCCCACTGAAAGGTGCCGAAGTGGTTATCGTCGGGCGCAGCAATATCGTCGGCAAGCCGATGGCGATGCTGCTGCTGGCGAGGAGCTGCACGGTCACGATCTGCCATTCGCAGTCGAAGGATCTGGCCTTCCATACCCGTCGCGCAGACATACTGGTGGCCGCCGTCGGTCGCGCCAAGATGATCCGCGGCGACATGATCAAGCCCGGCGCGACGGTGATCGATGTCGGCATCAACCGCACTGCCGAAGGCAAGCTGTGCGGCGACGTCGATTTCGAGACCGCGAAGGAGGTCGCCGGCGCGATCACCCCGGTACCCGGCGGCGTCGGTCCGATGACCATCACGATGCTGCTGGCCAACACGCTGGAAGCAGCGGAAAGGACCAAGCAATGAGCGCCACGCGCCGACCCCTGGTTGCCATCGTCATGGGCTCGGACTCCGACTGGCCGGTGATGCAGGCGGCCGCCGCGGTCCTCAGGGAATTCGACATCCCCTACGAAGCCCGCGTGGTCTCGGCCCATCGCACGCCGGATCTGCTGTTCGATTTTGCCGCGATGGCGGCGGAACGCGATCTGCGCGCCATCATCGCCGGCGCCGGCGGCGCCGCGCACCTGCCCGGCATGCTGGCGGCCAAGACCATCGTCCCGGTGCTCGGCGTGCCGGTACCATCGAAACACCTGCAGGGGCTCGATTCGCTGCTGTCCATCGTGCAGATGCCGAAGGGCGTGCCGGTCGCCACCTTCGCCATCGGCGAAGCGGGAGCGGCCAATGCGGCGCTGACGGCCATCGCCATCATCGCCACGGCCAATGACGCCTTCGGCCGCGACCTGGCGAAGAAGCTGGAGGCCTTCCGCGCCAGGCAGACCGAGCGCGTGATGGAAATGAAGCTGCCCGAGGCCTGAGCGCCGCGGTGTCGCGCTACGCATTTCGCATCCTGAACGCCATTGCCGAAAAGACCCTCGGCGACGATCGGCTGGGCGGCGTCGACGACGCCGGCGGATCGATCGGCTTCGGCGGTCAGTGTGATTGAAATCGGTCGCGGCGAAGTCGCACTCTGAGCATCGTGGACACCGCGCCCATCAGGGACTATTTCACCGGCTTGCAGTCGCGTCTCGTCGGCGAGCTCGAAGCCCTCGACGGCCTGCCCTTTCGCAGCGACTGCTGGACCCGGCCGGCCGGTGGCGGCGGCATTTCCCGGTTGATCGAGGAGGGCCGGGTGTTCGAGCGCGGCGGCGTCAATTTCTCGCATGTCATCGGCGAGGAACTGCCCGCCTCGGCCAGCGCCCACCGCCCCGAGCTGGCCGGCCGGCGCTGGCAAGCCATGGGCGTCTCGCTGGTGATGCATCCGCGCAATCCGTATTGCCCGACGGCGCACATGAACGTGCGTTTCTTCGTCGCCGAAAAGGAAGGGGAAGAGCCCGTCTGGTGGTTCGGCGGCGGCATGGACCTGACGCCCTATTACGGCTTCACGGAGGATGCCGAGCATTTCCACGCCAGTTGCCGCGCCGCGCTGGAACCTTTCGGCATCGAGACCTATCGTCGCTTCAAGAACTGGTGCGACCGCTATTTCTTTCTCAAGCACCGCAACGAGGCGAGAGGCGTCGGCGGCATCTTTTTCGACGATCTGAACGAGGGCGGCTTCGACCGCTGCCGGGCGCTGACGCAGTCCGTCGGCGACGGTTTCGCCGCCGCCTACCTGCCTATCGTCCGGCGCCGCCAGGGCATCCCGTATGGCGAGCGCGAACGCGATTTTCAGGCTTATCGGCGCGGTCGCTATGTCGAATTCAATCTGGTCTGGGATCGCGGCACGCTGTTCGGCCTGCAATCGGGCGGCCGCACCGAATCGATCCTGATGTCGCTGCCGCCCATCGTCAAATGGCGCTACGACTGGCAACCCGAGCCTGGCAGCGAGGAGGCCAGGCTTTATAGCGATTTCTTGCCGCCGCGGGACTGGGTCTAGGTCCTTATCCCGGAACTTTTGCCCGCGCTGCCCGCGCGCCTTCGAGCTCCTGTCGCGCTCGTTCCGTCGCGCTTTCCCGCAACTTCCTTCTGCCGCGACCCATTGGCGTCGCCACGCCTGTAGTATCCGGAGCGCCCTTGCCGAAACCTCGGGCGCGGACTACCCCAACATCGAAGGCCATTCCAAGAAAGGAAAACATCATGCGCAAAGTGCTCCTCGCCCTGCTTCTTTCAGTTTCCTCGCTGGCCTCGGCGGCGGTACTCGGCATCGAGTTCAACTTCACGCCCTACGTCGGCGACCCGGTCAAGAGCGACCATGTCGAGACGGTGCCCGGCAAGGCAGCTGTGTTCGTCAACAACGTGCCGGTGGCGGAACAGGAAATCCGGAAGAATTCCGTCCCGGTGCTGTTCGACGACCGCGAAATCGGAACCGCCGTCTGGATTCCGGCCAGCTCCATGGGGCCGGCGTTGCGCCGCGGCAAGAACACGATTCGCATCGAGTTCGTCCCCACCGATGCCAAGGCTCATTACGATGCGCAACTGCGCTGGGCGTCGGTAACCGACCAGGTGACGCGGACCGAAAAAGGCCCGGGCCAGGCAAGTTCCACCAACCAGAGCGATCAGGGCGCGGACACCAGGAAGGGCCTCGGCAAGGTGGTCCTCGAGCGCGAATTCGCAGCGGATTTCGCGGCCGACCTGCCATGGCACCATTTCCCCGCAGTAACCATGCTGACCGATGCGGACCGGCAGGAACTGGCGGCAATGGTGTCGGCGCGGGCAGCGACGTTCAAGCCGGATTTTTCGGCCGCGTATCAGTTGCTCAAGAATGGAAATTCCTCGGGAATCGAACTCAATCTGGAAGGGATCCAGAAGACCAAGATCCTCCACAAGGCTTACGCGGCCGGGGTCCGGATCACGGCGCCACGAGTGGACCAACTCGATTTTGTCCTGACCGGGAATCCTGAGGTTGTGGTTCGCAGCAAGACGGGGCGGCTGTTCACGGCCGACCCCAAAGCGATTGGACGCATCAAGGGCGACGAGCTGCAAATGGGGCTGGGGATGGTACTTGGCGTGCTCTACCCGCCGCAATTCGTCGTCGTGCGCGACGCCGCGGGAAAGTGGGCCGTGGCGTATTGAGAGCCCTGGCAACTGGCGGCGCATCGGCAAGCCGGGTTCGCGACGATCTACGAGATGCGGGTCGCGACGAGATTTCCGCGTTCACGCTCGGCCGGCGGAACACGACGCCAGCCGATATAATGCGGCTTTCATGGTCCCGCCCAGTGCTTACCAATGGAGAACCCGCACAATGTCGTCTGGCACCCGCACCGCATCACCGGCAGCGACCGTGCCCGGCTGAACGGCCAGCGCCCCTTCGTGGTCTGGTTTACCGGCCTTAGCGGGTCGGGCAAGTCCACGCTGGCCGGGGCCCTCGAAGAGCGGCTGTTCGCCGCCGGACTGCGCAGCTATCTGCTCGACGGCGACAACCTCCGCCACGGCCTGAATCGGGACCTCGGCTTTAGCGATGCCGATCGCATTGAAAACATCCGGCGCGTCGGTGAGCTGAGCAAGATCCTGGTCGATGCCGGTTTGATCGTGATCGCCGCGTTCATCTCCCCATTCGCCCGCGACCGCGCGATGGTCCGCCACCTGCTCGAAGCCGGGGAGTTCGTCGAAGTGCACCTCAATGCGCCGCTGGCGGTGTGCGAACAACGCGATCCCAAGGGAATCTACAGGAAGGCGCGGGCCGGCGAAGTGCGGCACGTGACCGGCATCGACTCGCCCTACGAAGCTCCGGATGATGCGGAAATCGTGCTCGACACCTCGGTCCGCCACGTTGCCGGGTGTGTCGAGGAGGTTCTTGAGTATTGCAGGCGCGCTGAGTTGCTTCCGGCATTCGAGAATGCTCGATAGTCACTACCTGTGCAAAGTGTAGTCTCGACAGATTGTGATAAGAATTCAGCAAGTAGCGGCCAGTTCGGGTTCGATATTGACGCGCGCCAGCGAACTGGCGGCCGCGGTGGCTGCGCGATCCGTTGCGGTCGGGTAAGGGCGTTTGGTATGGGAGACTTCCCTGATAAGCCCGAGGACATGAAGCGGCTAGAGTTGTCGGAACATCACCCCTGGAGTCAGGTTCATGAACACCAACCGATTGGGGCGACGCCAGCTGTTGTGTGTGTTGAACTTGCCGATTTGCAGAGTTTGCATCGGTTATTGCTCGAAAGCATCACAGGATTGCTACCCGTTGATGCTTTGATCGGTATCCACATGGGGACCATTGAGTCGCTGCGAATCGCTCTCGTCGGCAGAGAGATGGTCAAGGCTGGACAGGGACGCCAGATGGCCCAGATTGCAGCCTGCCAGGATTCCACGTCGGGTGATCGGGAGGCTGTGGATGGCCGCCATGAGGGGTGCCAACTCGTGCGTGACCTGCCCATCTTTGTGTTCCAACTCGCGGTGGTGCCTGAAAGGGCTGACGGCATCGATATTGGTCGCCACCGGCGACACACGGGCAACCTTGGCATAGGCCTTCATGCTGCCTGCACCCATGTAGCGTTTGGCGCCGCGCCCCGAGATGCGTGCAGACGGCCGCGAACCCATTCCTTTATGCACCTGCGGCGTGACCTTGCTGCCCAGACGGCCGGCAACCCGATCCGCATTTGCCGCGCGCACGGCTTGATGGGAGATAGCGTCTGCTGGTGGTACTGGGATTCGCTCGCTGTGGAACATCAGCTCGATGCCGTATCCGCCCTTATTGATGCTCCAGTAAAATGTATCACGAAAGGCGTGCAGCCACTGTGTGTGGCGACCCGAGCGTCGGTACAGGAAATCCGCGTCGAATCCGTCGGCCAGCGCCAGCGCCCGCTCTCGGATACGTTCCCGAAGCCGCTCAGCAATACGCCGCCTTTCAAAGCTGCGGACGTTGTGCGGGTACCGCCAGCTTGTCATGCTGTAAGCGTATCTGGTGCCCGGAAGCGTGACCCTGGTGAAGGTTCGATCCGAGCACGACCCTACGCTGTGCAGGTTAGCCGCATGGCGCTCCACCAATGTCGCCGCAGCCATGATCGATCCTCCCATCGTCGGTCCGGTGCCGATCCCAATCTCTGTCTGATTCCGGCTCGTCCGGCTTAGGTCGGAGTGGAAACCCGACGGTCCTCTGCTCCCGCGGACAGCCCCGATACCGCCTTGATGCAGCGGGTGGCGATCCTCCTTTGTACCTACCGTGGTCAGCGCTTTCTCGATGGGCAAATGGCCTCCATCTTGGCGCAGACCCATACCTTGTGGAAGATTTTCGCTTCTGACGATGGTGGCACGGTGGATCATCTTGAGGCGCACCAACAAGCCTGGGGCGAAGAAAGGCTTTCAGTGCGGTTGGGTCCCGGCAAGGGGTGGGTGACCAACTTCCTGTCGCTCGCCTGTGATTCGACCATTGAGGCCGACTTCTATTGCTTCGCCGACCAGGACGACATATGGGAACAGGACAAGCTGGCCAGGGCACTTGGCTGGCTTCGCACCATACCCCAGGATACGCCCGCGCTCTACTGCGGCCGCACGCGACTGATCGACGACGAAGACCGCGAGATCGGCTGTTCCCCGCTGTTTTCGAAGCCGCCGACCTTCAGGAATGCTCTGGTACAAAGCATTGCGGGGGGCAACACCATGGTGTTCAACCGCGCGACCCGGGCGCTGCTCATGGCAGCCGGGCCTGATGTGGACGTCCAGACCCACGACTGGTGGGCCTACATCGTTGTCAGCGGATGCGGCGGCATTGTGCGCTACGATCCCGATCCTCTGGTTCGGTATCGCCAGCACGGAGAGAACCTGGTCGGCTCCAATTCCGACTGGCGGGCCCGCTGGGTCCGCGCAAGGCGCCTGCTGGCCGGCCGCTTCCGCTCCATGAATACCCGCAACATCCGTGCGCTAAATCGGATAAAGGACCGGATGGCGCCGGACAGTCGGCGGATTTTCGATGATTTCTGCGAGGCGCGGGACAAATGGCTGATTCCTCGCGTGCTCGGAATCCTCCGTTGCCGGCTGTACTTGCAAACGACCCTTGGCAACCTCGGCTTGTGGGCGGCCGTGGTGCTGAAAAAGGTCTAGACAGAATCGATAACGGGCGCGGCGGAACCAAGGCGCGTGGCGCCGCTGCGCCTGATCGTCGTCGACGAGAGGGCTTGGCAACCCGACGGCGACCATCAAGATCCCGCAATGCCTCATCGCGTGGAAACCCTTTCAGCGGAACTCGCTTTCGGCCAGCGCGAGACTTTGCGGAGTCCCTATGTCTCGATGATATTCGGCATTGTGAAATATCTGCATTCGCCCCAGATAGCGCGGTAATACCTCCGTGCTGATGTCGATGACATCGTTGCCGAGCGAGGCCAGGAAATCGATTACCGAGGGTTCAAAGATGTAGACCGCGGCATTGGCACGATTGCCCGGTGGCCTCGCCACCTTTTCGTGGAAGCCGACCACAACGCCATGCGCGTCCAGTTCGACGATGCCGCAACTGCTCGGCGCATCCGTATCGAATGTCATCATCGTGACGTCAACGCCTTTGCGCCGAACAGCGTGTGCGTCAATGAATGCCCCGACATCGAACCGAGTCAAATTGTCGGCATGCGCCACCATGAACGGACCTTCCTCCAGCGCTGTGCGGTTCCTAAGCACCGTGCCACCCGTGCCCAGCAACACATCCTCGTGCACCACGTCGATGGAATCGCGCCACCGCGATCCGGCGACAAATGAACGCACCGCTTGCGGCAGGTAATGAGTATTGAGCAGGACGCGCTCAATACCTCCGGACAGCAACATGTCAAGCCAATAGGCGAGCAGCGGCTTACCGCGCACTGGTACCAGGCATTTGGGCATGGTATCCGTAAGGGGACGCAGGCGCGTACCGAGACCGGCCGCCAGCAGCAACGCTTTCACAAGAGCAACTCCTGTGTAACTTCTGCAGCCATCAACGGCGAATTTCCTACGCGTCCGACCTGGCAAGCGGCGGCAATGGATCCCAAATAGGCGCTCTCCCATATGGTCGCGCCCGCTACCAGGGCCATCGACGCGCACATCAAAAGGCAGTCGCCAGCGCCCGAAACATCCTTCGGCGCGGTATTGAACGCCGGCAATTGGTCCGTGGTCAAACCGCTTTGGCCGCCGTCGGCCGAATGGACCAGCATTCCCTCGGCACCCAATGTGACAAATACATTTCCGGCGCGGGCTTTGCGGTGCAGCGCATCGGCTAGCACAGCCAGTCCAGACCCGGTATCCCGCACCGCCAGACGCGCCTCGTGCTCTGTTGGGGTCAGCAGCAGCATTCCTTGGAAGCGGGATACGTCCCCAACTTGAGAGGATGACTGGCTGTCCGCGACCATCGGGACGCCATGTTGCACGCAACGAGCGATGACTTCATCCACGAGCGGCTGCGGCAGACAACCGTAATTGAAGTCCGCAAACACCAGAAGGTCGGCACCTTCGAGCGCCGCACCCAGTTGGTCGAGCAAGCTGGTAATCAGTTGCTGGCTGATATCGTGTTGTCGCAGATGGCTGACGCGCAGCAGCGTCTTGCCGCGCGCCCTGTAACGCTGCTTCAACGTGGTGGGGCGGCTATCATCGGTCAGAAGTTCCACGTGAACCCCGTGTCCCCTTAGGGTTTCCAGCGCGTACCCGCCTGCCTGATCGTCCCCGGCGACGCCAAAATAGCTGACTTCGGCTCCAAGACCTCTTGCGTGTGCCGCGACGATTCCCGCGCCGCCGACGAACAGATCGCGCTTGATAGGCGTCACCACGATGGTTGGATCTTCCTGCGACATGCCCAAGGGGTCGCAGGTCACGTATTCGTCGACAATGAGGTCGCCAAGGACGACGACTCGCAATGAGGTGAATCGGTCAATCAAACTGACCAGGTCCCGACCATGGAACCCATGACGCCTGGGAAAGTCGACAGGTTTGCGGATTGCCGAAAGATTGGATTCGCGCAGCTCGCGCTGCAGCAGGTCCATCGAAGAGAAGCGAGTCTCTCCGGAACTGAACAGCAGCTTGCCGCCGTATGCCTCCACCACTGCCTGTTCCGGATTGAAGTGCGCCTCGTGCTCCTTGCCTTTGACAACCAAGTCCGGCCTAAGGGCGGCAATGAACTGCTCCGGCGGAACGGGCAGCAGAAAGGCATAATCCACGGCGCCGATGGCCCGCACGCCGTCCAGGCGCAGGCTTGCCGGAATGAAGGCGCCGGGAGTGGAGTCGTCGGTGACGCCGACAACCAAGACATCACCGCATTCGGCCGCGAAATTCAGCAGTCTCAAATGCCCCGGGTGAATCACATTGAAGTTACCGGAAACGAAGACCACCCGCTCCGCTTGGTTTGACTGCGCGGCAATTTCCGAAACAATTCGTGCAAGCAGATCAGAGAAGCCAGAATTGGAAACCATACGTCAAGTCCGTTGTGGGGTCGCCTCAATTTTACCGACCACGCGAATGGGATGATCACCAGCGCCAAGGACTTTTTTCGGCGAATTCAACCAACGCTGCATTTGTGCAGGAACCGTCATCCTGAGCGCTGCGCGACCGACGCACGGAATTGCTTACGGCGTTTGCGCCGGCCCGCTTGAGGCCAGGAAATGCATGCAAAACTGCGTCGCCCGAACGGGCTCAATTAGGGCGGCGATCCATGTTCCATGCCCGGTCCAGTCCATCCGGGAGTTTGACGGCGTCGCCTTGCTCCGCGATTGCCCAGCCAACGCCTCGGCTGCGCGCCGCAAATGAACCGGATAGCGGCTTTGGGCCCAGACCCGGCACTGGCGACGAGGCTGATTGCCTCCTGGGCGATCCGAGAGATCCGAGAGAATCGCGGCGGGGGCCATTCCGTGTTCGCGACTATCAATGTAGCATCGCATGTTCAATGCAAACGAGATCCCTGCGAAATGCCTAACGATTTCCACGTCTTTCGTCCGATCCAGCCTTGGCTCATGTCGGCAGGATGGATCAGCTTGTTTGTCAACGCACTTCAGCTGGCGTCTCCTATCTACATGCTGCAGATCTACGATCGGGTGCTGGTCAGTCGAAGCATTCCTACGCTGCTGGCCATTACGGTGATCACGGTCGTGCTTGTCGCCGCCTACGGCTTGTTGGATCTGGTGCGCAACCGCCTGTTGCTCAGGGCCGGGCTTTCCCTTGAAAGGGAACTGGGCACTGCCGTGATGGACAAGGTTCTTTCCCTGAATCAGGCGGAGCGCAACGCAGGGTGGCAGAGCGAGTTGATGCGCGATGTCTCCATATTGAGAAATTACGTTTCGAGCAGCCATCTCATGGCCATCTTCGATTCTCCCTGGGTGCCACTATTTACCTTGCTTATTTTCGGCTTTTCCTGGGTTCTGGGCGTCATTACCTTGCTCGGCATGCTGCTGTTGGTCGGCCTGGCACTGGTTGACGAACGTTTCACCTTTGTCAAGATCACCGAGGCCAACCAGCGCATGCACGGCGCACTCAACTTTGCCCAGACCACGTTTTCCAATGCCGAGACAGCGAAGGCCATGGGCATGCAGGGCGCCGTGATCATCATCTGGCAAAGGCTGCTGAACGAAGGCACGGCGAAACTGAAACTGGCGGTGGATCTTGGCAGCAACGTATCCGGGGCGACCAAGGTTGCCCGCATCCTGATTCAGATCGCGATGCTCGGTGCCGGCGCCTATCTGGTCATCAAGGACAACCTTCCGCCGGGGGTGATGATTGCCGCCACCATCATTGTCGCTCGCGCGATCGGGCCCGTTGAGCAAGCGATCTCCGGATGGCGGACCCTGATCGACGTGCGCAACTCGGCCAGTCGTGTGGCTCGCTGTCTCAAGATCGAGAGCGGCGCGAACCAGGTGGAAGTGCGGCTTCCCGCTCTGTCCGGGGGTCTGACCGCGGCCGGGCTGTTCTTCGCCTTTGGGCCGGGGAAGCCGCTACTGAGCAACGTGAGCTTCCAGGTTGCCGCTGGGGAGGTCATAGGAATCATCGGCGCCAGCGGGTCCGGCAAGACGTCGCTGGCGCGGATGCTGCTGGGCACCGCCAAGCCGATGCAGGGGCGCGTGCTGCTTGATGGCCACGACTTGAACGAGTTTCGGCGGGACCTGATCGGGCCCCAGTTTGGATACCTGCCGCAGAGTGTTGACCTGTACCCCGGCACAATTGCCGCCAATATTTGCCGTATGCAAGATCCGGCCGACAACTCCCAGCAACTGCTGGCCGCCGCGCGGGCAGTGGGCCTTGAAGTGGTCATCGCGGGGTTCCCCGAGGGTTACGACACGAAGATCGCGGGTCAGGGGCAGAATCTTTCCGGAGGGCAACGCCAGTTGGTCGGTCTGGCCCGGGCCTTTTTCGGCAGCCCGCGCATCGTGATCCTGGACGAGCCCGATGCCAGTCTCGACCGAGCCGGCGAAGCCGCCCTGCTTGACCTGATTGATCGGATACGCGAGCAGAGAAACATCACGCTCCTGATCATTTCGCATCGCCCAGGCATCATCGATCGCATGGACCGCCTGCTGCTGGTCAAGGACGGGTCGGTCGTTGCATTGACGCGGCAGGTTCCGGCTGCGTCGGTGGCGGATGACGGGGAGGCGAAGTGAGCCCGCTCGAGTCCACTTCGGGCCCCACGGAGACGGACTCCGCCGGCCAGGAAATCGCGGCGCTAAAACGATGGGCGGCGGGCATCATATTCGGCCTGATTGCCATCGTCACGGTGTGGACGCTTGCCTCGTCGATCTCCGGAGCCGTGGTTGCCTCGGGCTTTCTTCGCGTAGAGCGGCGCATCAATTCGGTGCAACACGCGGAGGGAGGCATCGTCAGGGTCATCCGCGTCACAGAGGGCGAGTCTGTGGTCGCCGGGCAAGTGCTGGTCGAACTCGACGACGTGGAGGCCAGCGCCGCCGACAGCGAACTCAGGGCCCAGATTGATGCCGAAACGGCAAGGCAGGCCAGGCTGGAGGCCGAATTTGCGAACCGCAGCGTGATCCGATTTCCGGCGGATTTGGTCGAAAGAAAATCCGATCTCCGGGTTGCCGCCCTGCTGGCCAGTGAAGAGGCGGTATTCAGGTCGCGCCTTTCGCTGTTAAACGAACAGCGCCTGAAGCTTTCGCAACAACGAGACGCGCTCGCCAACGAAATCCTCAGTTGGGGTCGGCAAATCGAAGCCACCGAACGCTCGCTAGTCTTGCTGTCCAAGCAGGAGCAGATGGCCAACACGCTGCTGGAAAAACAGTTCTACGCGGAAACTCGTGTGCTCGACGCGCGTCGGGCGATTGCCGAGAAGGAGGAAAAGAAGTATGAGGCCCAGTCCTATCAGTCCCAGGCGCGGCAGCGCATTGGCGATGTGGAACTCCGGCTGCACACCCTGAATGCGAACAACAAGGCCGAGGTCGCGAAAGACCTGGTTGATGCCCGAATCAAAATGGCGGTGCTCAAGGAGCGGATCAAACCCGCGACCAGCGCGTTGGAGCGCCGGCTTGTCCGCGCGCCGGTGGCTGGCACCGTCAATCTGCTAAAGGCGGGAAACCCGGGCAGCGTCATTCCGCCGCGCGAAACCGTGGCGGAAATCGTCCCCGACCAGCCATCCCTCGTCGCCGAGGTGCGCGTTGCCCCGCCCGATATCAGCGAATTGCATATTGGGCAAAAGGTGGATGTCGAACTCAGCGGCCTCAACCGGCGCACGACTCCCATGGTGCCAGGCACGGTCGTGTCGGTATCCAAGGATATTCTGTCGGATCAGGCCAATCCATCCTTCCGCTACTTCAACGCCAGAATCGAGTTATCGGACGTGAAGATGGATGTGCCACTGAATGCCGGCATGCCCCTTGTCGCCTACATTCGTACCCGGGAGCGCAGTCCTCTGGAGTTGTGGCTGGACCCGGTGGTCGGCGCCCTGCGCCATTCGTTGCGAGAACGTTAGAAACCGTTCGCAAGCGACGTTGAGCAGATTGACGTTCGGCTCGCCGCACGCGAGCTTAGACAACTCGCGCCGGGGCGCGATTGGGCACGACAACGCAAACAACCCGCCAGAGCTTTTTCGTTGACGCGCGTCAATCCCGGCGATAGCTGTTTTGGGTTAAGATTTGCAAGCGAAAGTGCCATCAAAACAATTAGATATGTCCTTCGATATAGATCGGACACCAGTGCAATCGAAATTGCTTACCGCGCCTCTTGGGTGCTGAACCTCAAGCCAGTCCGTCGCCGATCGAAATGGCCACTCCCGCCGACAATTTAGTCCCCCTCACGGGCAACGCACTTATCGACGGGTTGACGTGGGGTTCCGCCTGGCAGTTCGCCGCCGGTTCGCACACGCTGACCTATTCGCTGAGCCTCAACGACAATCCGAGCGGCGGCACGTGGACTGCGGCGCTCTCGGATGCCGCAAGACAGGCGCTCTCGGAATGGGCCAATGTCGCCAATCTCAGCTTCGTCGAAAGCGGCAGCGGCACAGTCTATTCACAAAGTACCGCCGATCTTGCCTTGATTCTGACGGGCAACGACATTCAAACTGTTTTTGCTGGCGCGGTGGGGCTGGGAATCCCGCCCAGCCCATCGTATGGCAACGATCTGCTCTCAACGATCGGAGAAACGCGCGCCACCTATCCCAAGCCGGAAGGCGACATCGCGCTGGACAACTATTACAGCGGCTACAGCTACCTGTATTCCGGGGGAGTCGGCCTGACGATCATGATTCACGAGATCGGGCACGCGCTGGGGCTCAAACATACGACGGATGGGCCGGTCGGGAGACCCAGCTTCGCAAGCTTGGGCATTTCGAATCTCGATTCGAACCTGTACACGGTCATGAGTTACACCAACGCCGCAGGCCAGCAACTGGGCGCCGATCTCACGTCGGGCAATG
>WBZP01002683.1_pt1 | contig 20144 bp, 12 predicted proteins | sample 5204301 | NCBI WGS metagenome assembly WBZP01 (sample SAMN12412401, study PRJNA552823) | activated sludge metagenome | isolation source: activated sludge from nitrification reactor of wastewater treatment plant... | place: USA: Pennsylvania | collected 2017
GAATTTCACCAATACCGCCAGGGAAGGGGCGGTGAAATAGAGCAGGAAGATGAAGAACAGCGACCAACCCACGGAGATGCGCGCCTCCCGCACCGATGGGGTGGTGTAGTAGCGCATCAGGATGTGAGGCAGGGCCGCGGTGCCCACCATGAGACAGAAGATCAGCGCCAGGAAGTTGAGTCGGGCGATGTCGCGGGCCGCCTGGTCCTTGCCGGGGAAGGCTTCGCCATGGGCCATGATGGGGGCCGCCTTGGCCTTGACGGCATCGGCCTCCTTCTTCCAGGCGGCCTTGGCGACCTCTACCTCCATGGGGAAGTCCTTGACGGCCTTCTCAGCGGCGTCGATGGCCTTGTGGTCCAATTTTGGCGCCGCCATGAGGTCGGCGACCTTCTTTTCCAGCTTGGCCTTTTCCTCCGCCAGGAATTGGGTCCCGCCGGCCTCGAGCGCCTTGATCCGGTTCTCGGCGGCCAGTTGTTTATCGCGGTAAATCTGTCGCACGCTCTCCTCGGCGGCGCCGCGTGTGGTGTTCTTGTCGTTGAGTTCCTTTTCCAGGGTGGTCACTTTCTCCAGCTGGTAGCCGTAGACGAGTTGGGGTATGGGGACATTGGTCTGTTTCACCGCCAGCCAGACGGTGGGGATCATGTAGGCGATGATGAGGATGACGTACTGGGCCACCTGGGTCCAGGTGACCGCCCGCATGCCGCCGAGGAAGGAGCACACCAGGATGCCGGCGAGGCCGACAAAGACGCCGACGCCGAACTCCAGCCCGGTGAATCGGGAGGTGATGAGACCGACGCCGTAGATCTGGGCGATCACATAGGTGAAGGAGCAGATGATGGCGGCGATGACACCGATCATGCGGGGTATGTTGCCGCCATATCTCGCGCCCAAGAAGTCCGGGATGGTGAACTGACCGAATTTGCGCAGATAGGGGGCGAGAAACAGGGCTACCAGGCAGTAGCCGCCGGTCCAGCCCATGACGAAGGCCAGACCGTCATAGCCGGTGGCGTAGAGGGTGCCGGCCATGCCGATGAAGGAGGCGGCCGACATCCAATCCGCGCCCGTGGCCATGCCGTTGAAGAAGGCGGGCACCCGACGTCCGGCGACATAGTATTCCGCCACGTCGGCGGTGCGGCTCATGATGCCGATGCCGGCATAGAGCCCGATGGTGGCGGCGAGAAAGCAATAGCCGATCCAGCGATTGGGTACGCCCATCTGCTCGAGGATGGCCAAGAGGATGACGAAACCGATGAAGCCGCCGGTGTAGAAGCTGTAGTACTTCTTGAGCGTGGCGGTGAATTGTCTCTGGGTCTGGACCATGGCTTATTCCTCCTCGTGCAGGTCGTATCGACGATCGAGTGTGTTCATATAGGAGGCGTAGAAGAAAATGATCACCACATAAATGATCAGAGCCCCCTGGGCGCCGAAGTAAAAACCTAGCGGAAAGCCGAGGAACTTGATATCGGCGAGTTCCCGGGCGTAATACCCCACCACGAAGCTAACGACGAACCAGATCGCAAGAAGAATGGCGGTCATGCGGAGATTCTTATGCCAGTATTCCTGCATCTGCTCGGTGACTTGAGTCTGCATCTGAGGTCCTCCTGAATTGTATCGGTCTGTTTCGACATGCCGTTCCGGCGTGGGACGGACAGGTCTTGTTGGTATGGATTCGGGCGGTCCTTCGTCCGGGGTGTCACGCCCCACCTAAGGCGATTTCTTTTTCCGGCGATCGCTTATTTCGCCATGGAAGAGAGTCGTACCTGAAGGTTGGTCAAATCACGCCTGATCGTCAAATCCCGGCGCTCGCGTCTGGGATCGGGACCCGCGGTTTTTCCCGCCACCACCACGGAGCGCCGGTGCGGCCAGGGCCTCATAGATGTATCTGATAGTCCAGGGCGATGCGGGATTGCAACTTGCGTGCCTGGCGAAAGGCCTCTTTGAGGATACGGCGATCCAGTTCATTGAGGCTATCGGGATCGAGCCGGTTGTCCAGGGGGCGTCCCTGGCGCAACTGGGATTGATGCAGCCGCATGCGTTGCAGTTGGATGAAGGCACAGGCATCGCACCAGGCATCCGCCTCTTCCTGGGGAATCACCCCCAGCTGGGCGACGGCCTGGAAACGCGCCCTGGTGTTGGTGTGCGACAGGCCGTTGGCGATGGCGAGGAGACGGGCACCATCGACAAAGGGGGTGATGCCCTGAAGCTTGAGGTGGAGTGTATGGGGATAGTCGCTGCCGTTGGAGACGATGAAGTCCCGTACCAGACCGAGCGGCGGCTGGGTCCGCAAGGCGTTCTCCGCCATCTGACGGAGAAATCTCCGGTTGCCCTGGGCGCGTTCGATCACCCATTGCTGCAGGCGTTCGGCCGGTTCCGGATCGCCGTACAGCGGGCGGATATCGAAAAAGATGGTGGATTTGAGCAGATGCCTGGGTATGCCCTGGGCGATCCACTGGGCAAAGCGTTCCTGCCATTCCTCCAGGCTCAGGCAACACTCCGGGTTGCCCGCCATGATGTTGCCCTTGCAGAGGTCGAAACCGCAGTCCGCCAGGACCTGGTTGATCCGCCCGGCAATGGGGAGGAATTGCCGTCGCAGGCTGTCGGCATCTTGACCCGCTGGGACACGGAAGAGCAGGCCGTTGTCCTGGTCGGTGCGCAGGGTCTGTTCCTGACGGGCCCCGCTGCCGAATACCAGCCAGGTGAAGTCGGCCTCGGGGTGGTCGTTCTGTTCCAGACAGAGCTGAAGGAGACGACGGGTGATCTGATCGTTGAGGGCGCTGATGACCAGGCCCAACTGATCGACGGATGCCCCCTGGGCGAGCAACTGATCGATGAGTCGGGTGATGTCTTGCTTAGAGGCCTTGAGCTGGCCGATATCGGTGGCGTTACTGATCCTGCGGCTGAGGTTGACCAGGCCGATCCGTTGCAGGGAGAAGAGATCGCGTTCCGAGAGGATGCCGCACAGCCGATCCGCGTCGTCGACGACCAGCATGTGGCCGAAGCCATGATTCGCCATCAGGAGCGCCGCCTCATAGGCCGGTCTGCCGGCGGGCAGGGTCATGGGGTCTGTAGTCATGACCTCGCGGATGGGGCGCTCCAGCCCCAGGCCGGGCAGGGCGATCCGGGAGAGCAGGTCATGGAGGGTGAACACTCCCAGGGGGGCCTGGAAGGCATCGACCACCACCATGCTGCCGATGCGCTCCCGGTCCATGACCTCCAATACCTCGCGGATGGAGGTATCGGCGGGACAGACGATGGGTGCCCGGCGGATGAGGGTGTGCAGCGCCGCGTTGAGGGAGATGTCATCGGCGACCTGAGTGGCGAAACTCCCTTGCAGCCGCCGCATGGAGGTGTCCAACAGGGCGGCCATGCGCCGGGTGACGAATTCCCGGAACACCGGGCTCATGTTCAGGACCTGATTGAAATCCCGGCGTTCGAGTTCGAGACAGAAGCTGTCCTCCACCGCCCGATGAGTGGCGTAGGTGGGACGTTGGGCCAGCATGGCGCCGACCGGAAAACATTCTCCCACCGTCAATTCCCAGGCGACGTTGGCCATCGAGGTATCTCCCGGGGCCATTTCGCCCCGGACCCGTCCCTGTTTGATGATATAGAGATGTTGCACCGGACCCTGATCCGGGCTCAGTATCACCTGATCCTTGGCATAGAATCCCAGGCGCAGGTGCTCGGCGAGGAAGGCCAAGGGCTCCCGATCCATTTGATCGAAGGGGGCATAGCGCCGCAGGAAAGGGATCAAAGGCCCCTGCCAGGGAGCGGTGGTGCCGGATGCTTGGGAGGGAGCGGACGGAGGTTGGCCCCTTGGCTCCATCATCGATCACCCATGGTCTTTTCCGCCAGGGGAGACAGGACGGACCTCGGGAGTATCGGCCGGGGGCGAGGGACCCTGGTGGTCTGGTGTGTCATCGTTGTGGTTGTCATCAAAACTTCCGCTGCCGTCGACGCGATCAGAGTGGAATCGGTGCGCCATCGCCGGCTGGGCGATGGTGGCCGGGTATATCACACCCGGATCTTGTTTATGGGTTTGTTTTCTAATCCTGATGTTGGCCCCATCCTCCTGCTCTCGCTGCCGGTCATGAAGGAAGGAGGGACCGCCGCTTATGTATTATCGTTAAGGCGGCGCCCATGGCGTGTGGCGCTGTACCCGGGCGCCCCATGGTCAAGAATAAATCAAGTATAGTCGTCATGGATCGAAGCTGTGATGAAGGTCATGGTTTCTCGTTCGCCGCTGTCGACCATGGGCGCTCCGAATGGACGGAGGCTCAAGGGGAACCGGACCCGTGGGAACGCATGGCCGTCGGCGCCCGAGCAACCGGGGGGTCGAAGTGGAAGTGGCCTGAGGAGGGGATAAAAACGCTGCCGGGTTTCGCCCGGTCGATAAAGCTACAAGACAAGAAAACAGGGGGATTACCCCCGGAGGAGGAGCATGCAAGATTCAACGGTCTTCGTCAAAACGGCGAAGGGGCATGAGGCGCTCACTCAGCATACCGAGCTGTCCGTCAGGGTGCGGCGTATCCTGATACTGGTCAACGGCAGCAACACGGTGGATCAGTTGCGCCAACTCAGCTCAGGCTGGGGCGGCATGGCCGAGTCCTGGCTCATGGAATTATTGGAGGGTGGCTACATCGAGTCCCTGTCCACCACCAAGGGCACGGCGGCACCGCGTCAGGATCCGGAACAACAGGTCCTGGCCGGGGCGCGGGAAACCCTTTCCGCGCTGATCCTCGATACCCTGGGCCCGTCCGAAGGCGCCGGATTGGTGGAACGGGTCCAGAAGTGCACGACCAAGGACAAACTCTTTGCCCTGGCCATGACTTTCTATGAGGTTCTCGGAGCCTCCCGGGGGAGGACGGCCGAAGCGGCCTTTGACCGCTTGCAGCCGATCATCGCCTCCCTGGGCGGGAATATCGCCGCCATCGCCAGACCTTCGGCCCAGGTCGAGACGGTCCCGGTCATGGACGGCCCTGAGCCGAAGCCATCCTCCACGCGGTTGCCGGAACTGAAAAAGGCCCTGTCCTCCATACTCTATGAGATGCTGGGGCCGGAGGCCGACATGATGCTCATCAAGATGGAAGCCTGTCTGTCCCTGGAAGAGTTGCGCCTCTGGTCGGAAAAGGCCCATGGGGTGGTCGAAGGTGTGGCCGGCCCGCGCCGGGCGGCCAGGGCCTGGGACAGAATCCAACAACTGCTGGCCGACGCCTCGACATGATCCCGTCCAGGCCGGGGAAGGCGACCGAGCGATCCCCCCCCAGCCGCGGGGACCTGGGGGATGGGTGACATCGTAGCCTGGAGATACTACCTGCGTGGCTGGTGGTGCGAACGCCGGCATCGCCCTGAACAGGCGTTGGCCGAATATCTCGAAGGTATGGCGGCACGGCCTGGGTTTCTCCGCACCGCCTATGCCCTGGTGGCCCTACTGGCTGCCGGGCAACGCTATGGGGAGGCGGAGCTCTGGCTGCAACACTGTATCGAGCGCGATCCTGGGAAGGCCGCCCTCTGGTTCAACCTGGGCTTTCTCCGCGACCGACAGGAGTTGCCGGAGTCGGCCCTCCAGGCCTTTCGGGAGGCGGTACGCCTGAACCCCAAGCTCGACCGGGCCTGGTATGGCCTGGGGCTGGCCCTGGCCCGGCTCGGTCGTCATGCGGAGGCCGCGGAGGCGCTGGAACGGGCCGCCGAACTGCAACCCATGAACGGGGAGGCCTGGTACCAGTTGGGGATGGCCTATCATGTCCTGGCCCAGCCGGAGCGGCTGCGCGAGGTGGCGGAACACCTCAATCGCTATGATCGTCGTCTCACCCGCAAGCTCATCGAGGATTCCGGGCGGGGCGATCTGGCCCACCTGGTGGCGGATTACCGTCCATCACCTTAGGATCGGCGTCGGGCGCGATCAGTCCCTGGCGCTCCAGGAGTTCGCAAGCGGATCCTTGCCCCTCCCGGCAACGTTTGACATATTCCGCCGCGAGGCTGGAGCAACTCGGATGGCTCAACTCCGCCAGACAGAGGGACTGTTTCTCCGTCAGCACGAAAAACCAGCCGAGGCCGAGGAACAGAAACGCCAGGAGGCCGAGATGCTGATCGAGAAAGATTCTCGGGGTCAGGAGGCGGGTTAGCCTGATGGCGGGGGCCGTTACCATGGCCAGGAGCCGATAAAAGGGGTTCTGTTCCCGCTTCGCCCCGGCGAGCAGATAGAGTAGCCCTTGACCGAGCAGCGCCAGGCCGGCGATTTCCAGCAGGGCCTTGGCGATATCCACTACCAGCATCACATTCACCCCCCGGTCTGGTGACCCGATCTCGATATCCGGGCTGAGGTTGTACCGGATTGTCCGCTCGGTGTCACTGTTCCCCCACCAGCCATTCCAGGCGATGCCCGGCGTTCGTCCTCCCCAGCCGGGCCGCCAGCCAGGGAAGGAGTACTTCCAGTTCGGCGGCGATGGGCCAAGGTGGATTGACCAGGATCAGACCGCAACCCGTCATGCCGATCCCGAGATGGGCCGGTTCGCGATGCAGTTCCGCCAGCAGGGTTTTGGGCAGCCCCAGCCCACGGATATCGCGCAGAAAGGACTGGATCGGAGAACTGGCCACCAGCGGGTACCAGATCAGAAATACCCCGGTGGGAAAGCGCCGGTACCCTTGGCGCAGGGTGGTGCAGACCGCCTCGAATTCGTCCTTGACCTCATAACTGGGATCGATCAACACCAAACCCCGGCGTTCAGGTGGTGGCAGACGGGCCAGGAGGGCCGACAGTCCATCTTCTCGGAATACCCCCACCCGCCGATCCCCGGAAAAGAGGGCGCTCAGGGCGGTTTGATCGACGCTGTGCCGTTCGTAGAGCAACAGGCTATCCATGGGGCGGAGGAGATGGCTGGCCAGCCAGGGTGAACCCGGGTAATACCGCAGATGGCCTTTGGGGTTGAGGTGCTGCAACGCATCGAGATAGGGGGTGAGCCGGGCCGGCGGGTTCTTCAGCCCCCACAGGAGGCCGATGCCACCCGTGGCCTCGCCGCTCTGTCGCGCCGAGTGGCCCTGGAGATCATAGCGACCGCGACCGGCATGGGTATCCAGGTAGAGTAGGGGTTTGGGCTTGCGCACCAGGTAGTCGAGACAGAGGGTCAAGACGGTATGTTTGACCACATCGGCAAAATTGCCGGCGTGAAAGGCATGGCGGTAGCTCAACATGGTTCTGTGCCGGGGTGGTCCAGGGAGAGGCAAAGTATAGCGGCCTGGTGGTTGTCCGGGATCCGGAGCGTCGGCCAGGGTGCTCATGATTGTTCCGGGCATCGACTGGAAATGGCCATTTATCGTTCTTTTAAGGAGAACAATAACTCTATGAGAGCAGCTTTGTTCTCCTGGCGAGAACAAAGACCTGGGCCACGGAGCTCATGCCCGGAACTGAGACCGGGTGCGGGCGCCTCCTCGGACTTGATCCGGGATGGCCGCTGCCTGGCGGCTTGGTATGGAGAGGCGGCTGGGTTCACTGCGCTCACGAAGAGGAATTGGGATAAGAAATTGCGGACCAGCTCCGGAACCCTGGACAAAACGACCGGCTGGTCAGGAAGTGGCCGCCTTTTCCTATCGGACCGGAGAATGGCAAAGGCTATACTGGGAGCAGAAGGTTCCTCGACCGGGGCCGGATCGCCTTTCAGCGGGTGAGGGCGGGCAAGTGGGCGGTAGCGGGCCGGGTGGTCTCGGGGGTTGTCGATTTGTCCGCCAAGGCCAAGGGACCCGATGAGATCATATAAGGAGAGCGATGGAGTCCTTGTTCACGACAATGCACCCCCTCTGGCTTCTCAGCCTCGGCTGTGGGGTATTGATGGCTTGGGGAATGGGGGCCAACGATTTCGCCAACTCGGGCGGTCCGGCCATCGGTGCTGGCATGCTCAGCCGTTGGGAAGCCTTGGTCATGGTGGCCATCTTCGAGATGGTGGGGGTTCTCTTTTACGGCTTTCATGGTACCAGCACCCTGGGTCAGAAGATCCTCGCCCCGGCGCTGGCCACGGCCGATCCCCAGTTGCTGCTGGGGGCCATGCTGGCCAGCCTGCTGGGCGCGGCCCTGTGGCTGGGGGTGGCCTCGGCCATGGGCTGGCCGGTCTCCGCCACCCATTCCATCTATGGCGCCATCGTCGGCGTCACCATGCTGGGGATCGGCCTCCAGGGGGTGCAGTGGTCGGCCCTGGGTCCGATTTTTCTCAGTTGGTTGATCTCACCACTGCTCGGGGCGCTCATTGGTTACCTGCTCATGCTGAGTATCGACAGGTTGGTGTTGCAGGCGGGAAATTCCGTGGTCCGGGCCAGGCGTCTGGCGCCGCTCTACGTCTTTATCGCCGCCTTCGTCGTTTGTCTGGGGGCACTGCGTCGGGACCTGCGTTCCCTGGGGATAGACCTGAACAACGAACATATCCTTGTCATCTCCCTGACCGGTGGGGTGGGGATGGTACTCATTGCCTTGATGCAGCAACAGATTGTCCGCGATGCCGAGAGCTGTTTCGCCCCCATCACCCTCTTCACCCTCTGTTCCATGGCCTTCGCCCACGGCACCAACGATATCGCCAACAGCGTGGAGCCCATGGCCATCGCCATCAATCTCTTGGCTGGGCAAACGGCGGTCACTCAGGGGGCGCCGCTCTGGTTGTTCGCCCTTGGCGGCGTGGCGATGCTGATCGGTATGGCCAGCTTCGGTTCCCGGGTGGCCCATACCCTGGGCCGGGGAATCACCCCCATGACCCCCAGTCGGGCCTTCTCGGTGGGACTGGCGGCCTCGGTCACGGTGTTGCTGGCTTCCGGTGGAGGCTTTCCGGTTTCCTCTACCCATACCATCGTCGGGGCGGTGGTGGGGGTGGGATTGGTCAGCGGGGCCGGGGCGGTGCATACCGGCCTGATGAAATCCATCCTGGTCTCCTGGCTGATGACGATCCCGGTGGCCGCCATCCTGGCCGCCCTGTTCTATCTCGGTCTCAACGCCCTCTGAGCGGCTCCCCGTCGCCGTGGGGCGTTCTTCCCCCGGCGGCGGCGGATAGGGAAGGGCTCAATAGCGGCCGTGTTGCTTGTTGATGTAGTTGGTCATCTCCACGTACTGCATGTTCATCCGGCTGATAATCTCGTGCAGGTTGTGGATGATGGCCCGGGTGATCTTGTAGTCCAGGTTCGGCCAGCGTTTGAGCATTCGCTCGAAGGTCTTGCGTCTCAGACCGAACAATTTGCAATCCGCTGTCGCCCGAATGGTCGCGCTGTGGCCGCCTCCCTCGAAGAAACCGAGCACGCCCACCATATCCCCGGGTTGCAACGACTGCAGGGTCATCCATTCCCCGCCGCCGGTGGCTTTGACCACTTCGAGTTGACCTTCGGTTACCACATAGAGGGTATCGTCCTGATGACCTTCTTCCAGCAGGAACTCTCCCGCCTGAAGACAGCGAGGGAAAACGACCTTGATCAGTTTGTCGACCTGCTTGGGAGACATCTCCACCGCCAAGCACGAAGACTTGATGGCCTCGGCATCGACGCTGCAGACAGGGGCTTGGGGCGTCTCTTCGGTCGGGGGCAGTTCCGGTTGCTCGGTTTTTTCCTGGACTTTGGTTTTACTCATGGGGTTCTCCTTTGGGGTGCTTATCTGGGGAAGGGTAGAACGAAGCCTTTTGCAGGACCGAGGTGCTTTGACCTGGGTTCCGCTGGAACCCTCCTCGGTATGGAACGCCATCCTATCATGTCCGGGAGAATCCATGGGATGTCTAAGGTCTCCTTGCGGAGCTGTGCAGCCAGCCGGGCTGGCGAACACCGGCTCAATCGGGTTTCACCGCGAGCAATGGGAAATCTTTACCTGGCATTGGCGTCCCCCATCTTTCTCGCACTGGCGCAGGGCTTCCGCCCTGGCCTGACCGACACCATCGCCGTAGCCCCAGTAGGCCTTCGTGCCTGAGCTCGGTGCGACGACCGCCCCGCATCTCCGGTCGAACCACACCATCGGCTCGCAATCGCCGCCATGCCTGGCGCAGTTCTCCAAGGCCACGCTTTCGGCCTTTTTCCGATTGCTCCAGCCATGGGAATACCCATAGGCACCACTCTTACGGCCATAGGCGATGGCGCCAAAGTTGGGTTGCGGGGGGGAGTCATCATGGCATCTTCGCGCCTCCCTGACGCATTTACCCTCCCGATAATCGGCGCATATGGTTTCGCATATCTCAAACGCCTTGGCCGGCGTGCTGAAAACCAACATCGCCGCGAATCCGCAGAGAAGGAACCTCAAGGCGCTCATCTTCAAGAAACTCCGCTCATTCGAGGCGATGTATCGCCCCGTCATATAAATTTTAGTTCGCCAGATTGGCGGTGCGCTCCCGGGGATGGGCTGTTTGATCTGGTTTGCCGTTCTCCTAAGGAGAACAATATCAAAAATATTGACGTATTGTTCTCGTAATAAGAACGGAAAAGGGCTATTTCCCGTCGATGCCCGAGGGTTCCTCTTCTCCAGTAGAGGTTGGAGCTCACCCCCCAGGCCGAGCTGACGACGGCCTGGGGATTGTCGGGAAGAGGTTGGGCGTAGAGGTCGCCGGGCTTGGTATCGGTGAAGCCGGCGGACATCCAGAAAACTCCTGGAGGAACAGCTATCCGGCGTTGGCGTTCAGCCAGACTTCCAGATCCGCTGGCCGCTGAAAGTCGAGCAGGGCCTCGCTCAGATCTTCCAGCCGCTCCACCGACAGCTCCTGGACCCGCGCCGCCGCTGCCGCCGGCAACGTACCCAGGCGGCGACGCAATAGCCTGGTCACCAGCGCGAGCGCCTCCCGCCGTTGGCCTTCGGCCCGTCCCTCGACCCGTCCCTCGACCCGTCCCTCCGCCTGACCTTCGGCGAACACCTCTTGATAAAAGCGCGTTTGTTTCAGTTCCACTTCCCCGAGTTCCAACATCTTGCGTATCTCCTCTCGACTCAAGCCGGGTAGTTTGTACACCAGGATGGTTTCTATCAGATCCGCCCAGTGACTCCGTTCCCTGGCCGGCAATTCCGCTGGCAGCCGGGGCCAGAGACCCCGCGCCAGCTCCAGCACCTCCGCGGGACGGGCCATCACCAAGCGCGCCAACCAGCCGCCCAGGCCCTCGCCACGCACCTCTTCGAGGTAGACCCGCTGCAAGGGTAGGGCGTTCAACCAGGGCGCGTAGCCTTTTCCGGCGGGCCGCTCCACCCCACGTCCAGGATAGATCACCACCCCGCGCCAGTCCCGATCCGGCGCCTGGCGGTAAAGGTAGAGAAAGATCTCCGCCAACCAGCGGGCATAGAAGCGATCGTCCGCCTGCCATTGCACCTCGACGAACACCAAAGGCCACTCCGGGCCATCCTCCGGAGGCATCAGCAAGCCATCGAGACGAAAAGCGGTCTGCTTGATCTCCTCCGCCCGCAACCGATAGGGTACCGACGGCGGCGGCCAGCCCGCCAGCTCGAACACCCATTCGGGATGGCTGTGCAGCAGGCGGTAAAAGAGGGTATCGGTTTTCATCCGCGCCTTTCCCCTCGGCGGCTTCCAGGGGCCATGCTCCCCGGCTTCACTCCGCCGCTTCCTCGGCTTCCGACCAGAGCGCGCTCAGATCCAGGGCGATATCGCAAAAGGGATCGACGCTGACCTGATCCCGGCCCTGAAAAACCCCGATGAGGGTCCAATGGCCCTGCCGCAGGGCGAAAGACTCCAGGGTGCGCGCCAGTGGGTCCACCAACCAGAGGTAGGAGACAGCGTAACGGGCATAGAGGGGCAGCTTGATCGCGCGGTCGATGCGGACACTCGAAGGGGAGAGCACCTCGCACACCCAGTCGGGGACGATCTCGAAGCGATGATCCCGTGGCAACTGGGGCATCCGCGCCCTGCGCCAGCCGGCGAGATCCGGGACCACCACCTCGGTGTCGCGGATGAAGTGGAGTTCGGGTTCATCCAGGATCCACCAACCGCCTGGCCCGCCGCGACCGCGATGATAAGGGCTACCGATATCCATCCCCAGGGCCGAGCTGGCGGCGGCGTGGGGACTAGCGGGACGGGGTTGGGCATAGAGTTGCCCATTCATGATCTCGCCGATCATCCGGGCGGGCAGGGCCTCGAGTTGGGCGTAGAGGTCGTTTGGCGTGGTAATGGCAAAGACGGCGGACATATCAAGAAAACCTCCATGGTGATGCGGCTGATGGAACGTCACCTTGAGGCGCATCATACCTCTGGGGGGGCGATGAAGCGCCTCCTGGGCCGTTTGCTTCCCCCCTTGATAAGGGGGGATTGAGGGGGGTCACAGCGGCTGGATCTCTGACGAAGCCATCCTGGCCGAGGTACCTCGCTAATCAGAATACATTATCGTAATAAGCTTATGCTTCGGCCTCTTTTGCCCACCGGCCCGGTGACCTGGGGAGAGAGCCGTTACCAGGGGGAGATGAAGTGGCCGGTGGAAGCCAGCTACCATAAATCGGCGCGCCCATCCGTGATGGCGGTCACGACGTCAAATCATGGCGAACGCCAAAATCTCGAGCCATTTCTCAATATTCAACGTCCGCGCCTCAGGCTTTCCTACGAACGGTAGGAAAAATCTGACAAGCGGTATTCTTTTCTGGCGCGACTTCGAGTATTTTTCCACCCCGAATCAAACTTCCGTCCGCGGCTATCCACCGCCTATTTCCTTCACAACAAAAAGCGCCAGTGGAAGCGGATCGGAAGGCATCCGAGGTTGCCAAAAACTGGGCATGTTCTCGCGAAGGGGCGTGGAATGAAAGGAATGAATGCCGATTCATCGCCAGGCAAGAGGGGGGCGCAGGAACGGGGACGAACAGTCCCTAAGCCTCGCGGAGAAAGCTTGCGCCTCCAGGGTTCGCCCCGATGATCCCTACGCCCCTTGGCGACCGCTCAGGTATCGCCCCTGAGACAAGCAAGATTTTTGCATAGGCTTTTCCACCAAGAGACAGGTTCGCTATGAAACCAGCCACCTCTCGCACCTGGTCCGCTTCCATCCTCCATCGCGCCGCCGCGGCGCTGGCCGGAGTCATCCTTCTGGCCGGAGCCGGCGCCGCCCAAGCCCATTCCCTGGTGCAGGAATACTTCGTGCCCATGCCCGAGGCGCAGATCCGCTCCTCTTTCCTCACCCTGGCTCCCGCCACCGGCACCACCATGGATTCGGTGATCTCGATGGTAGTGGGTAGCGCCAATACGGTGGTGGTCTACGACCACTGGGAGGATGGTTTCGAGGTCGATCTCGGCAATCCGACCCAGTCCTCGACCCAGATCTGGGGCGATGGCATCCCGGGCAACGACGGGGCAATCCATCCCTGTGGAGGCTCGGACATCTGCGCCGCTGGCACCGTCATCGCCCTGCGCAACAACGTCACCCTGCCGCGCAATCCGGCCAGCATCCTCTACGATGGTCGCGACCGCGTCGGCGCCACCAAGGCCATCGTCATGTCCCGCTCGGCCTGGGCGACCTCGCCGGGGAGCGTGCTGGCCGACGCCGTCGAGGTGGCCGCCACCATCGACTGGGGCACCAGCTTTGTCATGCCCATCGGCCAGGATGTCATCTTCCCCTCTCCGGCCACCAGTTCCATGTTCGAGCTGGTTTCCATGTTCGTGCTGGCGGCGGAGAACGGCACCCTGGTCAGCATCGACAGCGATGCCAATGGTTCCCTCGATTACACCCTCACCCTCAACCAGGGCGAATCCTATTACGTCCCCAACGGCATCCGCAAAAGCGCCACGGTGGTGGCCACCAAGCCGGTGCAGGTACAACTGCTCACCGGCGATATCGGCGCCAATTACGAATCCCGCTGGTTCACCATCCCGTCATTGGACCAATGGAGTTCCATCTATTACTCCCCGGTGGGCACCGCCTCGGACGGCGACGATACCTATATCTTCTTGTATAACCCCGATCTCGGCGCGGCGATCACGGTCAACTACCAAACCCAGGTCGGCAGCGGTTCTTTCCCCATCCCCGCCAAGGATACCTATCGCTTCCTCATGCCCCAGGATTCGGGCGCCAAATTTTCCAGTGTCGACAATAAACCCTTCTTCGCTGTCGGCACCGTGGGCGCCGAGCCCACCGCCAACAATGTCCACGACTGGGGCTTCAGCCTGGTGCCCGAAGGCAACCTGACCACCATGGTGATCGTCGGCTGGGGACCGGGTAGTAACGATCTTCTCCCCTCTCCTAACGGTGATGGCATCCCGGACCAGAACGGCAGCCCGCTGTGGGTGACGGCTGTGGCCGATACCCGAATCTATGTGGATTGGAACGGTGACAAGGCCGGAGCGCAGACCGATCCCGCTGGCGGTAAATACGATGTCCATTGTGATGTTTCCGCCCTTCAGGTGACGCGCCTCTACGATTCGCTTCCATGTAATACCTCTTCCCCTCCTCAGGCGGACAAAGACCAGACCGGTATGCGGGTCTACACCCTCGACGGCACCCTCATCACCGCCGCCTGGGGCCAGGATCCCGCTGTCGCCGGACCGGGCAATCCCTTCCTCGATGTGGGCACCACCGTGCCGGCCTTCCCGGTGCCGGTGATCAAGAAGGCATCCATCACCTTTACCGATGTCGTAGCCCCGCCCCCGGCCGCGCCGGGACTGAGCCTCGATGACGTCCTCGAATACACCATCACCATTGATAACCAGAGCCTCCAGGCCCTGGGCAATGTGTTCGTCATCGACAGCCTGCCGACGCAGTTGAGCTATAACACGGGCACCACTTATCGCGACAGCGTCCTCATTCCTGACAGCGGCATCACACCATTTCCCTTGGATGAAGGCGGTATCGTCATCCCCGTGCTCGGGCGTGGTCAGTCCACCACAATCAAATACAAAGTGACCATCACCACTGCGGGTACCATCAAGAACACAGTGAATACCCTCTATCCCGGCGTGACGGATGACGAGGAGATCGTGGTACCGCCTCCAGCCGGTTCCACCCTCTGCACCGCCAGTTTTACCACTAGTAGCGGTGGCGCGGTGACCTACCTTCCTGGCGACGGCATCTATGTCACCATCACTGACGCCGACACCAACACCGATAGCCTTACCGTCCAATCTTTCACTGTGGTGGTGAATAACACTAATACGGGCGATCTGGAGACCATCACCCTCACTGAGACGACTTCAAGTTCTGGCATATTTCGGAATATTAGCGCCCTGCCGTCCTCCACCACCCTCGGCCTGGCGCCTAACGACGGCACCCTCAACGCCCTGAGCGGGAACAGTCTGTCCGTCACCCGCACCGATCTCGCCTTTGGCGATACCTGCTCGGCTAATACCACCATAGGAGCGCCGAGCCTTACCAAGATTCTCTACCTTTCGGACGACAGCAGCGGCAACGGCAGTACTACAGGGAATTTGGACCGAATTGATCCGACTACACCCACGCTAACTACTAGTGCAATAGCCACTAGCGCGGCCACGAACATCACGGAAACTTTCGCGGCTGCAAACTACACAGGAGGCAGTGGCTGGTCCGGAAACTGGACGGAGACGAGCGATGATGGTTCCGCCACCAGCGGACAGTTTCTTGTCGATGGAACCGCAAGGAACGGTGCTTCAGGTTTTGGGTTGCACATAGGTGCTGTCGGCACTAGTGCTTATTCGGGTTCCATCGAGCGTGCGTTTACTGCCTTAACCGGTGCGGGCACTCTGGCGTTCAACTACAGGAACGCAGGCATGGGGACGACCGCGCCGTCGGAGAAGGACACCCTAACCATCGACGGTTGGAATGGCTCCGCCTGGGTGAATATCGGCAAGATCGAGGGAAAAACTGCGGACGGAGCTAGCACTGGACTTGATGGGTCATTCACCGCTTATCCGACGGCATCCTCGACGGTCAACGTGACCGGAACCACAACCGTCCCCAGCGGCACATCGAAAATCAGGTTCTCATACAGTGCGGACCGCGCATCAAGTGACGCGATTTATATTGACGATATATCGATCACGGCTCCGGGGACCAATACACCCGCTACCTTCACCCAGGCGCTCAGCCTGGCGAGTCCACTTGACACGCCCTCCGGGGCAGTGGTTACGGTCATCACGTATGTCAGTAGCGTGAGCGGAACGCCAACAGGTCCTAACGTAACGGCTGCTTTAAGCTATGGAGGTACTCCCCTTGTTACGTTGAGCAACCCAACTTACGACAGTGGTGCTAGTACGCTCACCTGGTCCGGAACTATCCCTGGGGTTCCTCCGGCTGTAGTCAGTATCCCCGCTGGTCAAGCGATCAAACTGGTGGTTACTAACGGTGCCACGGGTGCCAGTTTCAAGATTGACTACGATAGCAGCACCAAGCGCTCTCGTATCGAGTTGCCCACCACCACCGTCATTCACGTCGATTCTGTTGAGGTCTACGATGCGCCCTACCCGGGTGGTTCCCTGGTCACCAATTCCACCAACGGTCAGACACTCTATGTGCGTGCGGTGGTCGGTGATCCGTTCGGCGCCGCCGACATTACCGATTTGCAAATCCTGATTGATGGCCCAGGTACGACGGACGATATCGGTGTTTCCCCTCTCGTTTCCGCAACCCAGGTAGATGCCACTGGCGCCTTCAAAACCTACGAGTATGTTTGGCCTACAGGGGCTACCCAGGGCGCCTACACCATCACCGCCACTGGTAAGGAAGGCTACGAGAACACCGTCAGTTCGCAAAAATCCACCTCGGTAACCCTGAGCGTGCTCGATCTGGGCACCCCAAGCGTGACCGAGTTCACCACCGGCTCCAACGGCCCGGGCACCCTGACCTATAACGGCGATGTGCAGGTCTGCGTGCGGGTGACCGATCTCGACCAGAACACCAACCCATCGGGCACCGAGACTGTTACCGCCACTATCACCAGCAGCAGTGGCGACAGCGAGACGATCACGCTGACCGAGACCGACGTCAACACCGGTGTCTTTGCCGCCTGTGTCAACGCCAGTACCAGCAGCGGTGGGGGCAATAACAGCGGCACCTTAAATGCTCCGCTAGGTTCGTCTCTGAGTGTCACTTATACGGATCCTACCGACCCCACCGACACCTCGAACGATACCGCTTTGGTTCCCAATACCGTCGCTTCGGTGAGCGTCACCAAGACGCTGATAGCTCCGAGTGACGGGCGGGCGGCGATTGGCGAGTCGGTGCAGTTCCGCCTCCATGTGGTCAACACCGGCAATACGACGCTGAATACCGTTGCTTTGACCGATACCTATGAGTTCGCCAGTCTGGACTACACTTCCGCTTCTCCTGCGCCCAACACGGTGAACGAAGCCGGCGGTACCCTGAGCTGGACCGATCTGACCGGGGCCGGCAGCTTGGCCCCTGGTGGCAGTTACGACATCGATGTCTACTTTAACGCCTTGGTGGTGGATGCTTCGGCGACCAACAACGCCTCGGTGACTACCGGCGGTGGCCCGACGGCGAACGGCTCGTCAAGCGTCATCATCACCAAACCCCAGGTCACGGTGACCAAGACCTTGGTCAGTCCCAATCCGGGACCCGCCGATAAGGGCGATCCGGTGCAATTCCAGATCTTGGTGCAGAACACTGGCAGCACCACCATAACTAGCCTACCTTTGGAAGACAGCTTCAGCAGCGCCTGTTTCTCCTTTGACTCCGCCAGCCCGGCGCCTAATTCCACGGGTTCCGGTAGTCTGCTGTGGAGCAATCTCGGCCCGTTAGCCCCATCAGCCAGTACGACGATCACCCTGAACTTCAAGGCCGCCGGCAGTTGTAACCCGGCCACCAACACCGCGGCGGTCGATTATGCCGTGGACGCCAACAACGATCCGGTTCCGCCATCCAGCAGCACCGCCGGTCTGCAAACCCGTGCCGCCACCATCAGTGGCCTTGTCCTGGAAGACAAGAATACCGCTGGTTTCGACCCGCCAAACGATACCCCGCTGCCAGGCGTTACCGTCCGGCTCTACCGCCCCGGTTTTGGCCCGGATGGCATCGCCGGCAATGCGGACGACGCCAATCCCGTAGGACTCGCCACCACCAATGCTTCCGGCTATTACGAGTTCCTCAACCTGGGTACCGGCGACTACGTGGTCGTCGAGACCGATCCAAGCGGTTACACCAGTATCGACGATACCAGCATCCCCGATACCGCTCTCCTTGGCGATCCCGAGGACACCGACAACCGCATTCCGGTCAATGTCAGCTCGTTGACGACGCCGTATACCAACAACAACTTCCTCGACATCCTCTCGTCCAACATTGGCACCATCGGCGACTACGTCTGGTTCGACACCGATCAAGACGGTGTGCAGGATCCCGACGAAATCGGCATCGCCGGAGTGACGGTGAATGTATACGACAGCACCGGCACCACCCTGTTGCGTACCACCACCACCGATGGCGCGGGCTTCTACTCGGTCGATTCCCTGCCTGTGGGCAATTATGTGGTCGGGTTTGTCGCCCCGAGCGGCTATTCCTTCACCCTACAGGATACGGGCGGCAATACCGGACTGAATGACTCTTTCGACAGCGACGCCAATATAAGCACTGGCCGCACCACCACAGTGACCTTGACCAACGCTGGTCTGCAAACGGTTGACGCCGGGATGTATCTGAGCAATGGCGATGATCCGGCGGGAATTGCCGATCGCGTCTGGTACGACACCGATCATGACGGTATCCAGGATAGCGGCGAACCCGGTCTGGCCGGGGTGTTGGTGGACCTGTATACAGATCCGAATGGTGATGGAAACCCTGCCGATGGTGTCTTCATCGCCTCGGTCATCTCCGACGGTTCGGGGTACTACGAGTTCGCCGGTCTCCCGGCGGGCAACTATGTGGTCGAGTTCGTGGCACCGACAGGTTACAGCCTCAGTGCCCAGGACCAGGGCGGAAACGACACCACCGACAGTGACCCCAACCCGGGAACCGGTCGGGCGGCGATCACCCTCAGCGCCGGTCTGATCACCTTGGATCTGGATGCCGGGATGTATCTCACCAGCACCCCGTCAGGTACAGCTTCGGCCCGGATCGGTGATCGCGTCTGGTACGACGCCGGCTCCGGCACCCCGGCCAATGACGGCAACGGCATTCAGGATTCCAGTGAGCCTGGTATTCCTGGCGTCCGAGTCAACCTTTACGATAGCGCTGGGCAATTCGTCGCCACAACGACCACGGACTCATTGGGAGCCTACGAATTCACCGGCCTGGCGGCGGGAAGCTACGAAGTCGAAGTCATTCCGCCACCCGGCTATCTATTCAGCCCAGTGGATGCGGGCAGCGATACCCTCGACAGCGATTTTGATACGGTCTGGGGCAATGCCTTCGTCACCCTCGCGACGAGTCAGGACAAGACCGATCTCGACGCCGGTCTGCGGATCAACGGCGCCAATCCCATCAGCATCGGTGACGTTGTTTTCCAGGATCTGAACGGCAATAACAACTTCAACTCGGGCGAGGGCTTGGCTAACGTCCAGGTCGTACTCTTCGACGCCCTGGGCAATGAACTCACCCGCGTCAATACCACGGCATTGGATGCCAACTATCTCTTTACCGGCGTGGGACCCGGCAGCTACCGCGTGGCGGTGGATGAGAGCACACTGCCGTCGGGGGCCAGTCAGGTGTATGACCCGGATGTGACCTCGGATAACAAGACCGATTTGATGAATCAGCCAGTCAGTACCACTGCGGCTGACTTTGGGTACTCGGCAGCGGGCTCCATCAGCGGCCAGGTGCGGCTGGATGTGGACAACGACGGCACCACGGGCGGCATCGCCGATGCGGGGGACAGCGGGCTGTCGGGGGTGACGGTGCAACTCTGGACCGACCCGAACAACGACGGCGACCCGACCGACGGCGCGCAAGTGGGGGTGAACGCGACCACCGATGCCAGCGGCAACTACAGCTTCAACAATGTGGTACCGGGCAACTACGTGGTGGTTGAGATCAATCCGGCCAACCACAGCAGCGTGCTGGATGTGGAGAACGACACCAGCGACCCGGCGGCGAACCGGTTGGACGTGACCATGACGGCGGGGGGCAACATCACTGGGCGTAACTTCCTGGATGCGGGCAATCCCGGCAGCATCAGCGGCCAGGTGCGGCTGGATGTGGACAACGACGGCACCACGGGCGGCATCGCCGATGCGGGGGACAGCGGGCTGTCGGGGGTGACGGTGCAACTCTGGACCGACCCGAACAACGACGGCGAC
>WBZP01001721.1_pt1 | contig 20143 bp, 21 predicted proteins | sample 5204301 | NCBI WGS metagenome assembly WBZP01 (sample SAMN12412401, study PRJNA552823) | activated sludge metagenome | isolation source: activated sludge from nitrification reactor of wastewater treatment plant... | place: USA: Pennsylvania | collected 2017
AGACGGCCCTCAGCTTCAACGCCTCCCCGTACACGCAGGAGGAACTCGCCGCGAAGGCGCATAACGTCGACTTGGTTCCCGCGGGTGAGACCGTGTGGTGCCTCGACTATGCGCAGAACGGCATCGGTTCGAACAGTTGCGGACCGCAGGTGCTGGAGAAGTACAAGCTCGACGCGGAGGAGTTCCGCTTCGCGTTCACGCTGGTCCCCGCGACTGGTGTTCAGTGAGTAACCCCCATCGAGACGAACAGGTAGATCCATGAGCGAGACAACGAGAACGACGGCCGCCGACGATTCGCGCGAGAAGAAGTACCTGCGCTGGTACAACAAGGTTGGGTACGGCGCGGGAGATGTCGGCGGCAACGTCGTTTACGCGTTCATCGCCTTCTTCGTGATGATCTACCTGACCGACACCGTGGGGCTGAACCCCGGAATCATCGGCACCTTGATCATGGTCGCGAGAATCTTCGATGGGATCTCGGACATCTTCTTCGGCTCGTTGATCGACAAGACGCACACCAAGATGGGCAAGGCGCGCATCATCGCAGAGACCGGCGCCGGCAATGAGGGTGTCATTTACATGGGAATCGATGGAATCGTTTTTGCCGAGAACCGCCGAGATACCGCCCTGGGCATAGAAGGTATTGCCTTCCTCCAGAGAACGCTTGGCCACCACGGCGATGCGCAGGCGCTCTCCCAGCCGCAAGGCCAGGCTCAGGCCGGCCGCACCGCTCCCGATAATGAGTACATCATGTTCGTAGGAAGAGGTCATGTTTACGGGCCGGTGCCTTTACCGTCATACTTGTTCGCTTAACACGGGCGATAACACCACATGCTAAACCAATTCCTCCGTTGCGAGAACTCCACAGTTCCGGGCGCCTCGCCCACCGGTTACGAACTAAACCGGCCTGTCGCTGTCCATTCACTCTGAGTAGCGGGGCTTGCGAGCCGTGATGAAGGCAAGAACAACCGCAAGCGAGCCGATACTCGACCAAGAGCTTGTTGTGCGGGTGCAACAGGGCGACAAAAAGGCATTCGATGTATTGGTGCTCAGGTATCAGGGGAGGGTGGCTGCTTTGATGACAAGATTCGTCAAGGATCATGCCGAAGCCCTGGATGTCACCCAGGAGGCTTTCATCAAGGCCTATCGGGCCATAGGTGACTTTCGCGGCGACAGCGCCTTTTATACCTGGCTCTACCGTATCGCCATCAACACGGCCAAGAACTATCTCGTGGCCCAGGGACGACGTCCTCCAGGCGCCGATATCGACGCCGAGGAAGCCGAACAGTTCGATGTTTCCGGCCGGCTCAGCGAAGGGGCGACACCTGAACGTCTGCTGCTGAAGGACGAGATCGAGCGCACAGTGAAGAGGACGATCGCGGATCTTCCGGAAGACCTGCGGGTGGCCATCACCCTGAGGGAATTCGAAGGTATGAGCTATGAGGAGATTGCCAAGGTCATGTCATGCCCGATCGGCACCGTGCGGTCGCGGATTTTCCGTGCCCGCGAAGCCATCGACAAGAAACTCCAACCCTTACTTGAGACCTGAACATCAGGAAACAGCGATGACTGGAGATTACCGGGAAAAGCTATCCACATTGATGGACGAAGAGGTCGAAACGGACGAGATCGACGACGTATTGAAACATCTGGAACAGGACGAGGCCCTGCGGCTGGCGTGGGGGCGTTACCACATGATCAGGGACGCCATGCGGGGTGAATCCGTCCGGCCGGAGTATATGGATATCGCCGCCGCGGTCAGATCCAGACTGGAAAACGAACCCACGGTGCTGGCACCGAGAGGGCGCCGATCGCGGCAGCCACATTGGATCCGGCAGGTCGGCGGGATTGCCATGGCGGCTTCCCTGGTGGCGGCGGCAATCTTGGTGATACCACATCTGTTGGAGGGACCCGGATTGACAGGACGGGATCTGGCCCAGGAAACCGCCCGGGATGTTCGCACCTCAGACAACGCCGTGGTCGCCGCCTTGGTCAAACAACGTCAGTCCGAGCTGGCGGCGAGACTCAATCTGTATTTGGAAAGCCACCAGAATTATGCCCCCGTGTCCCATATGCAAGGCATGCGACCCTATGCCTCGCTCATAGGCTTCAACCCGAGTCATTGAGAGGATGAATCGATTTTCCATTCTAGTTCAATGGCTTATTGCTTGCTGTCTGGCCGCCTCCGCACCGCTCTGGGGGGGCGAGCCGGACCCGGTGTTGCCGATGCTCGAACGCATGGCGGCCACCCTGCAACGAAGCAATTACCAGGGAACCTTCGTCTATCTCCACAACAATCAATTGGAGGCCATGCGGATCCACCACGTTTTGCAGGACGGCAAAGTCGAGGAGCGGGTCTGGTCGTTGAACGGGAGTCCGCGCCAAGTGGTGGGCGATAGTCAAAAGGTGACCTGCATAGCCCCGGAAAGCGACGCCAAATGGCGCCAATCCCGCTCGGAGTGGCAGTTCCCCATCTGGATGCCGGCCAATTCTGAATCATTGCGTCCCTACTATGATTTTCGTTGGTTGGAGGATGACCGCGTAGCCGGGCGAGAGGTGCGGGTGATCGGCATCACACCCCGGGATTCATATCGCTATGGCTATAAATTATATCTGGACAGGGATACGGCTTTTCCCTTGAAATCCGATTTGGTGGATGAGCGCGGAAATCCGATCGAGCAGATCATGTTCACCGATCTCGACCTGCAGCCATGGACGGAGACGAGCGGTCAAACAGAAACCCTTCAACAGCCTATACCCTCTCCCGAACCAAATACTCCCCCCCAGACCCAGCTACCCGAAACCTGGGCTTTTGCCAGCTTGCCTAGCGGATTTGCCCTCAGTGCCCGGGAGACCCGTGCCGATCCCCTGACCAATCGGCGCTTCGAGCAATATGTATTCTCCGATGGGTTGGCGACCCTATCGGTCTTTATCGAGCGACTGGCGCCGGGCGAGGGGCTGTCCGGCGGTTCGGGCTTGGGAGCACTCAATGCTTGGGGCGGTCAGATCGATGGCTATCAGGTGACGGCCGTGGGCGAAGTTCCCTTGGCCACCGTGAGTAAGGTGATGCAATCGGCAACCCGGGCCGTTAGCCGAGGTACGCTGACGCCATGATCGAGGAGAGTGCCCGGGTAATCACTTGCCGAGAGGGTATTGCCGAAGTGGAAGGCTGTCGCCTTCCCGCCTGCGGGACCTGTGAAGGTTCTCCGACTTGTGGGACCGCCAGCCTGGCGGGATATTTCGGTCGCCGTCCGGTGAGAATGCGGGCCTTGAATCCCATAGGCGCTCAGCCAGGAGAGCGGGTGGTGGTCGGCTTGGCCGGGCGGCGGCTGGCGATCACGGCCGGGATATTCTACGGTGCGCCCCTGCTCGGATGGCTCGGCGGGGCTGGGGTCCTCGAGCTAGTATTGAAAAGTTGGCCGGGCGTGGTGCCGGAGTGGGCAACCCTGGTCGGCGCGGGGCTGGGCTTGGCGACGGCCTTGTATGGGGTGCGGTTGTTCGGTCGTTCCGGTCCGGAAGAAAAACCCACTATCCTGGTGTTGCGGCGGGATCTCAGCCTTTCCTCCCCTGGGCCGAGCCAAACACCCCCCACAGACCAAGGCTCAGGTTTTCTTTTAAATCATTCATCCCGATGAAAATATCACTGTTTGTCCGTAGCTGTTTTCCCTTGATAGCCTCCTGGCTGTTTGCTGTGGCGGGGCTGGCCCGGGCCGCCCAACTGCCGGACTTTACCCCCTTGGTGGAACAATGCAGCCCCGCCGTGGTGAATATCAGCACCAAACAGGCACAAAATACCCGTCGCCTTCCTCACGGCTTTCAATATCCGGATATTCCGGAAGATAGCCCCCTGAATGAGTTGTTCAAACATTTCTTCGGCGAGGGGAATCGGGGGATGCCGGAGGAGTATGACGCCCGCACCCTGGGTTCGGGATTCATCATCTCCGAGGATGGCTATATCCTGACCAACTTCCATGTGGTGGAGAGTGCGGACGAGGTGCTGGTCCGTACCAGCGAACGCAATGAATTCATTGCCCAGGTGGTCGGCGGTGATAAGAGAAGCGATATCGCCTTGATCAAGATCGACGCCAAGAGTCTGCCGGTGGTGGCGGTGGGTCGCGCGGAAGATTTGAAAGTCGGGGAGTGGGTGCTCGCGATCGGTTCCCCCTTTGGTTTCGACCATTCGGTCACGGCCGGGATCGTCAGCGCCAAGGGGCGAAGCCTGCCGGCAGAGAATTATGTGCCATTCATTCAGACCGATGTGGCCATCAATCCAGGCAATTCAGGCGGTCCCTTGTTCAATATGGACGGCAAGGTGGTGGGGGTGAATTCCCAGATCTACAGCCGGACCGGCGGTTTCATGGGTCTGTCCTTTGCCATCCCGATTGATGTGGCCATGAATGTGGTCGACCAACTACGTACCAAGGGCCATGTCAGCCGGGGTTGGCTTGGCGTCATCATTCAGGATGTCACCCGGGAACTGGCGGAAAGTTTCGGCCTGGAGAGGCCGAGAGGCGCCCTGGTTTCCAAGGTGTTGCCGGGGAGCCCAGCCGCCAAGTCCGGTATCCAGGTCGGAGACATCATCTTGAGTTACAACGGCAAGGAAGTGTTCAATTCGGCCTCGCTGCCGCCCATGGTTGGGGCCAGTGAAGTGAATAATCAGGCGGAACTGCGCTTTCTGCGCGCACAGAAGATCGAACAAATCAATGTGCTCATCGGTGAGCTGCCTTCAGAAGAGGCGATCGAGTCGGTTCCATCGCTCCCGGGTCGGTTGAGTGTCAACCGTCTCGGCTTGCGGGTGCTTCCGCTCACCGAGGAACAACGAGCCGCGCTTGGACTGGATAAACCAGTGGGTGTCCTGGTTGAGAGCGTGGTCGCCGGACCAGCGCAGACCGCGGGTGTCCAGGAAGGGGATGTCCTGCTGCAGATCAACAATCAGTGGGTGGACGACATGAATCGCTTTCAGGAAATCGTCGATGCCCTGGTTCCTGGGCGAATAGTGGCCGTGCTGGTGCAGCGGGAGTCCGGCCCCATGTTTCTTGCCATGAGGATGCCGACGAAATGAAACCGCGCCGCCACTCGTCCTCCTCGACAGAGCGAGGTCGATGCGGTTGAAGGATAGCCATAGACAATGTTTTCCCTGGCTGTAGTGGGTATCTCGACGCCGTCTGGCGGCGCCGACAACAGAACCCTTTTTCAGTCTCGTGTGTCCTTGGAAGCGGCTACCCCTTGCCGCCACCCCGGGGACTCGTGTTAGAATGAGGCCCTTCAAGGCTCGAGCTAAGTATCTGATTTTGCGGGTGTAGTTCAATGGTAGAACCTCAGCTTCCCAAGCTGAAGGCGTGGGTTCGATTCCCATCACCCGCTCCATCTCCTTTCCCCCATCCTTTGTTTTCCTTATTTTTCTAGCCATAGTCGATTTTATACCTAGATACCTAGGGGCGACTTCCGGGCTGAGTACAGCTAGGCTTCATTCTATGGCAGGATGTGGCTGTAGATTGTTATCTAAGCTTTGGAGAGGAGGGTTTTCCCGATGAATCTGCGTTTGGGTTTCGTCTTGTTTTTGGCCGCCCTCGGGTTCGCAGGCTTGGCCCCCGGCGAGGAATCCCCCGCACCTCAATCGCCGCCAGCCCCCATATCTTCACCCTCCTCCCCAGCGGAAACCCAAGCACCGAGTTTGCAGCAGGTCCCCACCGAGGGGGAGGTGCGTTCGGTCATCCGCGAAGCCGACGGTTATGCCTCCATGGGTGAGGATCAAACTTTACGTCAGGCCCGGGATACCGCCTTCGAGAATGCCCGCCGCCAAATCCTGAAAAACGTAGAAACCTTTATCCAGTCGAAAACCCAGGTGGAAGGTGGGGTGCTCAAACTCGATATCGTGGAGTCCGCCGCCCAGGGTCGGGTGGTGGTGCTGGAAGAAAAAGATCTCGGGGTGCAGGGGGATCAACGCTACAAGGTCTGGATTCGGGCTGAGGTGCGTTACGTGGTGGCCGGCGGGGAGGCCCAATCGGATAAGCTCTTGAAGGCCGATGCCCCGCTCACGGTACGGGTGTGGACGGATAAAAAGACCTTCCATGCCGGAGAGCGCATTACGGTTTTCCTGCATGGTAATCGGGATTTTTATGCCCGGGTATTCGACCAGATGGCGGATGGCAAAGTGGTGCAACTCCTGCCCAACGAATTCCGTCAGGATAATCACTTCCGCGGTGGTCGGGTCTACCGTATTCCAGATCCCAGCCAGGGGGACAAGTTCGAACTGGCGGTGACCGAGCCCTATGGGCAGGATCAGATTCTGGTTTATGCCGGTGAGACCCCGGTGGGCGAGGTGCCGGTAGAAAACATCGGTCAGGGCCTCGGGGCCTTCCAGGGAGAGGCTACCCAGCTTGCCAAACTCACCCGCGGCCTCAAGGTGCAGGCGGCGACCCGGGATTCCGGTGGAGGCTCTGCCGCTGGCGAACAGGCGTCGCCCACCGGTGAATTTTTCGAAGGCAAATGGAAGCTGACCACTTCCGCCAAGTAACTCCCGACCACTGTGGTTGGGGCTGAGGGCGAGCCGGATGGAGAGGTTGTTCGAAGCCGCCGATCGCCTGCAGGCCCAACAGCTTTTCGACCTGCTTGCGGAACAAGGCGTGGACGCGGTCATCCTGGGGGACTATCTCTCGGGGGCTATCGGCGAGCTGCCGACGGATATCTGCCCGACGCTATGGCTGCTCAGCTCCCAGGATCTTTCCCGGGCCAGGGCCTTGCTGGCGGCTTTTCTCGCCGGCCCGCAAGAGACAACATCCTGTTGGACCTGCCCCGGGTGTGGCGAGCGCAATGACGGCCAGTTCCGGCTCTGTTGGCGCTGTTGCACCGCCAAACCGAGTCCATGAACGTACCTTTCCTCTTAGAAGCTGTTTGGAAAGTCTTGTTACAGCCTCCGCGCCTCGGGGCCAAGGTCCGTGCCTGTGATTGTCGTTCACATAAAGAGAACAATATAGGCATTATTTCTTTATTTGTTGCTAATAGAAGAACAAGAATCGGGCCTTTCCGCTCGATGCCCGGGAGGCGAAGATTTCCAAGCAGCTTCTTAGGCGATTTCGGTCAAAAAATATGCCCGCCTACTGGTCTGATCGTCCGCCTTCGGTGTTACGCCAGCCGGTGGCGCATTCAGGTATGTTTTTTTCCGGCAATCGCCTTGGCTTCAAGGACTTTGTGCCTACTTTCCATGCTCTGGTGGCCAACCGCCAGGGTGCTGGCGGCCACGGTGGAACGCATGCAAGTGAGCAGTAGCGAGGGGATCTACCATGCCGTGCTCGACGCAACACTGGACACCGCGCCGGCCAAGATTTGGCGTGTGCTCACTGATTTTCCCCGCTTCGCCGAGCTCTCTCCGGCGATTCAATCCAGCGAGGCGATCGCACGCGAAGGACCCTCGCTATGGCGGGTCCTCACCCTCTCCCGCGCCTGCGTCCTGGGCTTTTGCAAAGAGATGAAACAGGTCCAGCGCGTTGAGATACGGGACTTGGAGATGAGGGCACAGGTGCTGCCGGAGGAGAGCGATTTTTCCCTGGGACAGGCCGTCTGGCGGGTCAGATCCCAGGGACAAGGGGCCCGCTTGTATTTTGAAGCCAGCATGAAGCCGTCATTCTGGGTGCCTCCTCTCCTTGGTCCCTGGATCATTGAGTATGTGCTGCAGGAAGAACTACAGCAAAGCCTGATCAATCTCGAACAATTGCTTGCCGCAGGGGCAGGCTCTTGATCGAAGAGGTATTCGCTGCCCGCCTACTGGCGTGGTACGACCACTGTGGGCGACGAGACCTGCCGTGGAAACAGCAACCTTCACTTTATCTGGTCTGGGTGTCGGAGATCATGCTCCAGCAGACCCAGGTGAGCCGGGTCATTCCCTATTATCAAGCCTTTGTTCAGCGCTTCCCCGAACTCGCCAGCCTCGCGCGGGCCGATGAAGACGAGGTTATGCCGTTCTGGTCGGGGTTGGGATATTACTCCAGGGCCAGAAATCTCCACGCCGCCGCCCGGTTGATGATGGACCGCCACCATGGGCGCTTCCCCCAAGAACTGGGCGAGGTCCAGGCCCTGCCCGGCGTGGGACGCTCCACCGCCGGCGCCATCCTCTCCATGGTCCTGGGGCAACGCCATCCCATCTTGGACGGCAACGTCAAACGGGTGTTGACCCGGATGTTCGCCATCGAAGGCTGGCCGGGACAGGGAGACATCGAGCGGCGTCTATGGGAACTGGCGGGCCAGCTTACCCCTCATTCACGGGTGGCGGACTACAACCAGGCCATCATGGATCTCGGTGCCACCCTGTGCCGCAGGTCGCGCCCCGACTGCCCCCGCTGCCCGCTGGGAGATCTCTGTCAGGCCCGTGGACAAGGCAACCCGCACCGCTATCCCAGCCCCAAACCGGCATCGGTGAAGCCCACCCGCCCCATCTGCCTGCTCGTCATTCTGGATGAAAGGGATCGGCTGGCGCTGGTCAAACGCCCACCCTCAGGCATCTGGGGCGGTTTGTGGAGCCTGCCGGAGTGTCCCCAAGGGGTGGATATCGACTTCTGGTGCCAAGAACGCCTGGGACTCGCAAACCTCCGGCTTGAAAGGCTGGGTAGGCGCCTTCACAGCTTTTCTCACTTTCGTCTCGATATCGAACCCCGCGTCGGGCGCGGCCATCCCGCAGCGAACCGGGTCGCGGAAGCCGGCGGGTTACAGTGGTTTGATCGTCGACAGCTCGAAAGCAAAGGCTTCCCTGCGCCGATCCGCCGAATACTGGCGGAGACCGGCCTTCTCACATCATCCGAACCAATGGGAGAAAACCATGAGTCGTCTAGTGCAATGCGTCAAACTGAAACGTGAGGCCGAAGGGCTGGAGCGTATCCCCTACCCAGGTGAGTTGGGTAAGCGTATCTACGAGCAGGTTTCCAAACAGGCTTGGCAGGATTGGCTGAAATTCCAGACCATGCTCATCAACGAAAACCGCCTCAATCCCATCAACCCCAAGACCCGGGTGTTCCTTGAGGAACAGATGGAGAAATACCTCTTCGGCGAGGGCGTAGCCCTACCAGCCGGTTACGTGCCACCGAAATAGGCCATCTGACCTCTTTGACCAACTCTTGTTCGTCTCCGGCGCTCAACCGGGTCGGCCGTCGATTCGGGGGCGTAGCAGTATGGGGGTGTAGATGGCCAGAAAGATGGCAAAGGCCACCAACCACAGGGCCCCGGCCAGAATGATCCAGATCAGATACCACTGCGGCATCAAGTAGACGGCAAAGACCCGTATTGCGGCCGCCACATTCATCAGCACAAAACCCAGGTTCATCGCCGAAGCCGAGCGCATGGGTCGCCCGGTGTGCCCCAAGGCTACTCTCGCCATCATGCCCAGGGTGAGGACGCCGAAGGCGCCGAGGGTAAAGGCATGCGCCGTCAGGCTGGGGGGAAAGAGTCCGAGCTGGGTCAATCCGAGGAAGGCGAAGGCCATCACCAACCAGGCATAGCCGGTATAGAGCACCCAGAGGATAGGGATAGGCCATACCCCAGGATGATACCAGCCCCAGAGACGCCACCCCTGGGTGATGGCCAGGGCGAAGGCGAGCAGGGCTACAGGCCAGCCACCGAGACCGAACAGTTGCGCCAAGGTCAGAGCGGACAGCAGCGCAAAACCACTCCCCTCCAGCCATGGCCAGACCCGGGGCCGGGAAGCGGCCACGGCCTTTTCGGTGAAAAAGGGCATGACCCGACCGGTGACCAGCAGCAAGGTCAGCAACACCAGATTCATCATCAGCTCCGTGCCCCTGGCCGCCGTCCCCGTTGCCCAGCCCAGCGCCTGGGCATGGATGAGAAGATTGGCCAGGAACATCCCGCCGAGGAGGAGAAAAAATACCCGGTTCGCCTTGTTAGCCCCCATCCAGAGCGGCTTCGCCAGGGCCAGGACGAGGCATGGCAGGAAGATCAGGTCGAGGATCGCCGTCAACCCCGGCGGTATGGATGGGATCCAGGGCAGAATACGGGCCAGCAGCCAGATCAGGGCCAGTCCGGCGAGGGCTATTCCCTTGGGCGTCTCGATGCCGGTCCAATTGCGCACCGCGGTGAGCAGAAAGCCGGCGATCACCGCCAGGGTATAGCCGAACAGCATCTCGTGGCTGTGCCAGCCGATACGTCCGTAATACCCTTCCACAGTCATGGGATGGTGCCAGAGGCCAAGCCAGAGCAACAACAACACCAGGGCGGCCAGGCCGGCGAGCAGGAAGAAGGGGCGGAAGCCGAGGGCCAAGGGGCTCCAGCCTTGAGGCCCGGGCCGGGAGCGGGGGGCCTCGTTCAATGAAATCTGCATCTTGTGTCTTACCTCCTCGCCACCCTTATCCGCGGAAAAGGGCTTGCCGACCTTGATGTGCCTCAACCATGTATAGCTTCGTCCGCCATCCCGTTACCGATCCGGCAACCCTCGCCCAAGGCGATATCCCTCTCCCGAATCCTGTTCCATTGATCCAGATCAATTTGACTTCCAGCCAAAATCACACAATATATTGTGTCAGAGACGAACATAACCACAAGATATTGTACAACCACGGAGAGCCTCGATGTTGGCAGAAGCCTCTCTCTTGCCGCGTATCCCTACAGTCATCCGTAAGCGCGACGGCAGTCTCCTTCCCTTCGATAGCGACAAGATCCGCTCCGCCATCCAACGGGCTGGTCAGGCCACCGGAGAATACAGTGTCGTCGAAGCGGCCAGGCTCGCCAAACAGGTGGTCAAGGTCATCGCCCACCGCCATTTTCCCGATGGGATACCGGATATCGAGCGGGTCCAGGACATCGTCGAACAGACCCTGATCGGCGCCGATTACTTCGCCACCGCCCGCGCCTATATCCTCTACCGCGAACAGCACAAGAAGCTGCGCGAGGACAAGCGCACCCTGGTGGATGTGGCCGCCTCCATCAACGAGTATCTCGATCGCCTCGACTGGCGTGTCTCGGCCAATGCCAACCAAGGCTACTCCCTGGGCGGTCTCATCCTCAACACCTCGGGCAAGGTGATCGCCAATTACTGGCTTAGCCATGTCTATCCGCCGGAGATCGGCGAGGCCCATCGCAACGGCGACATCCACATCCATGACCTCGACATGTTGTCGGGCTATTGCGCCGGCTGGTCGCTCCGTACCCTGTTGCACGAAGGGCTCAACGGCGTGCCCGGTAAGGTCGAGGCGGGACCGCCCAGGCACATGTCGAGCGCCGTGGGGCAGATCGTCAATTTCCTCGGCACGTTGCAGAACGAATGGGCGGGGGCTCAAGCCTTCAGTTCCTTCGACACCTACATGGCCCCCTTCGTGCGCAAGGACGGGTTGAGCTACACCCAGGTGCGGCAGTACATCCAGGAGTTGATCTACAACCTGAACGTGCCTTCGCGCTGGGGGACCCAGTGCGTGGACGAGGAGACGGAGTGTCTGACCGAGAAGGGGTGGAAGCGCTACGACCAGATCGTCGAAGGCGAAAAGATCGCCACCTTCAACTGGCGCGAGAACCGCCTCGAATACCTGGAGCCCCTGGCCATGAAGGCCTATGACTTCGACGGCGAGATGTACGTGTTGCGCAACCGGACCCAGGAACAGTGGATCACCCCAGGTCACAAGGTATTGCGCAAGGTCTTCAATACCCAGGACCGCTGGATGTTGGAGGAGATCGAACAGGTTGCCCAGCTCAAGTCCCCGGTAATCGTGCCGAACGCCTGGGAGACCTCATCGACGCTGGAAGTCGACGACAAGCTAGTCATGTTGCTCGCCTGGGTGGTCGCCGAAGGCAATTTCGATTTCAGCGACGGTCGTCGGCGCGTAAGCCTATTCCAATCCAAGGGAAATCCGGAGAACGCAGCGGAGATCGAGTGGCTGCTGGAGGAGCTCGGCCTCAGCTATCACCGCCTGGAGAAGACCGGCACCTATTCCAATCACGGCGTCTATCGCTATCGGCTGAACAAGGAAGGCAGCGAATACATCCTGTGCCACACGGATCGCAAGTGTGTTCCAAGCCTGATCCGCACCCTCTCGGCGCGCCAGATTCGCCTCTTCCTGGATACCTACATCAAAGGCGATGGGAGTATCGAGGAGAGCGGCCGGACCCGAATCTACACCAACGACCAGGACAACCTGGATGCGCTCCAAGAACTCTGCGTGCTGGCCGGCTACGGCAGCACCCTCTACAAGCGCGAGGATTCAGGCGTCTTCGTCCTCAACCTGGTCCGTAACCACGAGACTTACATCCAGCTCATCGAGCGCCGTCCCTATAAGGGCAAGGTCTGGTGCCCCACCACCCGGAATGGCACCTTCGTCGCCCGGCGTCGGGGTAAGACCTTTGTCACGGGCAATACCCCCTTCACCAATCTGACCTTCGACTGGGTCTGCCCCGAAGACCTGCGCGAGCAGGTGCCGGTGATTGCCGGGGAGGAAATGCCCTTCACCTATGGCGAGCTTCAGGCGGAGATGGATCTGATCAATCGCGCCTATATCGAGGTGATGACCCAGGGCGACGCCAAGGGGCGGGTGTTCACCTTCCCCATCCCCACCTACAACATCACCAAGGATTTTTCCTGGGACAGCGACAACGCCGACCGGCTGTTCACCATGACGGCGAAATACGGGCTGCCCTATTTCCAGAACTTCATCAACTCCGAACTGGAACCGCGCATGATCCGTTCCATGTGCTGCCGCTTGCAGCTCGATCTGCGGGAACTGCTCAAGCGCGGCAACGGACTCTTCGGCTCGGCGGAGCAGACCGGCTCCCTGGGTGTGGTGACCATCAACTGCGCCCGGCTGGGGTATCTGTATCGGGACGACGAAGCCGGGCTCTTCGGACGTCTGGATCAACTGCTCAACATCGCCAAGACCAGTCTGGAGATCAAGCGCAAGGTCATCCAGCGGCTCATGGATGGCGGGCTCTTTCCCTATACCAAACGCTATCTCGGTACCCTGCGCAATCACTTCTCCACCATCGGGGTCAACGGCCTGCACGAGACGATCCGCAACTTCAGCCTGGATCGGGAGGACATCACCACCCCCTGGGGCCAGGAGTTCGCCGCCCGGATTCTCGATCACATCCGCTCGCGCATGGTCGAATTCCAGGAAGCCACCGGCCATCTCTACAACCTCGAGGCCACGCCGGCGGAAGGCACCACCTACCGTTTCGCCAAGGAGGACCGCAAGCGTTTCCCCGATATCCTCCAGGCCGGCTGTGCCGAGGCACCCTATTACACCAACAGCTCGCAACTGCCGGTGGGCTATACCGACGATGCCTTCCAGGCCCTGGAGATGCAGGACGATCTGCAATGCCGCTACACCGGCGGCACCGTGCTCCATCTCTACATGAGCGAGCGTATTTCCAGTGCCGCCGCCTGCAAGCGTCTGGTGCGGCGTTCGCTCGAACACTTCCGCCTGCCCTATCTCACGGTCACGCCCACCTTTTCCATCTGCCCACGTCATGGCTATCTCTCGGGGGAGCATGAGTTCTGCCCGAAATGTGACGAAGAACTGATCGCCCAAAAATACCAGGAGGCCAATCATGCTCACTCATCCAGCGCCCACTCCGGACATTCGGCTCCGTGACGAAGAACGTACCCGTTGCGAGATCTGGACCCGGGTCATGGGTTATCACCGGCCCACCTCCGCCTTCAACCCAGGCAAGCAGTCCGAGCATCGGGAGCGGCTCTTCTTTGTCGAAGGCCAGCGAGCCAGGGCCTGAGTGGGCGGATTGACGGCAGAGCGTCTACCGGGGGCGGAGCCGCAGGAGCTCGGGATCGGCGGCTTCATCCCCCTCACCAGCCTTGATTATCCCGGAGAGCTGGCGGCGGTGGTCTTTTGCCAGGGTTGCCCCTGGCGCTGCCGCTATTGCCATAATGCCCATCTCATACCCTGGCAAGCCAAGGGGGACATCTCCTGGAGCGGGATTCTGAGTTTCCTGCGGCGACGGGTGGGTCTACTCGACGCCCTGGTCTTCAGCGGCGGTGAACCTACCCTGCAACAGGGTTTGGGGCAGGCCATGGCCCAGGTGCAGGCCATGGGTTTCAAGGTCGGCCTTCACAGCGCCGGTATCTACCCGGAACGCTTGGCAAAGGTGCTGGAATATACCGATTGGATCGGCTTGGACGTCAAGGCTACCCCGGATGCCTACGAGCAGATCACCGGCGTTCCCGGCAGCGGTGAGCGGGCCTGGGCCAGCGTCGAGATGGTGCTTCGCTCCGGCCTCGCCTACGAACTACGCACCACCATCCACCCCTGGTTGTTCAGTCCCGAGGATCTCGGCCAATTGGCGGCCCGCCTGGCGAAACTCGGCGCCACCAGGCTGGTATTACAACCCTGTGTCAACCAGCGCAGCCTGGATCCCGGACTGCGCGCCGCGCCCAGCCTTGCCTTGCCGCCCTATCGGCTGGCCGTAGAGCAAGCCGGTCTCGAAGTCGACATCAGCGAGGCGCCCTGACCCACCCCGGGGAACCATTGGGGAAGGCCAACCTTGGGAAGGGTGAGTCGGTCAGTTGTACCCATCTTGGTTGTCCCGCTCTGTTGCTGGGGATAAGAGCAGGATAGAGTTACTCCTCTTTCCTAACCACCGAATGGGATCAACAGCGCATGAGCAGCCTATGTTTGAACATGATCGTGAAAAACGAGGCCCATGTGGTGCGGGAGCTTCTCGAATCCGTTCTCCCCTTCATCCAGTCCTGGGTGATCGTCGATACGGGTTCGACCGACGGTACCCAGGAGCTGATCCGTGCCTTTTTCCGCGACAAGGGGCTCTCGGGCGAGCTTCATGAACGACCCTGGCGGGATTTCGGTCATAACCGTTCCGAGGCCCTGGCCCTGGCCAAGGGGAAAGCGGATTACACCTGGGTCATAGATGCGGATGACAAGTTATTCGGTCAGCCGCAACTGAAGCATCTCACCAAGGATTCCTATGATCTGAAGTTCGGCAGCGACTTCACCTATTGGCGGAAACAGATCTTCAAGAGTCAGCTCGACTGGCGTTATATCGGTGTTCTTCACGAATATCCCCACAGCGATCAAGCCACCACCTCCGGCCGTATCGAAGGCCATTACTACATCGACTCCCGCCGCCTGGGGGCACGCAGCCTGGATCCGGAAAAATATCGCAAGGACGCCGAGATCCTGGAGCGCGCCCTGGAAGGGGAGCCGCTCAACAGTCGTTATTGGTTCTATCTGGGACAGAGTTGGTTCGATGCCCAGGAATATCAGCGCTCCAGGGAGGCCTATGCGAAGCGTGCGGAGATGCAAGGTTGGGTCGAAGAGGTGTTTTATTCGCTTTACCGGGTCGGCGTTTGTGATATCAAGCTCGGGGCCGACGAGAAACAGGTCGTCGCCGATCTGCTTGCCGCTTATAACTATCGTCCGACCAGGGCCGAATCCCTGCATGAGCTGGCCCGCTATTTCCGGGAACAAGGCAAATTCGCCCTCGGCTATCATTTCGCCAAGGCCGCCACCCAGATCCCGATGCCGCCAGAGGATATCCTCTTCGTCTATGCCGATGTCTATTATTATCGGGCGCTGGATGAACTCGGCGCCTGCGCCTACTACACCCCTTTCTGGCGGGACGGGCTGGCCGCCTGCCAACAGCTCTTGAAAAGAAAGATCCCTCCGGCGGATCTGGAGCGGGTCAAGTCCAATATCGCCTGTTATCAGAATCAATATCTGCGCCGCCGCGGATGATTCCCGGGCCCGTTCATTCGGTTCATTCGTCGACGTCAAAGGCGCCGAGGGGTGATGACCAAGTCTCCACGACTGGGCCGAGCCGGGCGGATGACGGCTCTGTGTCCCATTCAATTGCTCCATCCGTCTCCCGGCGCTTCCGGGCGCGGGCGTTTTTACCTGGTTTCTTGTTCTCCGTTCGAGAACTTAACCGCTAATTATCGGCCTATTGTTCTTTTAAGAAGAACGAAAACCGGACATTTCCGGTCGATGCCCGGAATGGTCGAGTGAGGAGGTTCATTCCGCCTGGTTTTTTCTCTCCGTGGCGGATTGGGGTCGTCAGCCGCGCTCGATCACTCGGAAACATAGACTCCCGGGCCTTGACAGGAGATTCGATGGCCCAAGGGCGCTATAGCGAAGCCTATGGCACCCTACCGTGCTGGTGTTACTCCCGCGCGGCCTGCTCCCGCAACACCTTCATCTGGAACAGGGTGTTGCGTTCTTCCTCCTCCAGGGCGGATTGGATGAAGTGAATAGTGCGGCGATAGAGGGGGATGATGTTGTATTTGAGGGCGTTGACCCGTTTCTGCGCCTTGCGCTGCTCGGCCATGAGGCGCCCGAGCGCGATCTCGGCCTCCGCCAGTCGCGCCAGACAGACCGCGGCATTGGCCAGGTTGTCCTTGGTGGCGTCGAAGCTGACGTCCGTGCCCAGCAGGCCGACGGGTTTCAGCGGCAGGCGTTCGCTACTGACCGAGGGATATTCCACCCCCAGGCTGCGTCGCGGCAGGATGTTGACCCGGAGCGCCGGTTCGGCTCCCAGCGCGGCCTGTTGCAGGTTGCGGCTGCCCAGGCGCAGTTGCGACAGGCTCAGACAGGCATAGGCGAGCTTCAACGCCTCCTGGCTGTCCTGTCGCAGTCGCCAGTATTCGCCGATGCGCTCGTAGACCAGGCGGGTCAGCAGCTCCCGCTTGCGTTCGAGCAGGGTGTAGCCCTCTTCGAGGAAGGCCACCTGCTTGCGCAGCCGCAACAGGGTGTTTTTGGTCGGCGGGACCTTGATCAGTTGTTGGGCCATGGGGTCAACCGGTGAGGATTCGTTCAGTCCCCTCGCCCCCTGCCAAGGGGGAGAGGGCCAGGGTGAGGGGGTGAATCCTTGAAACGGCAACCCTCACCCCTTCCCCCTCTCCCGCAAAGCGGGCGAGGGGTGTACACAGAAATGGCTGGTGGATGTGGCACGATGCCCCTTGTCTGCCCAACCAGAATCCAGACACAGGAGCCCGCATCAACCCGCTCCCCGATAGTATTTCGCCAGTTCCAGTTCACTGACCCGGGTCAGCATGTCGCGGGGGAAAAGGGACAGCAGTTCCCAGGCCAGGTCCAGGGTCTCACCGATGCCGCGCTCCTGGGTCTCGCCCTGGCCGACGAAGCGCTGATCGAAGGCATCGGCGAACTGGAGATAGAGGCGATCCCGTACCGAGAGTTCGTCGGCGCCGATGATCGAGGCCAGGTTGCGGGTCTCCAGCGCCCGGGCGTAGGTAGCGAAGAGCTGGGCGGCGACCCGGGGGTGATCCTCCCGCGTATCGTCCTTGCCGATGCCGTCCTTCATCAGCCGGGACAGGGAGGCGGAGATGTAGACCGGCGGGTAGATGCCCTGGTTGTGCAGCTCCCGACTGAGCACGATCTGCCCTTCGGTGATGTAGCCGGTGAGGTCGGGGATGGGGTGGGTGATGTCGTCCGAGGGCATGCTGACCACCGGCATCAGGGTGATGGAGCCATGGCGGTTCTTGATGCGCCCGCAACGTTCGTAGATCTCCGCCAGATCCGAATAGAGATAGCCCGGATAACCCTTGCGGGCGGGCACGTCCCCCTTGCCCGTCGCCACCTCGCGTAGCGCCTCGGCGTAGTAGGTCATGTCCGTCATCACCACCAGCACATGGCGATCCAGGTCATAGGCCAGATACTCGGCGGCGGTGAGGGCGGCCCGGGGCAGCACCAGGCGCTCCACCGGCGGATCGTCCGCCAGATTGATGAACATGACCACGTTGCGCAACACCCCGGAGGAGGCCAGTTCGTCCTGGAAGAACTTGGCGTCGGTATAGGACACCCCCATGGCGGCGAAGACGATGGAGAAGGCGGATTCCTCGTCCACCAGCTTGGCTTGACGCACGATCTGCGCCACCAGGCGGTTATGGGGCAGGCCGGAACCAGAGAAGATCGGCAGTTTTTGCCCGCGCACCAGGGAGTTGAGACCGTCGATGGTGGAGACGCCGGTCTGGATGAACTCCCGGGGATAGGTGCGGGCGGCGGGGTTGATGGCCGAGCCCGCCACCGGGCGGCGCAGATGGGAAAGAATCGGTGGGCGACCGTCCTTGGGCTCGCCGAGACCATTGAAGATGCGTCCGAGGATCTCCGGCGATAGGGAGATCTCCAGGGGTTCGTCGAGAAAGCGCACCCAGGTGCTTTCCAGATCCAGGTCGTCGGTGCCCTCGAACACCAGCACCAGCACCTCCTCCCGAGAGGCGCGGATGACCTGTCCACTCCGGTAGCGGTCGCGGCCATCGCGGATGGAGACCCGGTCGGCGAAGGCGACCCCGGGGGCGTCCCGAATCACCAGCAGCCCGCCACGGGCCGCGGCGGCGGTGCGATATTCCTTGGAACTCATGGGCGATGCTCCCCCTGCTTGGCGTATTCGAGGCGGATGGCTTCGAACTCCTGGCTCACCTCTTCGACGAAGGCGCGCAAGCCCTCGATCTGCTCGTTGCCGTAGTTGGATTTGCAGCGGCGGGCCTTAGGCAGGATCGAGAGGCGTTGCAACTCCTGCACCGGCACCCCGAGGCGGATCAAGGCGGCCCCCTTGTCGTAGATACCGAGCATCAGATCCAACAGGATGAACTGCTTCTCCGGCGAACAGAAGGTATCCACCGGATCCAGGGCGCTCTGCTGCAACACCCCCTCCTTGATCAGGGCGGCCCCTTCCAGGCTCCAGCGTTGGGCGTCGGAGAGGGCCTCGGGCCCGACCAGGTTGACGATGCGGGACAACTCGGCGTCCTTGGCGAGCAGGGCCAGGGCCTCGCCGCGACGGCGTTCCCAGTTGTGATCCACCGCTTCACTCCACCATTTGGCGGCGGTGGCCACGTGCCGGGAAAAGCTGCCCATCCAGTCGACCGAAGGGTAATGCCTAGCGTCCGCCAGCTCTTTCGACAAGGCCCAGAAGGTCTCGATGATGTCCTTGGTGTGGCTGGTGACCGGCTCGGAAAAGTCGCCGCCCGGCGGCGACACCGCCCCGATCAGGGTCACCGAACCGCTGCCGGCACCGAAGGTCTCCACCCGACCCGCGCGCTCGTAAACCGCCGCCAGTCGGGAGGCGAGATAGGCCGGATAGCCCTCCTCCACCGGCATCTGCCCGAGTCGACCGGCGACCTCGCGCAGGGCCTCGGCCCAGCGGCTGGTGGAGTCGGCCAACATGACCACGTCATAACCCATGTCGCGGTAATACTCGGCCAGGGTGAGGCCGACATAGACCGAAGCCTCCCGCGCCACCACCGGCATGTTCGAGGTATTGGCGACCAGCAGGGTACGCTCCATCAGCTTGCGTCCGCTGTGGGGGTCGATCAGCTTGGGGAAGGTCTCCAGCACGTCCACCAACTCGTTGCCGCGCTCGCCGCAGCCGACATAGATGACGATCTGGGCGTTGGACCAGCGCGCCACCTGATGCTGCAACACGGTCTTGCCGGCGCCGAAGGGCCCCGGCACCGCGCCCTTGCCGCCCTTGAGCTGGGGAAAGAAGGTATCCAGCACCCGCTGTCCGGTGATCAGCGGCGCGATACCGTCGTCCCGTCGCTTGTAGGGACGCGCTCGCCTGACCGGCCAGCGATGATACATGTGCAGCTTGAGCGTATGCCCACGGCGGGTGCGCAGGTAGCCGATGGTTTCGTCGAGGGTATAACGGCCTTGGGGAGCGATCTCCAGCAATTCTCCCGAGACCTCGGGCGGCACCAGGATCCTGTGGGTGATGGAAGGGGTCTCGGGGACGCAGCCCAGTACGCTGCCCGGTCCCAGATGCACCCCGGGTTCCAGTTCGGGAGCGGGGGTGAAGTCCCAACTCTTGCCCCAGTCCAGGGCGGGGATCTTCAAACCACGAGGGATGTAGTCGCCGGCGCGGAGGGAGATGGTCTCCAGGGGGCGTTGGACGCCGTCGAAGATCTGTCCCAACAGACCCGGCCCCAGCTCCACCGACAGCGGCAACCCCAGCCCGGTGACGGGTTCGCCCGGGCGCACCCCTTCGGTGGATTCGTAGGCCTGGACGATGGCCTCATCCTCCTTGAGGGCGATGATCTCGCCATAGAGACCCAGATCCCCGATGCGCACCTGCTCGCCGGTGCGCGCCCCGGGAAGGCGGATGGTGACGATGGGGCCGTTCAATTCGCGGATGCTTCCGGTTCGACTCGAGGTTGTCATGGCCTTATCCCGTAAAG
>WBZP01002684.1_pt1 | contig 20135 bp, 31 predicted proteins | sample 5204301 | NCBI WGS metagenome assembly WBZP01 (sample SAMN12412401, study PRJNA552823) | activated sludge metagenome | isolation source: activated sludge from nitrification reactor of wastewater treatment plant... | place: USA: Pennsylvania | collected 2017
GTCGCCGTAGCCGTCGCCGGAGCCGGAGCCGTCGCCGTAGCCGTAGCCGGAGCCGTAGCCGTAGCCGTAGCCGGAGCCGGAGCCGTAGCCGGAGCCGTAGCCGTAGCCGTCGCCGGAGCCGGAGCCGTCGCCGTAGCCGTCGCCGGAGCCGGAGCCGTCGCCGGAGCCGGAGCCGTCGCCGTAGCCGTAGCCGGAGCCGTAGCCGTAGCCGTAGCCGGAGCCGTCGCCGTAGCCGTAGCCGGAGCCGTCAATCACTCGGCCCATACCGGCACCTTTGCCAGTGAAACGCGCGCCTTGTCAGTAATCGGAATGATTTCGATCACGCCGCGCAACAGCACCTCCGCAACCGCGCAGGGGAACTTGCACGCCTTCGGTTGCGATGTGCCATCCGTAGCCAATTGCGACAGTGAAGCGGCGCCTTTCCAAAACCAGATTCGGCGCGCGTCAGTGAGCATTGCCACTTCGCCGTCCAGCGATTGCAGCGTTCCTGCAAACACGCCCGCCGAGTACGTCCGCACCATGCAATACCGTCCGATCAAATCCATGTCGTACCTCCATCAGTTGAAAAAAACCCGCCACAACGCCCACGCCGTGAGCAGCACAAAGCCCCAGATGAACAGCCCGCCGATCACTCCCGCCACGATCCCGCGCGCGGCACGGCGGTGGTGCGGGACGTAGCGCGATGGGCCGAGGTCGATGCCGGCGCGCATAGCGTCGGCCTTCATCGCCATCGTCGACGTGTGGTCGTCGAACGCCTCGTACGGCCGTTTGGGCTGGAGGTGCAGCCGGCCAACATTCATCGCAGAGTCGTGGCGGGTCATGGCTGCCTCTGCACGTGCGCCATGGCTGCCTGCGTGCGGTTGTGCACGCCGAGCTTCGCGTAAGCATTCACGCAATGGGCGCGCACCGTGCACAGCGAAATCCCGAGCCGGACGGCGATCGCATGGTTCGCCAGCCCAAGCGCCAGCAGCTCGACGACCTCGGCCTCGCGCCGCGTCAGGCGGGTCGTCGGCGCGCGCGTGTTGCGGGGCGCGTTCATGCGCCCTCCCGGAACAGCTTCGCCAGACCGACGTGCAGGCTGTCGATCGTGCTTTCGTTGAACACGCGGAGATCGCCGGCCAGGCGCTCGACGCCGGCCTCGCTGGCGTGGGCGCGCACCGGCGCCGCCTTGCCGCGCTCGATGTGCACGATGACGCCGCCGTGGCCGCGAATCCACGCCGCCTCGTTGTCGAAGCGCACATCGGCGATGATCATCCCCGGTCCTCCCCGGCGCAGGGCACCCGACGCCAGCGTCAGCCAGACGTCCCGGTGCACCAGGTCCCGGCCGAATTCCGTGCCGAGGAGCTGCATCAGCGCGCGCGGGCTGTGGCCGCCGAAGTACGGCAGCGGGTCCTCCTTCCGCATCTGCCAGTAGGAGGTGTCGAGGTCGATGCCGAACCCGGCCTTCAGCATGGCGCGGATCGGGTCGGCGAAGGCGTACAGGTAGCGGCCGGCGCCCATGCGCAGCAGCAGCTCGGCCGCTGTGCTCTTGCCCGAGCGCGCCTGGCCGGCGAGGCCGATGATGGGGTAGCGGGTCATTTGCCCTCCAGCAGTCCGCGCGCGCCGTCGAAAATTGCGTCGAGGTTCATTCCTTAATCGCCTTGCCTTTCGTTCTCAAAGTTCCGACGCGAAGTAGGTTGACGCAGTCGAGATCCTGATCAATTTTTATGAGTTTGTATTCCCGTTGTTGAATCCACGCATTCCAACAAAGTGCAATAGCCTTGACGAATTCATGATCGGCCGCAGTGCGTTTCACTCTGTTGGCTGTCCAACTGCCGCCGGCGGTTGACGTGTCGCGAAGCCAATTTCTCAATGTCTTTCGCGGATCTCCAATAAGTAGGCCGTCGTCTGAAGCAACCAACGGCCAGAACTGATCGGCTAGATCAGCCGCCTTCTCATGACAGGCCATCGCAACCGCCAATGTCGTCCTTCGCGTCAAAAACGATTCATTCTCAAAACCAGCAAATAGTGCAAGGGCGCCTTTCCCAACTTCACCATGCTTCGCGACCAAGGCAAGCTTCTCGTCGTGAGTCATTTGCGTAGATGACTTCGTGCTTATCTCACCAAGCAGATATCCATAGAAGGCGCTGGCGGCCACGATCATGCGAAGTTGTGTGACCGTCACGCCCAAAGTGATATGCGTTTCATGTGCCGCTAATGCGTCTGAGAGCTGGCGCGTCAAATGCGTGTCGTGCCTCGAAAAGTCCTCCGCAATTTGGTGCTGGTGCTCCACGTCGTTGACGATTACGGATAACAATTGCGGGCTGTCGCTTGCGACGATCGCGCTTAGTGTGTGCTGACCGTTGGTCAAATATGTTTTGCCTGCATAGCGCACAAAGTTGACTTGTGTTTTTTGTCTAAATTGGTCGGCTGACATCATCCGCGCGAGAGATGCCACGTGCCAGGGTCGCATTTTGCGTTGATGAATGTAGTTGTACGCGGCTAGCCAATGGGCGGCCAAAATCGGAGTAACAACTTGTATCCCTTCCATTGGCGGACCCAACTTCTCCGGCATCGCTTGTGGAAGACTTATTTCTGCCGTCCGAGCTTGTCTGTGTGTTGAAAGCATTTCCTCTCCTTGGTGTTTAGATTTACGGTGCATTGCCTTTCTCATGTCGCACCTCTAGCTTGGCGTGCCTACCGCCGTCCCTGCAGGCAGCGCAGCGTCGTCCCGACCGCCGGCCGGGGATTCTCCGCGTACCAGAGCTCGGCCCGCAGGTTGGCGGCCGCGCGCAGCAGCTTGTCGAGCTGCGCCTGAGAGTGCGTCCGAAAGTGCTCGATCTCGTCGATGTCGTGCCCGACCGCCGCCAGGCGGCGGCGGAGCAGGGCAATCTTCAATGCACGCATGAGCTTGGTCATCGCGCGCCTCACGGATTCAACTGGCCCATCAGGACCGGGACCTCGGTCTCGGCGGCAATCTTTTCCACCAGCGTCTTCGCCGCGTGCTGCACGACCAGGTCCGGCCGGACCAGCTCGTACCAGAAGCGCAGCTTCCCGTCCTGCGCCCGGTAGCGCAGCCGGGCGACAATCTGGTACGGCTCGCCGTTAAAAAACGGGGCCACGCCCAGCGCGAACCGCTCGAACACCTGCATCCGCTTCAGCGTCGCGTCGTCTTCCTGCGCGACCAGCGTCATCTCCACGCCGCCGGACTGCAGGCGAACCGAGCTCTTGAACCGTGCGTCCTGGTTGATCTCCAGCGACAACGCCATCGCCAGCATGTCGCCGCCGGTGGGCATTCCCTCGGCCGACGCGATGTCGCGCTGGTTCTCTTCGATGAACGCCGCGAACTCGGCCTGCGTGAACGGCTGTCCGTTGCGGACCGTCCAGCGCTTCCACTCCTCGCTTTTCGGCACGTCGTACACCGCCCGATGGTCGCGCCATCCGGCCGCCTCGCCGCAGTGATCGTTCAACACCGCGACCAGCTGCACGTCACCCTTCGCAAAGTCGGCCTTGCAGTAGATCGTGGTGTCGTCGAGGCACCGGTGCTTGCGCACGTAGGTGACGAAGCTGTCGGCGTCACTCAGCAACACGGTGCCGGCCTTGCGCGTCGGCTTCGGCAGCAGCGCCTGCAGGTCCTGCAGGGCGTACTCGCGCGGCATGAACGCCACCGGGCGCCCGCAGATCGTGTCGAGGAGTGGGCGGCGGGATTCCTGCGCGATCGTCCGCGCAAAGTTCGCGTCGTCTATGTGAGGGTACAAATTCTGGCTTTCTTGTGGCATGGCGTCCTCTAGGCGTTGATGACTTTGGGTGGGCGCGCCGGCGCTTCCTCGACCTGGCGCAGCTCGAGCTGGGCTTGCTTCGGATCCTGCGTGACAAGACTGCCTTCCGGCGTGGCATAGAGAATGGTCTCGAACGCGTCCTCCGCCGGCCGCTTCACGGTGACCTTGTCGCGGATCACGAGCGCGCCCGAGTTGCGCGACGCCTTGGTGAGCGTGAGCTCGAGCGTGAGCTTCCCCGGCTTGCCGGAATCCATGACGGCGTTGACCAGCTCGGATAGCGCCTCGGAGGCTTCGTCGATGAGCACGCCGCCGCGCAGGGAGCGCAGGGTGTCGGTGATGGGTCGGGTCATGCTGGCTCCTTGAGTGGGATCAGTTCATCGGTACGCACCGTCAGCCGGATGCGCGAGTCGAAGGCGACGACGGCGAGCTCGCGCTAGGTCGCGCGCGAGAACATGAGTTGCTGCACGACGCCCTCCTGGCCTTGCCAGACGACGCGGTCGCCGGCCTTCACGCGACCTCCCGCAGCGGCGTGGTCGCGTGCACGTAGGCGTTCATCCGTACCGTGCAGCGATCGAGCCGCAGCTGGTACTGGCGCGAGCAGCCCATGTCACCGGTGACCCTGCGGCTGACCGTAACGCCGTCGGCGGCGAGAAACTCCAGCACGTCGGCCAGCTCCGGCTCGCTGCACGACAGCAGCAGCACCAGGCTGCACGCCGCCGCGCTGCCGTACGGGTGGGTCTCGACCAGCGGCTCCGACTTCCAGCCGCGGGCGCGCAGCAACCGGCTCAACTGGTCGAGCGAAGCGATGTCGGGCGCGCGCGCCTCGATCGCCGCCAGCGCGGCGGCGTTGAGCTGGTGCTGCTGATTGATCGCCTGTGCGAGCAGGGTGCTGACGGCGTTGTTCATAAATTCTCCCGCGATCACCGGATGACGAAATAACCGCGGCCGGTCAGGCAGCCGCGAATGGTTACCTGCTGGTCTTGGGCCGCAGCCCGCACCCCGCTCGACGCGCCGCCGGTGGCTCCTCCTGCAGCGCCCCAGCCGGCGCACGCGCGGCCACAGATCAGCGCGCCCAGCACGGCACCAATGACAGCGCCGACCGCCGCCGTCGCTGCGGCACTGGCGGCAACATCCGATTGATTGGCAAGCCGGGCGCAGTCTTCGTAATCGACGGCGTAGCGGGCCATGTCGGTACGCCCGGGATCAACCAGCGTGTAGTCGGCCCGCGGCTGCGGCGGCACGGTCGTGCAGGCGGCGAGAAAGGCCGCTGCTGTCGCCGTTGTTATCGCCTTGCGCATTGCGTCCTCCCGTTCGTTTGCTTTCGGCGCCGCCCTACTGACCGCGGTCCTGAGTCGCTGCCGGCAGGGCCGGCCTTACGCTTCCCGGTGCTGCGGCGCCTTGCTCGGCGCGTCGGTGAGGCTTGATCCGACGGCCTCAATGTGCCACAAGTTTGTGCGGAATGCAACACAAGTTTGTGCGCGCTGCGCAAAAAAATGTGGCGCGGTCAGGTTCGCCCGTTGGCGATAGCCGCTTCGAGCGCCGCGTACAGGCGCTGCTCCGCCGGCGACAGCATCCGCAGGATCTGCGGATTGGCTGGGTCCAGCCCAGGGATGAGTAGCTGGTACGGCTCGTAGCCGAACGCCTCGGCTAGGCGGTCGAGAGTGCGCAGCGTCATAGAGTGATTCGCCGCCAAGAAGCGCGTGACCTGGAACGGCTTCACCTTCAGCAGCTTGGCAGTATCCGACGGCGACAGTCGGCGATGCTCAATGATCCGGGCGAGGTTTTCGGCTACGACCGTGTGCGTCGGCTTGGCGCGGGCGGGCATCCAGCCATCTTGCCAACGCTGGCCGCACAAGTCCGTGGAAATGCCGCTTGCGCACGGCACAAGTTTGTGCGTAGAATGCCGCATGGATTTGCGAACGATCATCGGCAGGCTCCAGAAGGACGACCTCGGCAAAGTGGCCGGCGCGACCGGGATTCCCTATGAGACTCTGCGCCGCATTGCCAAGGGTAAGACGCCGGGGCCGCGGGTGACGACGGTTGAGCGCATCGCCGACTATTACGCGCCCAAGCGGCGCGACCGCATCGCGGCCTAGCTTTCCCGGCTCCCGTGCTCACCCAGCGAGGCATCCCAGCGGCCCACCCTCCCTGCGGAGGGATGTCTTCGCCCGGCGCCGGTCTTTCACGCTACGCCACGTTGGCATGGTGCGCAAGGTGATGCCGTCAACGGACCTTCGCGACGAGCGCGCGTGGCGGCAGCAGTCTCCATTTTCCTGGGTCGCCTCGCATTGGACCATCTGCGCCGTGCGGATGCGCGGCGAGATCATCTACGAATTGTGGCGCAACAGCGCCTTCGTCGCGCGCGCGGATGACGCGAGGACGTTGCGCGAGATCGCTGCGGCGGGTGGGGCGGTGGCATGACCTCCCGCTTCCCCTCGCCGTGGATGATCTCGCGCCTGTCCGACGCCAACCTGCGCCAGCAGTTGTCGAGCGCGCGCACGCTGCTGATGTACGGCCACACGCAGGCGGTGCGCGAGTTGGCGATGTTGACCATCGAGCGCATCAACACCGAGCTCAAGGCGCGCGGGGCTGCCGCCTGATGGCCGCCAGCCTCGACGCCGTGGTGTCGCAGATGGCCGCGCTCGGAATGCCGGACATCGCGCCGCACGAGCTGCAGCTCAACACCGGCCGCTGGGTGCGCTACGGGCCCCGGCGCAAGGCGTACTACCGGATCGACGAGCGCGTGAGCAGGGCAGGGCGCGCCTACTACGTCGGCGCCTTCGGCTACAAGGGCAACGGCCCGCACCTGGTCGAGTACCAGGGCGAGCAGCTCGCGCCGGAAGAGGTACGTCGCCTCGAGGAAGCCCGCCGCATCGCCGCCGAGCGCGACGCCCGCCTGCGCGCCCGCGAGATCCAGATCGCCGCCGATCGCGCTGCCGACACCTGGCGCACGGCCCTGCCGACAGGATCCAGCCCCTACCTGCAGCGCAAGGGCGTCGAGATCCCCGGCGGCTGGGTGCGCTTCCTCGGGCCGAACCTGGTGGTGCCGATGGTGCGCTACGACCTGCCCGAGGGCGAGCGGCTCAAGGGCGTGCAGATTATTCGGCCGGACGGGGAGAAGCGGTTCACCGCCGGGATGGAGAAGCGCGGCTGCGCCGCCTACCTCGGGCTGCACGCCGAGCGCGACCCGATCCTCGTCTGCGAGGGCCTCGCCACCGCGGCGTCGGTGTGGATGGCGATGTCCAAGGTATACCGGGTCGTCGTCGCCTTCGACGCCGGCAACCTGCTGCCGGTGGTGGAGATCGTGCGCAAGCTGCACCCGAAGGCGCCGCTCTTGATCTGTGCCGACGACGACCACTTGACCGATGGCAACCCCGGCCGGGTCAAGGCCGTCGCCGCGGCCCGCAGCGTGCTGGCCGGCGTGACCTATCCGCTGTTCCGGCAGCGTGGCGCCGCCAAGCTGACCGACTTCAACGACCTGCACCAGGCCGAGGGCCTCGGTGAGGTAACCGAGCAGATCGTCTGCGCTTTGCAATGCTTGCACAAAGTGTGATCCCAATGACGGCCGTCGATGATCGCGACAGCCGCGAGGCCGGCCTGCCCCCCGACGGGGAGAAGGGCAAGGCTCCGCGCGAGAAACGCCGTGGCCCGCCGCCGGATTGGCTCGCCAACGTCACCCGCCTGCAGCGGTCGTTCGCGCTGATCTACGGCACCGACACCGTGTTCGACGGCGAGGAGCGGATGCTGATCCGCATCGGCGCGCTGCGCCACGCCTACGGTAAGGCGGTGAAGGTGTGGCTCGAAAGCCCGCTGCGCGCGACCATCAAGCAGGACGACGTGGTCTTCGATCCGCGCCACCCGAAGCGGCCCTACAACCTGTTCGGCGGCCTGCCGAACGCGCCCAAGCCTGGGCGCTGCAACCTGATCCTCGACCTCGTCGACTACCTCGTCGGCGGCCGGCCTGAGCTGCGCGACTGGGTGCTGAAGTGGATCGCCTACCCGCTGCAGCACGTCGGCGCCAAGATGGCGACCTCGATCGTCATGCGCGGGCCGCAGGGCGGTGGCAAGAACATGCTCTGGGAGTGCGTGCGCGACATCTACGGCCCGTTCGGCACGCTGATCACGCAGTCCGAGCTCGAGAGCCAATACAACGATTGGATGAGCGCCAAGCTGTTCGTCATCGGCAACGAGGTGCTATCGCGGCGCGAAAAGTGGCAGCTCGGCGGCAAGCTCAAGAACCTCGTCACCGAGGCGCAGGTGCCGATCCAGGCCAAGTACATGCCGAGCCGCCTCGAGAACAACTGCTGCAACCTCGTCTTCCTGTCCAACGACCTGCTGCCCGTCCCCCTCGAGGAGGGCAATCGCCGCTACCTGGTGATCGACGCGCCGCATCCGCATCCGGACGGCCAGGCGTTCTACAAGGCGGTCGCCGAGCAGATCCACAACGGTGGGCGCGAGGCTTTCCACGACTACCTGGTCAACCTCGATCTCGATGGGTTCGACCCGCACACCAAGCCGCTGGCGACCGAGGCGTTCCAGGAGGCGCTCGAGCTGTCGCTGGCGCCGTCCGAGCTGTTTGCCCGGCGGTGGAAGGCGCGCGAGATGCCGCTGCTGCAGTCCGGCGACGCCGGCGTGACGCTCGGGGCCGGGGCGATCGACGACCTCTACCTCGTGTTCCGACGCTGGTGCGAGCGCGAGGGCGAGCGCCACGTCGACACGCAGACCCGGTTCGCCCGCACCCTCTCGGTGGGTGGATTTCGGAAGCGACGAATGCGCCTGCGGATCGACGGCCGTGAGCGGCAGCACTCGGTCTACTGGCTCGAGGACTTCGTGCCCGACGCCTGCTCCGATGTCGACGCCTGGCTGACCGCCGAATGCGGCTACGCCAACGGCTGCGCGCACCCGGTCGGAGGGGCCTGACTGTGCAGGGTATGCCCAACCCTGCACAAACCCTGCACAGCGTAAGCCATTGCAGGATAAGGCTTTGTGCAGGGTTGCAGGGTGTGCAGGGTTTTTTCTACACGTGTGCGCGCGCGTGCGCGCGCGAGACCGCAAGAACGATTTGGCGCATTGGGCGTAAAACCCTGCACACCCTGCACACCCTGCACAAGAGAATCAAGAACAAGGACTTAGGCTGTGCAGGGTTTCACTTTCACGCCACCGCAACCCTGCACACCCTGCACACACCATGAAGATCGACATTCGCCACGATCTCAATCCGCTGATCCGCAACCTGGACCTGCGCCGGGATCAGGTGCCGTATGCCGCCAAGCTGGCCCTGGACGCCACCGCCAAAGCAACCAAAGCGGCCGAGATCGAGGAGATGAAGCGCGTTTTCGATCGCCCGACCCCGTACACGCTCAACGCCATCTACACCAAGAACGCGACCAAGCAAAACCTCGAAGCGCGGGTATGGCTCAAGGATGAGTCCATGGTCGCGGTCAATCCGCACTACCTGACGCCGCAGATTTTCGGCGGCACGCGGCCGGTGAAACGATTCGAGCAGATGCTGCGGCGGGTGCTCGTCGTGCCCGAGGACTTCGTCGCCGTGCCGGGCAACGCGGCCAAGCTGGACCAGTACGGCAACATCAGCCGCGGGCAGATTCAGCAACTGCTGGCCTACTTCCAGGCGTTCTACCTGGCCGGCACCACGTCGGCCAACATGAGCCAGAAGCGGCGCGACAAGCTCGCCAAGGGCACCAAGACCAAGCAGGGCTACAGCTACTTCGTCGGACGGCCCGGTGGCGGCAAACTTCCTCCCGGCATCTGGCAGCGCTTCCAGTTTGCCGCGGGATCGAGCATCAAGCCCATCATCATCTTCGTCGACCACGCCACCTATCGCAAGCGGCTCGACTGGTACGGCGTGGCCGACCGCGTGTACCACGCCACGTTCCTGCCGGAATTCCGCGCCGGCTATGCCAAAGCGATGCAGACGGCGAAGCCGCTATGATCACAAACCGTGCCAGACCAGTCGCAATAGGTACTTTCAGCGGTACCCCCAACAGGGGTAATTCAAACCCTGACCTCCGACTGTTGCATGACCTCGCCTATGGGGTTGTGTAGTGCTAACCGAACACGTTAGCCAGCTTGAATTCGGCGACGCGATTGGCGTCAGCCAGCAAGCAGTCTCGAAGCTGCTGTCCGACGGCATTCTTCCGGCCGGCGGCACGTTCGGCGAGTGGCTGCTGGCGTACTGCCATCGCTTGCGTGAACAGGCGGCGGGGCGCCTTGGATCGGAGCTCGGCGGGCTCGACCTGGTGCAGGAGCGCGCGGCTTTAGCCCGCGAGCAGCGTGTCGGGCAGGCGATGAAGAACGCCATCGCGCGCAAGGAGTACGCGCCGATCCTGTTGCTGACTCAGGTCCTCGCCACAGCCAGCCAAGCCGTGTCCGAGCGATTCGATCATCTTCCTGGCGTGCTCAAGAAGTCGTGCCATGACATGACCTCGGCGCAGCGCAACGAGGTCGTCGGCGTGATCGTCGCTGCCCGTAACGAGTGGGTGCGTGCCACGGCCGAGCTGGTCGCTGCTGGACTGGACGAACTAGACGACGATCCGGCGCCGGTCGTCGACGAGGGCGGCGAGCGTGTCGACTGAGACGCGAACGGCCATCATCGAAGCCGTCGTGGCCGGGCTCGAGGCATTGTGCACGGTGCAGCCAATGACCTTGAGTCAGTGGGCCGCCAAGCACTTCTTCCTGTCGCCGGAGTCGAGCCATCAACAGGGCCAGTGGCGAGCGTACCCGTTTCAAACCGCCTGGATGGACTGGTTCAGCAGCGACGACATTGAAGAGGTGACGCTGCGCAAGAGCAAGCGGGTCGGCTACACCAAGACGCTGGTCGCCTTTATCGCCTACAACGCGGCGCACCGGCGCCGGAAACAGGCGCTTTGGCTGCCGACCGACGACGACCGGGACTCCTTCGTCAAGTCTGAGATTGACCCGATGCTGCGCGACGTGGCGGCGCTGCGGCCGGTGTTGTACGGAGTCAAGGAAAGCACGCTTAAGCTCAAGCAATTTCTCGGCAGCGTGCTGCACATGCTGGGCGGCAAAGCGGCGCGGGCGTATCGCCGGATTACGGTGGCGGTATCGATGCTGGACGAGGTCGACGCCTTCGACCAGAAGATCGAGAAGTCGCTGGATCCGATTACCGGAGCACGCGGTCGCCTCGAGGGCGCGCCGTTCCCGAAGCTTATCGCCGGCACCACGCCGCGGACCAAGGGCTTGAGCCACATCGAGTACCGGGAGCAGAACGCTGAAGCGGCGATGCGTTTTCACATCACCTGCCAGCACTGCCACGTTGAGCACCAGCTCCTGTGGGGCGGCAAAGACTGCGCGCACGGGATGAAGTGGGACGGCGCCGATCCGGAGACGGTACGCCACGTTTGCCCGCACTGTCACGGAAACATCACGCAGGCCGACTACCTGCGGCTGTGGACGTCCGGCGAGTGGGTGTCGACCTGCGGGCAGTACCGCTACAGCACTGACGGCCAGTGGCGCGACGGCGAAGGAAATCCGCGCCCGGCGCCGCGGCACGTCGCGGCTCACATCTGGGCGGCCTACAGCCCGCAGCGCGCATGGGTCGACATCGTGCGCGAGTTTATCGAAGCGAACACCAAGGCGCAGGCCGGAGAGACGGGTCCGCTGGAGGGGTTCGTCAACGAGACGCTAGGTGAGTTGTGGGAGGAGAAGTTCGAGCAGGCCGACGAGCACGCCTTGGCGAGAAGGGCCGAAGACTATCGGCGGTTTACCGTCCCGCTGGGCGGATTGGTGTTGGTGTGCGGTGTCGACGTGCAGGACAACCGCTTTGAGGCGGTCACCTGGGCAATCGGGCGCGGGGAGGAGATGTGGTGCGTCGACTACTCCTCGATCCCGGCTAACCCGGCCGACGAGCGGGAATGGGGCGAAAAGCTTGATCCCTACCTGGACACGGTTTTTCAGCATCAGGCGGGGCAGGGCATGAAGATAGAGGCCGTTGCCGTGGACACCGGCGGGCACTTCACGCACCAGGCGTACAACTACTGTCGACTGCGCGAGCGGCGCCGGGTGTTTGCGGTCCGGGGCGACCCGGAGCCTAGCAAGATGATCAAGGGCAAGGCGACGATTCAGGACGTGAACTGGCGCGGCAAGATGCTTAAGCGCGGCGTGCGTTTGTGGTACGTCGGAACGGATACGGCAAAGGATCTGATTTACGGGCGGCTGATGGTGACGCAACCAGGGCCTGGTTACATACATTTTACCAAGGATCTGCCTCCGGAGTTCTACCACCAACTCACGGCCGAAAGCCGGGTTCCGGTTCGCGGTGCGCGAGGCACAGTGTATCGGTGGGTCAACACCAAGCGCAGTCGGAATGAAGCGCTGGACTGCACGGTGTACGCGATTTTTTGCACCCACGCGCTTAACCTGCACGTCTATACCGATGCGATGTGGTCACGAGTAGAGCAGTCGGTGCAGCCGCCCACAGCGGACATGTTCTCAGCTTTACCGGCCGCCCATGCCGTACGTCCGCCCGTGCCATCACAATCCGCGTCGCCCGCACGCCGCGTCCGTGGAGGTCTCGCCCGATGAGCAAGGACGACATCGTCAGCCGCATGGTGGCGATGGTGGTCGAGCGCGGCCTCGAGCGCCGGCACGCAATCGAGGTCGAACGCCAACTGCGGCACGAGTTCGGCGGCGACGAGCCCTATGTGAGCAAGGCGCCGCGCGAAAACCTGGCGTCGAAGGCGGAATTGATCGCCACCAAGTACCAAAGCGGCGTCGACACGGCACGTTTGGCCAAAGAATACGGCCTGTCCAGGCGCCAAGTGCAGCGCCTCGTCCGCATCCGGCGACATGCCCTCCCCTAAAAATGTCGCCGGAATACCGATAGCCTCGCCCCATTCATTCCGAGCGGCGGGGACATGGCGGGAATCGACCTTGTGGTGGCTGAGGCGCGTCTGACCGAGTACCTGACGGCAGAGCAGAAGGTGTTGTCCGGCCAGGAATACGAAATTGCCGGGCGGCGAATGAAGCGGGCCGACCTGGACGCCATCCGCGATGGCATCGCCTACTGGAACGGCTGGGTGCAGCGGTTGTCGCGCGGCGGCATTCGCGTCCGCGGCGCAATTCCGGGCTGACCATGGCCGACCGCGAACTGCGCCTGGGCCGCAAAGTCGTCTCCATCCCGGAAACCGTGCTGGACCGGGCGATTGAATGGGTTGCGCCGCAATGGGCAGAACGCCGCTTGCGCTCGCGCATGGCGATGGCGGTGTCCGGCGCTTATCATGGCGGCAAGTCGTCGCGGCGGACGCTGGCGGAATGGAAGCCGCAGGCAGGCTCGGCCGATGCCGATACCCTGGACGACCTGCCGTACCTGCGCGAGCGCTCGCGCGACCTGGTGCGCAACGCCCCGATTGCCGGCGGCGCCATCGCGACGGTGGTGTCCAACGTCGTCGGCACCGGCCTGACCATGCAATCGACCATCGATGCCGACGCGCTGGGATTGAGCGACCAGGAAGCCGCCGCCTGGCAGCGCGACACGGAACGGCGCTGGCGACTGTGGTCGGAATCGGTCGACTGCGACGTGACCCGGCGGCAGACGTTCTACGGCTTGCAGTCGCTGGCGCTGCGCACGACGCTGGAGTCCGGCGATGGTCTGGTCCTGACGCCGATAGTGCGCCGCCCGGGCCAGCCCGCCGCCCTGGCGCTGCAATTGATCGAAGCCGACCGGGTCTGCAATCGGGATTTCGCGCCCGACACCGCGCAGCTCGCCGGCGGCGTCGAGATGGACGGCCTTGGCGCGCCGGTGGCGTACCACGTGCTGCGCCAGCATCCCGGCGACCAGCGGCGGGCGATGCTGGAGTGGGACCGCGTGCCGGCCCACGGCGGCCGTACCCAGCGGCGCAACGCGCTGCACCTGTACACGCAACTGCGGCCATCGCAGACCCGCGGCGTGCCCTACCTGGCCGCAGTGATCGAGCCGTTGAAACAACTCGAACGCTACACCGACGCCGAAATCATGGCCGCCGTGGTGGCGGGCATGTTCACCGTGTTCGTCAAATCCGAGGGCGACGGCTTGTCGCCATTGGACAGCGCCGTCAGCTCCAATACGGGCAGCGGTGCGCCGGCCGCCAATTGGGACGGCAAGCTGGGCAACGGGCTGGTCGTCGACTTGGCTACCGGGGAATCGATCGAAACCGCCGATCCCGGCCGACCCAACGCCAACTTCGACCCTTTCGTGTCGGCCATCATCAAGCAAATCGGCGTGGCGCTCGAGCTGCCGTTCGAAGTGCTGATAAAGCACTTTGCGTCGTCGTACTCGGCATCGCGCGCCGCCATGCTCGACGCCTGGCGATTCTTCCGCAATCGCCGCGACTGGGTCGCCGGGCAACTCTGCCGACCAGTGTACGAGCTATGGCTGGACGACGCGGTAGCGAACGGCACCATTGCCGCTCCGGGCTATTTCGCCGATCCGCTGGTGCGGCAGGCGTACCTGGCTGCCCGCTGGGTCGGCGATGCGCCAGGATCGATTGATCCGGCCACGGACGCCCGCGCCGCCGAGAAACGACTGGCCATCGGCATTTCGACGCTGGCCAGCGAAAGCATCGCCTACGACGGCGTCGACTGGGAGTCGAAGCACCGGCAGCAGGTCAAGGAGCGACGCGCACGCAAGGAGGGCGATCTGTTGCCGCCGGCCGCAGCACCAGAGCCCCCCGCGCGTTCGGACCAGTCCGACCAGGACGACACATGACCGCTCCCCAAAGTTGCGCCGACCTGATAGCGCGAGCCACGTTTGCCGGGAACGTTCTCGGCTATCTCCACGCAGACGAAAGGTAATCGATGGCCTCATTCATTCCGACGAGCTTTTTCAACGACGTGTTCAAGGGCAACATCGACTGCGACACGGACACGTTCAAGCGGATGTTGCTCGGCTCGGGCGCATCGGCGCTGACGAAGGACAACCTCGACAAGCGGGCCGACGCGACCTCCTACGAGGTGACGGGCACCGGCTACACGGCCGGCGGCGCGACGGTTACGGTCACGGTGCCGGCGGTCGACACGACGAACGACCGGCAGGACATCACGCTTGGGCAAACGGCGTGGTCGTCGTCCACGATTACCGCGTACTACTCCTTCACCTACAAGTCGCGCGGCGGCGCGGACACGGCCGACGAGGCGGTGTTCCTCAACGATTTCGGCGGCGCCGTCAGCACCACCAACGGCACTTTCACTTGCAACGCGGACACCATCCGCGTCCAGAACTAAGGGGGCACCATGAGTCAGGAAAAGATCGACGCGCTCGTTGCGAAGTCGCAAGCCCTCGGGGCGGAAATCGACCTGTTGCGCGAGCAGCGGCGTGCCATCAACGACCAGATTCAGCAGTTGCAGGGCGAAATGGCGCTTGCCGCCGCTTTGGAAGCGAACCCCGCGATCAAGCACGCCATCGCCCCGGGCGCGACCGTGAGCGTGAGCGCGGCCGATGTCATCCGCGCAATGGCCGCGGGGTTGCCGAAGCAGTAGCGTGAGTCTCTCGCTGCAACCATTCGACGACCTGATATTCATCATGCGTCTGGTGTCGTCCTCCTGCGAGTTCGACGGCGGGTCGCAATGCGAGGTCAAGTTGAAGGTCGAGAACCTGAGCCAAACGCACGGCGGCCGGCACGCGCAGCTCTACATCCAATGCGCGCCCGACGAGGCCGATCGCGCCATGATCGGCGACCAATACATCGTTCACCTGCGGAGGATCGGATGACGTTCGACGACATCGTGATCGCGCTGTCGCTGCTGTCTCTGGTGCTGACGGTGGCGTTGATGCTGATTCCTGTTCTGGTCGCCATTTCCACGCAATTTGTGCCGCCGGGTTGGCACGACCCCGCAGCAAGCGACGCGGCTGAAGCGCGGCGATATCCACTCGATGCCCATTAGGAGATTGTGATGGCGCTGTCTGTAGAGCAAATGGCGACACTGAAAGCGGCGATCATCGCGGACCCAGTACTCGCCGCCTATCCCGCCGGCAGCGATGGCGCGTACGAGATCGCATTGGCGTTGAACACGCTGGCCGATCAGGCGTTTATCGTGTGGCGCACCAACGTGAGCGTAGACGCGATCATGCGCAACGGCATGGACTGGGCGCGGGTGGACAACCTCACCGTTGGCAAGGCGCGCATCTGGGATTGGCTAACGCGCCTCGGGACGTTCAATGCCAGCAAGGCCAACATCCGCGCCGGCATCGACGCGGCGTGGGTTGGGACGGCAGCGGATCTCGCGGTGCGGGCCACGATCTACACGCACTGCAAGCGGTCGGCGACGAGGGCGGAGAAGATCTTTGCCACGGGCACGGGCAGCGATGCCTCGCCGGCCACGATGGGTTACGAGGGCGCGCTGTCGTGGCAGGACGTTGATTCTGCGCGCAGGAGTTAGCGATGGCTGGCGACATCAAGCAGAAACTACTCGCGTCGGTGACGCTGGCAGATACCGGGCTCAACAGCCTTGCCGCGTCTGGTACCTACCTCGGAGGCTATGAGACTGCCGCCGTGGACAATGGCGCGTATACGGGCGGGCCGTGCCTTGATTTTCTGTTGTCTGGACACTTCAAAGCGGCGGGATCGAATCACAACGCGGGCAACATCGAAGTGTGGGTAATCGGGAGCGAGAACGATACGCCGACGTGGCCCGATGTGTTCGACGGCACGGCCAGCGCCGAAACTGTCACCAGCCGCAACGTGTTGATGGCGTGCGGGAGGCTGGCGGCGGTCATAGTGGGCGATAGTAGCAATGATCGCGTGTATTCATTCGCACCGGTATCGGTGGCGTCGCTATTCGGGGGCGCGGTGCCGGATCAATGGGTCGTGTTTGTCACGCACGCTATCCAGAGCAGCACCAATGCGTGGGCCAGCAGCGGCCACGCAATCTATTACACCCCGGTTGTGGCCCAGTACACCTGACGCTAGGCGATGGCTTATCCGTTTACCGTATCGAAGAGGACGCGGCAACCGCAGGGTATTGCGCGCGTCGATCCTGGGTATCGCTACGCGAGGAATCTGCGCGGCGCGTGGCTATCTTCTGTTGGCGCTCCGCTACAAAATGCCTCGGGCATCGACGGTATTGGTGCGCTGACCGCAGTTGGTGGCTGTTCGTTTGTTTCGACCCCATACGGACTTGGGGTGTCGCTGAACGGTTCGTCGCAGTATTTGGTAAACACCGCCAACACCAAAGTAACGAACCTCCCGTGTACATTCTTCCTATTCTTCAAGACTGCGATAACATCGACGCAGCGCGTATTTGATATTTCCACAGGAACTACCGCCGAAGATGTTCTTGGCGTACAAATTGCCAGTGGCGGGGAGGTACGCGCGCAACACTATGATGGTGGCGTAGAGGCGTTCGCTTACGAAAATATAACCACCGGAACGTGGTATAGCGTTGCGGGTCGATTCAATGGGACCGCAAGCCGTGACATATTTGTAAATGGCACTCTTGTTCGCAACAACTCTAATGTTGTAAGCCCTGTATCGGGAACCGTCGACCGCGTAACGCTAGGATATGCGTGGTGGTCCGGCGCAGAGTATTTCAATGGCACGATTGCATCTCCGCTGCTGTTCGACACGGCAATCAGCGACGCCGAGATAGCGGAACTGCACAATAACCCGCTGCGTTGGCTTGCCCCGTCCCGCCGCATCTGGGTGCAGCTCGGGGCGGCGAATGAAACGATCGACACCGCCGCGGGCGCGGTGGTCACGGCGACGGCGAGCGCGATTGCGGGGGCGCTGACTGCGGCATCGGCGGCGACGGCGGCGACGGTAGCGGCAAGCGCGAGCGCCATCGCAGGCGCGGCAACGAGCAGCAGTCAAGCTGCAGCGGCAACGGTCACGGCGACCGCGTCGGCAATCAGCGGCGCGGCGACAGGCGCAGGGCAGAGTGCGGCGGCGACGGTGGCCGCTACGGCATCGGCGACGGGCGGCGCGGCCACGGCGGCGTCGGCGACCACGGCGGCGACGATCACCGCTTCCTCGTCCGCCATCGCGGGCGCGGCGAGCGGCACGGCCGCCGCAACGGCAACCGGCGCGACGGTTGTTGCGGACGCCTCGATCATCGCCGGCAGCGCGACTGGGAACGCGGCCGGCACGGCTACAGGCGCAACGGTCGCGGCCGATGCCAGCGCGATCGCTGGATCCTCAAGTGCCAGTGCCGCGGCGACCGGGCAGACGGCTGCCGTCACGGCATCCGCCACTGCCGGATCGGCGCAAAGCGACCATGCTGCTGCCGGGGCCGTCGTCAGCGCATCGACAACAGCCATCCCCGGCGCGATCGCCGTCGGCGCCGGCGCCACGACGCTGGGGGCAACGGTTGCCGCCACCGTGACCTATCAGTCGGGGGCGGTTGCCGCCGCCAGCTCGGCCGCCGGCTGGACGCAGGTCGTCACTGCAATCGCGGCCAGGGGCGTCGCCTACGGGGCATTGCCGGACATCGATCCGCGCTACCTCGTTCCGTCCCGCAAGCGCCGGTTCACGGTTCAAGCGCGCGGCCGTCGTTTTAACGCCAGGACCTGACCCATGTATACCCTGCCCGCCAAGACCCCGTCCGAGGTCAAGCTCGTCACTTTCGATTTCGCCACCGAGGCCGTGGCCGGCATTGCGCTGTCCACGCCCACCGTGGATAAGGCGGTGTTGTCCGGTACCGACCCCGCTGCGGCAAGCCTCACCGTAGGCGCTGCAATGGTCTCGGACCTCACGGCCCTCTGCCTGATCGGCGGCGGCCTGGCCGGCGTGGTCTATCAGCTCACCTGTACCGTCACCGCCGCCAACGGCGAAGTGCACCAGATCCTCGCCCGCCTGGCAGTGGACGCTGCCGCCGCATAGCGTCGATTGGCGACATCGTTTCCCCTAAAAATGTCGCCACCGTAGTCGTACATTGGCCGGGACCTCATCAAGGTGCCTGCCAATGAAACTGCTCGACGTGCTCACCGCACCCTGGGCCATCCTGCCGGACAAGCTGCTCGAGATCCAGGAAATCTACGCCACGCACCTGCGCGGCGAAAAGATCGACCTGCGGGCCGTCGAAGCAAGGCTCGGTCGCCCGCTGGCCAATGAGCCGCGTGGCTACGAGGTGCGCGACGGAGTGGCGGTGCTGCCGATCGAAGGCATCATCGCCAAGCGCGCCAACCTGTTTTCGCAGGTCTCCGGCGGGGTGTCGACGGAACTCGTCGGGCGCGACTTCAAAGAGGCAATGGCCGATCCGGCCGTGCACTCGATCATTCTCGCCATCGACTCGCCTGGCGGCTTGGTCGACGGCACCGAAACGCTGGCCGCGCTGGTGCACAATGCGCGCGGCGAGAAGCCGATCGTGGCGTTCACCGACGGCGCCATGGCCTCCGCCGCCTACTGGATCGGCTCGGCCGCAGACCAAGTCATCATCGGCGGCAACACCGTGCAGGTCGGGTCCATCGGCGTGGTGGCAAAGCACGTCGATGTGAGCGGCGCCGAAACGCAGCGCGGCGTGCGGACCACCGAGATCGTCGCCGGCAAGCAAAAGCGCGTCGCCAGCCAGTACGGCCCGCTGTCCGATGAGGGCCGGCAGTCGATGCAGGACCAAGTCGACTACCTGTACGGCATTTTTGTCGATGACGTGGCCAAGCACCGCGGCGTGTCGTCGGCGCAGGTCTACGCCGAAATGGCGGACGGCCGGATGTTCATTGGTACCCAGGCGGAACGGGCGGGCCTCGTGGACGGTGTTTCCACGCTGGACCAACTGATCGCCGACCTCAACGCTCGCGCCGGGGTGCGCGGCCTCTCAGCAACGCTCGAAGACGAGCAAGGAGCAACTATGGAATTGACTTTGGAAAAAGTCGTGGCTGAGCACCCGGCAATCGCCGACGCTTTGCGCACGCAGGGCGCGGCGGCCGAGCGCCAACGCATCCAGGACGTCGAGGCGCAGTGCCTTCCCGGGCACACCGCGCTGATCGCCGAGCTCAAGTTCGACGGCAAGACGACCGGCCCCGAAGCCGCACAGCGCGTCCTGGCGGCGGAAAAGGCCGCGCGTGAGAAGCACGCAGCCGATCTGCGCGCCGATGCGCCGACGCCGTTGCCGTTTGCCGGTGCAGCGCCGCCGGCGCCGCCGTCGACGGCCAACCTGCCGCTCGACAAGCGCTGTGCCGCGCAATGGGACCAGGAACCGGCCCTGCGCGACGAATTCTCCAGTCTCGCCGCCTACGTTGCGTTCGAACAGGCGCGCGTCGACGGTACCGCCAAAATCTTCCGCCAGTAAGGAGACCCGCACATGACCACCCTCGCCGCTGACAAGCCGCGTGAATTCCTTCTCGGCGAACTGGCCGAGTACCCCGTCATCGCCTCGGACATCATCTACGAAGGCGCCGCCGTCGGCGAAAACGCCTCCGGCTACGCCCGG
>WBZP01002687.1_pt1 | contig 20123 bp, 12 predicted proteins | sample 5204301 | NCBI WGS metagenome assembly WBZP01 (sample SAMN12412401, study PRJNA552823) | activated sludge metagenome | isolation source: activated sludge from nitrification reactor of wastewater treatment plant... | place: USA: Pennsylvania | collected 2017
GGATTGCCGGATCGCGACTACTACCTCAAGACCGACGAAAAGAGCGAGTCGCTTCGCAAGGAATACCTCGGGCACATTGAGCGCATGCTGGTGCTGGCCGGTGTCGCCAAGGACAAAGCGGCGGCACAGGCCCAGACGATCTTTGCGATCGAAAAGCGGATGGCGCAAGCTTCCATGTCGAGGGTCGATCGGCGTGAACCGAAGAATCTGTATCACCGCGTCGATATCGATGGTGTGCTGAAGCTCGCGCCCAACTTTGCGTGGAAGACCTACTTTGCTGCTCTCGGGATTCCGACGGTCAAAGAGATCAACGTCACGGCACCCGACTTTTTCAAAGAACTCAACAAGCTGGTCGTCGAGGAAAAGATCGACAACCTCAAGCTGTACATGCGCTGGCAGCAGCTTCACGCGGCGGCGATGGGCTTGAGCAAGCCGTTCGTCGAGGAATCGTTCGCGTTCTACAGCAAGCGGCTCACCGGCACCGACAAGATCCTGCCGCGATGGAAGCGCTGCGTGGGCTTTGCCGATCACGCCATGGGTGAGGCACTCGGCACCTCGTTTGTGAGCAAGACCTTTGGCGACGATGGCAAGGCCAAAGCCCTCGAGATCATCCATGGCATCGAGTCGGCCATGGAGCAGAACGTCAAAACGCTGAGCTGGATGGACGAGCCGACACGCAAGGCGGCAATGGAGAAGCTACACCGCATTGCCAACAAGATTGGTTTCCCGGACAAGCCTCGTAGCTACGACGCGCTTCAGACTCATCCGACCTCTCATCTTGGCAACGTCTTGGCCGCATCGTCGTTCGAGTACAAGCGAGACTTGGCCAAGATTGGAAAGCCTCGTGACAAGAACGAATGGCTGATGACGCCACCAACGGTCAATGCCTACTACGAGCCGCTCTTCAACGAGATGGCCTTCCCGGCGGGCATCCTGCAGCCGCCGATGTTCGGGCGCAACGTTTCGCGAGCGGTCAATTATGGCGCGATCGGCATGGTGATGGGCCACGAGGTCACTCACGGTTTCGACGACGAGGGCCGCCAGTTTGATGCCGATGGCAACCTGCGCGACTGGTGGACTCAGACGGTCAACACAGAGTTCAATCGGCGAGCGCAGTGCGTCGTCGATCAGTACAGCGGCTATAAGCCACTGCCCGACGCCAACATCGACGGCAAACTGACGCTGGGTGAGAACATTGCGGACCTCGGGGGATTGAAGCTGGCACTGCTGGCATATCGAGCGGTCCCGAAGGGGCAAGCGGCTCCGGTGGCAAAGGGTGCACACAGCGATGAGCAACTGTTCTTCCTCGGCATGGCGCAGGCCTGGTGTGAGCGTCGTCGACCCGAGTATGCGCGGTTGCTCATCAACGTCGATCCGCACTCTCCTGCGGAGTTCCGCGTCAATGGGCCGCTGTCGAACCTGCCGGAGTTTGCCTCTGCTTGGAAATGTGCACCGACGGCAAAGATGGTCCGCAAGAACCAGTGTCAGGTTTGGTAGCTGACGGTGTCGAGTCTGCTTGCGCGACTCCTGCTGGGTCTTTTGGCAGTGGTCGCCGTTTGGGAAAGCGTTGCGTCCCTGCGTCCACCTCGTATTAGCGATGGTGATGTGCGTGCTCTCGCGGCGGTGGTCCGTGCGCAGTATCAGTCCGGCGAGCTGATTGCGGTCGCGCCGGCATGGCTGTCGCCGCTGGTCCAGCGTGAGCTAGGCGATCTTATGCCCGTCGAGCATCTGGCTCGTCCGGATGGAAAGCGGTTCGCACGAATCAGCGAGGTCTCGCTGCCGCCGTTTCACTCGGCCGATGTGGATGGGCTGACGCATCTCGACGAGCAGCACTTTGGACCGCTGCGGCTGCGACGCTATCAACAGACGCCAGCGAGGATTGCGTTCGACCTCACAGAACACTTTCTCGACGCTACCGTGAGTCAGATTGCGCTGTCGAATCCGAGTGGCGAGCGTCCGTGTCTGTGGGCGGGGTCATTGCCGGGAACGGTTTCCCGTTCTACGACAGTCGGCGGGTTTGTCTGCGGCTCGAACCGCGTCGAGCGGCGCACCATGGAGATCGACTACCAGCCACGGCGCGGACTTGTGACAGAACTCGCGTCGGGCCAGCGCACGCTGCTGCGGTTTTCGATTCCAGACTCGGCATGGCAGGGCAGCACGCTGCACCTGTGGCTAGGGCTCCATGACTATCATCAGCGCAAGCAGGCGCTGGGGCCGGTGTCGGTGGTGGTTGATCTGGATGAAGGGCAGGTGCGGCTGCCGCTGACGGTCGAGGTACATCAGGGTTTTGTGCATCACCAGCTTGAGCTGCCGAAAGGGAGCGGTGAGGTTCATCACTTGCGGTTCGAGTTGTCCTCGTCTAGCGCGCCACATCACTTCGTGGGGTTACACGGAGAGCTGCGACGATGAGTGACAATCGAATGTCACTGCGTGCCCGAGCCCTCGATGTGGGGCTGGCGCTCGTGTTTTTTGTGCTGACGACGACTACGCTACAGCTCGCGAGTCGCAGCGAGGGCTTTGCGCGAGATGAGGGCTATTACTTCCGTGCTGCGGAAAACCACGCCGCGTACTACGAAGAACTGCTATCGCGACTGAGGCGCGGTGACGTGAAGGCTGTGCGCGACCGCAGCCTGATCGACCGCTACTTTTCGTACAATAACGAACATCCGCCGCTGATGAAGACGCTGTTTGGTCTTTCCTGGCGGGTGTTCCATCGCTGCAACTGTCCGGCGGAAGCCGGGCTCCATCCCATTTCATATGCGAACCGGCATCGGACGCTGGGCCTGCTAAAGAATGGCGAAGCGATGCGCCTGCCGTCGCATGCACTGGCGGGTGCACTGGTGGCGGCGGTCTTCCTCATCGGACGGCGAGCCTTCGGGCGTGCAGGGGCGGTGGCGGCAGCGGGGCTTGCGATATTGGCACCACGTCACTTTTTTCACGCCGAACTGTCTTGTTTCGATGCACCAGTGACAGCGATGCTGGGCGTGACGACTTGGGCGTATCTGCGTGCGCAGCAGACCTCCCGCTGGCGCTGGGCGATTGCGGCGGGCGTTTTGTTCGGGCTGTCGCTGTCGACCAAGCACAACGCGTTCTTTTTGCCGCCGCTGTTGCTTGGGCATGCGCTGTGGCTGCGGCGTGATCTGCTGCGTGAGGAACCAGGGAACCAGACCACCACACGGCAGCGCTGGCTGCGCTATCTGTTTCAGCCGTGGGCGTTGGCGATGGCGACGATTGGGCCACTGGTCTACGTGCTGTCCTGGCCCTACCTCTGGTTCGAGACGGTGCGGCGCTTCACTTGGTACGTGAGCTTTCATCTCCACCACGTGCACTACAACATCGAGTACCTGGGGACGAACTACAACCGTCCGCCCTATCCGTGGCACTACGTTCCGGTGATGACGCTGCTAACCATGCCGGTGGTGACACTGTTGCTCGCGGCCACGGGGATTGCGGTGTGGCGTTTTCGTCGGGAACAGCTTGTCGAGCCGATCCCGAAGGACGAACGTGCCGGTGGAGAGCTGCCCTTGATTGTGCTGTCGGCGCTGTGGCCGATGCTGATCATCATGAGACCGGGGACGCCGATTTTTGGGGCTGAAAAGCACTGGCTCCCGTCCGTCCCCTTCGTGGCGCTGCTCGCGGGGGCAGCAGTGGCGTTTTTGGTGCGTCAGGTGAGCCGCGAACCGCGATGGCAGCGGCTCCTGTCACCGCTGATTGTGCTTCTGGCGCTGACTCCTGCGGCGTTGTCGGTGTCGCGCTCACATCCTTATGGACTGAGTCACTATAACGTACTGGCAGGCGGACCCGTCGGTGCGGCCAACCTGGGTATGAACCGACAGTTTTGGGGGTACTCGGTGCGTGGGGTGATGCCGTATTTGAACCGTGCGCTGGCACCGCATACCTCGGTGTACTTTCACGATGCCAACTGGTTTCAGCTCCAGATGAGCCAGCTTGATGTTTTTTTTCGTCGTGACGTCTCCGACTCGGGGATGGAGGAGCCGGGCGTGCGCAACTCCTCGGCAGCGCTGGTGATCCATGAAAAGCACTTCAATAAGTACGAATACTGGATCTGGGATGCCTACGGCACGACCAAGCCTAGCTACGTACTGACCCACCTGGGGGTGCCATTGTGTACGGTCTACGAGCGCCCCAGCGACGCGAGAGGCCCGCAGTGAAGCGTGATCTGAAAGTTGCGCTGTGGCTGTTTGTACTGTCGACCGTCATCTATGCGGCGACGGCGGGACAGCGGCTCCAACGGCATTCGACGGACACTCATTTCGTATATCAGGCCGAGAACTGGCTGCACCATCGGTTGGACCTCGGTGGACCGCCGCCTCACCAGAATGACTGGGCCGAAGTCGAGACGCTGACGCTGCGTGGCGGACGCAAGGTGTCAGGGATGTTTTTGCGCGCCAATCCAGTCCGCTTTCGCACCCTGTCGGGTTTTGTCGACGAAATTCAAGCCACCGAGATCGTTGCACGCGACAAAAAATACTATGTGTCGTTTCCTCCGTTTCCGGCGGTGGTGATGCTGCCGTTGGTTGCGATCTTTCACCATCGCACCAACGACGTAGTCATCTCGGTGGTGCTCGCGGGGATGGTTCCGGCGCTGCTGTATTTGCTGCTGAGACGATTGCCACGATTGCTGTCGCCCGCTGTGCCGGAGACGCCACGGGATGAAGCGCCCGATCTGTGGCTGACGCTGCTGTTTGGCGTCGGCTCGGTGTTTTATTTCTCGGCGGTGCAGGGGCAGGTCTGGTTTGTTGCTCACGTGGTCGCGTCGCTGCTGGCGGTGTTGTATCTGCTGTGCCTGTTTCCACTGCGACCGTTTGTGTGCGGGCTGCTGTGTGGGGCCTTGTTTTTGACGAGGCCACAGATGGCCGCGATGGGCCTTTTGTTCGTGCTGGAACTGGTGCGTAAGGAGTACGGAACGACCGCCTACCCGTCACTGAAAGAGTTGCCACGCAGTCTTGGGCAGCACCTGCGCGGACTGTTTTGGCCGGTGGTCGTGTTTGCTGTGCCAGCGGCGACTTTGGCTGGTCTCGGGATGATCCACAACTACTTGCGCTTTGGTCGTTTCCTGGAGTTTGGCCACAGTTACTTGCAGACCATTCAGGCGGACAATATTCAGCGTTTTGGGCTGATGAACTATCAGTTTTTACCACGGAACTTGGCGACGGCGCTGACCCTGCTGCCGAAGCTTGTGGCGGGGTTCCCGTACGTACAAATTAGCTACCACGGGCTGGCGCTGTGGTTTACGACCCCGGCGCTGTTGTATCTGCTGTGGCCTGAGCACTCATTGTGGCGAGCGACCGGCGCTGGATGCGCTTCGTCCGCGACGTCTTCGGATGGATCGGCGTCTTTGGCGGAGGGTGAAGCGTTGCCCCGGTCGCAGCAACTACGGCTGGCCCTGTGGGTCACGATCGTTCCGATTGCCCTCGCAAGCCTGCTGTACCAAAACTCGGGGTTTGTGCAGTTCGGCTATCGCTTCAGTCTCGACTACATGGTGCTGCTTGTGGTGCTACTGCGGCTTGGGAGTCCTGGGGTCGCTGCGTCGCCACTGTTTCGTGCCTGCGTGATCTGGGGCGTCATGGTGAACCTGTTCGGCGCAATCTCGTTTAACCGGATGGGGGTCTTTTACTTCAACGGGTTTTTCCCGGTGAACTGACGACTTGGCCAAGCTGCCAGCCGGACGTTTGTGTCGTCTGACCGAGCGATTTTCGTCTGATAGAGAGTGCTTGTCAGCGGCGGCACTTTGGCTCACACTGCCGCCATGCGTGAAGTCGTCATTTTGCAGGGTGCTCGTACTCCGTTCGGTCGTGGTGTGAAGGGCTCGCTCAAAGACACGCGGCCCGATGACCTGGGAATCGCTGTGGTCCGTGGTGCGCTGGCTCGCTCGGGTGTCTCTGCCGCCGAGATCGAGGATGTCGTGTTCGGTTGTGCATTCCCCGAGGCTGAGCAAGGCATGAACATGGCGCGATTGGTATCGGTCGGCGCGGGTCTTCCCGTCGAAGTTCCGGCGATGACCGTCAACCGCTTTTGCTCCTCGGGTGTGCAGGCGGCTTCGATCGTCGCAGATCGCATTGCGACCGGTCAGATCGACTTCGGGATTGCCGGTGGCGTGGAGTCGATGTCGATGATCCCGATGACTGGCGCGAAGGTGTCGCTCAATCCCCGTCTCGTCGAGGAACAGTCGGCGCTGTTCACCCCAATGGGTGTTACCGCCGAAAACGTCGCCCGTCGCTTCCAGATTGGTCGCGCTGAGCAGGACGAGTTCGCCTATCAGAGCCACCAGAAGGCAATCCGCGCCCAGCAGGCCGGTTTTTTCGAGGGCGAGATCCTGGCGGTCGAGACGAACGTATTCGATGAGACAGGCAAGTCACGCAGCATCAAGATCGAGCGTGATGAGCTTCCTCGTGGGGATACGGATGTCGCGAAGCTTTCGGGTCTACGTCCGGCGTTCGATCCGACCGGTTCCGTGACGCCTGGAAACAGCTCGCCGCTGACCGATGGTGCCGCCGCGTTGGTGATGGCCGCTAAGGACAAGATCGGCGATCGCTCATTCCTGGGCTACTTTCGAGGTTTTGCCGTTGCTGGCGTTCCACCGGAGATCATGGGCATCGGCCCGGTTCCCGCCGTCCGCAAACTGCTCGCCAAGACAGGCCTCAAAGTCTCCGACATCGACGTGTGGGAACTCAACGAAGCCTTTGCCAGCCAGGCCATCTACTGCGCTCGCGAACTTGGCGTGCCTGCGGAGCGTCTCAATGTCAACGGTGGTGCCATCGCCATCGGTCATCCACTTGGTGCAACCGGCGCTCGCATGACGTTGACCGTACTGCGTGAGCTTGGCCGACGTGGCGGACGTTACGGCATCATCTCGATGTGCATCGGCGGTGGCATGGGCGCTGCCGCTCTCGTCGAGCGAGCCTAGTCGATCTAGTCGTTCACCAGGACGTGGCGCTTGCGGACCAGTGAGTCGCCCGCCCGGCCTGCCCACTCGAACTGCGCACCTTGGTCGCTGCGGAAGGTTCGCTCGATCCGCCACGCGGCACCCGGGCACAGCCGTCGTTTGAGCAGCATCGTGCAGCTAGCTGCGCCAGCATAGTGATTGAACGCGGGCGTGCCGTCCGGATCGACATACTCAGTGCGTAGCATGTCATCGGCGCTGCACGAGAACTGAACCTCCAAACCGGTTCGTGGCCCTTCGGCCGACAGCACATAGCTGCCGGTGCGGTATTCCGCCCGAGTGAGAGGCAGATCGGTCCACTCTTTGAACGCGACCTCTTTGCCATCGAACCCATCCGGATACATCGACATCATCGTGAGCGGCAGCACCACGGGACCGCGTCTCAGGCGCACCGTCAGCGACTCAAACACCGCTTGGGGTTTCTGTGTCGGCTTCTCGTCTTCGCGATCGAAGGCATTGCATCGCGCCCACGCCCAGCCGTACGCGTGCTTTTTGCCCCACAGGTGGCTTTGGCCCCCTGGAGTCTGGTGAAGTTCATAGCGTTCACCGTCGATCTCGATCGTTCCCGACACCGCGATGCTGTGATTTGGTGACAGCACGATCGTCTCGGCAATCCCCATCGGATTCGAGTACAGCGCTCGTGGCAGCAGCAGGTGTGGGCGGATCTGACCATCCCAGTGGAGATCCCAGCGGATGTTGTGACCATCGCCGCTTAGCGAGCCGCTCGCGTGACTGTGCCCCAGTTCGGAGCCAGAGATGCGGACGACGAATGGACGCTGTTGACTGTGCAGGTTTGCGATGTCAAACCGACGATGGACTCCGAACGTCTTGGCGGGCGTTTTGCCATCGGAACGACAAAACCACAACTCGGCGTAGGGCGGGCCGTGTCCAGCCTCGGGCGACTCGAGCGTGTAACGAATCCAAAAGCCGGTCTTGCTGTCGCGATGGGCCAGCGTCAGAAACCAGACCTCATAGTGACCAGTCTGGCCGCGCCAAGCCATACGATTACAGTCTTGCGCGACGAGGGTTTGCAGCGGGGTGGGCCGAGGGGATGACATGATTGGTGAAACTACACCATTTTATGGCCAAGGTCGGTGTCGACGGCGTTCTTTTGTCTCGCAGCTCGGCGTGGCTGACGATGTGACGAGACGGGGGAGCAGCGGATAAGTTATGGTGGTTTGGCGATGTTGTCGACCCACAGCGGAGCCTCGCAGGAGGACCGTCGCTACGCTAGCTCGAGCAGACGAGCGTCGCTACGAGCGCTCGCTCGGTTGTCATGGCTGGTGACCGTGGTTGTCATCGTGGGCGCGATGTTCTTGTCGCTGCGGCTCGTCTCCCGACTGCGGTCGAACGAAGAGGCTCTGCAGTGTGAGCGGGGAGCAAGGGCAGCGCTGCTGGTGCGGCAACCGGGGCTTGAGGGCGATGGACTGGCGTTGGCAATTCGTGCGGCGGCTCCCAGCTTGCGACACGGTCGTCCGCTACCCACCGAGGCCAAAGAAGGCTTGATGGTCGCGCTGCGGGTCGCCGAAAACTCGCTACCGCTCCACGGACATGACGATGTGGTGTCGCAGGTTGCATTTTCTCCTGATGGAGCCACGGTGGCGACGGCAGCACATGATCTGACGGTGCGCCTTTGGGATGGTAAGACTGGACAGCCTCTGCGTCAGCTTGCCAAACACGGCGATCGAATCAGCGAACTACTGTTTGCCCAGCAAGGTCGTCTGTTGGTCACGACAAGTCACGACAAGTCGCTCCGTGTCTTCGAGGTTTCAAGTGGGCGGCTGGCTCACCTGTTGACGGGACATGATGCGATGCAGAGCGCAGCGGTCGCTCCCGATGGGCAACAGATTGCGGTGGGCTATCGCGACGGCAGCATCCATCTGTTTGATATTCTCGGCGGTCGGATCGTGCGGAACCTGGTCGGACACAGCGATGCAGTGCGGTCGATCGAGTATTCTCCCGACGGTAGATACCTGATCTCTGGTAGCAATGACAAGACGGCGCGAGTGTTCGAGACGGCCACCGGCAAGGTTGTCCATGTCATTGCGACGGCAGATCGCATTTCGTTTGTGCGCTTCGCGGTAGACGGACAGAAGATGGCGGTGGCTAGCTTCGACAAGACTGTCCGACTGTGGAGCCTCAGCCTCGGCGAGATATTGAACCTACGTGGCCACGACGAGCAAGTGGTGCGGGTCGATTTCTCTGCCGACGGACGTTTCCTGGCCAGTGGCGACGCGAGCGGAACCATCATCCTGTGGGATGGACGGACTGGTGATTTGCTCCGTAAGCTGCGAGGTCACGACGAAACGGTGATCGACCTGCGCTTCACTCCCGACAGCGAACATCTGGTGTCGGTTGGGTCGGGGGATCGTGGTGTGCACTTGTGGCACGTGGCGTCGGAGCGCCCCGTCGCTATCTTGAGCGGACATCGTGGCGAGATTCGTCATCTGGACCTGACGGCGGACGGACTGCGAGCGCTGACGGGAAGCTACGATCGCACCGCCCGGGTTTGGAATCTGGAACGCGTGCTTCCGACGACCACTCTGGTTGGCCATCGGCGACGGATCTCTTCGCTGGAGTTCTTGAAGACCGACGGCACCCGATTGGTCAGTGCCAGCCTCGATCGAACGGCTCGGTTGTGGCGCTGGGATCCCAAGACCCTTCGCGGCGAGCTGATCGCTGAACTGCTCGGGCATTCCGGACCCTTGCACATGGCGCGTTTTTCCCCGGATGGTCGTCAGGTGGCGACGGCCAGTTCCGACAAGACGGTGCGCTTGTGGGATGGTGTAAGTGGTGCTCCGATTCGGACACTCAACGGTCACGTGCATACGGTCTTTGCCGTCGCCTACAGCAGTGATAGCAAGCGATTGTTTTCAGCCAGTCGTGACTCGTTTCGGATGTGGGATGCGCAAACGGGCAAGCTGCTCGAGACCGCTCTTGCGCATTCTGGGGCACCGATCTGGATGGCGGTGTCTCCCGATGGAAGATACCTGGTAAGCGCGGCCACCGATCGCAAAGTCATCGTCTGGGATGCCGCGAGCCTGCGTGCGCTTGGGTCGCTACCCGACACGCCCGATCCAGTGAACCAGCTCACGTTTTTACCATCCCATCGTGGTGGCTTGCTGGTCACCGCGTCAGATGATCGTACCGTCCGGCTGTGGGATGTGGAGCATCGGCGGCCGGTCGCTCGCTTTCATGCCTTGCCGGATCGTCCCATGGCGGTGTCGGTGGGCAAAGGCGGAGAGCGACTATTGGTCGTTGGCAAGGATCGGATGGTGCGGGTCTGGGACATTTCGGCGGCACCGCACACCGACGCGATCCTACCCTTGGCCGAGCTGCCGGTGATTGCCGATGACATTGAGCACGGTGACTATGTTCCCGATGGCAGTGCGTTTGCAGTGGCTGGGGCCGATGGTCGCATCAAAGTCTATCGCGACACGTTTGGCTCAAGCCTGGAGTCGATGTTCCGGGATGCCTGTCAGCGCCTGCGCTACCAGCCGCAGTTCGCTGAGGTGCGGGATGTTTGTCGTTAGTGTTGTGTTTGCTGTGGCAAAAACTTGCTTATACGTCCTACTCTGTGCGTAATTGTCCTACATGGTGACTGTAGAAATCAGTGTAGACCGAGGTCCAGTCACCGCCGCAGAGAGGACTTTTGTATACTTGGCGTCGGTGTAGCCGTTGTCTGCCTGCGCAAGCCGGGCGGTTGATGGCAGATAGGTAAACAGTCTCGTGGCGAACGTCTTGGTCATGATCGAGTTTCTGGACAGCGAGCCGCTGTGCGCCTCGTTGGAAGCGCTGGGTCAGGCTCGCCGTCTGGGAAGTGCCGTCGGTATGACCGTCTACGCACTTTTGCCGATGCAGTCCGTTTCCCCTCAGATTCGCGAGCGACTCGGGCAGATCCTGGGGCACTTTGGTGCCGACGGGGTGGTTCTGCTGACCGCTGAATCGCCGGTGAATGAGCAGGAACTTCGGTTTGCGCCGTATGCGCGGGCGCTGCTACAAGCCTGCGAGGAGCTTCCGCCGAAGCTGTTTTTCATGGCAGATACCCCTGCTGCTCGAGACATTGCGCCTCGGTTGGCGGCGAGGATTGGTGGGATCTATCTAGCGTCGGGCGAGCCGGTCTGTGAGCATGGCGGTCTACAGTTGTTTGACGCTACTGGACAGCTCGTTTCGGCCTGCGATGATCCGCTGGCCGACGAGATGTTTGCTCCGACGATGGTTCCCGTGGTGATGACATTACCGGCGGGGCGATATGCTCTGTCGAGGGGAAGCACGGCGGTGCCGGTCCGATTCATGGCTCCGATCGATGGAGACTCGGGCTCTGAGCGCACGCCGGTGCCAGGTGGTGGCTTCACCGAAGAAGGCAGGGAGGCACTGTCGCGGAGTCAAAAACTGTGGCTCCGCTCGCCGGTCTCGATCAGCCCGGATACCGTGCCGCCTTTGTCTGTCATCGTTGATGAGAAGGTGTGCTTCGATCGACGGCTGGTTCACACGCTGATCGCGCTCGGGCCGGCTTCGGTCGATCGTTCTGATGCGCAATTTGCCGTGCCGATTGCTGATGGTGCCGTCGGCGATTTGGTTGCCTCGGTGGAAGCGGCGTTTGCGAAGCCCAAGGGTGTACCAGCGGAACTGAACCTGGCCAGCCTGATGACGTTCGACCGCGATGATGACGAAGAGTTGACACCGTCTACGGGGCGAGCTTGGGAGGGCAGTGATATCGCGACCGGTGATACCGAGCCTCGTCTCCCGGCACCCGGTGACGCGGCGACCTCTGAGTCGGCACCGGTGGTGCGGGTTGCCGTGGGGGCCTCTGCCTTCGAGCGTGCTAGCGCCGGCGATGGGGCCATGTGGGATGGCGATCTGACCCCACCACCGAATGATGATGCTGCGCCGCAAGCCGAGATGGATGGAATCGACACCGAGCCGATCGGCGAGCCGGGCAGTGGCAAAGAAGCGCACAGCGACCGGAAGAGTTCTACAGCGATGGATGAACCGGGTCAGCGAGAGGATCAGCCATGAGGGTTTTGGCGTTTGTCTCTCCGCAGTGTGGTCGTGCGTTGGACATCGCGGCGCTGCTGGGTGAACCCGTGGCACTGGCGGTGGCCGCCGATGATTCGGTGTTTGCGAGCCTGTCATTGGACCCTGCCATCGAGCGAATTCGTGTTTGGGATGAAGCGCTCGATCCGAGTTCTCTTCACGCGATGGACGTCGAAGCGCGACAGGCCGCTGTGGTGGCGCAGGCAGCGCGTCGTTTGGGGACGGCAGTCGTGGTGTTGACCGATTCCCTGACCGGATTTCTGGGGGCGGCGGTGGCGGAGCAACTCAACTTGGCGCACGTCAGTGAAGTCGTTTCGGCCAAGCGAGTGGCGGGTGCCGAAGACGAGCCACTGCTGCAAGTTCGCCGTCGGGGCCTGCGCAGCGTGCAGGTGCTGTGTGGTGCGGCGCAAGCGGTGCTGTCGGTGCTGCCTCCTCTGCCGTCGGATACGTCGCGTCCGCATGATGTCACAGATCAGCCGAAACCGACCGTGTGGTCGCTGCAAGATGTATCGCTAAGCGCGGCCGATTTGCCGATGCCACAGCTTCAGATCCTGAGCAAGTCAGTCCGTCGCCACCGACCACGGCTGTTTATTGGCGCGGAGGCCTTGGTCGATCGCCTCCGTCGCGATGGTTTGGAGTAAGTACAATATGGGCAGGCCTCGCATCCAGTCGGCAGTTCCCACCGGGCAGGTTCTCGGTGAGGGACGGGTACCGGTCTCTACGGAGCGGCTGGGTGACGTGAGCCGTCTGTTGCGGGCTCGGAGTTTTTGGGTCGAAGGCGACAGCAAAGCGGCGCAGCGAGTGCGAGCCAATCTACAGCTCGGCTCGGCACAGCTTGATCCCGAGGCGGCGGCGTGGATTTCGGATGGCCGGGTTCCAGCCGATCGGCTTGGTATTTCACTCGATGATGGCGCGGCACTGCTCGGTCCCCATAGCTTCGGCTTCCTAAACAACATCGATGGAATCGCACCGCTGGCTGCGCCGCTGCTAGAACGACCTCGGCTCGGGCGGGTTGCGCTGGTGGTGCCGCGTCGGGATGCCCTGCCGGAGCTGTCGCCGCTGCTGGGGGCTCGTTTGCTCGGGGTGTCCTGGCTGATCTCGGTGGGCGATGGTGATCCCTCGGAAGTGTTGCGTTTTTTGCAGCATGACCCAGCGACGGCAGGAATGCTGGTGGCTCTCGGCAAGGGCGTGCGTGCCCATACGCTGCTGGCGAGTCTGAGCGGGAAGCCAGCCGTGGTGCTACTGCCGACCGCACATCGCGATTTGGGTCTACTGCGTGCTGTGGCGCGACGCTCGCTGGCGCGAGTGACCGCGAGTTTTGAGGAGTGGCTGGCGCATGGTGCCCTCCTCGACGCCGGCTTTGGTGCGTCCTCAGGCGTGCGCAGCGGCTCACGTCGTGGACCGGCCCACCATCGGCGATCGAGTGTGCTGGTGTTTGGTGCCGGCGCCGATCTGGTCCAGCGCGAGCTAGAGACGTTGCGGATGGCTGCTCCGGTCCGAGTGGACGCGGACGACACGGTTGCGGTGGAGCGGGCTCTTCAGCGAGCTGCCGAGCAGTCGGAACTACTGATCCTCTGTGGTGCACGGGACCAGTTGCTGGAGCTACGGCCCGAGCGACCGTCGGTACTTCTGGATCCGGCGGAGCGGGATCGCCTCCGGGCGCTACTGGTGGCAGTTCAGACGGTGTCCACTCCAGCAGCGGAGCATGCCCCCGTGGTGGTGCGTGCGGCGCGGGACCGCTTGGAAGCGGTGCTGGCTGATCTTCCGCCGCCACTCTATGTGGCTGGTGAAATGGTGCAAAGCGAGCCGCTCAGCGATCACGACGTAAAGCGGCTGCTGAACGCGTACGGAGCGCGGGTGACGCGGCAAGCTCCGGTGACCACGACGACGTCTGCGCTGCGGGTGGTCGGCAAGCTGGGCACGCCGGTGTGGGTGCTGCCGGGGCTACCGCCGGGTGAAGAGGTAACGGCGATCGCCAGCGTCGAGACCAAAGACGGTCTGCTGTGCGAGACCCAGGCCGAGGTGAAGCGTCAGACGGCGCTGCTCTTGGGTCGTTATGAATATGTGCTGCTGCGCGAAGTGACGCCTCGTGGAAGCTCGCTGCGCATTCGACTGCGGAGCGAACGTGGCTTGGGTGCAACCCTGCGGGTCGAGCCACTGCTAGGCGATGACGAACGCTCAGAGGCGACGCTGCTGCCGATGTTTGCTGATGACGCTCAGGCGTTGGCGCAATCGTGGGCTGTTGGTGGAGATGCTGAGCAGGTGGACCTGCTGGCGACGCTGCTCGGTCAGATTGCGGCTTGTGTCGATGAGCAGAAGCTACAGGGCGATTTGGTGGTGCGACTCGCGGCCGAGCCGGTGGTGATTCACGCTGCTGGAGCCCTCAAACGGGAGCGCTAGGCGCGACGTGGGCGGGCGTTAGGCCATCACCAGGCAGAGCACGCCACCGACAGTGACGATGATGGCGAAGAGCCGTCGCACATCGAGTTTTTCGCTGCCCATCAATAGGCCGATCGGGACCGAAAACAGCGGGGACAGCGCAGCCAGCGGCGTCGCAATACTCAGGTCGGTGTGGGTCATCGCGTAGACGAAGATCGAGCTACCGATAAAGGCTTCGAGCACCACGGCGGGCGCAAACCGCAGCAGCTCTTTCCATAACGAAAAGAGCTGGGCAGTGTCCGGTGGTGGCTTGGGGAGCTGCTGCCGACGGATGATCCACAGGATGCCCAGGACCACCGAGGCCAACAGGTAGCGGAATCCGTTGACGACAAATGGGGCCACGCCGATGCCGCCGCGTCGTACCGAGTAGGTGTTGCCTGCCCAAAATAGCGAAGTGAGCAGCGCCAAGAGTAGCCCAGTCAGTCGCGCTTGAGATGGCGTGGTTTCGACCGTATTGCCTCGCGAGACGGCTTGGAGGAGGACCAGCCACACAACGCCAGCGATGCACAGCACGGTCCCGAGAATGCGCTGCGCACCGACTTGTTCACCGAGGGTGAGGGCTCCAAATAGGGTTGCCCAGACCGGATAGATCGAGCCAATCGCTAGTGCCGTCGGTGTTCCGAGGCGTAGCGCGGCCATGTAGAACATCATGTCACCGATGCCGTAGGAGCACACAACGGAAAGCGACAGCCAACCAAGGTTGCTTGGTTGAAGCGCGCTGAAGCTGTTCGGTCCGCCAGCTACGATGGCTGCGACGATGAACAGCGGCGTGGCAATGGCGGCGCGGGAAAAATTTACCTCCATGGCACCAACGCGGCCTGCTTGGTGGGTGTACACCGAGGAGCCGATCGCCCAAGTGAGAGAGCTGCCCAGGGCGCAGAGCGGTCCGAGCAGCGTTTGTGCGTCAGAAAAATTCATTGCGGGTGACTTTGTCTTTCAGAAGAAGGGGTCAAAAAATGCGCCCGATTTTGTGGCTTTACCGTCGGGGCGCTGGTGGTTCAGCGGTGAGAGGGTCTTCAGGCCAGGCATGGCGAGGGTATTTGCGCATCAACTCTCGTCGGATTGCCGGGTAGTGCTTGGCCCAAAAGCCTCGCAGATCGGTTGTGACTTGCACTGCGCGCTGGTTCGGAGCCAGCAGATGAATCACGAGCGGCAAGCGGCCGCCAGCCAGCTTCGGTCCATCAGACATTCCAAAAAAGTCCTGCAATCGAGACTCGACCCACGGTGGCTGACCGGCCAGGTAGTGAACCCGAGTGCGCCGGCCTCCGGGCAGGACGATGTGCTCGGGAAGCTGGTCGCTCAGCAGTCGCTGTAGGTCGCGCTCGCGTGGCCCACCACTCGTAGCCGAAGACTGGCCGAGCTCACTCAAGATGGCGGGAGTGAGTGGCTGGCCTCGCAGTTCACCCAAAGCGGTCTTGCCATCGCAGAGCCTGCGGACGGCACGTGCCAGCAACGGCGGCGATACTGCGGGCAGGGCAAGCTCTGGGTATGCGCTAGCGAGGACCGAGAGTCGAGCAGACAGCTCGGACAGCCGTTCACTGTCGCTGAAGATTTGCTCGGGACGGGCACTCGCTTGCTCGGTGAGCATCTCGATGGCGCGGGCATCATCGGCTCGGGCAGCGCTGCGAGACTCATCCAAGATAAGCTGGCCGTAGCGCAGGCGAACGCAGCGCTCGACCTGACCCGCGCCGGAATTCCAGATGAGTTCTTCGCTTTCCGTGACGGGTTCACCGGGCAGATCGAGGAGCCACTCTGCGGAAATAGCGCTGAGCAGCCGAGCAACCGGTGCCGTTTGACCGCCACGCTCTTCCACATCGATGAGGACCAGCCAGTCGGCGTCACGAACCAAGCTGCTTGGGGACTGGACGGCAAAGCCTCCGGTGGCCAAGGTCAGCTCGGCGGTGTCGCTGCCGCTTTTTTTGCGACGGCGGCCGACGCGATCGGGGAATCCGACCAAGATGGCACGTCGTAGCGCGGCCTCTTGCGCGGATGGAGAGAGCGGCTGCTTGACGGCGAACTTCTTGGCTCGGTCGACGAGCTGGCGACGGGCTTTGTCGACGCGCACCACGGTGTCCGGGTCGAGTCCATCGCGCTGTAGTGCTCCTCGGGCAAAGCGCTGCGACTCGGCCCACCGGAAGCGATCGAGGCGATGGCCCAGGTCCGAATGCTCGCTGGCGATCCCGGCCATGGCGCGCTGTTCGTGGCTGAGGGCACGGCTGCCAAGCAAGATGTCGCGTTCGCTGAGCAGCGCTGCGACCACTGCCGCATCATCGAGGATCCCTTGCTCGGCACCAGAGACAAGCAGCCGGGAGAGGCGCGGTGGCAAGGGCAGAGTCTTCAGTTTGTCTCCCAGCGGGGTCAGTCTCGATGAGTGATCGATCGCGCCGAGGCTACGCAGCAGAGACTCAGCGGCATCAATGGCCACTGGTGGCAGAGGATCGAGAAAGCGGACTTCGTCGAGCGAAAGCGCGAGTGCGTGGAGCAGCAGCAGCGGCTCCGACAGATCCATGCGTAGGATCTCGGGGCTGTCGAACTCGGCCCGCAGGTCGTGATCGTGCTTCGTGTAGAGACGAATGCAGCGACCGGGTTGGGTCCGTCCGGCTCGTCCTGCTCGCTGGGCAGCGGCAGCCCGACTGATCGGCACGATCTTAAGCGTCGGCAAACCTGACCAGTGTGCGTAGCCGGCTTGGCGATGCAGGCCACTGTCGATAACCACCGTCACGCCATCGATGGTGAGTGAGGTTTCGGCGATATTCGTCGACAGAATGACGCGGAGTGGTGCATCCGGTCGGCGCGGTGCCACCACCTGTCGCTGTTCGCTCAAAGGCAAATCGCCATGTAGCGGCAGCACTTCGAGTGCAAACAGCGGCAGCAGCTCCGCGAGAGATTCCTGGCAGCGTCGAATTTCGGCACTGCCAGGCAGAAAAACCAAGATGTCACCTTGTCGTCGGTGGGAAGGTTCGGTCGGTGCTTTGTGATCGCGCTGCAAGACCTCGCGAACGGTCCGCCGGACCTGCTTCGACAACGGCTCATCTGTCGGTAGCGACAAGTGTTCGACGACCACGTCATGGAGCCTGCCCAGGCTTTCCACGACCGGGCAATGACCCAGAAACGCCGCAACCTTGGCGGTGTGCAGCGTCGCCGACATGACGCACAGCCGCAACTCGGGACGCTCACAGAGCTGTAGCCGACGCAGCAGGGCGAGCAGCAGATCGGTTTGATAGTGACGCTCGTGGAACTCATCGAACACCACCGCACGCACCGTGGCCAGCTTGGGATCGGCGGCGAGCTGTCGAAGAAGCACCCCCTCGGTGACAAAGCGCAGACGGGTCCGCGCACTTATCACCGACTCGAAGCGTAGTTGCACGCCAACGCTTTCGCCGAGAGGTTCGCCGCGCTCTTCGGCTACGCGGAGAGCGGAGAGATGGGCCGCGATCCGGCGCGGCTCGAGCACCACGATCTCGCCCTCGGGAAAGAGTGATAGCAGGGCATGGGGGACGCGAGTGGTCTTGCCCGCGCCCGGTGGTGCCGCGATGACCAGGTTCGGACCGGAGGAGAGTTGTTCGATGATCCCTGGCAATAGTTCATCGATGGGCAAGGGCGGCAGGCCCGACGGCAGGATCAGCGAGGGAGCAGTCGCCAGAGGCGTGGGCGGTGAGAGCGGCGAAACGGACATCGGCAGCGGCACTTCGATCGCGAAGAGCGGCGCACGATACAGCCGTCGGTCAATCAGGTCTACAACGACGTGGCTCGGAGAGGCGCAAGACGGGCCGGTTTCGGCTTAGCGAGTGGTGGTGGCCACGGAGGGTTTGCCGCCCTTGCGCGGATCGCTGGCAGCGCTCCAGGTTGCGGGACGGCCCTCGCGAGCGGGACGATAGACCACGACTTGCACGGCCGTTTCGAGAGCGGCGGGTGTCACCACGAGCTTGTGACCACGCTGGATGAGCTTCTCACGAACGTCGGTGGGCACTTCTGGTTCAATCAAGACGTGGTCGGGGAGATATTGCGCGTGGATCCGTGGCGATGACACGGCCGCTTCCGCCTCCATGCCAAAGTCGATCAGGTTCATCATCGTCTGCACCACGCCCGTGACGATCGTCGGTCCGCCCGAACCACCCGCACAAAACACTGAACCATCGGCACCAACGGCAATGAGCGGGGTCATGCTCGATGCTGGACGCTTACCGGGAGCCACCAAGTTGGCTTCATCACCGACCAGGCCGAAGGCATTTTCCGTTGCTGGCTTAGCGGTAAAGTCGTCCATCTGATTGTTGAGCAGCACGCCGGTTTTTGAGCCCACGACGCGGGAACCGAAAGCCAGGTTGACCGTGGTCGTTAGTGCGGCGGCGTTGCCAAAGCGATCGATGACACACAAATGGCTGGTGCCTTTGTCTCGCGGTGGTGACAGCGGCTTGTCGACCCCGGGGCGACCATAGCTAGCCATGGGCAGAATGCGATCGGCTTGGATGGTGGCGGCGCGGTTTCGGGCGTATTCCACGCTGGCTAGCTCGGCGACGGGGATGTTGGTGAATGCGGGATCGCCGTGGAGCTTGGCCCGATCGGCAAAGGCATGTTTGAGTGACTCGATGGTTTCGTGGAGCGTGGTCGAGGCACTAGGCCCCTGGGATAGGGCAGGGCGGGCGTCGAGGATCTGGAGCGCTTCGAGCGCGGTGATGCCTCCAGACGGTGGCGGGATGACCAAAATGCGGTGATTGCGATAGCGACCCTCAATGGGTGTACGCGGCAGCGGCTTGTACTGGGTCAGATCATCGGCTTGAAGTAGCCCTCCCGCTCGTTGGTTCGCTTGGATGAGATCGTCGCCGATGGATCCAGGTTGGGTCTTATAGAAGGCCAAAAAGCCGTCTTGGGAGAGCAGCCGCAGCGTGGAGGCAAGCTCCGGTCGCCGGATCGTCACACCGGGCGTCAGGATATTGCCTTGAGGGGCCAGCAACGCTCGCAGAGGATGATCGTTGGCCAGCTTCGGCACCACCATCGCAGCACTGCGAGCAAGGTGTCTGCCAACGGGAAATCCACGGTCTGCGAGGCGCAAGGCGGGAGCGATCACTTGGGCTGGCTTGAGCGTTCCAAACTCGCTCAGTGCCTTGGCAAATCCGGCAGCTTCTCCGGGCACTCCCGATGCGAGGCCACCCCATCGCGAACGATCGGGTACCACTTTGCCGGTGCCGCTCTCCAGAAACATGTCGCGGGTGGCGAGCTTCGGAGCGACTTCACGGAAGTCGATCGCGGCAACCTGACCATCGTTTTTGCGAATGAGCAGGAAGCCGCCACCACCAAGGCCGGAGCCTGCCGGTTGGACCACTCCCAGGGCGAGCGCCGCCGCAATGGCTGCATCGACCGCGTTGCCGCCTTGGCTTAAGACCTCGGCACCGGCTTGGGAGGCCAGCTCGTGATCGGCAGCAACGGCCCCAGCACTGCCGGTGACGGTGTGGGGGTAGGCGGCATGTCCATCCGTCGACACCCCGATTGAGACGGCAACCGTGAGAGCGGCAGCCAGTCCCGATCGAGGCAATTTCCGACGCAACTTCTTACAGTTCAGCGAAAAAATGTATCTCATGTTATTGTTTTTCATCGCCTCTATTGGCTTGTCTGCCGGCCAGAGGGCGGGTATGGCGCTGCGCCACTGTGCCCTCCCTTACACGTTACGACAGGGCGAGTGCTGAGC
>WBZP01001763.1_pt2 | contig 20117 bp, 9 predicted proteins | sample 5204301 | NCBI WGS metagenome assembly WBZP01 (sample SAMN12412401, study PRJNA552823) | activated sludge metagenome | isolation source: activated sludge from nitrification reactor of wastewater treatment plant... | place: USA: Pennsylvania | collected 2017
ATTGATGACAGGCCTGCCTCGGTCGGTGATCGAAAAGATTTCGACGCTCGACATGGATGAAATCGACGAGTTGGCGGAGACCGTGGGGGTATCGCTTTACACCCTCCGCCTTTCCGATCCCGCGTTTTCCAGATTGCTTCAGATGCCTCGAGATGCGAAAAGCGCTTACGCCAAAGCGGCTCTTGTGAGCAGCGGCCGTGGCGGCGCTACTTTCCCCTGAGGAGTTGGAAAATCACCGGATAGCCCATGAGCTGATCCGGCTGAAGCTCAGATTGCCGATTGTCACGCACCTGACGCAGATTCATCTCAAACCGCTGCGTCTGAGATGGAGGACCATGCATGGCGAAAGCCCGCCGAATGGGAGGCTTCCGGAGTCGGTGCGCCCCTTCGTTACCGATCCGCTATCCGTAGCTGAGCTTTCGAGCTTTGTTGCGATGTATAACCGTCTCGATCATGGGGGTGCCCGGAAAGTTACGGCTTCAATGTTGCTCCGGGCGTGGGAGATGCATTGTCGGGTGGGGCGCGGTGATCTCGACATCAATGCGGCCTGGTATGCCATTCGGGATGTACGCTCGGGGATCGTCGAATGGAGGCGGTGTGGGCGATGCCAGACTTCCTTCATCTACGAGGTGAATGAAACGCATGCGAGAGCATGTCCGTATTGCGTGTTGAGTCAGGCTGGCTGATCTGTCACAGGGCTCGGAGAGTGAATATGCTCCGATTCTCGTTGGGGCAACCGGAAGCGCTGATACTTGCTGTTGCAGACCAGATTACCAGGAAGACTCCGCATCCGCTACGTATCGCTGATATGTAAAGGGGCTTAGAATTGGCCTAATCGAGAACAACAAAAATGGCAGACGTTTCTACCCATGAAAGAACCGCGCTGGACGTCGATATCCGAGTCGAATTTTGCTTGGGAGAAGGAGGCTCTCGACTGGCTGCGTAACCTGCTGCCTGATCGGGATCCTTGGCACGTCTGGTCGAACTTCGAATTCATTGACGACGAAGGCAAGGTCAATGAAGTTGATGCGCTAGTGCTCTCGCCGGTGGGCATCTTCTTGGTGGAGATCAAGAGCCGACCGGGTGTCCTTACCGGCGATGCGCACACCTGGACCTGGCGTACTGATGGACGTGATTACGCCTATGACAACCCGCTGATTCTTGCCAATCGAAAGGCCAAGCGGCTGGCGACACTGTTGCGCCGGCAATCTTCGGTCATCAAGGCCAAATCGCGCGTCCCGTTCATCGAGCCGTTGATCTTCTTGTCCGCGATCAGCGCCGACACCTTCAAGCTGGCAGGCAACGGTCGATCCGGCGTCTTTCTGAAGGGACGCCCTGACAGCTCCAACGATGACGGGATTGTTGCTCGATTGGAAGGTACGGGGAATTACCCGCCCAGTGGTCCGCTGCTGAGCCACGAATTAGGCCGCGTAGTCTGCCGTGCTGTTGTCGAAGCGGGCGTGCGGCCGTCCAACAAGCACCGCCGCATTGGTGACTATCAGTTGGGCGCCCTGATTCAGGAAGGCGAGAACTATCAGGACTGGGAGGGAGAGCACGTCTCGGCTGGAGTTCGTCGCCGTGTCCGGATCTACGGTTACGCCCTGGCGTCGACCGTGGAAGCACGGCAATCCTTGGTTCGGCAGGCGACGCGCGAATTTCAGATTCTTGAAGGCGTTGATCACCCCGGCATTCTTCGGGTTCGCGATTTCAAGGAGAGTGAACTTGGGCCAGCCTTGTTGTTCGATTTCAACCCGCAGGGGCGCAGGCTCGATTTTCTGCTGCGCGAGCAGGGCAACCAGCTTAACGTCGATCAACGACTTTCCATTCTTCGGCAGTTGGCCGAAACGCTGAAGTACGCTCACCAGAAGAAGCTGATCCACAGGGCCTTGTCGCCGCAGAGCATCCTTGTTCAGAGTCAGGATGGCCCCAATTTCAAGCTTGCCATCATGAACTGGCAACTTGCTGCCCGAGGCGGCCAGAGCACCGGGCAATCACAGCCGACTGCCGTTGGTGCATCGGGTGGAACGCTGATGCGCACGGTCGGTACGCAGCATGTCGAAGAGTACGTGGATGACCCGGCCAAGATATTTATTGCGCCGGAAGCGCTTTGGGATGGAGCTCGAGGTTTACATCTGGGTCCGCACCTCGACGTTTTTTCGCTTGGTGTAATCGCCTGGCAGGTGTTCACCGGTGAACCACCGGCAGCCAACGCGCACGAATTGCAGCAAAAGCTGAAGGCCGGCAACGGCCTGCGCATCTCTGATGTGCTCGATGGCGCAGGCAAGGCGCTGCAGGACCTCATCCAGTTTTCCACCTGCCCGGACGTTTCTGCCCGCCTGGGCTCGATGGCAGACTTTCTGGAATACCTGGAGCTCGTTGAGGATGAACTGACCGCCCCAGCAGAGCTGGCCACCGTCGACCCGGCATCGGCCAAATCCGGCGACCTGATTGATGGTGGCTTTACCGTTGTTCGTCGCCTCGGCAAAGGCTCGTCATCCGACGTCCTGCTCGTGACCCGCGCGGGTAGTGAAGAAGAACTGGTCCTCAAGGTGGCCCTGGATGCCAGCCATAACAATCGTCTGACCGCCGAGGGCGAAACCCTCAAGAAGTTGCGCCACGCCAACATCGTCGAGTGGCAGCAGACACTGGTGGTGGCAGGCCGTACGGCACTGCTGATGAAGAGTGCGGGCAAGGACACGCTGGCCTATCACCTGGGCAACAACCGTCCCTCCCTCGATTTGGTCAGGCGCTTTGGCGAGGAACTGCTGCAAACCATTGTCTTCCTGGAAGACCAGGGCGTTTATCACCGCGACATCAAGCCGGACAACATCGGACTCTGCCCGTCGTCGCACAGTGGCCGCCTTCAGCTTGTCCTGTTCGACTTCTCGCTATCCCGTGCTTCGGTCGACAACATCCAGGCCGGCACGCGGCCTTATCTCGACCCGTTCCTCAGCCTGCGCAAACCTCCTCGCTGGGATATCTACGCCGAACGGTTCGCATTGGCCATGACGCTCTATGAGATGGTGACCGGGACGCTGCCGGCATGGGGCGACGGCGTTTCCGATCCGGCCCTGATAGACGATGAAGTCACGCTCGATGTAACACTGTTCGACCCCAATCTGCGTGAAGGTTTATCGGCCTTTTTCGGCAAGGCCCTGCGTCGTGAATTCCAGGAACGCTTCGACAACGCCGAAGATATGTTGCGTGACTGGCGCAAAGTGTTCGACCAGGTTGAAGCCCGTACTACCGCCGATCCCTTTGAAGTCATAGCGCGCCGTGCGACCCGGGAAATGGCGATTGGTGAGCTGGGCTACAGTGTAGAAGCGCAGAACGTGCTCGACCGCATGGGGATCCATAACGTTCGCGAACTGCTCGCCGTCGACCGTGTTCGTTTCCGCTACCTCAAAAGCGTGGGCGACAAGGTCCGCAAGGAAATTCGAGGTACCGCCAAGCGCCTCGCCCAACTACGTCCCGATCTTGTCGCGGGCGCGCCGACCGTGCTCGATGCTGACGCAGGCAAGAACGGCATCCGCAGCGTAGACGAGCTTGCCAACCACTTGTTTCCAAAACGCGCGGCGGCGGAAGATCGTCCGGACGATGATGCACTTGCTGCATACCTCGGGCTTGAAACGCAAGAAGCCAGCCAGGGGAGCGGACCCACAAGCGCGCCAACAACAACACTTTGGCCCACGCTGGGCGATGCAGCGCAAGCAGCGGGTATCTCACGTCCGGCGCTGACCAACGCACTCGTCGCTGCCCGCGCGCGTTGGCTCAAATCGACCGTTATCACCGAAGTCCGCGAGGACTTGGCAGTCACCCTCAACGCCAGCGGCGGAGTCATGTCCGTGGCCGAATCGGCTACCTCGCTGCTGGCAAGCCGTGGCTCAATAGAGCAGGACGACGACACCCGATTGCGCCTCGCGGCTGCCGTCCTGCGTGCGGTCATTGAAGCAGAAGCCGACCTTGCCGAACCACGCTATCAAATATTTCCGGGCGCCACGAAGACTTCGGCACCGTTGATCGCGATCACCGTCGACCATGCCGACTATGCGCTTCGGCTTGGCCAGGCGGCAGACGCCGTGATTGAATCAGACGACGCAATGGCCAACGGGGCAAGCCTGCCGACACCGCAACAGGCCATTGATGCGCTGGAAGCCGTGGATCGTCCCCATACCGTGGCACCTCTATCTGCGCAACGGCTGTTGAAACTTGCCGCCAGTTGCAGCCAGCACGCCGCTGTCTCCAGTCGTCTTGAACTCTATCCGCTGGGGATGGCCGCACAACGCGCCATTCGTATTGCCATGGGCTCGCTGATCGGTCCCCGCGTTCTCACCGAAGTGCAGGTGCGTGAGCGCATTCTCGGTCGCTACCCGGATGCCGAAGACCTCCCGGCTCGCCCAGCGCTCGATAGCATGCTCATCGAGGCCGGGTCCGATCTTGTCTGGCACAAGGACGGAGAGGATGGGGCAGGCTACTACCCGTCACATAGGGGCTTCGGCCCCTCGGCCGGGACCACAACCTTCCTGCATCGCCCCGGCACCGCCGCCGACGACAAGAAGGAACTGACCGAAGAAGAAGCCGCCGCCCGGCAGTTCGACGAAAAGCTGACCCATGCCCTCAAGGCGGGCGGCTTTCTGGCACTGACCGTTGCTCCGCGCCTGGCTCGACATGCCGAAGCCGCTTTGCAGCGCCGTGTCGCCAGCGCCGACTTCTTGCCCGTCAGCCTGGATCATCTGATCCTCCAATCGCTCAAGGAGGAAGCCGCACAACGCAAGGTCGACTGGAGCAAAGTCATCGAGGCCGACGTTGCCGGTCCCGGGGCGCGCGACTGGATCAACGTAATCCGCCTCGCGTCATTTGCCAAGGCGCGAATCAGTGCCAAGCTCACCGCCGAGCATAAATCCATGCTCCTGCTCAATCCCGGCCTGCTGGCGCGGCTGGATTTGATGGATCTAGTCAGCGATCTACAAAATCTGGCTGGCCGTGCCACCGGGGTTCCATCGGTCTGGATGCTGGCACCTATGGATGGGCAAGGGTTGCCGACGCTGGATGGGGTGCCGATCCCGGTGATTACGCAGGCGCAGTGGGCGAGGATTCCAGGTGCGTGGATTGGCAGTCCAAAGAACACGGGTGTTCGCGCATGACCATTGCGATGGAGCCCCGTCGTTTGCATCTGATGTTCCACATCGACACCAATCGCCTGAACGCCAGGCAAAATCTTGAAACGATGAATCAGATCGAAAAGTGGGCGGACGACGATGTGATCCTCATCAACATGTCCGGGACAGCTCACGTGGAATCACGAGCGGGAAGCAGCACGCTGAGGACGCGCAAGGCGAACAGCTTCATCTTCACCATCGAATCCGATGAAGACGGGCCAGCGCACGACGCCGTCTATCGTCGAATCGAAGAAGCGCTATTTCCCGGAGGCGCCAAAGACCAGAACCAGCGGAATGACGTAACGGTTATCGACGAAGCGCACAAATATGGCGCATTGTTGATCACCAACGATGGCGGATCGAAAACGCAGCCGGGCGGTATCCTCGGTAACCGGGACAAGCTCAAGGGAATGGTGCGCATTTTCTCGGATGTTGAAGCCGTGGATTTCATTCGCAGCAGGATTCGCGAACGCGATGAGATGAACCAGCGAATTGCCCGTGAGTTTGCCTTACCGCTGCCAGAGTGGACCGGCAAGGACTGACCAGGAAGCACTCAGAATGATCGACGCCCCCGCCCTCCTGCGCGATCTCAAGCGCCTGACCGCCACGCTCGAAGCGGACATCCGCGAACGGCTGGTGACGACGCCCGAACTCGACGCGTCGCTCACCCGTGAATGGCAGGCTGCGAAGGAGGCCGGGCGGACCGGCGCGACGCTGCACGATTTCAAGGAAGATGCCGTCACGCAAGCCGCCGTGCATTGGCTGTTGATGGGCGTCTTCATCCGCTTTCTTGAAGACAATGGCCTGATCGAGCGCCCGTATCTGACCTCCACCGACCCGGGGCGGCGAGCCTTGGCGCAGGACCGGCACGAGAGCTACTTCCGAGCCCATCCGGGCGAGAGCGACCGTGAATACCTGCTTGCCGCCTACCGCGAAGTCGGGCGCTTGCCCGGCATGGGGCCGCTGTTCGACGAGCGGCACAATCCTCTCTTTCGCTTGGGCGTCTCCGGCGACGGTGCGATGGCCATCGTCGCCTTCTGGCAGAAGACCAATCCGGATACCGGCACGCTGCTGCACGACTTCAGCGACCCCGAATGGAGCACGCGATTTCTGGGTGACCTTTATCAGGATTTGTCGGAGGCGGCGCAGAAGAAATTCGCGCTGCTGCAAACGCCGGAATTCATTGAAGAGTTCATCCTCGACCGCACGCTGAATCCGGCCATCGTCGAGTTCGGATACCGCGAAGTACGCATGATCGATCCGACCTGCGGCTCGGGTCACTTTCTGCTCGGTGGCTTCGCGCGCCTTCTTGACCACTGGCAGCGCTTTGATCCCGGCCGCAATGCCCGTGATTGCGTGCAGCAGGCACTGAATGGAATTTATGGCGTCGACCTTAACCCCTTCGCCGTCGCCATCAGCCGTTTCCGTTTGCTGATTGCTGCACTCAAGGCCAGTAGCGCAACCCGGCTCACCGAAGCCCCCGACTTCCGCTTCAATCTGGCCGCCGGCGACAGCCTCCTGCATGGGCCGGAACTTGGTCGCCAGCAGGACCGCAGCTTGTTCGATAGCGCCGAAAGCCATCGCGGCACCGCGCTTGAACATGCCTTCGCCTCTGAGGATATTGCCGACCTCAACCGCATCCTTGGCCAGCGTTACCACGCCGTGGTCGGCAACCCGCCTTACATCACCGTCAAGGATGCGGCGCTCAACGGTGCCTACCGCGCCCGTTACAAAACCTGCCACATGAAGTATTCACTCGGCGTGCCCTTCACCGAGCGATTCTTCGAACTGGCGTTGGCAGGAGGTGATCGAGAGCCGGCGGGTTATGTCGGCATGATTACCGCCAACAGCTTCATGAAGCGCGAATTTGGGAAGAAGCTGATTGAGGACTTTCTGCCGCACGTCGATCTTACGCACATCATCGACACCTCTGGCGCTTACATTCCCGGTCACGGCACGCCGACCGTGATTCTCCTCGGTCGCGCCCGGCCGCCGGTGACTTCGGCAGTGCGCACTGTGATGGGCATCAAGGGCGAGCCAGCGACACCGGTCGATCCGGCACAGGGGATGGTCTGGCGGGCGATCATCGATCAGGTGGATGCAGCCGGCAGCGAATCGGCTTACGTCTCGGTTGCCGACACGCCACGTACGACCTTTGCTCGTCATCCGTGGAGCATCGGCGGGGGTGGTGCGGCCGATTTGAAGGAAATGATTGAAGCGAGCGGAAAGACGCTCTCGACGGCTATTTCTCTAGTTGGCGTTTTTGGCATGACCAATGCTGACGAAGCGATGCTGGCCGACTTGCCTGCGTTTCAGCGTAGAGATGTTGAAACGATGGTTATTCGCTCCCTAGTCCTTGGCGATGCAGCAAGAGACTGGACCGTGAGTCTGCAAGACCATGTGTTTTTCCCTTACCGAGGCAGCGATCTTGTTCCTATTGAGGCGTTGCCGGGGGCGCTGAAATGGTTTTGGCCTGTACGAACTACGATGGGCAATCGTGCCACGTTTGGCAAGCAAACCTATTTCATTGAGGGGCGTCCATGGTGGGAGTGGCATCAAGTGGCGTTGGAGAGACTTAATCCGCCGATGACCATCACCTTTGCCTTTGTTGCGACACACAACCACTTCGTCCTCGATCGCGGCGGCAAGGTTTTCAATCGTAGCGCGCCAGTCATTAAGCTGCCTGTGCAGGCAAGCGTGGCTGAGCATATGGGGCTGCTGGGCCTGCTCAATTCTTCGATCGGGTGTTTTTGGCTGAAGCAGGTTTGTCACGACAAGGGCGGTGGAGGAGTTAATGAGGGTCATCGAGGGGACGATTGGGAATTCTTTTATGAATTTACGGGGACAAAGCTCGCCGAGTTTCCGCTTGCCGAGCCTCACCCTATCGACAGCGCTCGAACCCTTGACCATCTTGCTCAGGAGCTTGCAGCGAGCAGCCCGGCCGCTCTTATTCAACACTCGGCGCCAACCCGGACTGCCCTTGATGCTGCGCGCACCCGCAGTGAATCCCTGCGCCGACAAATGATCGCCACGCAGGAAGAACTCGACTGGCGCTGCTACGAGGTCTATGGGTTGACGCAAGCCAAACTCACCTGCCTGAATCCCCCGGAAATTACCTTCGGCGAGCGAGCCTTCGAGGTCGTCCTTGCCCGGCGTATCGCCGTAGGGAAGGAGGAAACAACCTGGTTCGCCCGTCACGGCGCGGCGCCGATCACTGAACTCCCCTCCTACTGGCCCGACGATTACCGGCGCATCGTCGAGGAACGCATCGCGCTGATCGAAGCCGACAAGTTCATCGGACTGATTGAGCGTCCCGAGTACAAGCGCCGCTGGTTGGCGACAACTTGGGCAGAACAGGAACAGGCGGCGCTCAAGGGTTGGCTGTTGGATCGGCTGGAAGCAACGTTGAAAGTCGGCGCTGGCGACACGGCGAACCTGACCAGTACCAACAAGCTGGCCGACTCGATGCTTGCCGATGCCGACTTCATGCAGGTCGCCGAGCTGTATGCCGGCCGCGGCGATTTCGACGTCGCAACGCTGGTCGCCGATCTGGTGGCGGGTGAATCAGTCCCCTTGCTTCCGGTGCTGCGCTATACCGAATCGGGTTTACGCAAGCGCGCCGCCTGGGAACAGACATGGACCATGCAGCGGCGTGAGGACGCGGGGGAAAAGGTCGGCGACATCCCGGTGCCGCCGAAGTACAAATCGGCCGATTTCCAAAAGGCCGATGTATGGCGTCTGCGCGGTGGACTCGATGTGCCGAAGGAGCGTTTCGTCAGCTTCCCGCAATGCAGCCGTGATGCTGATGGCAGCCTGGTGATCGCCTGGGCGGGCTGGAACCCGCTGCAACTCGGCACCGCCATTGCGACGTATTACCTCGGCATGAAAGAAAACGAGGGATGGGACGCCGAACGCCTCAAGCCGCTGCTCGCTGGCATCGCCGAATTGGCACCATGGATCAAACAGTGGCACAACGATCCCGACGCCGAGCACGGTACGCGCATGGGTGACTATCTCGATGGCTTCGTCGACGAGGAAGCACGCAACCTCGGCCTGACCCGCGAAGCGGTCATTGGCTGGCAGCCGACGGCGACCACCTCACGGCGCGGGCGGCGCCGGTCTTCTTGAAACAGTGCGGAAAGAAACTTGATGCCGGGTAATGACCGCCTGTTTCAGTTGCTGAGCGAACTGGACGACGCTGAACTGACGAATATCTGGACGACTTGCCTTGGCAAGACGCCAGAGGACGAGTATTTCGAGCCTGGCAGCAAGGATCATCAGGTCATCGTCATCAGCAAGGAGTGGCGCTGACCCACAGCCCCATCGATTACTTGCAATATATATCTATGCTGCGACGATAAAGCCTCTCAAAATGGATACCGGTAACCTACCAAGTCGCAAGATGTCAGGGAGACTTTGAATGACCCTCACGGATGGAACGCTGACGCTTAAGGGCGTCAAGCAAAAGAAGGAAGGCGCAAAGCGGCTGCTCGCTGATGGCCGCTATCTCATTTCTGGTGATGGTCGTTCAGGTGGCATTGCATCAGTATTCAGAGTCTTTGACACACAGGAAGAGAAACACGTTGCTCTCAAAGTCTTTCGTCCGGCAAATGGAACCGACCCAGTGGTTGAAGAGTCGTTCCGGCGCGAAACCCAAGCACTGTCCGATCTAAAACATCCAAACATAGTCCAGATTATCGATTCTGGATTTGACGAGGAGACTAACGAACATTACATCGCAATGGAGTGGGTGGATGATGACCTGGAATGCGTTCTTGGCCGTGCCCGTTTTGGTGACTGGAATTCGTTTTTCTCCAAAATAGGTCGCCCCATTCTTGAGGCACTGGCATTTGCCCATTCCCATCGGACAGTGCACAGAGATATCAAGCCTTCAAACATCCTTATCACTGCCGAAGGCATTCCCAAGGTCTGCGACTTCGGAATTTCAAAGATTCGCAACTTCCTGGAACCAGGTGTCACCCTGGCCCATTTTGCGTCTTTCCCGTATGCACCTCCGGAAATCGACGATGGGAGCTATAGCTACAGCCGCGACGTTTTCGGCTTTGTGGCCCTTTCTATTGCGGCGCTTACAAATGCGCGAATCGAAAACCATAAAGAACTTGCCACGAATCTTGAGAAGATCAAGATTGATGAGCCGCTGAAGTGCCTTCTTCGTCGATCGATCTCACTCGACAATCCAAGTGAAAGACAGATCAACGCGGCTGTCCTGTTGGCTGAACTCGACCGGTTGGTCCCACGTCCGCCAATTCAGAAATGTGGGCGAATTCTGATTGGACTGACGAACAAGGTTAAGCAGATCATCGACTATGACCTTGCTCTGAAAGCGGAAGCGGAGATTCAGAAATTTGTCGAGGCTGACCTTCAATCGGCTGCGTATGTCCACGACCCCGGCGAACCCCGACCAGCTCCTGATGGAAGCCCTCCGCTAGGACGGCCGATCCGCTTGCTTGGTGGGCGTTATGGATATGTTGCAATCATGGCCCCGCCGTCGGGCGAGAAGCTCTTGCTTGTCTCTGCACTTGAGCAGTCCTCGTCGGAGTCCGAACGGAATCGTGAGGAGGCCGCGCCCGCTCGCTACGAATTCTGCTTCGGCGGGGTATTGCCCAATTCGTCGGGCGGCAACATCGTTAAACTTCAAGACGAACTTCTGCAATTCGGAGCCGATCAGAAAGCCAATCGGATTCAACAGAGACAACAGGCAATCTACAAGACATGGCTTGACCTGTTGAGTGCCAAGACAGAGCTTGAGCGGCAAAGAAAACGTCGATTTTCCTACAGCGACCTAGAGATATCAGGTAGCGTGATTCGCTTCGTGGTTGCCAACGGCAACGATACAAAGCTGCTGGATGGTCAGGATATCCAAGTCGAAACCGAGTCCGGAGAAACCTTCACAGGTTTGGTAGTTTCCCTTAGTGAAGGTTATGTCGTCGCGCAGCCTGGCGAGCGCAATCGCGTTGAGGTGGCGACGTTGCCCAAACAGGGGGTACTCGTCGTCGATACGTCCAAGGCCGACGTAGCCCTCGATCGACAGAAAGCTGCCGTTGATGCCGTTCGATTCGGTCGGTCGGTCAATCCTCTATTGGGCAACTACATTGTCGAGCCATCCTCGGTTCCTGTATCTGCGCCCAGGGAAGCAATTTTCATACAGCAGTCGATGGACGACAATAAGCGCGATGCCGTACGTACTGCGCTCTCGGAACCTGCCTTGATGTTGGTCCAAGGGCCTCCTGGCGCCGGTAAGACAACCTTCATCACGGAAGTTGTACTTCAAACACTACGTCATAACCCGAACGCGCGTGTCCTGCTGACTTCGCAGACTCACGTTGCGCTCGACAATTCCCTGGAGCGGATCCTTAAAGAGAGCAGTGAAGAAATCCGGGCAATTCGGATCGGCAACGAAAGTGATGAACGTATTACGGAAAAGGCCAAGACGTTATTGATTGATCGAAAGCTTCCGATCATGAGAAAGACGGCACTTGCCAAGGGACGGGAGTTCATCGAGTCTTGGGCTCTGAAGAGCGGAGTGGATCTCACAAACACTCGAATGGCAATGGCACTTGATAGGCATGCGGGCCTTCGTGAGCGACTTGAGCGAGTGCAGCTGCAGATTGCCGAAATCGATCAGACGCTTTCTCAGGATAAAAAAACTCTCGAGTCGGAGGTTCGTGCCGACTTGGAGGAACTTCAGTCGGAGCTTGTAAGGGAGCAGGATGCCCTGACGAAGGATACAAAAGAATCGCAGGCAGAGCTTCGAAAGCATGAAACTGACAAGGAAACTCTGGAGCACTTTGCTGACTGTAGCGCAGAGGAATTGCGATCATGGGCTAGCAGCTATGTCGCGAACTCGACGCAAGTGATTCAGCTTCGCAAGATGCTAGCGGTTCATTCGGAGTGGGAGGTAAGGTTCGGTCGCAGTCCTCAGTTCAAGGCTGCTCTGGTAACACAGGCACAGGTGGTTGCCGGCACATGCCTCGGAGTCATGGGAGTTCCCGGCAGGAACGAAATCACGTACGACCTGTGTATTGTGGACGAGGCGTCTATCGCGACACCTACTGAAGTCCTCGTTCCTATGGCCCGGGCAAGGCGAACGATACTGGTGGGGGACGACAGGCAATTGTCTCCGTTCCAGGATCCAGAACTCCAGTCATCGGGGATACTTCAGCGCTTTTCCTTGAGCGCCGTTGATCAGAAGGAAACGCTTTTTAATCACCTCCGCGACAGTCTCCCAGGGGGTCTCAGAAAAGTGCTTTCTACTCAGCATCGAATGGTTCCACCTATTGGCAATCTGATATCCGCATGCTTCTACAACTCTGAGCTGAAAAGCGCAGAGCGTGCGCCATCTGACCTCTTGGCAAGAACCCTCCAACGTCCGGTGACATGGATTTCAACAAGCCGGGTCGATGACAAAGGCTCAAAGCAAGTGGGTACGTCCCAATGGAACGGGTTTGAAGTCAGATACATCTCCGACCTCATTGGACGGATCGATTTTGAGCTACGGCATGGGAAGACCAAGGGAAAGCAAGTTTCGATTGCCGTCCTGACCGGCTATGGAGAGCAACGCGCTCGAATACATTCTGCAATTCAAAACAGGAGGCATGACTGGCAGTCGTTTTCTGATATCTACGTGAACGTAGTTGACGCTTTTCAGGGCCGGGAGGCAGACATTCTTATATTTTCTGTAACACGTTCGGATGTTCGTGGTCTTGGTTTTCTGCGTGAGATGGAGCGCATAAACGTCGCGTTGTCACGTGGCAAGGAATATTTGGTCATTGTTGGCGACCATCTGTTTTGCCAAGAGGCAGAGGGACGCTCCAATCCACTAAAGACGGTGATCGACTACATTCGCGGCAACCCTCAGGATTGCATTCTTGAGGAGATCAAACCATGAATCTTGAACAGGTACTAGAGGTGGCTGCGTATGCTCGCCCAGGCTACTCACTCGTGTCGTTCAAAGAGGCCGCCATCCCAAACTACCTTTTGACGACTCGACTACTTACGCTCGAAAAGAAGAGCCTTGGCCCGATTGAAGAAGCTTGTTTGGGGGCGGTCAGTGCCGGACTAGGTGACCCGGATGATATTTCTTCATTTCTTGGTTTACCTCGGGTTGTATTGAATGGTGTCCTCGCAGGTCTAAATACGACCGAGAGCATCAACTACTCACGCCCCACTGAAACGTCTGAGGCCGTTGTATCGCTGACGGAAAAAGGAAGAGTCTCGCTGACCACCATGAAAGAGGTGGTCCCACAGGAAAGCGTGGTCAAGTTTGTGTTCGACCCGTACCTGCGAAAGATTCGGTTTGTCTCGACCGCGTCGCTTTTCAAGCCACGCGAGGTTAAGGAACAGGGGTGGTACGAGGTACCTCTCTGCGGAGCAAAACGTCCTGAGGTTGAGGATGTGCCGCTTGCCGATATCGACAAGGTCTTGCAGAAGCTGCCGCGTCGCGAGGAAAACACACGAGAGCTTTTGGCTGCGAGACGGATTGAGCGCAGAGAAATGCACTTCTTGCCATGTGTTCTACTGTTCTACCGGGCCCAATCGAGCGATGAAGTTCAGGTTGCCTTTTATTTGGATGATGGTTTTTCGCTTGAGCACGAAAATGCATTTCGTGAGTTAGGCGGCCCTGAGCTTGCAGGCGCCAATCATGCGTTAGCGGTTCCAGAGATGCCCGTCCTAGAAGATCTGATTCAAGGTGTAAACGGAGAGCAGAAGGTCAAGGAACTGCTCTCGCTAGAACATGAGGCTTCGGCATGCATTCAAGCTGAAGTACCGATCCAGATCACAGGTACAGAGCAAACGGCTAGTACAACCAGTAACGGCATGGCATCGACGGAAGTTGTCCACAATCAGGTTGTCTCTCGCTTGCGTGCAATGACGCAACGATGTATTCGCATGCACGAACATCCGGGGCTGCTACGGAAAGCACTGACTGTTTCGAAAGACCGCCTGCTAATCATATCTCCGTGGATAACACATTGGGTTATCGACAATATGTTTGTGTTGTCCCTGGAAGCATTGTTGAGGAACGGTGTTGACGTGACGATTGGGTATGGTCTGGCAGATGAAGAAGGTGCAAGGGGAACGGATAAAGCCAAGCAGAAGCCGACAATCACATTTCAAGCGGAGAAGGAACTCACAAGCATCCAGAAGCGCTTCGACAATTTCAAGTTGGTGTTTCTGGGGAACACCCACCGCAAGCTACTTGTGTCAGATGACAAGTTCGCGGTTGTGACAAGTTTCAACTGGCTGTCGTTTAGAGGGGACCCGGGCAAGAAAGCGCGAGACGAGTTTGGCTTCCTGGTTACGGAGCCTGATGGCGTCGAGAGTATCTTCCAGGATGCTATCGAGCTTCTCGCAAAAGGGTATAACGGCTTGCCTGCCCAAAAGCCAACTGGCACAGGGACGGCTAAACGGTGACGACAGCGTCAGCAAAGAAAAATGAAATATGCTCATTGATCGGGTGACTTCATCCATCTTCAGAGCCAGGCCCGGATATTGACGACATGACATTGATACGCGAACTAATCACGATTCCAGAGCGGGTTCATCAAGGGGACTTCGTCCTCAAGTTGTCCGAGGGGGTGCGTGCGGCTGAGGAAACGCTTGGCAATTACGTCGTGACGCCGCAACTGGCGCAGGCGTTCGATAACGCGCTGGATTTCATAAAGTCGGCGCTGGCGACACGGCAAAGCAAGGCCGCCTATCTGCACGGCAGCTTCGGTTCCGGCAAGAGCCACTTCATGGCGGTGCTGCACTTGCTGCTGGCCGGCAATACCCGTGCACGCTCGATCAAGGAACTGGCGAGCACGGTAGCCAAGAACAATGCATGGACCGAGGGCAAGAAGTTTCTGCAAGTGCCGTACCACATGATCGGCGCGCGCAACATGGAATCCGCCATTCTTGGCGGTTACGCCGACCATGTGCGTGCCCTGCACCCGGATGCGCCGATACCTGGCTTCTATCTGGCCGAAGGTTTGTTCCGCGATGCACAGCAATTGCGCGCACGCATGGGTGATGAGGGGTTTTTTGGCAAGCTGAATGAGAACGTCGTTGGTGGCGCAGGCGGTGACGGTGATGGAGGGGGCTGGGGTGATCTGGCCGGCGGCTGGGATGCCAACAGTTTCGAAGCGGCGATGCTCGAATCGCCGCGAGGCGACGAGCGAACCCGCCTGGTGGGTGACCTGATCGGCTGCTTCTTCACGGCCTATGCCTCCGTGGCGCGCAGTGGCGGGGGCGGCCAGGGAGAAGCCTTTGTTTCTCTCGATGACGGGCTTTCCATCCTTTCACGTCATGCCAGTGATCTTGGCTACGACGGGGTGATCCTTTTCCTGGACGAGTTGATCCTCTGGCTGGCAAGTCGCGCCGCCGATGTGGCCTTCGTCAGCAGCGAGGGCTCCAAGCTTTCGAAACTGGTCGAAGCCGCGAATGCTGATCGGCCCATACCGCTGATTAGTTTCGTCGCGCGTCAGCGTGACTTGCGCGAATTGGTTGGCGACAACATGGCCGGCGCGATGCAGATGCAGTTCGCCGACGTGCTCAAGTATTGGGAGGCGCGTTTTCACAAGATCACGCTGGAGGATCGCAACCTGCCGGTGATTGCCCAAGCGCGTGTGCTGAAACCGGTGTCTGAGTCAGCGCGGCAGGTGCTGGACGCGGCATTTGAGGACTTTGCCAACAAATCGAAGGCGGTGACCGACACCTTGCTGACGTCCAACTCCGACCGCGAGATGTTCCGGTTGGTGTATCCGTTCAGCCCGGCGTTGGTGCAAGCCTTGGTGGCGGTATCGAGTGTGCTGCAGCGCGAGCGGACAGCGCTCAAGCTGATGTTGCAACTGCTGGTGGATCGCCGCGACGATCTGGAATTGGGCCAGATCATTCCGGTGGGCGATTTGTGGGATGTGATTGTCGAAGGTGACGAGCCTTTCTCGGATGCCATGCGCCTGCACTTCGACAACGCCAAACGACTTTACAACCAGAAGCTTGTTCCGATGCTCGAACGCGCGCATGGGGTTAGTTGGGAGGATCTTCGTAACAACTCGGCCGACCCCGTGCGTGCGCGGAATTTCCGTAACGATGCCCGCATCCTGAAGACCTTGCTGCTTGCCGCTCTGGTACCCGAGGTGGAGTCACTGAAGGCACTCACCGCACAGCGACTTGCAGCACTTAATCACGGTTCCGTGAAGTCGCCTATTCCCGGGCGAGAAGCGCAGGACGTGCTCAAGAAGTGCCGCGATTGGGCCGGCGAAGTGGGCGAACTCAAGATCACTGACGAACAAAACCCGGTGATTTCGATTCAGGTCACCGGGGTCGATATTGAACCAATCGTCAAAGGGGCTGAGGGACACGACAATACCGGTAACCGCCGGCGCAAGATTCGGGAAATGCTGTTCGCGGAACTGGGTATTCCGGAAAGCAACGAACTGTTCACGCGCTTTTCGTTCTGGTGGCGCGGGACCTTGCGTGACGTGGAGGTGCTCTACGAGAATGTGCGCGAGCTTGCGGATGATCGTTTGCGGGGCCGTGAAGGGGCGTGGACAGTAATTCTGGATTTCCCGTTTGACGAGCCCAACCGGACGCCGGCCGATGACATTGCACGCCTGGATCGCTATACCGGCGAAGGTTCGCAAACACTGGTCTGGCTGCCCGCCTTCCTCTCCGAAAAGGCACAGAAGGATCTTGGGCGCCTGGTGGTGCTCGACTACATCCTGACAGGTGAGCGCTTCAACGACTATTCGGCGCACCTGGCCCAGGTCGATAGGGCGCAGGCGCGCTCTCTTGCCAGGAACCTGCGCGATCAGCTTCAGGCGCGGCTCAAACAGTACCTTGAGGTGGCCTATGGTATTGCCCAGGACCCCCACGACGCTGTTGACCAGAAGCTGCCAACATCAGATCAGTTTCGTACCCTCGACCGAACATTCCAGCTACTGGCGCCGGTGGGCGCCAACCTCAAGGAAGGGTTCATCAACCTGCTGGACCAAGTATTCTCCCACAAGTATCCGGCCCATCCGCAGTTCGAGACGGAGATCAAGCTGCCGGTACTGAAGAAGGTCGAGCTTGAGCTGGCGCGGGCGCTGGAAGACAAGGACCATCGTGTGCATGTTGCCGACCGCGCGGTGCGGCAGTTCACGCGGGCGGTGGTGAACCCCTTGCGTCTGGGCAATATGGGTGAGACGCATCTCGCGCTGGAAAATCATTGGCGTACCCATTTCTTGCAAAAGATGGCGGCTGATGGAGATTCGGGCGCCGCAATAACGGTTGCGCGGATGCGCAAGTGGATCGACGAGCCAAGCCCGATGGGCTTGCCGCTGGAAGTGCAGAATCTGATCATCCATTCGTTTGCGGCGATGACCAATCGCTCGTTCTTCCTCAATAGCGGGCCTTATCCTCCGACGCTGGAAAACACACCGAACGAGCTCGAATTGCGCGAGCAGGCGCTGCCCGAGGATGAGGACTGGAAAGCGGCAATTCGCCGTGCCGGATTGTTTTTTGGCCTGACGGTGGCCGAGTCACTCAACGCCGCTAATGTCGCCAGGCTGAAGGATCAGTTGCAAACCGAAGCAATCTCAAGGCTTGCGCCGATGCAGGATTACGCCAAGACCCTGGCAGAGAAATGGCGCAGCTTCGGCAACAAGGGACAAGACTCGGACCGCCTCAAGACCGCAGAAGGCGCTGCCGCTCTGCTGCTGGCGATGACGGCTCCCAACGCCGACGTGATTTCGGTACTTGCCGGAGCGGCGATGGCAAGTACCGAGGCTGCTTATGGGCAGACCATAGGCAAGGCCAAGGCGCTTGATGAGGCCCTGAAGACGGCTGACTGGGAACTTCTTTCTGCGGTCATCGCGCTCCTCGATCATCGCAAGATGGCGGCACAGGTGATGCGTGACCGGTTGGCCGAAATACTGGCGAGTGACGAGCATGCGGTCGGCTTGAAGGCAGCACTGGCGGAACAAAAGAACAAGGCTTTGAAGTTGTTGACTGAAGTACCTCCCGTTGCTCCACCGATGGTTCCGCCAGTTCCACCCACCCCGCCTGAGCCACCCAAGCCTGGTGTCCGAGTTGTACGCGAAGGGGCGAAGAATGACCTCACAGTCTCGGATGCGATCAACTCGCTGGATGAAATTCGCACCGAATTGGCGAAAGATAGTGACTACCGCCTGAGCATCTCTTGGAAGATCACCCGGAAGGGATAGGCGAGTGAACGCGTTGCTCAACCCTTCCGTCCGGCAGATTGTCGCGCAAGTCGATGCCGTCCTGCGCCACGATCCAACAGCGACAGTGATTGGTATTCGTGCGCAGGGAAACGAGAACTGGCCCGCGCGCGTCACTGTAGGTGATCGCGAGTTTTCCCTGGCTTGGTGTCCGTCACCGATAGCGGTTCGGGAGCAACTGGTTGCGCTTGCCGACGAGGCAGGATCATTGTCTGGACAATCATCCGCTGCGGCTCCAGGACTGGTGGTTCTGACTCCGTTGTCAGACCATGCGCTGGGTGCCGACGTGATCGCACGCTTGTCGCGCGGCAAAGTGTTCCCTGTCGAAGCATGGGATATGTTGCGCCACGCGTTTCAGGCCAGGGATATCGACTCACGCCTTGCACGCTGGACTTGGGTGGCCGAAGCCTTGCTGGAGAACCTGCCTGCGGGTGGATACCCACCGGCGCGCGGCGGCGTGCTGGACGTCGACACGGCCTGGTCGCATGCGTTGCGCTCGGTGCTGGGCATGTCGACAGAGCAGGGTGGCCGGCCAGACCTCCCTTCAGTATTGCGTTGGACCTTGTCGCCTGAGGCCGCCCAGCGCTATGGCGAACTTAATGAAAAGGCTCGCCGCCAAATTGGCGAGTGGCTGGTTGAAGTACTGGGTAGCTGCGGACGTCTGATTGGACAGGTGCTGGATGCAGGTTATGGCGGCGAGTTGATGCCAATAGCGCTGGTGTGTGGCATGATCCTGGATCGACCTGACGGACCACCGGTGTCACCAGAACTAATGGCAGCGGCGGTGCGTCTGGAAAAATTTACGGGTGGGGCACCGGTTCCGATGCGCGAAGGATTGCGGTTGCATGCTGCCGCCGTTCAGGTCGCGGCAACGATGGATGCATCGACCCTGATGCCTGTGCTCGATGTTGCCGATCGACTCGCCGAATCCCTGCACCTGACGAACTTCGCCCATCTGTCCGCTGATCTGCCTTCGGGGTTTAGTGCGCGCTTGGTTCTGTTCTCCGACGCGATCACCGCTTTCCTGGTCGTTCATTCGGCAAGTGCGGCTGAGAAGAGGTCCGCTGTAGTCGCCGTATTGGCAGCGGGGCACTGTGTGATCGAGCATCGATTGTCGATTCATCAGGGGCATCGGGTGCGCCGGGTGGAAATGGCCATGCGCTTGGTCCGCTGGCTGTCGCAAACAGATTCGCCTCCGCACCTAGGGCTGGAGGCTCTGGCCAAAGCGTATGTCGATGACGGTGCGTATGCCGATTGGGCTCGCCTTGCCCTGCTGGGAGGCGACGAGCTGGCAGGTGCCACGCGCGCCTACGGGTCCTTGCGTGAAGCAGCGCGGGTACGACGTGATGCCATGAACAAACAGTTTTCGCAGGCTTTGGCTGCCTGGAATCAGGGAGGCTGCCCGCAGCTTGCGAGTGTGGTTCCGGTTGAGCAAATCGTGGCAGATGTGCTTGCACCTGTGGCGGCTATGTCGTTGGTATTGCTTCTGGTGGTCGATGGTCTGTCGTTTCCGATCTACCGAGAACTGCTTGAGGATGCCCAGCGGCAGGGCTGGAACGAGGTGCTACCCAACGGGCGGGAGCAAGCCGTGGTGGGTCTGGCAACCATTCCTTCGGTTACCGAGATTTCCCGCACCAGCCTGTTCTGCGGGCGTTTGATTCAAGGGCAAGCTGCCAACGAGAAATCCGGCTTCACCCAGCATCCGGCACTGATTCCCTTGGTGCCCTCCAAT
>WBZP01001882.1_pt2 | contig 20114 bp, 19 predicted proteins | sample 5204301 | NCBI WGS metagenome assembly WBZP01 (sample SAMN12412401, study PRJNA552823) | activated sludge metagenome | isolation source: activated sludge from nitrification reactor of wastewater treatment plant... | place: USA: Pennsylvania | collected 2017
AAGCTGCTGCATGCGCCCGGAGTGTTCTTCTCTCCCAGCCGCAACCAGGTCGACAACCCGCGCGAGACGCGCCACCTCGCGCCCTGGGCGGCAGCGATGGAGAAGAAGGCATGAGGACCGTTAGCCACGGAGGACACAGAGATCCCAGAGGCAAGCAGGGATCACGGGGCGCATCTTTGCCTGTCTCAGTGTCCTCTGTGCCCTCCGTGGCTAACAGGCTTTGCCCTGAGGTATTGACCCATGACTGACACCCCGGTCGCCGCACCGCCGGCGCCGACCTCTGCCGCGCCGGCCGCCAAGCCTGCCGCCAAGGCCAAGGTCGAGGCTCCGCCTTTCCGCGAATTCCCGACCATCACGGCCTTGCGGCCGGATGCGATGGTCGGCTCCACCCCCTATGTCGCCAGCGCCGCGCACAACGAGGCGCTCGGCTTTCCCGGCACGCTGGCCGATGGCTGGGAGCAGAAAGCCGTCGCCAAGATGGGCGAGTTGCTGGGCAAGTACCGTTCGCTCAAGGTGTACCTGGACTCCTGCGTGCATTGCGGCGCCTGTACCGACAAGTGCCACTATTTCATCGGTACCGGCGATCCCAAGAACATGCCGGTGGCGCGCCAGGACCTGATGCGTTCGGTATATCGCCGCTATTACACCCTGCCCGGCAAGCTTTTCCCCAAACTGGTCGGCGCCAGGGACATGACCAGGGACGTGCTCGACGACTGGTTCCGTTACTACAACCAGTGTTCCGAGTGCCGCCGCTGCTCGGTGTTCTGCCCCTACGGCATCGACACCGCCGAGATCACGATGGCGGCCAAGGAAATCATGGACAGCGTCGGCGTCGGCCACAAGTACGTCAACGAGATCATGGGCAAGGTGCACAAGATTGGCAACAATCTCGGCCTGCCCGGCCCGGCGCTGGAAAACACCCTGGAAGGTCTGGAAGAGGATGTCCTGGAAGACACCGGCGCCGCGGTCAAGTACCCGCTCGATGTCAAGGGTGCCGAAGTGCTGCTGGTCACCCCGTCCGCCGACTTCTTCGCCGAACCGCATGTCGACAGCCTGATCGGCTACGGCAAGGTGTTCCACGCCGCCGGCATTTCCTGGACACTGTCTTCGAAGGCCTCCGAGGCCGGCAATTTCGGCATGTTCATCGGCAGCTACGAGCAGATGCGCAAGGTCGCGCTGCGCGTGCGCGAAGCCGCGCTGGAACTCGGCGTCAAGCGCATCGTGGTCGGCGAGTGCGGCCACGCCTGGCGCGTCGCCTATTCCTTCTGGAACACGCTGACCGGCGTCGGCGCCGGCGCCGGAGTGGGCGATCCGTTTGCCATCGAACTGCAGAAGCAACTCGACCCCAATTACAAGCAACCTGCGCACATCTGCGAGGTGACCTGGGATCTGATCCAGGCCGGCCGGCTCAAGTTCGACAAGGCCGCCAACGATCACCGTATCGTCACTTTCCATGACTCCTGCAACGTTGCCCGCGGTTCGCGGATGGGCGACTACGCCGGCGGCCAGTTCGACATCCCGCGCCACATCATCCGCGCCGTCGCCAACCACTACGTCGACATGTCGCCCGACACGACGCATGAAAGAACCTTCTGCTGCGGAGGCGGCGGCGGTCTGCTGTCCGACGAACTGATGGACATCCGCGTCAAGGGCGCCTTGCCCCGCATGGAGGCCCTGAAGCGCACCGTCGACCAGAACGGGGTCAATTTCATGGCCATGATCTGCGCCATCTGCAAGGCCCAATTCACCAAGGTGCTGCCCTACTACGGCTTCAAGATGAGCATGATCGGCGGCGTGCACCAACTGGTCAGCACCGCGATCGTGCTGGGCAACGAACAATGAAGTCCACCGCTTTCCTCTTCACTCCCCGGAGGCAATGATGTCCGCCACGACTGAAATCCAAGCCGAGAAACTCACCTTCCGCCGCTACAAGGACGGTGACACCAAGGTCAAGCGCTGGCAGCAGCAGATCTTCCAGGCCAGCTATACCTACAAGTGCCCGACCTATGTGCAGTCGACGCCGCCCTGTCAAGGCTCCTGCCCGTCGGGCGAGGACATTCGCGGCTATCTCAATATCGTGCGCGGCATCGAAAAACCCCCGCTGGGCGCCGATGGAAAGCCCAGCATGACCTGGCAGGAATACGCCTGGCGCCGCCTGACCGAAGCCAATCCGCTGCCATCGGTGATGGGCCGCGTCTGCCCGGCGCCCTGCGAAACCGGCTGCAACCGCAATGAAGTCGAAGACCATGTCGGCATCAACTCGGTCGAGCACTACCTGGGCGATTGGGCCACCGAACACGGCCTCAAGTTCAAGGCCCCGGAAGTCAAGACCGGGAAGAAGGTCGCCATCATCGGTGGCGGCCCCGCCGGTCTCTCGGCGGCCTACCAACTGAGCATGAAAGGCCACAGTTGCACGATCTTCGACGAGCACGAATTCCTCGGCGGCATGATGCGCTACGGCATTCCCGGTTACCGCACGCCGCGCGAAACGCTTGACGCGGAAATCCAGCGCATTCTTGATCTCGGCATCGAGGTCCATCTCAAAACCCGCATCGGCACTGACGTCACGCTGGAGCAATTGCGCGCGAGCTTCGACGCGATCTTCCTCGGTCTCGGCGCCCAGGCCGGCCGCGCCCTGCCGCTGCCGGGCGATCCGGCCGAGCACAGCGCGCCGAACGTGGTCACCGCCACGGCTTTCCTGCGTGCCTTCAACGACGGCCGCCTGAAGACCGTCGGCCACCGCGTGGTGGTGGTCGGTGGCGGCGATACCTCGATGGACGTCGCCACCGTGGCACGTCGTCTGGGCCACATCGAGAAGGTTAATCCGACGGAATTCGAAGGCGCCATTGCCGGCCACCTGGCCCAGGACGTCGCCGACATTTCCCTGCGCCAGGGCGCCGAAGTCACGCTGACCTCCGTGTATATGACCGCCAGCAAGCCGGAAATCGAGCATGCCGAGGCCGAGGGCATCACCATCATGGGCGGCTGGATGCCGATCGGCGTGGTCAAGGGCGCCGATGGCCGGGCAACGGCCTTGCGCGTGATGCAGTGCGAAGCCAAGATGATTTCCGGTCGGCTCGACATCAAGAAGATCGAAGGCACCGAGCAGGAATTGCCGGCCGACCTGATCGTCTCGGCCATCGGCCAGGCCGTCGATTTCACCGGCATCGAGGAATTCAACTCGGGCAAGGGCATGGTCGCCGCCGACAAGAACTATCAGGTCACGGGCAAGCCAGGCGTATTCGCCGGCGGCGATGTGATCCGCCCGCACCTGCTGACCACGGCGGTCGGCCATGGCGCGATCGCCGCCGACGGCATCGACTGCTTCCTTGCCGGCCAGGAAATGCAGCGGCGACCCAAGATCGACGTGCATTCCTTTGACCTGATGCGCAAGTATGTCGAAAAGGGCGTCGATCTGGGCGAAGTCAAGGGCGCGCTGCACGGTACCGACAAGAGCAAGGCGGTGGTGCATAACTACGAGAATCGCTCCGACCGCTATGTGATTCCGCATGACCAGCTCTTCCTCGGCCACTTCCAATACACCGAGCGCAACAGGCGGCACGTCACCCACCTGAACAAGGATTCGGCGCTGGGCAATTTCAACGAGCGCATCGATGCGCTGACCGAGGCGCAGGTCGTGGCCGAGGCCAAGCGCTGCATGAGTTGCGGCCAGTGCTTCGAATGCGACAACTGCGTCGTCTATTGCCCGCAGACCGCGGTGTACAAGGTCAAGAAGACCGAGACAATGACCGGCCGCTACGTCGCCACGGATTACGACAAGTGCATCGGCTGCCACATCTGTGCGGATGTGTGCCCGACGGGCTACATTCAAATGGGTTTGGGTGAATAGACAGCCATGACGCTGCCGCGCGTCTTGGTCGCCTTGTTGTTCGCGCTGGCCGCCGTGTCGCCAGCGCCGACCCTTGCCGGCGACGACGGTCGCACGGCCAAACCCGTGATCGAGATCGCCACCCCGGGCAAGTGCATCGCGCCGGCCGAGGAGATGCGCCGCAATCATCCTGACATGCTCAAGCACCAGCGTGACCGCACGGCGCGCCTGGGCATTCGCGGCGAACCGGCATCGCTGAATGCCTGCATCGAATGCCATGCCAGCAAGAAGACCGGTTCGGTGCTGGGCAGCAACGAGAACTTCTGCCAGGGCTGCCACGCTTACGCGGCGGTCACGCTCGACTGCTTCGAGTGCCATCAACCCAAGGCCGGCTTCAAGGCGGCGGGATTCAGGCCATGACGGCGCCGCGCTCGCCCAATCCGCGCCGCGCCTTCATTGCCGCCGCCGGCGCAAGCGTCGCCGGCCTCGGCTTCACGGCCATCGCGCCCGGGCTGCAGCTGATGGCGGTTGCCGCCGAGAGCAATGCCTCCGGCATCGAGCCGCGCAAGGCCGGGACTCCGGCCTCGTCCGCCGTCCGCTGGGGTTTGCTGATCGACGCCGGCAAGTGCGCGCCGGGCTGTACCAAGTGCATCGACGCGTGTCATACCGAGAACGGAATCAGCGAGAAGCTGCCCGATCCGCGGCAGAACTCGCAATGGATACGCAAGATCGAGCTGGTGGATCGCCGGCCAGGGAAAACCGCCGGTCGCGTCACGCAATTGCCGATGATGTGCCAGCACTGTGCCCATCCACCCTGCGTCGATGTATGCCCGACCGGCGCCTCGATGAAGCGCGCCGACGGCATCGTGCTGGTCGACCGCCATACCTGCATCGGCTGCCGCTACTGCATGATGGCCTGCCCGTACAAGGCACGTTCCTTCGTCCATGCCCCGCTCTCCGAGCAGAATCCCCAAGTGCCGCGCGGCAAGGGCTGCGTCGAGTCCTGCACGCTCTGCGTGCATCGCGTGGACAAAGGCCAGCGGCCGGCCTGCGTCGAAGCCTGCCCCGAGGGCGCGATGATCTTCGGCGATCTCAACGACCCCGCCAGCGCCATCGCCCTGCGTATCGCCAGCGTACCCACCACCCAGGTTCGGGCCGATCTGCGCCTCGACACCGGCGTGCGCTACCAGGGACTCTGAGAGCGCCAACACGATGTTCACGCCACCTCCCCGTCGCGAAGAAAGCATCTTCTACCTGCTTGCCGGGACAGGCGGACTGTTCTCGGCGATCGGACTGGCCGCCGCGCTGTACATGGAACACGAGGGCCATGTGGTGACCGGCATGAACAACCAGATCGTCTGGGGCCTGCCCCACGTCGTGGCGATTTTCCTGATCATCGCGGCATCGGGCGTGCTCAATGTCGCCTCGATGGGCTCGGTTTTCGGCCGGGTGCTGTACAAGTCCCGCGCGCCGCTGTCCGGCCTGCTGGCGATCGCGATGCTCAGCGGCGGCCTCGCCATCATCATGCTCGACCTGGGCCGCGCCGACCGGCTGATGATCGCCGCGACGCACTTCAACCCGACCTCGGTGTTCGGCTGGAACGTGATCCTCTACCCGGTGTTCTACGCCCTCGTCGGCATCTATTTATGGACCCTGATGGAACGTCGCATGAACCCCTGGTCCAAGCTGGCGGGTCTGGCGACCTTTGTCTGGCGCATCATCCTGACCACCGGCACCGGCTCCATCTTCGCTTTCCTGGTCGCCCGCCAGGCTTACGGCAGCGCCCTGCTGGCGCCGATGTTCATCATCATGTCCTTCTCGTGGGGTCTGGCAGTCTTCCTGGTGGTGCAGTCGACGATGTACGCCTGGAGCGGCATGCACCTGCCGCCACTGGTCTTGCAGCGCATGAAGAACCTGCTCGGCACGTTTGTCGCGGCGACGCTGTATTTCACCGCGGTGATGCATCTGGTCAGCGCCTATTTCGCCAGACAGACTTCCTTTGAGCACTTCATCCTGGCGGGCAGCGAATTCGCCCCCATGTTCTGGATCGGTCAAGTCCTTGTCGGCAGCCTGCTGCCGCTGGCCCTGCTGTTCCATCCGGCCACGCGCAAGCGGGTGCTGTGGGTGAATGTCGCGGCCCTGCTGGTGATCGTCGGCGCGTTCTTCCAGCTCTATGTGTTTGTCGTTGGCGGCCAGGCCTTCCCGCTGGAGATGTTCCCCGGCTACGAGGTCAACAGCAGCTTCTTCGACGGCACGGCCGATCATTACACGGCCAGACTGCCGGAAATCCTGCTGGCGCTGGGAGGCGTCGCCATCGCCTTCACGATGACGACCATCGGCGTGCGCATCCTGCATTTCCTGCCGCAGGACGATCTGGGCGAGCTCGAAGCCGCCGGCAGCATGATTGATTGAGGAGCGAGTTGATGCCCGGCCAGGGCCCCATGCATCGCTTCCTGATATCCGCGGCGCACAAGTCCTCGGGCAAGACCACGATTGGCATCGGCCTGGCGGCGGCGCTGACTACGGGTGGCGATGGCCGACGCGCACGCACGGTACAGCCCTTCAAGAAGGGTCCTGACTACATCGATCCGCTGTGGCTGTCGGTCGCCGCCGGGCGCCCCTGCTACAACCTCGACTTCTTCCTGTCGCCCGACACCGAATTGCGGACCCAGTTCGCCCGTTACGGTCACGACGCCGAGGTTTGCCTGGTCGAAGGCAACAAGGGTCTCTACGACGGCCTGGATCTCGACGGATCGAACAGCAACGCCGCGCTGGCACGGGTGCTCGATCTGCCGGTGATTCTGGTGCTCGATGCGCGCGGCATGACGCGCGGCATCGCGCCGCTGATCCTCGGCTACAAGGCCTTCGACCCCGGCATCCGCATTGGCGGCGTGATTCTCAACCGTCTCGGCGGCCGCCGCCACGAAGCCAAGCTGCGCGCGGTGATCGAACATTACACCGACGTTCCGGTGCTCGGTGCGGTTCAGGAAGACTCGGCGCTGGCACTGGTCGAACGCCATCTGGGGCTGATGCCGGCGAATGAAACCGCGCAGGCCGGACGGCATATCGCGGTGATCGGCGAACGCATCGCCGCCGAAGTCGACCTGGATCGACTGCTGGCGATCAGCCGGACCGATGCACTGCTGAGCCCCCCTGCCGCACAACGGCGCAGCACCGAACAGACAGTGCGCATCGCCATCGCCCGCGACGCCGCCTTCGGTTTCTATTACGCCGACGACCTCGCCGCGCTCGAGGCGGCTGGAGCGCAAAGCACGTTCTTCGACACGCTGCGCGATTCCCGGTTGCCGCCCTGCGACGGCCTGTTGATCGGCGGCGGGTTTCCCGAATGCTTCATGGATCGACTGGAGGCCAATGCCAGCCTGCGCGCCGACATCCGGCGCGCGATCGAGGCCGGCCTGCCCGCTTACGCCGAATGCGGCGGCTTGATGTATCTGGCGCGCGGCATCCACTGGAAGGGCCGGACTGCCGCGATGGTCGGAGTGATCCCCGGCGACATCCGGATGCACGACAAGCCCGTCGGGCGCGGCTACGTGATCCTCGAAGCGAACGCCGATCATCCCTGGCGCGCTGTCGACCACGGCGGCGGCACGGATCGGCCTGTCGGCGAAACATCCGTGCCATCCGCGCTGCACGCCCACGAATTCCACTACTCCAGCCTGTCCGGATTGCCCGCCGACACCCGCTATGCCTATGCGGTGCGCCGCGGACACGGCATCGACGGCCGTCACGACGGCATCCTGCGCCATCGCCTGCTGGCGTCCTACACTCATCTGCGCGGCTCCAGCGGCTGCGACTGGCCGGCCCAATTCGTCCAGCATGTCCGCGCCTGTGTTGCCGCCGACCGAACGCAAGCCATGCCATGCTCTTCCTGAGCCCAACGGACGCGGGGCTGGTCGCCTGCGGTGCCAACGAACGGCCGGGGCGCCGCCGGGATTGTTATTGATCAAGCGGACATCCCTGGCGCTGAGGTAGCATTCGCGTCCATGAAGCCCAATCCTGCTCGACCCGGCTGGGTCTATCTGGTCGGCGCCGGCCCCGGCGACCCGGAATTGCTGACGCTGAAGGCCGCACGGCTAATCGGCGAAGCCGACGCCGTGGTCTACGACAACCTGGTTTCGCCGGCCGTGCTGCAACTCGTGCGTCCCGACGCCGAGCGCATCTACGCCGGCAAGGAACGCGGCAACCATTCGCTGCCGCAGGAAGAAATCAACGTGCTCCTGGTGCGTCTGGCCAGGAGCGGCAAGCGCGTGGTCCGGCTCAAGGGCGGCGACCCGTACATCTTCGGCCGCGGCGGCGAGGAAGTCGAAACCCTGCACGCTGATGGCATCAATTTCGAGGTGGTGCCCGGCGTCACCGCCGCCGCCGGGGTCGCCGCCTATGCCGGCATCCCGCTGACGCACCGCAATCACGCCCAGGCCTGCGTCTTCGTCACCGGCCATCTCCAGGACGGCAGCATGAACCTGGACTGGCCCGGACTGGCCCGGCGCCGCCAGACCGTGGTGATCTACATGGGGCTTTCGGGGCTGTCGCAACTCTGCGCCAGACTGATGGAACACGGCCTGCCCGCCGACTGGCCCGCGGCCATCGTACAGCATGGCACGCAGCCCAGCCAGCGCACGGTCACCGGCAGCCTGACCACCCTGCCCGCCCTTGCCGCCGCCGCCAATCTGCGCGCGCCCACCCTGATCATCGTCGGCGAAGTCGTGACCCTGCGCGACAGGCTGCGCTGGTTCGCCGAGAGCGGCGGGCACGAGGCGAGTCCCGGGGAGATCCCCTGACGCGAGCGGAAGGTCACCACGCCCGCACATCCATGGCGAAATTCAAGACCGGATGAACCGAAACGGCGCGCGCCGGATGTCGTATCTGCAAGGCAAAAAAATCCCGGCGCTGGGCCGGGACTAAAACCGATTCCTTGCGGAACCGGCGGAGGAGACGTTGCAGTTGATGTGTCGGGAGGCTTCTCGCTTATTTGAGTGCTATTGTCGGATCGGTTGGCTCAATGCGCCGCTGGCCGTCGATGCCATTTAGATCGTGCTGGTCCGGGCAGTGCTCACCGTTTCCTTGGCCAGCCAGAGGCAGATGACAGCGAGTCCGGCGATCGTCAGGCCAAGCACCGCGGCAACCGGGTTCTGCGTGGCGTCGGACGCGGCGGCGAGTCCAAGAAGCAGGCCGGGGATTCCGTACAACAGATTAATCGCGAAAAAGACGGTTTTCATTTCAGTTCCTCTGGTTCATGTCAAGCGGGCAAAGCGAATGAGACGGCGGGACTTGATCATCAGCTTGCGCGATCAATCGAGTCGGCCGAGAACTCTTTTGGGGCCGTCTGTCTTGATTGCATGGTGATACGATAATTCGAACAGTGCGACCCGGCAAACGATCAATTCTCATGTGACGACAAAGAAAAATTCATCCATGCCCTATCGCCTGCCACCGTTGAGTTCGCTGCGTGCCTTCGAGGCGGCGGCACGCCATTTGAGCTTCAAGAATGCGGCCGTGGAGCTTTCGGTCACACCGACCGCAATCAGCCACCAGATCAAGCAACTCGAGGAGTTTCTCGGTCGGTCTTTGTTTCACCGACTGACGCGCGCCTTGGAACTTACGCCGCACGGCGAGGCCATGTTGCCGAAGGTGCGCGAGGGCCTGGAGTGTTTCGCCACCGCGGTGGAACACACGCGCGAGCGCAGTTCGGAAGGCAGGCTGATTGTGGTCTCGCCGCCTTCTTTCGCCGGACGCTGGCTGGTTCCCCGGCTTCAACGCTTCACCCAGGCCGAGCCCACGTTGAGCTTGCACCTGCTCAGTTCGGTGGAAACCATCGACGACGATCAGCCAGCCGGGGCTCAGGGCTTCGAGAACATCGACTTGCGGGAAGACGATTCGCAAGTGGTGATCCGCTTTGGCACCGGAAGCTATCGGGGCTGCCGCGTCGACTATATATTCGGGCCCGAATACGTCGCCGTGTGCAGCCCCAAACTGCTTACGGCCATGCGCCCATTGCGCCAGCCGGCGGACGTCAAGTTTCATGTGCTGCTTCATGACGACACCATTGCCAACGAGCGTGCCCGACCGAGCTGGGAGGAGTGGCTTCGGCTGGCCGGCGTTCGCAATGTCGACAGCCGCGCCGGGCCGCATTTCAGCGATTCCGGTCTGGCCCTGGTGGCGGCCGTCGATGGACTGGGAATCGCGCTCGCCTCGAAACCATTGGTCGCGGCCGAAATCGCCGAAGGAAGGCTGGTCGCCCCGTTCGATCTGTCGGTCGGACAGCAATATGCCTACTATCTGGTCACACCGGAGGCGATCGCCGGTCGGCCGATCGTCGAATCCTTCCGCCAATGGTTGCTCGACGAAGCGAAGACGGAAGAATCCAGCCGGCCCTATGCAAAGCCGCCCTCCAGGCCGAGCGCCAAACCGTCGCCGCGGTGACCCCTTACACGGCGCAACTGCGAAAGCCGCTATGGATATCGTTGCGTTCCGCTGTGAAGAAATTTCGGTAGCGCGGATGCGTCATGCGCGGCGACGTGGCCCTGCTCGCGCCGCGCAGCACATAACGCTCGGCAAACCATGGCGCCGAGTAGTCGCGGTAGGGATGGGCGACAAAGCCCGGATAGGGCAGAAAGCGGCTCGCCGTCCATTCCCAGACCTGGCCCCAATGGAAGCCTCCCCGGGTCACGGCGGCCAGCTCCCACTCGGCTTCGGTCGGCAGGCGGCGCCCCGCCCAGCGGCACCACGATTCAGCCTCGAACCAGCTGAGGTGGGTGGCCGGTGCATCCATCTCGAGTGGTCGCCAGGCGCCAAACTGGCGGCCCTGCCAGCCGGCGTCCTGCCTGCGCAAGTAGCGCGGCGGAACGGCGCCGCCGGACTCGATGTAAGGCAGGTAGCGCTCCCAGCTGACCACTTCGCTGTCGATCTCGAAGCCAGCCACGCTCACCTCGTGGGCCCGAAGCTCATTGTCGAAGGCAAAGCCGCCGTCGGCGGTGCCAAGTGTCCAGGCCTGCGCCGCAAGTTTCAGCGGAGCATTTTCTGGCAGCCGTGCAACAGGCTGCAGCAGGCTTGCGGGCACCGCGAAATCCAATGCCTGCGCCATGTAGATGGCCGCCTCGGCGTGCATGTCTTCGTGGAACAGCACGAGACGCCAGAAATACAGCGCATCGTCGCTTTCCGGCGTCATGGCGAGCAGGTCCAGGGTTTCCGCCAACCCGTCGGCCAGGTAGCCGCGGGTCGCCGCAAGGTCCGGCAGCGGCAGATTCCAGCGCGTGGCATGCACGACGCGGCTGGAGTCATACAGCGCATCGGCCTGCGGCAGGCGGCCCGCGGGCCGGACGTGATCGGGATCGCAGCGGATGCCAAGTTCCCGCTGGCGGTTGCGTGCGATCCAGTAGTCCTGGAACCAGCCGATGTGGCCGATTTCCCACAGCGGCGGGTTGAGTTGCGCGGAATGGGGTACGGCAAGCGTCGCGCCAAGTGCATCGACATAGGCATCGAGCAGCGCCAGGCTGCGCGCCCGGCAGTCGCGCAGTGCCGCGGCGAGGACTTCGCGGCCGCCGCAACGCGCGGCATTTGCTGGGTGGACGGACATCGCGGAACTCGCACGGATGGCTAAGTCGCCAAGTATGCCGCATGTGGTGATCGTCAGCCCGGCCCTGCGCGATGCCAACAACGGCAACTGGCAAACGGCGCGACGCTGGCAGGCGCATCTGGCGCACGCTTATGCCGTACGCGTCGTCCGGCAGTGGCCGGACGGGTCGCCGGGCGATGACAGCGTGATGATCGCCCTGCACGCGCGCCGCTCGGCCGAGGCCATCGCCGCCTGGAGCGAGGCGCACCCGGGCCACGGCCTGGCCGTCGTGCTGACCGGCACAGACCTCTATCGCGACATCGCAACCGACGCGGCGGCGCAATGCTCGCTGGCGCTGGCGCAAGTGCTGGTGGTATTGCAGGCCGATGCGCCGCAATCGCTGCCGGCCGGGATGCGCGCCAAGTGCCGGGTGATCTACCAGTCGACCACCCCGCGGCGGACTTTGCCGAAGCCGCCGAATCGTCTGCGCGCGGTAATGGTCGGTCACCTGCGCGAGGAAAAGTCTCCGCAGACGCTGTTCGCCGCCGCGCGCCTGCTGGCGGCGCGGCGCGACATCCACCTCGACCACATCGGCGAGGCGCTGGATCCCGCGCTGGGCGAGGCGGCGCGCCTGACGATGCGCGCCGCGCCCAATTACCGCTGGCTCGGCGGCCTGCCGCACGAGGCGGTGCGGCGACGCATCCAGCGCGCCCATCTGCTGATCCACACCAGCCGGATTGAGGGCGGCGCGCACGTGATCATGGAGGCGGTCGCGAGCGGCACTCCGGTGCTGGCTTCGCGGGTCGAAGGCAATGTCGGCATGCTTGGCGCCGACTACGCCGGCTATTTTCCCTGGGACGATGCGCCGGCGCTGGCCGCGCTGATTCTGCGCTGCCACGAGACCCGGCGCGGGCGACCCGCCGAGGCCTTGCTGCAAACACTGGCGGCGCAGTGTGCGCGACGCGCGCCGCTGTTCCGACCGGGCGCCGAGCGCGCGGCGCTGCACCGCCTGGTCGCCGACCTGTCGGGGGCGCACTGAATGCAGGCGATAACCGGCCCCGTGCTGCGGGACATCGTGCTGATCGGCGGCGGCCACAGCCACGTCGGCGTGCTGCGCATGTTCGCCATGCGGCCGCTGCCGGGCGTGCGCCTGACGGTGATCTGCACGGATACCGATACCCCCTACTCCGGAATGCTTCCGGGATACATTGCCGGGCATTACGGCTTCGACGAGGTGCATATCGACCTGCGCCGGCTGGCCTGGTTTGCCGGCGCGCGCTACTACCGCGACGAGGTGACCGGCATCGATCGCGCGGCGCGCAAGGTGATCTGCCGCCGGCATCCGCCGGTCAGCTACGACGCACTGTCGATCAACATCGGTTCCACGCCGCAACTCGGCCAGGTTCCCGGCGCCAGCGAGCACGCGGTTCCGGTGAAGCCGATCCGCCGCTTCAACGAACGCTGGCTGGCGCTGTTCGAGCGCGTGCGCAGCCACGCCGGAACGACGACGATCGCCGTGGTCGGCGCCGGCGCCGGCGGCGTCGAACTGACGCTGGCCATGCAATACCGGCTGCGCCGTGCGCTCGTCGAACGCGGGCGGAATCCGGACGAACTGCGCTTTCACCTGTTCTCCGCCGATGAGCAGATCCTGCCAACGCACAATGCCCGCGTACGGCGGGCTTTCCAAGGCGTGCTGGTCAAGCGCGGCGTGACTGTCCATCGTCGCGCCGAGGTAATCCGGGTGGCTGCCGGAGGCTTGCAGACGCGCAGCGGCGAGGCGCTGGAAGCCGACGAGATCGTCTGGGTCACGCAGGCCGGCGGCGCGCCGTGGCTGGCGGAGACCGGCCTGGCGCTCGACGAGCAGGGCTTCATCCGCGTCAATGAATCGCTGCAGAGCGAAACGGATCCGCTGATCTTCGCCGCCGGCGATTGCGTCGCCATGCGCGGCCGGCCGCTGGAGAAGGCCGGGGTGTTTGCGGTGCGCATGGGCCGCCCGCTGGCCGAGAACCTGCGCCGCAGCGTCACCGGGCAGGCGCTGGTCAGCTATCGCCCGCAGTCGCGCTGGCTGGCCCTGATCAGCACCGGCGACCGCCACGCCGTCGTCTCGCGCGGCGCGCTTTACGCACGCGGCGACTGGGTCTGGCGCTGGAAGGACTGGATCGATCGCCGCTTCATGCGCAAGTTAAGCGAGTTCGAGGGCATGCCCGGTCCCCCGCCGGGAGCCAGCGACGCGGTGCCGCTGGCGGGCGAAGAGCAGGCGCAGGCCATCTCGGCCGTCGCCATGCGCTGCGGCGGCTGTGGCGCCAAGGTCGGCGCCACTGTGCTGTCGCGCGCGCTTGCCGGCGTGAAACCGATCGAACGCGACGACGTGCTGATCGGCCTGCATGCGCCGGACGACGCCGCCGTCATGCGCGTGCCGCGGGGCATGGCCCTCGTGCATAGCGTCGACTTCTTCCGCGCCTTCATCGACGACCCCTGGCTGTTCGGCCGCATCGCCGCCAATCACGCGCTCGGCGACATCTTCGCCATGGGCGCCGAGGCGCAATCCGCCACCGCGATCGCCACCGTGCCGCCGGGCCTGGAAACCAAGGTCGAGGACACCGTGTTCCAGATGATGTCGGGCGCGGTGTCGGTGCTCAACGAGGCCGGCTGCGCCCTGGTCGGCGGCCATACCGGCGAAGGCAGCGAACTGGCCCTGGGCTTTGCCGTCAACGGCCTGATCGACGAGCGCCTGATCGGCGTCATGACCAAGGGCGGCATGCGCCCCGGCGACGCGCTGATCCTGACCAAGCCGATCGGTACCGGGACGCTGTTCGCGGCCCACACCCGGCTGAAAGCCCGCGGCCGCTGGATCGACGCCGCGCTGGAATCAATGCAGTTGTCAAATCGCGCCGCCGTGCCCTGCCTCCTCGCCCACGGCGCCACGGCCTGCACCGACCTGACCGGCTTCGGCCTGCTCGGCCACCTGGTCGAAATGACGCGGCCATCGGCGGTGGATGCGGAACTCGAACTGGATGCGCTGCCCTTGCTCGAAGGCGCCGCCGAAACCGCCGCCGCCGGCATCCTGAGTTCCCTGCAACCGGCCAACGTGCGCCTGCGGCGGGCGCTGCGCAACCAGGAAGAAGCGCTGAAGCACCCGGCCTATCCGCTGCTGTTCGACCCGCAGACCGCCGGCGGCCTGCTGGCCAGCGTGCCGGCCGCAGCGGCCGAGTCCTGCCTCGTCGAACTGCGCAAGCTGGGCTACCCGCGGGCAGTGCGCATCGGCCGCGTCCTGGCGCAAGGCGACGCGCTGGAACCGATCACGCTGATAGCATGAAGCATCCCGAAACGCCCGGAAGGTGGACCGGCGCAGGCGCGGCAGGCCTCGATTCGTGGGACTTACCAAATCGAAGCCAGCAAGGCTCTTCAGGCGGGAGGCGTACCCTCCTTGATCGCCATCTTCAGTTGCCCCCGAAATTCCGGCGTGTCCTTGTGGCCATGGACCGCCACCGCGTGCTGCACCGCGATTTCCATCAACTCTTTCTCGCTGTCCGCGGAAATTGCGACCGTGCACTTCGTCTCGCTTGGGAATTGCCGACAATCCACATACTTTCTTGTCATGATAGTCTCCTCTTCCAGGATCAAACAGCCTGCAATATCAGGCTTGCTTGGCATAGTTGCTGGCGCCGAACCAGTCCACGACCACGACGGGTTCATCGCCGACGACCCACGCGTCGTGTCCCTTCGGCAGGGACGTGATGTCCCCGGGACCGGCGACCAGTTCGGTCCCATCGTCCATCCGAATGGCAAGTCTTCCCGAAACGTGATACTGAAAATGCGGCGCTTCGCAACTCCGGGTATTGGCGAGCGGCTTGATGTCGTTGGACCATCGCCAGCCAGGATCGAAGACCAGACGCCCAACTTCGGCGCCGCCAATCTTCAGGATCTCGGCTTTGCCATGAGGGAAATTCCTCACTTCGTCCGGCTTGGTGAATGACTTGTGCTCGGTTGTCTGTTCATGATTGTGCATATTGGTCTCCTCGGGCGTGTTGCTGAGCTGTGCGTTTCGACAAGGCCGCGCTACAGATTGCGAGATGGACCGGCCTCACCGCGAGGTTACGGATGCCAGGCGATGCGCTGCCGGCATCAACCCCGCTTTGTATTCTACCTACTAGTAAGTTAAAATCAAGGGATAATGATGAAGTCCCCGGAACAGAAATCACAGCCTCCGCGGCCGACGCGCTCGCCCGAGCCCGCGAGCGCCATCCTCGATGTAGCCGAGCAACTCGCGCAGACGAGGGGTTACAACGGTTTCAGCTACGCCGATATAGCCTCAAAGTTGGGCCTCACGAAGGCCAGCCTGCACTATCACTTTCCATCGAAGGCGGAGCTTGGGCGGGCCCTGATCGCGCGCTACCGGGCGTCCTTCGGTGCGGCGCTCGAAGCGATAGATCGACGGGCCTTGACGCCTGCGGAAAGACTGCGGCAGTATGTCGCGCTCTACGAGGTGGTTATGCGCGATGACCGGATGTGTTTGTGCGGCATGCTGGCGGCCGAGTACGCGACGCTACCGGAACCGATGCAGGATGCGCTAAGGCGGTTCTTCGACATGAACGAACGCTGGCTGGCCGGCGTGCTGCTCGATGGTCGTCGGTCAGGGTCTTTTCTATTTGCCGCATCGGCGATCAAACGGGCGAGGCTTGTTCTTGGAGCGCTTGAGGGCGCCATGCTGGTAGCCCGGTCGTTCGGCGATTTCGGACGATTTCATACCGCTGCGGAACAATTGCTCCATGACCTGGGTGCTCGCAGCCAATTGCGATAAGAGCCTATCTCAGTAGGAATCGTACCCCGCGCCGTCGGGCGTTGGGCGCAGACGCTACAAGGCTTCGGGCGCCTGGACCACCCTTGTCAGACCACTGACCCTTCGTTTGGACGCCACTCCGTAAATACCGCGCCGCCTGTGGCCGGGCAATTCACGTCGATGCGACCGCCGTAACGCTGCACGAGGCCGAGACTGATGCACAAGCCCGGGCCGGTGCCGTCACTGGTCTTGGTGGTGAAAGAGGGATCGAACAAATGCTCGCGATCTGGTGGCGCGATGCCGGAACCGCTGTCGCCCACGGCGACAAAGCTGCCGGGGACGCCACCGACCTCGCGCTCACTGCTGGCCAGCCGCAGCGCAAGGTCAGCGAACGATGCAGGTAGCTGACCATGCCCGCTCGTCGTCGACCGCAAGCACCGACTGATGCTGCCATCGCGCCAGATCAACGCTCTCCGCTCCAGGATTTCTCCGCCCAGCTGTTTGCCCCTCTCTACTGGCGCAGTTCGTCCAGGTCGGCGGGCGTATTTATGTTCACGAAGGCGGCTGCATCGTCGAAGTCGACCGGTACGACAGCAATCTGTTCGAACCAGCGCGCTACCTTGTGTCCGTCAGCGCGCAAGTATGCATCGAGCGAAGCCAGCAGTTGGCGGCGCAGCAGGGCGAACACGGGTTGCAGACACCCGTCGCTGCGTGCAACGGCCAAATCACAACCCGCTGCCTCGATCGCCGCGGCCAGGCGCGTCGCCAGGTCCAGCGGCAAGAACGGGGAATCACAGGGCACGGTGAGCAGCCAGGGCGTGCGGCAGGCAAGGAGTCCGGCATGCACGCCGGCCAATGGTCCGCAAAAGCCGCCGATTTCATCGCTCACCACGGGCAGGCCAAACTGCTTCCATTCCTCATGCTCACGATTGGCGTTGATGAGCACCGAGCCAACCTGGGGACGCAACCGTTCCAAGACACGTCCGGCCATCGGGGCACCGTCGAAGGCCAGCAGGCCCTTATCCACGCCGCCCATGCGTCGCCCCATGCCGCCGGCGAGGATAAGCCCCGTGATGGCTGCCGTGTCAATTCTTTCGCGAGCGAGCATGCAGACATTTTGAACCGCATGTGGACGTTCCGTCCAGCACGTCCATGAGCGCCGGGTCAAATTGACTCATCGCGCTTTCCTGCGAAACATGAAGACCTTGCAGAAAAGGTGCAGACCGCCGCCGACTACCGCGGCAAGACGGATGCCACGCCTTATGAAGCGTGTTTCGGCGGCGACAAGACGAAGTGGGAGTCGGCGCCCCGTAACTGCCGGTTGCGGCCAGGGCACGCAGTTCGGCGACCAGCTCGAACGCCCGGCGCCGTTGAAGGACGACCGCTTCCGCGTGCCGCGTTCGGCCTTGTTCGCGCTGATCCATCGAGTGAGAACCCTCGACACGATCTACAAGCGTTCCGGCGCCTTGCATGGTTGCGTACTCGCCGACGGACGTGACGTTTTGCATCACATCGAGGACATCGGCCGTCATAATGCGGTGGACTCGATTTCGGGGTTGATGTGGATGGAAGGCCAAGCCGGCGGCGACAAATTGTTCTACACGACTGGCCGCCTCACTTCGGAAATGGTGATCAAAGTCGTCGAGATGGGGATTCCGGTGCTCGTTTCTCGTTCCGGCACGACCGAAATGGGACTCGATGTCGCTCGCCGTTGCGGCGTTACCCTGATCGGCCGGGCTCGCAACCAGCGATTCCTGGTATTCAACCGTCCGGATCGGATTGATTTCAGCGCATAAACCCGCCGTGACGAGAGTCGGCGCTGGCGAGACGGCGATGAGCAAGGCCCAGCGAACGAAGTCGGCGTAGGCCGCACCGTCGCCTTCATCCATGGCACACGGCCGCCGGTCTGGCCGCAGTTCGTCGCCGACAGGCTCGACCGCCTGGAGTCGAACATCCGGATGGCCGCCGTGCCCGGCTTCGTCGGCGCCGGCGGTCTGGCGGCTTTGTTCAGTGTTTCCCGGGCCTCACAACTACTTCAGGCGGGCACTTTGCGCGATCTGCTCGACGCGTTTCTGATGGCGCGCGAACATTGGTCGGGGTGCGCGATACAGGATGGCGAAGAGTTCGCCCTTGCTGATGCCAACGTACCCGACGCCGGAAAATCGGACGTTGTCGAACTTGCGCGTGAGCGAGTACTCGAATCGGAATCCCTTGTCCCCAAAGCTGAGCGGCTCCAGTCTGGCAAGTTCAAAGGTCGATCCGTCGCGCGTCAGCATGCTCTCAAACACGGCAACGACCTCGTCGGGCCGCATGGTCGAACGAAACGCACCCTCCGCGTATATCGCTTGACCGTCCTTGATGCCGTGAAGAATCTGGAGTTGGTCGACCGGAAGCCCATCCATCGTCCAGGTCTGTGAGGAACCCGTATCGAGTCCCCTCAGATGATTCCACGGGCCATCCACGTTGACCGTCAGCCGCTCGCCGAGCCTGTGTTGGCCCGAGTCAATCCTTGATATTGTGGTGGCGGTGCAGCCTGCCAGGACGCACAAGCCGAGCAGCAGGACAATTGGCATCCACTTCTTCACATGCAAGGCATCCCTGTTGCAACGGATGGTCAATGCCTTATCCCTGAAGTCGCCTACACAAATGGACAGCGAATGGCCTCGCTTCATTGCGTGACGGGGAACCCTTGCAGCAACGCATCCAGGGTCTTGGGTGCCGCTGCAGACTCACGCAAGTCGTTGCCCATGCCGACGAGATGATTGAACCAAAGCACTTGACCAGTATCGAGGTCAACCAAGGACGCATAGCACACCTGCACGCCGTATCCCGAGGCATACGGCATCAGTATCATCAGCATCAGGAGCCCGGGGCCGACGTAGTGGTCACGCACCCAGGTGAAGACAGCGTAGTCGGCTCCTGTAATCTTCCGGATCGACTGCACCGACTCGCCAAACGACCAGTCGAGTCTTCCTTCCTTGGTTGGCAGCGCGAGCCCGTCGAGGTGACTCAAAGGGCTGCTGTAGGCAAATGAACCCAACAGCGCGCGCGCTTCGGGGACAGCCCGGAACAGCCCAAAGTGATGTAACGCAATGGCGCGGGCGATGGCACTGTGTAGCGCGGTCAGCTCGGCGACCTCGTTGGACTGGGCGTCCGGGAGCGCGACGCTGTTAGCACCGAGCGACCTCACCTTTTGCATCAGGGCGATCTTGAAATTGCGCGTTGCCGCTTCGGTCCAGTCCTCTTTGAGCGGCATACCTCTGCTGATTTCGAAAAGCTGCACAAGCGGCGGCATGATGACCAGCTTAGCGTCCTTGGGAAGCGCGCTGAAGCCTGGCGCGAAGGACGAACCCGCGTTGACGCCAGGCATTGGCGAAACTGCGGTTGTCGCGGAGCAGCCCGGACGCGTGGAATCGCGTCCGCACACCTCCGTGGCCTTTGCATTGGCAACAATGTGCTGTCCGCCACTCGCTGGTCTGGCGCCTGCGCCTTCCATGGTTGCGCAGCCCGGCTGTGCCGCGTCCCGATTGCAGGCCAAGTTATCGTCGGCCGCGCTCGATCCCGGAAAGCTGACCGATGCAACCGAGATTGATACGGCGAGTGTTGCGAGAATCCGGCATTGTGTTCTGCCCATTTGGCTTCTCCCTCGGGCGAGTGACCATTTCACCATGCTCAGCGTCGAACTTCCAGTTCTCTCCAGGCATTGCGTTGCAGACCACGTTGCATCAGGGCCCCCGTCGAAATGGCCCAATCAGTCGCGCCGAAGGCGCGATCGTTACGGAGCTATCTCAGGCGCGACAAAGCAACTCATTTTCGTTCTTTGCAAGGTACATGATCGACCACGAACCCGGTCGCGACATCAACGACCTGAAGCGCGCCGGAGCCCTCGTTCCGGAAGAACTCGATGTTGTATTCATTTCCGGCAAGCGCGT
>WBZP01001638.1_pt1 | contig 20109 bp, 22 predicted proteins | sample 5204301 | NCBI WGS metagenome assembly WBZP01 (sample SAMN12412401, study PRJNA552823) | activated sludge metagenome | isolation source: activated sludge from nitrification reactor of wastewater treatment plant... | place: USA: Pennsylvania | collected 2017
GCGCGAGCTGCCCGACCACCCCCGGGCATTTTTCGAAATGCAACTGTGTGCCGGGTCGTTGGGCCTGTCTCTTCGGTGGCTGTCGGGGGGCCCTGGCGGCCTGGGTCGCGGCAGCTGCAGACGCTTAAGGCCTGGTGGGCGTCCGGGTTCTGAAGGTGGCCTGAGGGACGTGGCGGTGCCGGCGTGGATCCGGGCTGCGTGTCGGTCAGCTGGCGGTAGCGAGCGGGAGAGCGGCGAGTTCGAAGCCGAGCGCCGGGAGGGGTGCGGGCTCGCCGCGGCGCTCGCTCTCGGCGACGTAGTCGGCGACGAGCGCGTCGAGCTCGCCGACCTTCTCCAGGCCGCGCTCGACGAGGAAGCTCCGCCCCGTCCCGCTGGCGGGCTTGTCGGTGACGCGCACGATGCCGTTGATGCGCTGGCCGTAGAGGACGCGCTCGCCGGCAGGGATCTCGTAGCGGGCGAGCTCAACGCGCTGCCCCACAATCGGAAGCGGACGACGCATGACGTTCAGCTCCCCCAGCGGGCGCTCGAGCCCCACCCGCTGGTCTCGTCCTCATGCACGCGCGTCGCGTCGAGGTCCTGGCTGGTGATCTCGTAGCCCTGCTCGCGCTCGATCGCGCGCTCCAGCCGGCTGTCCGGCTCACCATTCAGCAGCCGTTCGATCTCACGGCTCGCTTCGCTCTTCGTCGTGGGGTACTGGAAGGTCTGGCCGCGCTGACTGGCCAGACTCCGCAGGTAGGCGAGCTGCCTTTGGGTTGGCTTCTCGTTGGTGCTCATGGTGGGCCTCCGGGTCGCGGGACGGGTCATGCCCGCGCGATGTCGGCCCGCGGCGCGGCGGGTCAATGCGCCAGCCCGGCAGGGCCCCCGCCGGCCGCAGGCCGGTGGCGCTTGACGCGACGCGCCGGCGGGACGTCACGCTGGCGGGCAATGAACCCGGTGCCGTGACCCCGGTGCCCGCCACTACCCCGACGCCCGCACCTGCTTCAGGGACCGGCGGGCGCGGTAGAGGTGCTTGTTGACGTTCGTCCTGCTCGCCCCGCAGTGCTCCTGGATCTCCACGTAACTGTGGCCGGCCACCCGCAACGTCAGGTAGCGGCGCTGGCGCTCAGGCAGCGCCGCAAGCGCCTGCAGCGCCGCGCGCGCCTCGCGTCCCTGCTCCGGATCGCACGTCTCTTGCGGGACCGGGGAGCGCTCGTCGTCGAGGCTGAGCTCACGCCACTCGCGCCCCGAGAGGCGGTAGGCCTCGCGGATCGCCACCGTCGTCAGCCACGCCAGCACGGTCTCGCGCTCGGGCTGGCGGCGCAGCAGGATCAGCCACGCCTGCTGGCAGGCATCGTCGATCAATGCGTCGGGGCCGTGGATGTGGCGGCGCACCCTGCGCCAAAGCACTTCGTGGTGGCGGTCGTACAGCGCCGCCTCATCACCATGCAGCGCTGCGCTGCTCGTCTGCTGGATGGGCATGGAAGCTCCCCTCAGGTCGGGGGCCCCGCCGCGGTGGCGGGACCTGGTTGTCCGCCCCGAGCGCACACGCGAATGCGTGTGCCACCCTCGGGCGACAACCAGACCCGCCACCGGGCCCGCGCCTTTACGCCGCCGCGGCCACCGCCGGCTCCTGAGCGAGCAGCACGTCCTCGAGGCGCGAGGCGATCCGGTCGACCAGTCCGGCGCAGCGCTCCAGGACGCTCAGCTCGGCCTCCTGCGCCCACGAAGTCATGTACGGGATCGAGAACGCGAGCGTGTCGAGCCCGATCTGCTGGCAGACCGTCAGCGTCACCGACTCCACGACGAGCTCCTCCTGCTCGTAGGCGAGGGCGGGGTCACCCTCGCGGCGCTCGCTGCGGACCAGCGCGTGCGCGAGCTCGTGCACCAAGGTGCGCACGCTCGCGTTCGCATCGACGCCCGCGCGCAGGACGATCCGCTTGGCGTCAGGCTGGATGTAGCCGCCGACGCCCTCGCGCAGCGCCTCGTACCCGACCGAGTAGCCGAGCGTCGTCGCGAGCTCGCCGAGCGGAACGAGCAGTGCGGCGAAGTCCTCGCCAGCGACGCGCTCGATCGGCGGCTCGAGCTCCGCCGGTTGCGCCGGCGGCGGCAGCTCACTGACCTGCGAGCGATCGAACACCGCGACGAGCTTGAAGAACGTCCGCGGCCGCTCGGCGGCATTCGCGCCGCTGCGCTCCCACTCCGCCAGCTGCTTCTTCGAAGGTGGGCACGGCGCCCAGATCCACAACGCCCGCGAGCCCTTCTCGACGCAGTAGCCCAGCTCGAGCCACTTGCGAAACCCCGCGACGAACGTCGCCTGCGGGCACTGCAGCGCGATCAGCAGCTGGTTGCCCAGGCTGTAGCGGCGGAACCGCCCGCGCGTGCGCAGCCACCGCTGCCACCCCGCGCTCGAGCGCAGCGCCTCGACGGCCTCCACCTGCAACGCCCGCTCGCGCTCCCGGCGCGCCGCCCGCGCCTCGTCCCGCTCGCGTTCGCGCTGCGACGTCTTCTGGCTGGCCATGCCATCACCCCATCTCGGTTCTGGCCCCACCCCGCTGGCGGGGCCGATCCCCGCCGACCCCGCACCCGCGCAGCGGGTGCGACCATGAGGCGGGATCGGCCCGGCAGCGGGACCACAGCAAGCGCTCGCCAACGGCGCTCGTGCCCGAGCCGGCTACAGCCGCAACGCGGAGCTGGCCGACAGAACGGGTGCGTGCCGTGCGTGGACGGCGTCGATGATCTCGCCGTTGTCGATTCCTTGCAGGTAGATCGACGTCACGCCAAGGTTCGCGTGTCCGAGCTGCCGCTGGATGATGTTCAAGGGGATCCCCTCTCGAGCCATCTCGACCGCGTGCGCGTGACGGGGCTGGTGCGGGGCGAACCTGCGTCGCACCCCGGCCTCGCGCGCATGGCACCGCAGCTGTACACGGACCGCGCCGCTGGAACAAGGGTGCCCATGCGTCGGCCCGCTGATGATGCAGAACAGCGCCCCCACCGGCAGCTCGACACGACGCTCAAGCCGGGGCGAGCGCTGCTCCCGGCCCCACGGGTCGATCCCGACCTCCCGGCGCGGTCCGCCCTTGCCGGATCGCACCAACAACGACCCGCGCTGAGGATTCAGGTCCGCTTCGTTGAGCGCGAGCGCCTCACTCATCCGCATGCCCGAGCGCCACAACACCGCGATCAGGCCGCGCAGACGCAACCCCTGAGCACTGCGGCCGGCCTGGCGCATCACCGCCACGATCTCCTCAACCGGCGGCCGGTCCGCCGGATAGCCAACCCCTTGTTTCGCGGAGGGCGACACCGATGATAGTCCGCATCGTCGCCGGCGACCGTCGCCGACCGCCGCATCAACAACTGACACGACCTCTGCATGACCGCCTCCCGGATGAAGACACCAATCCGAGAAGCGTCCGCGCTGCCCACAAGGGCCGGAAGCATTCGATCGCACGGTCGGGACAACTCCGCGCCGGGAATAGCCGGCCAATGACCAGGTCGCAGGCGCCGTTCGGCGCACGCCTGCAATTCGTCCCGAGCGAGAGCACGGCGCTGGACGTTGCGGACACGAGAAGCATCGGGGTACGGTGCCATGCGTGGGGAGTCCGGCGGCCACGACGGAGGAGGAGCGATGGATACGAGCGAGATCGTCGCCACGTACGGCGCGGCATGGAACGAACCGGATGAGGCGAAGCGCGCTGCGCTCCTGAAGGCCGCGTTCAGCGACGACGGCCGCTATCAGGACCCTATGGGGATCGCTGAAGGCCGGGCGGCGCTCGTCGCGCACATCGGCGGGTTTCACGCCGGCTACCCAGAGCGCGTCATCGATCAGGCGAGCGGCGTTGACATCTTGGACGGTGCAGGACTTCGCTGGGCGTGGGTGATGCGCCACGGCGACCAGATCGAACTTGGGGGCATGGACTTCGCCGAGCTTGCGCCGGACGGTCGCATCCAGCGCATCGCCGTTTCTTCGGGCCGTTCCCGCCGCTCGAAGCCTGATCCGCCCTTCCCTCGCGGGAGCGCTGCCCGGCACGGCGCGGGGTAGCGCCCGGCGTCCATGCGCTCCTGCCTTTCGTCCAGAGCAGCAGCGGTTAGCTGTGTCGTCGTCGCCGACGAGATGCGCTCGTCGGCGACCGTCATGTCCGGCCCTGGGGAACGCGCCGCAGCGAACCGTCGATGCTGTCGCGAGCTTCCCGGCTACGATCGTGGTCTCGCTGCGACCATCGCGAAGGGCCCGCCTGGGCGGCAGCAGGACGACGCAGCCACGACCCCGCGGGATGCTAGGGCTGCTGGTCGTTTGCGCCCTCGCCCCAGGTGGCCCAGGCTTCGGGGAGGGGTTGTCCTGAGCTCTTGAAGTGGGCGAGGTCGACGGCGAGGAAGAGCGCTCGGCCCTCGGCGACGAGCCGTTCGCCGTCGTGGACCTCGCCGCGGAGGTGGAGCTTGCGACCCTCGACGGCGACGGCCCAGCCGGTGAGGGAGAGCTCTCGGCCCAGGATCGCGGGCGCGCGGTAGTCGACCGTGAGCGACGCGGTGACTGCCGGCTGTTCGAGGAGGATGAGCACCGTCCCGAGCAGGTCGTCCAGCGCTGCGGCGATCGCTCCGCCGTGGGCGAAGCCGGGCGCTCCCTCGTGCCGCCGGTCCAGGCACACCGTCCCGTGGACGCGGTCGCCGTCGATGCGCATCCTCAGGCCGATGCTGGCGGGGTTCGCGGTCCCGCACACCATGCAGTGCGGCTGGTGCTCGGGCACGGTCCCGTCGGAGGTGGGCTTCATCCGCCTGTCCTCCGGGCGCCGCGGAGTCGGTCGCGAAGCGGCGTCGGGGCGGGGCGCGTGCTGCTCAGCGGAGCCATTGCGCCATGGCCTCGACACCTTCAGCTTCGAGACGCGCGATCCGCTCGACGTGTGCGATGCCTGCTTTATGTTCGCGCGTGCCGGCGTGCTCGGCGAGCGTGGCCCAGGTGGAGGCGAGCTCGTCGTAGTGCGCTGCGAGCTGGCCGAGCGGGGCGTCGTCGAGCAGAACTGCCGCGTCGTGAAGGAACTCGGCGTGCAGCGAGCGGAAGAGCGCGCCGCCGGTGCCGGCTTTGACGATGAGAACACGTAGCGCGCCGAGCGCGGTGTCCATCCCTTCGCCGAGTGTCTCTGACCAGGTCGGGTACGAGGCGGCGAACGCATGCACGGCCGGCAGTCCGGTCGGGACGTCCATCCCCCCGAGCGCCTCGTCTTCGCCAAGCATGTTGGCGACCGCGGTGCCCAGCGCGGCCCCGATGGCCTCGTCGGCGGCGCGGAGCTGTGCGGGCCACTCATACCGGTAAGTGCGGTGGCGGTTCGGTCCGGGGAATCCGTTGGACGCGCGGGCGCGCGCGAGCGACTCCAGCGAGCAGCGCTGAAGGGCATCGCGGTCGTTGTCGGCGATCCAGGCGACGCCCTCGTCCTCGTCGTAGGCCACAACCACGATGTCGTGACGGGTGTTGGACATCTTGACGCGCAGGTACTCCAGCTGCGCGATGTCGGCCCACAGCATCGGCGGTCGGCCGCTGTCGACCTCGCGCTTGACGAGGCTCCAGGCGGCATCGGGGTCGTCGGTCTCCTCGATGCTCAGACCCAGCCCGAGGTGCACGGCGACATCCTCTTCCATCGAGCCGGTGCGGCCGACGACGTAGAACGGCGGAACGAAGCCCGGCAGCTCGATGAACAAGAATCCAAGACCACCGGCCAAGCCGAAGCACGCGCCCTCGCTGAGCGGTCCTCGGCCGTAGTCGAGGCCGTGCAGTTCCAGGAGGTCGCGCAGACTTCCCGATCCGCAGTGGCCGGCGAGCCGGTGGGGGTAGCTTGTGAGCAGGTCGGTCGCTGCGGTCATCCGCGCAGGTCCACCGGCAGCGTCTTGAGCTGGCTTGAGAACTGCGAGGTCACCCACGTCGGGTCGCCCGCCAGCGCGATGTCGGGGAAGCGCTTGAGGGTCTCCTCGATGAGGATGCGGAGCTCAAGGCGGGCAAGCGCGGTGCCCAGGCAGAAGTGACGACCGCCGGCGCCGAAGGCCTGGTGCTCGGGGTTTCGTCGTACGTCGAAGCGGTCGGGGTCCTCGTAGACGTCCTCGTCGCGGTTGGACGACGGATACCAGAGCGCGATCTTGTCGCCTTTCTTGATCGGGCAGCCGCGAAGCTCCGTGTCGTCGGTCGCGGTGCGACGGAAGTGCGCGAACGCGGGGAACATCCGCAGGGACTCCTCGACCGCGCTGGGCACGAGGTCAGGGTCGTCGAGCAGCAGCTGCTTCTGGTCCGGGTGCTTCATCAGCGCGCGCATCGCGCTCGTGTAGGTCGCCTTGGTCGAGTCGTTGCCGGCGGCCATGAGGAGGACGAACCCGGCGAAGATCTCGGGGTCGGTGAGGGTGTCGCCCTCGATGTCTGCGTGGACGAGCACGCTGAGCAGGTCATCGGTGGGGTGCTGGCGGCGGTCCTCGATCAGCACGAGGCAGCGCTCGAACATCTTCGGCACGTCCTCGGCGACGAGCGCCTCAAGGCCCTTGGGGTTGAGGTCGGGATCGCCGAAGCCGAGCAACTGGTTGATCGCGGTGGCCCACGGCACGTCGTCCTGGGGCTCAAGGCCCATGAAGCTGCCGATCACCCGCGCGACGACCGGCTGCGCGACGTCGCTGACGAGGTCGCAGCGCTCGGCGTCGTCGAGTCGGTCGAGGACGTCGGTGGTGATGGTGCGGATGGCGTCCTCGTGCGCGGCGATGGCGCGAGGGGTGAAGCCACGCTGAAAGAGAGCCTTGATGCGATCGTGCTTGGGCGGGTCCATCCCGATGAACATCCCTTGAACCAGTTCGAGCGGGATGGCGTGGTCGGTGAGGATGATGTTGTGCGCCGACGAGTAGGTCTGCCAGTCGCGGCTGACCGTCAGGATGTCCTCGGCCTTGGTCACCGACCAGAACCCCGCGTCCTGAGGCGACTGGCTGATGCCGTCGCTCCAGTGCACCGGGCACTCCTCGCGCAGCTGCTTGAATTTCTCGTGCGGCGGACCGTCGGCCCACAGCTCGTCGTCGGCGACGCGCAATGACGTCAGGTCCTGGCTCGTGTCGAGGGACATGCGCGGCAGTAAAGCAGATTTACCCCGATCGGGGAAGAATCGGTCTGTACCGTCAGGGTGATGTCCACGTCGGGACCCGCGGTCGGCCGGACGCCGAAAGGCGATCGCAGCGCTTCGCGGCTGCTGGAGGCCGCGACGACGGTGCTCGCGCGGGACGGGCTCGGCGGCGCCACCCTCGCGCGCATCGCCGACGAGGCGGACATGGACAAGCGCAGCGTCGTCTACTACTTCGGCTCGCGGGAGGCGCTGCTGGTCCGCGTGGTGCAGACCGTTGGTGAGCGCATCGCGCAGCGGATCGAGCCCGAACGCGATCGCGCCGGCGACCTCGTCGGTCTCGTCGACCAGAACATCGACGCGCTCTGGTCGGCGATCACCACTGCCCCTGAGCTCGCACGCGCATACTTCTCCCTACTGGGCGGCGGAACGGAGACCGGCGAGGTCAAGAGCGCGTTGCTCGCCCTCAAGGACGCGTACCTCGACGTCGCGCGCGAGCAGATCGCGGCGATCGAGGCCGCGGGATGGCCGGCGCGCGCACCCTCGGAAGCCACGGCACTGCTCCTGGTCGCCACCCTCCGCGGACTGCTGCTCGAATGGACCGAGAGTGGCGATTCGCCCGCGCTCGACGAGGCGCTTGAGCAGTTCAAGGCCGCGCTCGTCGATCGCTTCGCGCCCGCCTGAGCCGTCGGCGCCAGTCTCGCGCCACGTCGAGGCTGACCGACCGGGATAGGCGAACGGTGCCGTACGGCGGTGACGTGACGCCTCACGAAGCGGGCACAGGGGAGGAGCATCGCCGGCTCGCAGCTCGGACACGCCGCGTCGTTGGCTTGACGGCGGCTTCAGCGAACGCCCCTGGTGCCTCGCAGTGTCGCTTCCATGCAAAGCGGGAGTGCCAGCGCATCCACCCGTACCGCGCCTCTCCCTCGGGCGGCGTACCGCGCCCAGCGATCACCGTCGCTTCGTAGCCGGGTTACTGCTCCTGGGTCGTCCCCGCAGCACCGGACTAGCTCGTGCTTGTCGTCCGATGCGAACGCACGACGGCCCCGGGAGGGACGAAGCAGACCTCCTCGACGGTCTGAACTCGGCGGCCCGGCATCCCCGGCATGCCGCCACATCTCGGCCGTGAAAGTGTCAGAGTCGGTCGGTGTCTCGCGGTGCATCAGTGAGGGTGCGGAAGTGCCAAATCGAGACGATGAGCATGCGCTTCAGCTCCTCCGGTGTGAGTCCGCAGATCACGCCGTAGCTCGTTGAGGCGTCGTCGATCGATGCGAGATCGGGGAAGTGCGATGGAGACGCATCGAAGTGATCCAGCGGGTTGTAGACGGCGTCGACGCTATCTCCCCGCTCCTGGATCAGCTTCGGGATTAGCACGTCAAGCGAGGCGTCCACGTTCATCGGGCAACCGTAGACCATTGTGGCGCCGTCGTTCCACAGCCCACGGTCGCGAAATCCGCGTCGCCGCTGACCCGGACGCTTGCCCCGCCGACACGGGCGAGTCCGTCAAGCGGACGCAACGGTCAGATCCGGCCAGACTTGTGCCGGGGGTCACGTCGTAAGCCAGCCCGGCGACCCTCTGCGTAACGCCTCGAGGGATCAGCAGGACCGTCCCTCTCGCGGCGCCCGCGCTGCTTCCTCGGCGGGCGTTGCCTGCGAGCAGTTCGGGCATGAGGCAACTAGGGCGGTCCGGCGCTGCCCCTCCCCCGGGAGTGTCGTCGGCGCCGCCCGATCGCTGCCTCTCGTCCACGGTGATCGCCGAACGACGAAGGGCGTCTGCCTTTCGTCCGGCAGGAGAAGTGCGCCTGATCGGCAGCGGGCGCTCCTGCTTCTGGCCGTCAAAGCAGGATTCGCCGCCTGCCGTGCACAGCCGCTTGTCGAGTTCCGATGCTTCAGCCAGTCGGGCGCCTCGCCGCCGTTGCAGGTCGGCGAGGCGTGCGAGCCCGGTCGATGAGCTCATGGAACGGTGGTACGCGACGGCGAATCGGTGCAACCCATCTGCTCTGCAGCGTCCGTGTCGATCTCGTCCGCCGAGCAAAGTCGATCGGGGCCAAGTCATCGGGGCGGGCACGCCCGCCCCGATGACGCATGGCGAAGCGGGCGTCCCTACTTCTGGCAGGGCTGCGAGGTCTCCACGGTCTGGGTGCCACCGTCGAGGGTCCCGTCGTACGAGGTCGTGTAGTCGGCGACGTACTTGAAGTTCCACTTGCCGCCCGTGCAGCCGCTGCTGGCGAGGTATGGAATCTTCTTCTTCTTCTTCGTGACGTACTGCACAGGGATCTTCGTATTGAACGCCATGACGGCCGCGATGACGCCGGGCGCAGGCGACTGCAGGTTCTGTGGGACCGAGAACGTCAGCTTGTACCTGTAGAGCGGGTCGCTCAGAGTGGTAAGTGTTGCGCCGACGATCTCACGGATGATCAGCGGGCTTTCGCCGGTGACCAAGAGGGTTTCGCCCTTGCCGCCAGGCAGATTGAAGAACTTGCCCTTGACGGTTTCGTCCAGACCGAGACCGAGACCCCGGCCCACGGCGGTGCCGACAAGCGAACCGCGCGGGCACCGACTCTCGTCCTGAAAGACAGTGGTGGGAGCGCAAGACGGGAAGTACTTGCCGTTGAAGACGGCGTCCTTGGGGAAGAACACATTCGCGTTCACAGTGGCGAACTGAACCTGGTCGTTGAGGTCGGCGGAGATGTCATCGAAGAATGGATTGGCTGTCAGGGAGACTGGGCGCGGCTTTGACTTCGTGCCCGCCTTGGCTGGCGTTACCTTGGCCGTGAACTTCTGCTGGGACTTGACGATGATGGCGGACGCGGGGACCGCGGTCGCCATGAGCGCGATCAGCGCTGTCATCGCCATTAGCGCGATGCGCTTCATTGACTACTCCTCCTCTGGAGATGAACCTGCTTTCGGATCCGCCATCCGGGCACCCGCCTGCTGATTGGCTGCGGGGGATCCGAGCCAAACGTACCAGTTGGTGAACTTGTGCGAGCCGGTTCTGTCAATCGTCTGGCGAGCGCACGGGCGCGAGCCTCGACTCCGATGTGCACATGCATGGTGGCTGCGCACGAATTGGCGGCGACCGCTGGCACCTGCCCCGCGGTGCTGCTCCGCTTGCCCGGGCTACTCTCGTGGCCTCGTGGCCCGTGGTCCTCGCGGGCCTTTGGACGGTGATCGCGCGCGCCGGCCGCTGGCGGGTCGTGCGCGTCGGCACGCCCTGAGGCCTACGCCGACGCCCGCTCGGCGTCCGCCGGCGGACGCCGCTGCAGCCAGCGCGGGACCCACCAGGTGCGCTCGCCGAGCAGCTTCACGAGGGCGGGCAGCAGCACGAGCCGCACGACCGTCGCGTCGAGCAGCACCGCCACCGTCGTGCCGACGCCGAACTGGCGCGTGTTCATCACCGGCGAGGCGGCGAACGCCAGGAACACCGCGGCCATGATGAAGGCGGCGCCCGTGATGACCCCGGCGGTCTTCCGCAGCCCGTAGTCGATCGCGCCCGCGGTCGTCCCGGTCAGGGCGCGGCCCTCGATCAGGCGGCTCATGAAGAAGACTTCGTAGTCGATCGAGAGCCCGAACACGATCGCGAAGATGCCCATCAGGGCTATCGCATCGAGCTCTCCCGCACCTCCGAGCAGGGGGCTGTCGCCCTGGAAGCAGAGGACGAGGACGCCGACGGCCGCGCCGACCGTGACGAGGTTCAGCGCGACGGCGAGGAGTGCGAGAACCGGCGAGCCGAATGCTGCGAGCAGGACGAGGAACGTCACGAGCGAGAGCACGAGCACGAGCGGGATGAAGCGGCTGCTCGTCGCGTGGTCGAAGTCGTCGAGCACCACCGCCGGTCCCCCGATGACGGCGGACGCCCGCATCGCGCGCGCCGTCTGGTCGGCCTCGCGCTGCAGCGCCGGACGCAGCGTCGCGCTCTGCTTGGAGAACGGTCCCCGCTGCGGGACCACGATCACGCGCGCGGTGTTGCCGCCGGACTTCGCGTTCGTCGCGAACGCGACGTTCGTCTGCTGCTGGGGCTTTGCGCCCTCGATCGCGGCCAGGACGAAATAGCCCGAGTCCGCGGCGCGGTTCAGGTCGGTCCCGTTGCGCTTGAGCTGCGCCTGCCGCCGATCGTTCGTCGAGCGCACGCGCACGACGCTTGCGAGCATGCGGTTCAGCGCGCGGCCGATCTGGTTCGAGCCGGAGCTGGCGCGCCCCAGCTGGCGTGCGAGCTCCTTCGCGCCGTCGTTGCCGTTGGGGCCGTTCAGCAGCGTCGAGAGCCCGCCGCTCAGCGTGGAGGTGCCGGCGCTGAGCTGGTCGACGCCGGCGGCGAGCTGGGCGGCGCCGGCGGCCGTCTGGCCGATCCCGTCGTCGAGCTTGCCGCTGCCGGCCGCGAGCTGCTCGAGGGCATTCGAGAGCCGGGTGACGCCGCGCGCGAGTTCCTTGCTGGCGGTGGCGTTGGCGCTGAGGTCGGTCGTGTAGCTCGCGAGGTTCGTCTTCAGCGGGCCGAGCTGGGTGAGCGCGCGCTGCAGGTCGTCCTTCGCCCGCTGCACGGCGGGATTGCCCGAGACGGTCGCGTCGGTGATGCCGCCGAGGTCGCGCAGCGCCGACTGCACGGCCGACTGGGTCGCCGCCGCGGGGTTGTTGAGCTTGGTCGCCGAGGTGCGGTCGGCCTCGACGAGCGAGTCGCGCAGCACGTTGAGGTTCGTCTCGAGCTTGCCCGTGCCGTCACGCGCCTGGCCCAGTCCGCCGGTCAGGCGGCTGGCGCCGTCCTTGGTCTGCTGCACCCCGTCCGCCAGGCGCCGGGTCTGCGGCGCTGCGGCGGTCGCGCCCTGGGCGAGCTGCTGTGAGCCGATGGCCGCCTGGCCGAGCCCGGCGGCGAGCTTGCCCGCGCCGGTCGCGCCGGACGCGAGGCCGTCGCGCAGCTGACCCGTCCCGTTGCGCGTGCGTTTCAGTCCGCCCTCGAGCCGCTTGACCTGCTTCTGGCCGCTCGTGACGTCGCGGGTGATCTGTCGCAGCACGGCTGTGCGGTCCAGCAGCTCGGCCGGCCCGAGCACCGCCTCGACGCCCTTCAGCTTGGCGACGCGGTTCTGGAAACGGCCGAGCGCACGCAGCCGCTGCGTCGTCGTGATCGGCCCGGTCGCATGGAAGACGACCTCGTACGGGGTGGACCAGCCAGCCCCGCGGCTGCGCTCGAACGCCTCGTAGCTCTTGCGCGCGGAGTCGCTGCTCGGCAGGTTCGCGACGTTCGGCGGGCCGGTCTTTAGCGCGAGCGCGGGAGCCGCGAGCAGCGTCAGCGGCACCAGGACGAGGAGCGCGGCGACGCCCGGCCGGCGCAGCATCCGCTCAGCCCGCTGCGGCCACGCGCCCGAGCTGCCGGGGCGTCGCAGGGGCCAGCGGTTCACGTTGGTGCCCAGGACTGCGAGTGCGGCGGGCATCGCCAGCGTCGCGACCGCGACGGCGAGCACCGCCGCGACGATGACGCCGAGGCCCGAGGAGACGAGCAGCGACCCCGGCGCGACGAGCATCCCGCAGCCCATCCCGGCGATCAGCGCGCAGCCCGCGAGCAGCACGGTCCGCCCGGCGCGCGCCGATGCCTCCTCCGCGGCCTCCGCGACGCTCGCGCCGCCCGCGAGCTCCTCGCGGAAGCGCGACACGACGAGCAGCGCATAGTCCACGCCGAGCGCGAGCCCGACCATCGTCACGAGGTTCAGCGCGAGCGCGTCGATGCTCACCCGCTCCGCGAGCAGGCCGAGCGCGGCGATCCCGATACGGGTGACGAGCAGCCCGCTGACGGCGGGGATGAGCGCGGCGATGGGGCTGCCGAAGATCAGCAGCAGCATCACGAAGAGAATCGGGAGCGCGATCAGCTCGCCCTTGTGGAGCGAGTCGAGCGACGACTGGTTGAGCGCGCGAACGAGCGGCGCGAGCCCCGTGATCTCCGAGCGCAGCGGTGCGCGGGCCTCGCGGGCGAGCACCTTCTGCACCGCGGGCGTCGTCTCGCGCGAGATCTCGTCGAACGGCCTGCTGACCTGCAGCGCGAGCAGCGCCTGGCCCGCGGGCTCCTTCAGCACGCGCGACCCGCCGATCGCCCACGGACTCAGCACCTGGACGCCCTTGACCTTCTGCAGCTCGGCGACGATCTGCGGGCCACGGCGTTCGACGACCGCTGGCGGGCCCTCGAGCAGCACGGCCATGCTGATCGTGCCGCCGAACTGGTCGCTCGTCAGCGCGGCTGCGCGTGCCGAGTCGCTGCGCGGAATCGTGAGACTCGGCTGCCCGATGTGATCGGTCGCGCTCGCACCGATCACGAGGGCCGCCACGAGCACCACCGCCCACGCGCCGAGGACGAGCCGCGCGTGGCGGACGATGAAGCGGGCGACCGTTCTCACAGCGCCGCCCGGGTGCGGCGCGTGACCTGGCCCATGCCTGCCAACCTACTAAGCGTCCGCGCGCTCAGCGCCGCCACCACCTCGACTCCCGCCGGGCCGCGGCAGCTTGTCCTGGGCGCACGAACCTCGGGCCGACGCGGGTCGCCGAGGAGTACCGTGCGGAATCGATGCCTGCGTCGATGGACTCCCTTACGGATATTCTCAGCCGGTTCCTACGAGGCGAGAGCGTCGACCACTACTTGGCACCGGACTTCGGCGGGCTGGGTGGCCTGCTCGGGTCGCGGAGCGGACCGTGGCGTTCGGTGGACGAGGTCAGCGCCCGCCTGATCGGCAAGGGCGCGCGCTACGACATCACCGTGACGGAGCAGATCGAGCTCGGCGACGGTCGCGTGTTCCTCGCCGGAGCCGCGCGCCGCAGTCGACCGGGCGGCAGGGGATTCGCGACCCCGTTTGGCGCCGTCGTGACGATGCGAGACGGTCTCATCCGGTCTATCCAGACCTCATCCCACGCGCAGGCAGTGCGGCGCGAAGCCGGCCTTGGGGCGCAGACTTCGCCCGTCTCGAGCTCTCGCGAGCGAACCCCGCCCTCGTAGTGTTCACTGGGCATACGCAGTCCAGTGCTGGCCATCAGGCCGGCGGCGCACATGCGCGATCGGGGGTGCGACACTACGCGGGTCGGTCTGTTGGTGCCGCGGGTCGCAGCAGCTGATCGCTGTCGGTCCGGGTAGAATTCTGTCGTCAGTATTCGGTCGGGGAGTGACTGCGTTGAAGCATGTATTGCGAGGCACTGTGCTGTTGGCGCTGCTCGTGTTCGGGGCGGTCGGCGCGAAGGCGGCGCCCGTGCAGGAGTTCGGCGTGCAGCTGAAGGACATCACACCGACTGGGCGCTTCACGGTGGTGTTCACGTCGAACTCGTTCGACACAACCGGTGGTCCGCCGCCTCCGCTCACCGAGGCTTCGGTGCGCTTTGCCAAGGGTATCTCGATCAAACCGCAGTTCCTCAGGCGCGACCGGCTCTGTGACACTGGGAAGCTCCGCGGCGTCCTGCTTGACGAACAGACCAGCGGCCTGACCTACGGAGAGATGCTGCGGGATCTGCCGGCAGCCGAGGCGCGCATCGGCAAGCGCCTGACGGCTAACGGCCGCACGATCCTCGACACGTGCCGGAAGGCGTTCTTTGGCAGCGGCAACGTCGTGGTTGATGCCCGCCCGCAGTATTCCGACCCAGTCCCCGGGGTCGTCTACCTCTTCCTAGCTAAGCCGACGGCGAAGGGCGCAGTGGCTGGCGTTGGGGCGATGTCCCTTTACGACCAGAGTTCGCCGATCGCGAGCAACGACGCACTGGTCACGCATCTTCAGCCGGTCTTCACGGTGAACATCTTCAACGAGCCCACGCCCGACGGTCTCTACGGGTACCGCGTGAAGCTGTTGCCTGAAAACGTCCGCAGCCTGAGACTGAGTGTCGCTGAGCTGCGCATACAGAGCAAGGGCATCGTCGAGACATCCGAGAGGCGCACCTGCGTGAAAAGGCGGCGCGCCAGATGCGTGCAGTACACGGTGCGAAAGACCACCGACTTCTGGGCACAGCTGCCCAAGTGCCCCAGGTCGGGCCAGCTCCCATTCAAAGCCAGCTACGGCTACGCAACGGGACCCGGGACCACCAGCGTCATCCAGGTTCCCTGCCCCCGCTTCACGCGCTGACGTGGGTGTCGGTCGTAGGCCTTGACCTGCGGCGTTTACAGAGGGACGACGAGGTTGAGCAAGGTAGGTTGTCTATGGCGCGAATGATGGCTGCCGGCCGTCGCTGGCCAAGCGACTCCGACTGCTCGCTGACGATCATCGGCGAGGAGGATGAAGTCGTCCGTGCGGCTGCCGAGCACGCCGCTTCGGTTCGTGGCCATGAGAACACATCGGAGCTGCGCGAGCAGCTGCGGGCTTTCCCGGAGCCGGCCTAGGCGTACTCGAACCTACCGCGCGACCACGAGGCGATGCCCAGCGAGCCGGGTGGGTGGGTTTCGCGCCGTCGTGGCGTGGCGTACCGAGACCACACCGCCGGTCCGGCGGCTGCCGCAAAGGCGCCGCGCGAAAGGCGTGTCGGCGACGGGTTCGGGCCCTGGCAGAGTACCTCGGGTCCAGCTCGAGGTAGGTGAGGACGAGCGGGTCTGGCTCACTCAGGCGCCGAGGGCTCGCGCAGCGACGCGGCCTGTCCGCCGCCTCGCTGCCATACCCCGCGCATCAGCGTGATCGCCTCCGCCAGCGTCGTCTCCGAGAGCGGGTAGGCGCAACTCGGGCAGGGTCGCTGGTACACGCGCGCCGGCCCGGGGACTCTGGTCAGGTAGTCGCAATACGGGCATGCCAGGAACGTCACGTCGGCCACGTTACAGAGCACCCGTCGACTGGCAACCGCGCTCGGGTTCCGGGTTCGACAATTCGAACCGCCTCCCGTATGTTTAGCTACCTATGGATCTTGCGGCTGCTGTAGATGGCGGGGAGCACCGCCAGCACTACGGGGTGACGCTGGCAGTGCTGGCTGTCGCGGCGCTGGCGTATGCGTTTATGCAGACGATGGTCGCGCCGGCGTTGACTGACATCCAGCGCTCGCTGGGGGTATCGACGACGTCGGTCACGTGGGTGCTGACGGCGTACTTGCTGACGGCGTCGGTGGCGACGCCTGTCTTCGGACGCTTCGGCGACATGTTCGGCAAGGAGCGCACTCTCCTCGCGGTACTCGTCGTGTTCGCGCTTGGGTCGCTGGTGTGCGCGCTTTCGCACTCGCTCGCAGTGTTGATCCTCGGGAGGGCGATCCAGGGAGTCGGGGGTGCGGTGTTCCCGCTGGCGTTCGGGATCATCCGCGACGAGTTCCCGCGCGACCGCGTGCCGGCTGGGATCGGGTTGATCTCGGCGACGTTCGGGATCGGCGGTGGCGCCGGCCTGATCTTGGGCGGCGTGATCGTCGACCACCTCGACTACGAGTGGATCTTCTGGTTCGGCTTGATGATGACCGTCGTGGCGATCGTGACGACCAGGCTGTTCGTGCCCGAGTCGCCTGTGCGAAGCCCGGGGCAGATCGACTGGGGCGGCGCTGCGCTGCTCGCGGCGGGACTCGTTTGCCTCCTGCTCCCGGTGAGCGAGGGCAATACCTGGGGCTGGGGATCGGCGCGGATCCTCGGCCTGTTTGCGACGGCGCTCGGGCTCCTTGCGATCTGGGCGTGGTATGAGCTTCGCGCTGCTGAGCCGCTCGTCGACATACGGCTCCTGCGCCAGCGGCCGGTGTGGACGACGAACCTCGTGGGCCTGCTTGTGGGGTTCGGGATGTTCGGGTCGTTCCTGCTGATTCCACAGTTCGTTCAGGCCCCGCCGCAGGCCGGCTACGGGTTCGCGGCGACCGTCACGCAGGCCGGCGTGTTCTTGATGCCATCAGCGGTCGTGATGTTGCTGGCCGGGCCGATCGCCGGGGCGCTTGGAACGCGTGTCGGTTCGCGGCTCCCGCTTCAGATCGGCACGCTGGTGACCGCATCGAGCTTCGGTTTCCTTGCGGTGGCGCACAGCGAGCGCTGGCAGATCTACGTCGGGTCGGCGCTGCTCGGGATCGGGATCGGCTTTGCCTTCGCGTCGATGGCGAACCTGATCGTCGACGCAGTCCCGCAGGAGCGCACCGGTGAGGCAACCGGGATGAACACGATCATGCGCACTATCGGCGGCGCGTTTGGAGCGCAGATCACTGCGTCGATCGTCGCCGCGCATCTCATCTCCGGGAGCCCGCTGCCCGCCGAGCAGGGCTACACCGACGCGTTCATCATGTCGTGCGTCGCCCTGCTGATCGCGTTCGCCGCTTGCCTGGCGATCCCGCGGCCGCGGAGCCCCGCGGGGGTTGAGCCACTAGTCGAACCAGCGGCGCCCAGTGCCAACCCGCGTGATCGGGAGCTGACGCAGAGATGATGGCGCGGGTTCTCATCGGCTACGACGGCAGCCCGGCCTCCCGCGCCGCACTCGATGTCGCGGTGGCACTGGTTCGGGAGGCACACGGCACGCTGACGCTCCTGACGGCTTTGCCAAGCGTGTCTGCGGCAGTAACCGCGGCGCCCATGGCAGCGGCTGAACAGATCGAGGCGCTCGAGCAGATGCACACCAATCTTGCGACCACGCGCGACTCGCTTCCCGATGACATCTCGGTGACGAGTCTCGTCAGCCACCTCGCCCCTGGCCCGGCGTTGATCGGCGCGGCCGATAGCGGCGCCTACGACACGATCATCATCGGGTCACCACAAGGGCCCTGGCACAGACTGAATGGTGGCGTCCTCGCCTACCTCCATCGTCACAGCCAGGTTCCCATCGTGGTCGTGCCACCCGCCACGGCCGGCATGACAGAACGTCAGACATGAAGACCACCACAAGCACCGCCAGTCGCGCGCCTGGCAGCTCCCGAGGGCCGCGAGTGGTCGAGCCATCGCGGTCCGACGCGTTCGACGAGTTCGCAGCAGCGTGGGACCAGATGTCGAGGGTTGTGCGGCGGGCACGCGGGCGGGCCAGCGCCACACCACGAAACGGTCTCACGGTCTCGCAGTTCCATCTCCTCGACACGCTGTCGCTCGAGGCGGACGCCGCCCGCAACATCACAGAGGTCGCCGAGGCCGCCGGCGTCACCTGCCCGACGGCGACAAGGATGCTGAATACGCTCGAGCGCGAGGGCATCGTCCGACGCCAGCGGGCCAGAGGCGACGCGCGCGTCGTCGTGGTGCGGCTGACGGTTGACGGCCGGCGCGCCGTCGCCGCTACCCGGGAGCGCCTCCGCACGGCACAGCGCACCGTCTACGAGAACCTCACCGCAGCGGAACAGCGCCAGGCCTCTGTGCTCCTCTCCCGCCTCTCCGAGGCAATAGATGAACTCTGAACGCGATCAGGCGTTCAGGCAGATGTTCGCGCGTCACCCACGGTTGGACTGAGTCTGGCTGGGGTCGCCCACGCTCTAGGGTTTGCCGTGTGAGCTTCTCCCCACCGCCGACGACGAAGGGTGTCCAGCAGTCGGAGATCATCGTTGCGGCAGCCGTACGATGCTTGGCGCGCGATGGTTATTCCGCGAGTTCGATCGCGCGGATCGCCGACGAGGCCGGGGTTCAGAAGCGAATGGTCCTCTACTACTTCAAGAGCCGTGAGCAGCTCTTTGACGTCGTTATCCGGCGGATCGGCGATCGGCTGATTGGGCAGGTCGAGGCGCGGCTTGATGACCTGGAGGCCTCTGCTGACGTGGCCGTCACTGGACTTGACCAGCTGTGGGAGGCCGTGACACATGACCGCGCGCTGCTGACCGCCTACTTCGGGCTTGTCGCTGAATCCGTCACTGACCCGCAGCTGCAACGATCTATGGACGACGCCGGTGAGGGCTTTCGCCGGCTGATCCGCAGGCTGGTCGGCGCACTTCAGGGCGGCGGGAGTCGTGTGGCGATCGACGAACAGGTCTTGACGGTGGCCATGGTCGCCGCGATGCAAGGCTTCACGCTGGAGTATCTGCAGCACGGCGATACGCCCGCGCTCCGTTCTGCCATCGCGCTCTTCCAGGGCTGGCTGACGCAGGACTAGCGACAGCAAGCGGATACTGGCGGCTGTGTTTCGCCTGTCCCGTAGCAGCGGCCACGGGCAAGGATTCACCGACCGGTACGTTTCCGCTAGGGTGATGCTTGGAGATTGGGCTTACCCCCCAACGGCCTAACTGAGCGGCCCCACGGACGGGGCCGCTCAGACTGGCTGACGGATCGGTTTCAGCAGCAGCGGCTACCGGAGGATCAGGCAAGATGATTCGAAGCGCGTCCGACCGCGCAACAGCTCCCGCGAGGGCGTTCTTCGAGGAGGTCGGCGACATGCTGATCCTCACGGGGAAGACGCTCGTGTCCGCGGTGAGGCCTCCGTTCCCCTACGGCGGGGAATTCGTCATCCAGTTCATGTTCGCGCTGCGCTTGTGCTGGTTCCCGCTGATGATCTCCACAGTCGCGTTCGGCTACGCGGCCCCCGGGCTGCAGGCGGCGAACTTCCTCGTCCTGTTCGGCGCGCTCGACCGTCTTGGCGGCTTCTTCGTACTCGCATCAATCCGTGAGTTCGCGCCGTTCGTGACCGCGATCGTGCTGGCCGGCGTTGCGGGCACGGCGATCACGGCTGACCTCGGCGCTCGTAAGATCCGCGAGGAGCTCGACGCGCTGCAGGTTCTCGGCGTGGATCCGATCAAGAACCTCGTCGTCCCGCGCTTCCTCGCGCTGATGCTTGCGACCGGGCTGTTCGACGTCTACGCGCTGATCTTCGGCATCTTCGGGGGTATCGCGACGACGCTTGTCAACCACGCCCCGCTCGGCTCGTTCTGGGCTTCCTTCTTCAACCAGGCCTCGGTCACCGACCTCTGGGGCTCGGTGCTCAAGTGCCTGCTGTTCGGCGCGATCATCGCAATCGTCTGCTGCTACAAGGGCATGACGGCGTCAGGCGGGGCCGCCGGCGTCGGACGCGCAGTCAACCAGGCCGTGGTCATCTCCTTCCTCGGCGTCTTCGCGTTCAACTACGTCTTCACGCAGACGCTGCTCGCCACCCACCCCGAGATCTCGACCATCAAGTAGCTCATGGGCTGGCTCGCTGTTCCCAAGGACTGGCTCACCTCGATGGGGGAGATCTTCCGGTTCTGCGGCCGGGTGATGGGTCTCGTC
>WBZP01002688.1_pt1 | contig 20109 bp, 19 predicted proteins | sample 5204301 | NCBI WGS metagenome assembly WBZP01 (sample SAMN12412401, study PRJNA552823) | activated sludge metagenome | isolation source: activated sludge from nitrification reactor of wastewater treatment plant... | place: USA: Pennsylvania | collected 2017
TACCACCAAGCCGGTGTTGGCGGTCCTGGACGGCGCCAAGGCCCTCGCTGCGGCGGTACGGGCGGTGTTCGACCATCCGGTGATCCAACGCTGCCAGGACACAAGCTGCGCAACGTCAAGGCCTATGTGCCCAAACGAATGCGCAGCGAGGTGGAGAAGCGGATGCGGGCCGCGTACCGGGCGCCAACAGTGTAGTTGTGGCCGTTGACTCGCCGGAATTGTTGGCGGGCTTCGGTCATGCCGGCGGCGCACCAGCGCAGGGCTATGTCCTGGTCTCGCTAGCGTTTGACGTTGCTGGCGTGGTCCCGACCGATGTCGATCATCGACTCAATCGCATTCGTAGAGCGCAGAGTTCGCTTGAGCGTCGGGTGCATCCCCAACGCCAGGACGGTCAGGGTTTCGTCCATGCCCTCGCGGAGGCTGGCCGCCGCGGACGGGTGGGTGTGATCCAGCTTTTTCGCCAGTTCCGACAGCAATCCCTTGCCTACCAACGGGAGCCGTGTGGGCAGGCATCCGGGCCGTCATCGCCGGGGTGCTCGCTGCCGTCTCCGCCGTCATCAGGGCAGCGTGATGGCCCGCCACGCTCACCTGAGCAAGGTCACCGGACTGGACGTGTACTTCGCCGACCCCCACTCACCCTGGCAGCGTGGCACCAACGAGAACACCAACCGGCGGATCCGCCGCTACCTGCCCAAGGGAACCGACATCACCGACCACCAGCCCTACCTGAACGCCATCGCCGAAGAACTCAACGAGATGCCCATGAAGTGCCTGGGCTGGCTCAGCCCACGCGAAGCCTACGAGCGCCTCCTGACCAGCGACGTTGCTACCACGGCTTGACTCTGCCGGCTGGCCCGGTGGCCTAGGAAGGATGAAGGTCCATGCGCGCCTCCGGAGCAAAGGAAGCCAAGTTGGTCATGGTCCAAGTTCGCCCCGGGGGGCGGTGCAGTTGTCCTTGGGCCACTACTCGGCGGTCCTCGGCGTGCGCCAGTGCCGCGACGTCGTAGTCAGCCCTGCTGAGTACCAGGGTGAGCAGCCGCTCCTTCTTGTCAACGACAGCCCTAATCTTGACAGTGCCTTCGGGCTCGTCATGGTCGCGATCCAAGGTCTTCACGTACCCAAACACGATGCGTTCGCCAGGTTGAGCGGCATCGTGCAATCGCTCAGCAGCCGCCCGCAGGACGGGGGCAGCCTCTCGGTCGAATGTCAGGTTCGTTACCTCGGCCGTCGGACGTGAAGCAATGTAGGACCAGCGCATTGACATGGTTACTTCCTCAACGAAAGGTGCGTCAGCAAGGTCCGCGACAGCGTCGCATAGATCACCCGAGAGTCCGTGCCGTACGACCGCCTCATTGAGTTGCGAAGCGCTCGGACTTGACTCTTGGCTCACGAGCCGATGCAGTGCCGCCAGTGACCCGGTCAGGGTGAGCATGGAACGACGGGGAAACAACTGCTCGTCCACTTTGACGAGTAGCCCCTCGTCCACCTGGGCTGGTCCGTCGATTAAGGAGGGTGTGGTGGGGCTAATGAACGGGAACACGAAACTCCCGCGACGTGTTTGGGCCAGTCGCACAACCCGTCCGAGGGACCGCGCCTCCTTGGTGCGACTCCGCCCGTGATGCGGCTTCCGCTCCTGCGTCGCGCACCCGGACACCACGAACATTTCGCGCGCTTCGATCAAGATGATCCGGGCCGCGTCGGTTGACACGGCTGTTGAGCCACCCGGAACTCGAACCTCGAAGACATCCTCCGCTGCGTGCGTCAGGTCGTCTCGTATGGCGCTGGCATCGCGAAGAGTCAGGCCCGCCAGGTCTGACACCAGTTCATCCCAGCGTCTTTGTAGGTCCGGCCCGGAAGGGCTCGTGGGGATTAGAACTTCGCGAGATCCCCGCGACCAAAGTTCAAAGTGGGAGGAAACGTCTTGACGCTCGACTTTGGGTGTCCAGCCAAGAGCCCGCAAGTAGCCTCGTGCGCCCTCGGGAGACGGCTGCTCGATCACTGCGACCCCCTCGCTTGGTCCATGATTGACTGAAGAGCGCTGGCGGTAATCCGGTTCTCTCGGGGGATGGTGACTGTGATCTTGGTCTTGTTGCTAGTGGGGGGAAGGCCTGCCATCGCGCGAAAGTAGCCGTGGTGGCGAAGACGCAGAGATTTGCGCTCATGTGTGGCCCAGCGATTCTGCTCTTCAGGGACTTCTACCACAAATAGGTATCCCGGTACATTGCGCTCGGCGGCCCGAAGAATGTCGTACGTTCGGACGTCCAATGAGTAACGGAGCGGCTTGTCCTGGTCCGCGCCGACTTGGGTCGCCTTGATCTGGACGTCCACGGAAACAGGCAGGTCTCGTATCGTGAAGTCCACTCCGTATCGATCAGCACCGATTCGGTGCAGGCTCAAACCTGCGACGGCGAGAACGGATTGGACGTAACCCACGCTGTACTCCTCCATGCAACTGGAGACGTCGAGGCTGCCCATGTGCCGACCCTATCGGCGGGGTGACGTCTATTACCTCTCACGACGCAAGTGTCGTGACGGGGTCTGACAGCGCTTCATACGGCTAGCGGCAGTCGATGGTCACCGACTCGGGACGGAACGTGCGTGACCCATGGAAGCCCTTGTGTAGGGTGATGACTCCAGCGCGTCGATCAGGCACTTGCGGATCGCTAAGCTAAGGGGGGCAGCGTCGAACGCGGCCACCGGATCGAGTGCTCGTAGCACCCTGGCGGTGCTCCCGCGGGACACGAGCGCTGCCTGACGTCGCCGCACCTCGGCGATGCGAGCGCGGGCCTTCTCGACGGCTGCCGCGAAACGTCGCCCGTCGATGAGCCCCTCGTCGTAGTCGGACTTGATGACTGACAGCCGGCGATCCAAGTCGTCGCGCTCGGCTCGTAGGTGGCCGAGGGCTGCCTCATCTGCGGGCTTCACCAGCAGGTCGGCAAGGTGAGGCCGGGCGAGCCTTCCTCTGACCTAATGAGAGCAGCCGGGTCCTGCTGTGAGGCAGGATCGGGTCTGGCAGCCGCTGGTGGGTGAGCACTCCTCTGACCTGGACTTCGAGTCCTAAGTCAGATCGTGCCCCTGCTGGTGGTCCGGGAGGGGTTGATCGCTGATGGGATGTCTTGCCCGCTGCTCTCGGGTGGCGTGAGCACTTGTTCATTAGGTTGCCGAGATCCTTGGTGCCCACCTCGATGACCTGACCGAGGCGCAGCGTCGTCGGCTCGGTGAGTCGCCGGCCGTCGAGGAAGGTGCCATTCGTCGACCCCGCGTCACTGGCCACGACCTCCTTCGAGCCGACTCCCAGGTGCAGGTGCCGCCGGCTGGCCTGCGCGTCACCGAGGTTGATGTCGGCCGAATCGTCGCGACCGAGCAGGTAGCCGCTGCCCGCGCGCAGCGGGAAGCGCTGACCGGCCCGCGGCCCGCCGACGACGGCCAGCACGTAGCTGGCCGGCTGATCGGGCGAGCCCGCCGCGAGGTCGTTGGACGGTCGGCCCGGCGCGGCGAGGTGCACCTGATCGCCGTGGCACAGCTGCGCATCGCGCAACGGTGCCTGGAGGGCGATCGGGGCCGCGGTGCGCGACACCCATGCCGTTATCGGCTCAGCGGCACCGACGGCTCGGGCCAGGGCCGAGACGATCTCGGCACCCGGGGCGGCCGGGTCGGCCTCGACGCGCATCTCGACCGGCGCACCGCCCTCGGTCGTCACGACGAGAAGGAGTTCCACGGGGCGTCCCTTTCGGGTGAGGGTGCGGGCCGGTCAGGGCCGCGCGGCGCACGACGGTGTGCTTGGACTGCTCATCAGACCCGTCGAGGTGACCGAGACGAGCTGATAGCAGTTGAGGCCGGCCGGGGGTGAGTCGATGAAGCAATGCGGATAGCTGGTACCGCACCGGTATGCGTCCGAGCGGGGGATCGTCGCAACGGAACTCCTCGGACCGCCCTCGGTCGATCGGTAGATCCGGTACTCCACGACGCCCGCGGTCGGTGACTCCCGCCAGACGACGCTGATCTCGCCCATCGCCTTCGGCGCGGCATACACCTCGGCCGGTGGCGCGGGGGGTGCCGGTGGTGGCCGGGGGGGTGGCGATCGGCGGGGCAGTGGTGCCCGGCGGGGGCTTGGCCGTCGTCGGCCGGGTCGTGGCCGGTGCCGAGGGGGTCACCGCAGTGGCCGAGGCGCTGGGTGTCGAGGTCGGGCTCGCCGCCGGGGTGCTGGTCGTCGGGCCGTTGTCGGTCGCCTCGGTGGACGTCACGAAGATGGTGCTCGTCGGAGTCGCGGCCACGGGCGCCGCGGAGCCACGCGCCACGAGCTGCCAGACCCCGACGGCGCCCGCGACGAGGGCCAACACCACGAGAGGGACGAGCACACCGACCCGGCGGCCGGCGGGCCTACCCGGCGGGGCGGCCGGGATGACCGGCGTCTGGATCGGATGGGCCCGGCCCCCGAGCATCGTGGCTTCGCCCCCTGTCGCCATGGGCTGCGGCGATCCGCTGAACGAGGGCGGCAGGATCGTGCCCACCGGGGGGCGGTGGGCTGGTCGTGCTGGAGCGAGGCAGGACTGACGGCGAGCTCTCGCCCGGCCCGGCCACCAGCTCGCTGACCATCTCGGTGACCGGCCACCCGGCCGCCTGCTGGGCCTGCTGCAGCAGCCGCCCGAAGTCGGCGGCGGTCTGGGGCCGTGCCGCGGGGTCCTTGGCCATCGCGGCGAGGATCGCGTCGCGCACGGCTGGTGGCACGTCCGGGCGCCCCGGATCCGGGGGTGGTTGCGTGAGCACCTCGGTGACGAAGCCGGCCAGTCCGGTCGCGCCGGTGTGGCCGAAGGCGGGAGTGCCGCGCAGCATCTGGTAGAGGGTGGAGCCGAGGGTGTAGACGTCACTGCGCACATCGGCGGCCTGCCCGCGCAGCACCTCAGGCGCGGCGTGGCTCGGGGTGTATGCCGCGGTGAGTCCGGTCGCCGCGCCTCCGGCGAGGGTGGAGATGCCGACGTCGGCCAGGGCCGGTTCGCCGAAGCTCGTGACGAGGATGTTCTCCGGTTTGACGTCGCGGTGCAGCACGTCGCGACGATGTGCGGCGTGCAACGCGCCTGCGATCTTCACGCCGATCCGGGCGACGTCCGGCACCGGCATCGGCCCGCTGCGCTGCAGGCGGTCGGCCAACGAGCCGCCCTCGCAGTAGGCCATGGTGAGGTAGGGGCGACCGTCCTCGAGGAAGCCCGAGTCGAGCACGGTGATGATGTTCGGGTGGCCGGTGAGCCGCCCGGTCGTCGCACACTCCCGCTGGAACCGGCTACGCGCCGCTTCGTCGGTCAGGCCCGAGTCGAGGATCTTCACCGCGACCCAGCGGTCGTAGGCGCTCTGGTGGGCCCGCCACACCGTGCCGAAGCCGCCGCGACCGATCGGCCGGAAGTCGTCGTAGCCAGGAATCCGCGGCAGCCCGGGCTCGCCGGCGGCGCCGCTCGTCGTCACGCGCTCAGGGTAGCGCCGGGGTGTCTGGGGGCGACTCCCCCAACCGGCGGATCCGGCCGCACGCCGAGGCTGCCGGCCGCCGCCGCACGCCGCGGCCGGGCCTGCGCAAGCATCGGCCGAACGGCCACATTCGCCGCGGAATGCGCTCCAGGGGCCGGTCGAGTTGGCGGTCGACCAGCTCGCGTAGCTACTCTCCAAGGGTGGGGAGGGCTTCGCAGACGTTCACGTGCTTCTTGCGTGAGGACATCGCACCGAGACTGCGAGAGCTGGGTTTCAAGGGCTCCGGCAAACGGTTCAGCCTCCCCGACAACGACCACTATGCGGTGGTCTCCTTCCACACCAGGCGCACCGGCTTCCCCGACCGGGTGCGTTTCACCCTCAATGTGAGCATCGTGGAGAAGGCCACCTGGGAGCGGGCCCGCGAAGCGACCCCCGCCCTGCCAGCACAGCCGAGCGCAGCCGCGAGTTACGGGCTCGACGACGGCATGTGGTGGTGTCCGGTCGGCACCATCGTCGGTGGGCACGAGCGGTGGTGGACCCTCGACGCGGACGGCGCCCGCCGGGATTTCCTGGCTCGCGAGGTGCTCGGCGCCATCGAGGACGCGGTACTGCCGACGCTGCGTGAGCGCCTGATCGGCTGATCGACGCCGCGCCCAACCAGTGCGGGTCTGTCATGCTGAGCCGGCACCACCGCTCGATGCGCCCGGCACTGACCGGGTCCCAACACCGCCGGTAGGACCAGCAGTCGTCCCTCGTCGCCCAGGAGTCGCCCCGATGTCCGCTGCCGCGTCAGCCACGCCGGCGTCGTCGTCCCCGGGCCCGACTCCGACCTCCGGTTGGGAGCCCAGCCCGGGGCCCGGTCCGGAGCGGCCGCTGGCCCGGCAACTGTCCACCCGGGAGCTGTTGGTCTTCGCTTCGGGTGATCTCTTCGGAGGCGGCGCAGCCGCGACACTGGCGCTCTTCTACCTCTACTACCTCACCAATGTCGTGGGTATCCCGCCGGGCATCGCCGGCACGACGGTCGTCGCCTCGAAGATCTGGGATGCGGTCAACCACCCGATCATGGGCCTCATCACCGACCGCACCCGCTCCCGATGGGGCCGGCGGCGGCCGTGGATCTTCGGCGGTGCGCTCCTGCTGCCGCCCGCCCTCGCGGCGCTGTGGGCGCCGATCGGCGACTGGGAGAGCCTGTCCTCGAAGGTGACCTTCGTCGTCTTCGCGCATCTGGCCTGGACCACGGTCGCGAGCATCGTCGCGGTGCCCTACGGATCGTTGTCGACCGAGCTGACGACCAACGCCCACGAGCGCAGCCAGGTCAATGTCCTGCGGATGGGCTTCGCGACCCTTTCGGCCGTCGGCTGCAACGTCGTGATGAACTTCGTCGTCGCCACGTACACCGCCGGGCACCTGTCGATGCAGGGTCTCTACCTCGTGCTGTTCGCCGGCTTCGGTTCGTTCTTCTCCATCCCCATGCTGCTCGTGGCCCGCTTCACCCACGAGCGGGCTCCGGTGGGCGAGCAGGCGATGCACGGCTCCTGGCGCACCCTCGTCGCGCCGCTGCGGGTGCGCTCCTTCCGCCAGCTGACGGTGCTCTACCTGTGCCCCGCGGTGACCATCGACGTGATCAGTCACGTCATCCTCTACTACGTCCTGTATGCCGTGCCCGGGGTCAGCTCGACGACCTTCGCCGCCATTTTCGCCGGCGTCACCCTCGTCATGCTCCCGATCCTTTTCATACTGGTGAGCCGGGTCGACAAGAGCGTGATCTACCGCCGCGGCATCCCCATCGGCATCGTCGCAATGATCGGTATCGCCTTGTATCCCGCGGGCCAGCCGGTGTGGCCGGTCTACGTCCTGGCCGGGATCCTCGCGCTGGGACTTGCTGCCTCGGAGATCATGGTGTGGACGATCTTCCCCGACGTGGTCGACGACGGGGAACTGGCCCAGGGTGAACGCAACGCCGGCTCGTTCAGCGGGCTGATGTTCCTCATCCGCACGGTGGCGTCGGCGGGCGCCTCCTTCCTCGTCGGGTGGGTGCTGCAGTTCACCGGCTACCAGGCGACCCACCACGGTCAGGGCACCGTGCCGCAACCGGAGTCAGCGCTCTGGGGCATCCGGCTGGTCATGCTCGTCGCCGTCGTCGTGTTCATGGGGACCGCCTTCTTCGTTGCCCGGCGTTTCGTGCTCACCCACGCCCGGTGTGCCGTCCTGCAGCAGGAGCTCGATGCGGCGCGCTCCCTGCGCCACACCGTCGCCGCGGAAGCTGACCACGCCGGACGGATTGCGGCGAAAGACACACCTGAAGATGGCCATTCCGGGCCCTAGGTCCATGTGCCGCTGATCCTTTCGGCTCTAGGGTGAGAGCGGCGGATCCGCACGGTCGTGAGACCAGCAGGGTGCACGGACCGAGGGGCGGACCCAGCCCTAGGAGCGTGCGTCATGTCGGCAGCACCTCGGACCGTGGTGGTGCTCGGCGCGGCCGGGCGGGACTTCCACAACGTCAACGTCGTCTATCGCGACGATCCGGACCATCGGGTGGTGGCGTTCACCGCCACCCAGATCCCCGACATCGAGGGGCGCCGTTACCCGCCGGAGCTGGCCGGGCCCCTCTACCCGGAGGGCATCCCGATCGTCGCCGAGTCCGACATCGTGGCGCTCATCGAGAGCCGCGGGATCGACCTGGCCGTCTTCGCCTACTCCGACGTGCCACACGACCGGGTCATGCATCTGGCCTCGCAGTGCCTTGCGGCGGGTGCCGACTTCACGATGCTCTCGGGGCGGCATACCATGCTGCGTTCGTCCAAGCCGGTCATCGCGGTGACCGCGGTGCGCACCGGGGTCGGCAAGAGCCAGACGACCCGGTTCCTGGCCAAGCTGCTGCGCGATCAGGGTCTGCGGGTCGTCGCGGTACGCCACCCGATGCCATACGGCGATCTCGCGGCGCAGATCTGCCAGCGCTTCGCGGCATACGAGGACCTGGATCGCGCCGACTGCACGATCGAGGAGCGTGAGGAGTACGAGCCGCACATCGACGCCGGCGTCGTGGTCTACGCCGGGGTCGACTACGAGCAGATCCTGCGGGCCGCCGAACAGGAGGCCGACGTCATCCTCTGGGACGGCGGGAACAACGACCTGCCCTTCTACACCCCGGACCTGCATGTCTGCCTCGTCGACCCGCTGCGCCCCGGCGACGAGCGGCGCTACCACCCCGGCGAGGCGAACGTCCGGATGGCCGACCTGGTCATCGTCAACAAGTGCGACGCGGCCCGCCCCGAGGACGTCGAGCTCGTCGAGGCGTCGGTGCGGGAGATGAATCCGGACGCCGAGATCCACCGCTGCGACAGCCCGGTGACCGTCGATGACCCGGCGGCGGTCGCCGGGCGGCCGGTCATCGTCGTCGAGGACGGACCGACGCTCACGCACGGGTCGATGACCTTCGGGGCCGGGGTGATCGGCGCCAGCTCCGCGCGTGCCACGACGATCGTCGACCCGAGCCCGTATGCCGTGGGGTCCATCGCCGCGACCTACGCGAAATACCCGAACGCCCGGGGTGTGCTGCCGGCCATGGGCTATAGCGCCGCCCAGGTCGCCGACCTCGCCGCGACCATCGAGGCGACTCCCGGCGAGGTCGTCGTCAGCGGCACCCCGGTCGACCTCACCCGCGTGCTGAGTGTCAGCAAACCGATCGTGCGAGCTCGCTATTCGCTGCGGGAGCGTGAGCCGGGCCGGCTCGCCGCAGCCGTCACCAGGGCATTGGAGAAGGTCCGATGAACGCCGTCCTGAGAGCCGATCGCATCCTCGTCTTCGACGGGAGGGTGCCGCCGGGGTCGCAACGACCGCTGGAGACCTATCTGCGGGAGGCGCGGGGCTACTACGAGTCGCCCGGGGGGATCCGGGTCCGGCTGTGGTGGGACCGCGCCGACCCGGACCGGTTCCGGGAGGTCATCGAGTACGCCGATGCCGCCGACGAGGAGGCCGACGACGAACGGGTGCGCGCCGACCCGACGATGCGGGCCTACCTCACCCGGTGGCACGCCTTGCTCGCCGAGCCACCGCGGGTGCGTCGCTGGCGCGAGATCGACCTACGCGAGTAGCCGCGACGCCCCTCCTAGGATGGCCCGGTGAGCGCTGACCCGCCGGGATATGTCATCGACCCCGACCCGGCCCGGGTCGATCTGACACTGGTGCACGGCTGGTTGTCCGAGCAGGCCTACTGGGCCCTCGGGCGCTCCCTGCAGACCCAGCGTCAGGCGCACGCCGGATCACGGGTGTACGGCGTCTACCGAGCCGCGGACGGCGCTCAGGTGGCCATTGCCCGTGCGGTGACCGACGGTGCGACGTTCGCCTGGGTGTGCGATGTCTTCGTCGACAGTGCCGTCCGGGGCTCGGGTATCGGCACCTGGCTGGTGAGCGAGATCGTCGAGCGCCTCGAGGCGGAGGGCGTCCTGCGGGTCGTGCTGGCCACCCGTGATGCCCACGAGGTGTATCGCCGGATCGGCTTCGAGTCACTGGCCAATCCGTCGACCTGGCTGGAGCGCGACCGTCGCCCCCAACGCCCGATGCCTGGCCAGTTCGGCTGACGGGTCGCCGAGGCGGAGCCGGCAACGGCATACGATCCTGGGATGGGTCTGAACCTCACCAACCGGCACTTCGTCAAGGAACTCGACTTCACCCCGCAGGAGTGGCTGGGGCTCGTCGAGCTGACCGGGCGGCTCAAGGCAGCCCGCCGGGACGGTCGTGAGGAGCGCCAGCTGCTGGCCGGCAAGACCATCGCGTTGATCTTCGAGAAGACCTCGACCCGTACCCGGTGTGCCTTCGAGGTCGCCGCGTACCACCTCGGGGCGCAGCTGACCTTCCTCGATCCGCACGGCAGCCAGATGGGGCACAAGGAGTCCATCGCCGACACCGCGCGGGTCCTCGGGCGCCTCTACGACGGGATCGAGTTCCGCGGCTCCCGGCACACCGACTGCGAGACCCTCGCCGCGTATGCCGGGGTGCCCGTCTACAACGGCCTCACCGACACCTGGCACCCGACCCAGGCGCTGTGCGACATCGTGACGATGCTCGAGCACGCCGCGGCGCCGGCCGGGGAGATCAGCTACGCCTATGTCGGCGATGCGCGCTACAACATGGGCAACTCGCTGCTGGTCGCCGGTGCCATGACCGGCATGGACGTGCGGATCGTCGCGCCCCGGCCGCTGTGGCCGACCGACGCGATCGTCGGCCAGGCCCGGGGCGTGGCGCAGCAGACCGGGGCGCGGATCACCCTCACCGAGTCGCTGTCCGAGGGGGTGGCCGGCGTCGACTTCGTGCACACCGACGTCTGGGTGTCGATGGGCGAGCCCGACGACGTGTGGGCGCAACGCATCGAGTTACTCGCTCCCTACCGAGTGACCACCGAGGTCATGGCGGCCACCGGCAACCCCGAGGCCAAGTTCATGCACTGCCTGCCCTCCTACCACAACCGGCAGACGTCGGTCGGCGAGCGGGTCTTCCAGGAGTTCGGGATCGACTGCATGGAGGTCACCGACGAGGTCTTCGAGTCCGCCGCCTCGATCGTCTTCGATCAGAGCGAGAACCGGATGCACACGATCAAGGCCGTCCTCGCTGCCACCCTCGCCGGGCACGCGGTGTGAGCTCGGCGGGTGCTTCGGACGACCTGGGGCCCACGATCGTCGTCGCCGCGGCGATCCTTGACGACCTGAGCCGCCCCCGGCGGCTGTGCGCTGCCCGCCGGGTCGCCCCAGTCGAGCTCGCCGGGCGGTGGGAGCTGCCCGGCGGCAAGGTGGAGCCGGGGGAGTCCCCCGCGCAGGCGCTGCACCGCGAGCTCGCCGAGGAACTCGGTGTCACGGTCGTGCTCGGCGACCGGCTGGCCGGCCCCGGCGCCGTGGGAGTGCCGGACGCCTGGCCGGTGTCCAGGGCGCTCGTGCTGCTCGGGTGGACGGCGCAGCTCACCCCGGAGCAGTTACCTCGGGCCGGGCGCGATCACGACGAGGTGCGCTGGATCGGCATACCGGAGTGCGCCGAGCTGCCCTGGCTCCCCGCCGACCGACCGGTCGTGGACGCCCTGCAGGTGTGGGCTGCGAAGGTGGGGCTCGCGGGCTGAGAGAATGGCCCTTATGCCTTCGCCGTCCCAGCAGCAACCTGACCCCAGCAGCCGTGTCACGGGCGGTGAGCCGGCTCGCGACGACATCCGCAGTCGCGACGACATCCGCAGTCGCAACGACATCTGCAGTCGCAACGACATCCGGAATGTCGCCATCGTCGCGCACGTCGACCACGGCAAGACCACGCTCGTGGACAAGATGCTCTGGCAGGGCGGGGCCTTCGGTGCCCATCAGCACGTCGAGGAACGCGCGATGGACTCCGGGGATCTGGAGCGCGAGAAGGGCATCACGATCCTCGCCAAGAACACCGCGATCCACTACAACGGTCCCTCGGCCGTCGCGGCCGGTCACCCCGACGGGGTGACGATCAACATCATCGACACCCCCGGGCACGCCGACTTCGGCGGCGAGGTCGAGCGTGGGTTGTCGATGGTCGACGGGGTGGTGCTGCTCGTCGACGCCTCCGAGGGCCCGCTGCCGCAGACCCGGTTCGTGCTGCGCAAGGCATTGACAGCCCGGTTGCCGGTCGTGTTGTGCATCAACAAGGTGGACCGCCCGGACGCCCGGATCGCCGAGGTCGTCGACGAGGTCTACGAGTTGTTCATGGACCTGCTCGAAGGCTCCGACGACGAGCGCCACCACGACGCGGCCCTGGAGTTCCCGATCGTCTACGCGTCGGCGAAGGCGGGCCGGGCCAGCCTGCAGCGGCCGTCGGACGGCGGGCTGCCCGACGGACCTGACCTCGAGCCGCTCTTCGCGACGATCATGTCGACCGTCCCGCCGCCGGTCTATGTCGCCGACGCCCCGTTGCAGGCGCATGTCACCAACCTCGACTCGAGCAACTTCCTCGGCAGACTGGCCTTGCTGCGGGTGCACAACGGGACGATCCGCAAGGGCCAGCAGGTCGCCTGGATCCGCCGCGACGGCACCGTGAGCAAGGTGAAGGTCACCGAGTTGCTCATGACCGAGGGCCTGGAGCGCAAGCCCTTGGGCCCCGACCAGACCGCCGGCCCCGGCGACATCATCGCCATCGCCGGGATCGCCGACATCATGATCGGGGAGACCCTGGCCGACCCCGACGACCCGCGGCCGCTGCCGCTCATCACCGTCGACGAGCCGGCCATCTCGATGACCATCGGCACGAACACCTCGCCTCTGGCCGGGCGGGTGCGCGGCGCGAAGGTCACCGCCCGGCTGGTCAAGGACCGGATCGAGCGTGAGCTGGTCGGCAACGTCTCGATCCGGGTGTTGCCCACCGAGCGCCCGGACACCTGGGAGGTCCAGGGCCGCGGCGAGTTGGCCCTGGCGATCCTCGTCGAGCAGATGCGCCGCGAGGGTTTCGAGCTGACCGTGGGCAAGCCGCAGGTCGTCACCCGGGTCGTCGATGGGTCGGTCCACGAGCCGATGGAGCGGCTCACCGTCGACATCCCCGAGGAGTTCCTCGGCGCGGTCACCCAACTGATGGCCGCGCGCAAGGGGCAGATGGAGCAGATGACCAACCACGGCACCGGCTGGGTGCGGATCGAGTTCACCGTCCCCTCCCGAGGGCTGATCGGCTTCCGCACCGAGTTCCTCACCGAGACCAGGGGCACCGGCATCGCCCACCACGTCTTCGACGGGTATGCCGCGTGGGCCGGCCCGATCACGACGCGCCTGACCGGCTCGCTCGTCGCGGACCGCAGTGGCGCGGCGACCTCCTACGCGATGTTCAACCTGCAGGAACGCGGCACCCTTTTCGTCGAGCCGACGACAGAAGTGTACGAGGGCATGATCGTCGGGGAGAACTCGCGGGCCGACGACATGGACGTCAATATCACCAAGGAGCGCAAACTCACCAACGTGCGCTCCTCGACCGCGGAGGTGCTCGAGCGGCTCGTGCCGCCACGCCGGCTCTCGCTCGAGCAGTCGCTGGAGTTCTGTCGCGAGGACGAATGCGTCGAGGTGACCCCGGAGGCGGTGCGCATCCGCAAGGTCGCGCTCGATCAGGTCGAACGCGGCCGCACCGCCGCCCGGGCCCGGTCGGCCGCCAAATCCGGCGGGTGAGCCGTGGGGGAGAGATCCCGATCAGTATCGCCAGGGCAGCCGGTGCGCGGCTGCCGTCGCGTTCGGCCGGTTGGCTGTCGGGCGGTGGCGGCGCTGTGCGGCATACCCCTGCTCGTGGCGTGCGCCGGGCCGGCGAGCGGACCGTCCCCCACACCGCGGTCCGGCGGCACCCTGCGCCTGCTCACCGACCGGCCCATCGCCCGGCTCGACCCGCAGCGGCTCACCCCGGGGGTGGAAGCCGCGCTCGTGCTGCGCAGCGTCACCCGCACACTGACCGGCTACCCGGCCGGCGGGGTCGGCGGCGCCGCCGCCCTGCGGGGTGATCTCGCGACCGACACGGGGCAGGCCGCCGAGGGCGGCAAGCAGTGGAGCTTCACTGTCCGTGACGGGGTGCGCTGGGAGGACGGCGCCCCGGTGACCTGCGAGGACGTCCGCTACGGCGTGAGCCGGTCCTTCGACCGCGACCAGATCGGCGGCGGCTTGCCCTATCCGGCGACGTTGTTGGACATCCCGGTCGTCAAGGATCCGGCGGGCACGGACGCCTCGGCGTATGCCGGTCCCTATCTGGGCACCGGGCAGGACTACTTCGACGAGGCCGTGACCTGCGACGGCCCGCGGATCACCTTCCGGCTCAAGCTCGCCCTGCCGGACTTCCCTGCCATCGTCGCGCTACCGGTCTTCGCTCCCTACCGAGCCACCGTCGACCGGGGCGCGCAAGGCGGCTTGGACGTGCACTCCTGCGGTCCCTATCGGCTGGCCGCCCCCTGGGCCCCCGGGGCAGGTGGTCGGTTCGTGCGCAACCCGAACTGGGCGCCCGACAGCGATCCGTTGCGGCGGGCCTTCCCTGACGTCATCGAGGTGCAGGAGAACGTCCCGGTCGACCAGGTGGTCGCTCGCATCTCCGGCGACAGCGGAGCGGACGCCGCGGCGTTGAGTCTCACCGACCTCCCCCCGGCGTGGCATCGCCAGCTGACCCAGGCCGGGTTGAGCGCCCGGATGAGCAACCCCAGATCGGGTGCGGTCGAACTGCTGCACCCCAACTTCACGATGCGCCCGATGTCCGAGCCGCTCGCGCGTCAGGCGCTCGCGATGGCCACGGATCGGGTGGCGTTCGCGGCGGCATACGGGCCCGGTGTGCTCACTCCGACCTTCTCGGCACTGGCTTTCGACGTGCCCGGGGCGGGGCAGACCAGCCCGTTCGACACCCCCCTGACCGGCGATCCGGATGCCGCCCGCGCCCGGCTCGTCGATGCCGCGCTCGCCCTGCCTGTGCCGGTGCGGGTCGCCTATCGCAGCTCTCCCGGTGCCGACGCGGCCTTCGCGGCACTGCTGCCCGGCTGGCAGCGGGCCGGTTTCGCGCCCGTTCTGCACCCGGTGTCGGGGGACTATCTCCAGGTGATCTCCCGGCCCGCGGCGGGCCAGGCCTACGACGTCTTCCGCTCGGTCTGGTATGCCGACTACCCCTCGCCCGGCGCGGTGCTGCCGCTACTCTTCGACGGCCGCAGCAACCTCAGCGCCGAGGGCACCGGGCGGGACTACGGCTCCTTTGACGACGCCGGGGTCAATACGGCCATGGAGAGCGCCGGGGCGCTGCTGGACCCGGCCGCGCGGGCCGCGGCGTGGGGCGAGGTCGACCTGCGGATCGCCCGGCTCGGGGGTCACATCGCCCTCGGTGAACGGCGGCGCCTCTTCGTTCACGGCTCGGCCGTTCTGGGGTATGCCGACAACCCCCTCTTGTGGGGTTGGCCCGACCTGGCCGAAATATCCGTTGCGAAGTGACCCGATTGGGTCACGATTTCGACACAGCCCGCCTCGGGGGTGACTTCCGGCCGTCTGCGGACTTAGGGTGGTGGCCGCCTGCCCGGTCGCTCTGGCCTTGCCGCGACGGACCGGCGATGCGACCAGTCGACACCACAGATGGGAGCGTTCGCGTTGGTTTCTCCGAGGGAGAGCGGTGCCCCGCAGCGACCCGGGATGGATCTGACCGGGTCCTCGGCCGCGACCACCATCGAGACCGGCACGCCTGTCAGCCCGGTGCCGGTGTCCAAGGCTATCGAGGGCCGTTCGCTCGGTGCCATCGCGTGGATGCGCCTCAAACGCGACAAGTTGACCATGGCCGCCCTGAGCGTCGCGGTCTTCTTCATCGTCGTCGCGATCACGGCACCCCTGCTCACGAAGCTGGGCGCCTTGGACCCGTACAACGGCAACACCGCGCTCGTGCGTGGCATCGGGTCCACGCCCACGAAGCCGTGGAACGGCGTCGATGGCGAGCACTGGTTCGGCGTCGAGCCGGGCACCGGACGTGACCTCTTTTCCCGGGTCGTGCTGGGCATCTCGACGTCGTTCACCATCGCGCTGGGCGCGACGATCCTGGCCTGCCTCATCGGGGTGGTCATGGGCATCGTGGCCGGGGCTGGTGGGGGCAAGCTCGACATGCTCATCGGCCGGTTCATCGACTTCGTCTTGTCGTTCCCGTCCACCCTCATGCTCATCGCCATGTCGCTGGTCATCATCCGCGCCATCGGTGGCCTCGTCACGCCGGCCGAGCCCACTGGCAATCTGCCCCGCCAGATCTACCTCGTGCTCTTCCTCGGGTTGTTCGGCTGGCCCGGACTGGCCCGGGTGATCCGGGGGCAGGTGTTGTCGCTACGCGAACGGGAGTTCATCGAGGCCGCGCGGTCCATCGGCTCGGGCCGCCTGCGGCTCTACTTCACCGAGATCCTGCCCAACCTCTGGGCCCCGATCCTCGTCTTCGCCAGCCTGATCTTCCCGGCCAACATCGGCGCCGAAGCGGCCCTGTCCTTCCTGGGTGTCGGCATCCAGCCACCGTTGCCCTCGCTGGGCAGCATCCTGTCCGACTCGGTGAACTACGCGACGGCGGCTCCCGGCTTCTTCTTCATCCCCGGCTGCGTGCTGATCTTCGCGGTGTTGAGCTTCAACCTGCTCGGCGACGGACTGCGCGACGTGCTGGACCCCAAGGCCGGCCGGTCGTGACTGCCGCCATCCCACAGATTTCCGGGTGCCGCACGGCATCCGGAACCCCGCGTCGCAAGATCTGCGATGCACTAGGAGGAGTAAAGGAGGGCGTATGACGCCTTTCAGCAAGCGAACGGTGTCCGCCATCGGCGCCGTGGCCGCCGTGGGGCTGGCGGCCTGCTCCAGCGGCGGGACCACCGGTGCCGGCGGCAGCTCGTCAGCGCCGGCCGCCAACAAGGGCGGAACGCTGCAGTATGTGACCTTCAAGGGGTCCTCGAAGTGGGACCCGAACGTCATCTACGTCGGCGCGCACATCGAGTTCGCCAACCGCGTCTTCGCCCGCACCCTGACCACGTTCAAGCCCGGCGACAAGCTGGAGCTGGCCGCCGACATGGCGACCGACACCGGCAAGAGTTCCGATGGCGGCAAGGTCTGGGAGTTCACCCTGCGTGACGGCCTCAAGTGGGAGGACGGCCAGGAGGTCAAGTGTGAGGACGTGAAGTACGGCGTCTCCAAGACCTTCGACGCAGGCTACGCCGGTGGCCCGCAGTACGCCAAGCAGTTCTTGGACGTGCCCAAGGTCGACGGCAAGACGACCTACGAGGGCCCCTACAAGGGGACCGCCCAGGCCGACTTCGACAAGTCGATCGTCTGCGACGGCAAGAAGATCACCTTCAAGCTCAACCAGCCGGTCGCCGACTTCAACTGGGCCGTGACGATGACCGCCTTCGCCGCGGCGCGTAAGGACAAGGACCAGGGCAAGCAGGGCTGGCTCAACATCTTCTCCAACGGCCCGTACAAGCTCGAGGGCGGCAAGTGGGACCCGGCCAAGGGCGGCACCTTCGTGCGCAACGACAACTGGGACCCCAAGAGCGACGACCTGCGCAAGGCCTACCCGGACAAGATCGTCTGGACCCAGGGCGTGGATACCGCCATCATCTACGACCGGTTGATCGCCGACGCCGGTGACGACAAGTTCATGGTCACCGACCGCACCGCTCCGGCCGCCAAGCAGGCCGCCGTGCTCACCGGCCCGGCCAAGGCGCGCACCATCAACCCGTCTGCGCCGTACGTCGACTACCTGTCGTTCAACATGAAGCGCATGACGAACCTCAAGGTGCGTCAGGCCTTCCAGGTCGCGACCGACCGCGACGCCTACATCGCCGCCGGCGGTGGCCCCACCACGGGCACGCCGGCCACCGGCATCATCAACCCGGACGTCAAGGGCTACAAGCAGTTCGACCCGTTCCAGGGTGCCCCGGCCACCGGTGACCCGGCCAAGGCCAAGGCCCTGCTGACCGAGGCCGGTGTGCCGATGCCGGTCGCGATCAAGGTCGTCTACCCGCAGACCCCGACCGCCGACAAGGCGTTCAGCGCCATGAAGGCCAAGTGGGATGCGGCCGGGTTCAGTGTGACCATCGAGGCCCAGCCCGACACCGACTACTACGGCAACGTCCAGGACCCGACCAAGTCAAAGGACTACGACGTCATGTGGGCCGGCTGGGGCGCCGACTGGCCGGCCGCCTCGACGGTGATCCCGCCGCTGTTCGACAGCCGGATCAACCTCACCGCGGAGAGCAACGGTAGCGACTACGGGCAGTACGACGACGCCGCCGCCAACAAGCTCATGGACGAGGCGCTCGCCACCGCCGACCTGGAGACTCAGGCCAAGAAGTGGGGCGACCTGGACGAGAAGATCGTCAAGACCGACGCCGCGGTGGTGCCGCTGCAGGTCCAGAAGTTCATCTTCACCTACGGTTCGGGTGTCAAGAACTTCCAGATCTCGTCCGGACTCGGTGGCTTCGTCGACCTGGCGACCATCGCAGTCCAGTAACACCCAGCACCACCAGCACCACTTGCGATCGGCAACGAGTCATCCCCGATCGTGACCTCTCGAAGTAACGAGCGCACGTGAGCTGTCCGGGGGCGCTACCGCGCCCCCGGACAGCCTCGCGTCGAACCAACGGTAGGAGTGGCTCTCCACATGCTGGTCTTCACGGTGCGCCGACTGGTCTCGGCCTTCGTCATGCTGTTCATCGTCAGCGTCGCGACCTTCGTGCTCTTCTACGCGCTGCCGAACAATCCGGCCCGGTTGGCCTGTGGCCAGCGCTGCACCCCTGAGATCATCGCCAACCTCAGCCATACCCTCGGCTACGACCAGCCGATCACCAAGCAGTACTCGGACTTCGTCGGCGGGCTGGTCCGCGAGCGCAAGTTCCCCGACGATCCGGTCCAGGAGCGCAACGCCCCACAGACCATCGTCCGGTGTGCCGCGCCGTGTCTGGGCTACTCCTACGCCCAGAACACCCAGGTCACCGAGTTGGTGAAGAAGGCGCTACCGATCACCGTGTCCATTGCGCTCGTCGCCTTCATCATGTGGACGACCTCCGGGGTGTTGCTGGGCATCCTCGCGGCGCTACGCAAGGGGACGATCATCGACCGCGGCTTGGTCGGGCTCTCGCTCATCGGCTTCTCGTTGCCGACCTTCTTCATCGGCCTGTTGCTGCAGCAGTTCGTGGCGATCAAGTTCGGGTTGTGGCCGCTGCCCAACTGGGTGCCGCTCACCGACAATCCCGCGGCGTGGCTGCAGAATCTCGTCCTGCCGTCGATGACGTTGGCGATCATCTACGCCGCCACCTACGTCCGACTCACCCGGGCCTACATGCTCGAGACGATGACCGAGGACTACGTGCGCACCGCCCGGGCCAAGGGGCTGGCCGAACGCGCGGTGATCTTCAAACACGGGCTGCGCGCCGCGCTGACGCCGATCGTCACGCAAGCCGGCCTCGACCTCGGGGTGCTGCTGGGCGGGGCCGTCATCACCGAGACGATCTTCAACTTCAACGGCATCGGCAAGCTCGCCCTTGACGGGGTGCGCAACCTCGACCTGGCGATCATCGTGCCGCTCGTGCTCATCGCGGCGACCTTCGTCATCGCGGCCAACCTCATCGTGGACCTGCTGTATGCCGCGATCGACCCGCGGGTGCGGCTGGCATGAGCACCCAACCAGCCACCGCCCCGGTGTCTGATCGCCCGGCACGCGAGGACCAGCCGTTCCTGTCGGTGCGCGATCTCACCGTGCACTTCCCGACCGACGACGGCTTGGTCAAGGCGGTCGACGGCATCAGCTTCGACCTACGTCGCGGCAAGACCCTCGGCATCGTCGGGGAGTCCGGCTCCGGCAAGTCGGTGACGAACCAGGCGATCTTCGGTCTGCACCGCCGATCCCGGGCCATCGCCACCGGCGAGATCTGGCTCGACGGCAAGGAATTGCTGGGCATGCCCGACGAACAGCTGCGTCAGCTGCGCGGGCAGACGATGGCGATGATCTTCCAGGACCCGCTCTCGGCGATGCATCCCTTCTACACCGTCGGCCACCAGATTGTCGAGGCGATCCGGGTGCACGACCGGGGCATCTCCAAGGACGCCGCCCGCACTCGCACGATCGAGATGCTCGATCTGGTCGGCATCCCCGACCCCAAGCGCCGCGTCGACCGGTATCCGCACGAGTTCTCCGGTGGCATGC
>WBZP01002689.1_pt1 | contig 20108 bp, 14 predicted proteins | sample 5204301 | NCBI WGS metagenome assembly WBZP01 (sample SAMN12412401, study PRJNA552823) | activated sludge metagenome | isolation source: activated sludge from nitrification reactor of wastewater treatment plant... | place: USA: Pennsylvania | collected 2017
CTCTGGCTGCATGGCATCTGAGTGCCGCGGCGCAGTCGGTGGGCCAGCTGCAGGAGGTAACGGTAACCGCCGAGCGCCGGCTGGAGAACATCCGCGAGGTGCCCAGTTCGGTGTCGGCGCTGCAAGGCGACATCCTGGAAGCCGTGGCCACCAGTGGCCAGGACGTGCGTGCCCTCAGCGGCCGCGTGCCCAGCCTGAACATCGAGTCGTCCTTCGGCCGCGCCTTCCCGCGCTTTTACATCCGCGGCTACGGCAACACCGATTTCCGGCTCAACGCGTCGCAGCCGGTATCCCTGGTCTATGACGACGTGGTGCAGGAGAACCCCATCCTCAAGGGCTTTCCTGTGTTCGACGTGGACCGTGTGGAAGTGCTGCGTGGCCCGCAAGGCTCGCTGTTCGGCCGCAACACGCCGGCAGGAGTGGTGAAGTTCGATTCGGTGCGTCCGGGCAAGAAGCACGACGCCTATGCCGGTCTTTCCGTCGGCAGCTTCCGCAGCATCAATGCCGAGGCGGCAGGCAACTTCCAGTTGGGTGACAGCCTGTCGATGCGGGTTTCGCTGCTCAACCAGTCGCGCAAGGACTGGGTGGAGAACAACTTTGAAGCCGGCCCGACGCAAGACCTGGAAGGCTATCGGGACAGCGCCTTGCGCCTGCAATGGCTGCTCGAAGGTGGCAAGGATCTCAGCGTGCTGGCCAACGTGCACGCGCGCGACTACGAAGGCTCGGCGCGTCTGTTCCGCGCCAACATCATCCAGCCGGGAAGCAACAAGCTGGTGGACGGCTTCGACGAGCGCAAGATTTCAGTGGACGGTCAAAACCATTCCGAGCTGCAGAACTACGGCGCCAACCTGCGCGTGCGCGTTGGCCTGGGCAGCCTGTCGCTGCATTCGATCACCGGATTTGAAGCGGTGCGCACCTACAGCCGGGGCGACATTGATGGTGGATTCGGTGCCAGCTTCCTGCCGCCAGGCGCATCGGGGCCGGGGGTCATCCCGTTCGCGTCCGAGTCGGCCGACGGCATCCCCAAACACAGCCAGTTCACGCAGGAATTCCGGCTCGAGTCCGATGGATCCGCAGCCTTGAGCTGGCAAGCCGGCGTGTTTGCCTTCCGCGAAAGTTACAAGATCGAGAGCTTCAGCTACGACTCGCTGGCCGGCGGTGCCCAGGACGGGTACTTGCGAGTGAAGCAGGACAACGATGCCTACGCGGTGTTCGGCAATGTGAACCTGGCCCTGACGCCGGCCTTCAAACTGCGGGCTGGACTGCGTTACACACGCGACAGCAAGACCTTCAACGTGGAGGACTACAGCAATAGCGGTTTTGCACCTTGTGTTGGCCCCACCATCGGCGCCATTCCGGTGCCTCCCAAGTGCACGCTGGCCCAGCTGGCGGCACAAGGCCCGCTGTCCGCATCACCGAAAGACAACAAGCTGAACTGGGACCTGAGCGCGACCTATGCACTGGACAAGGCCGTGACGCTGTACGCCCGTGCCGGCACGGGCTTCCGTGGCTCCAGCGTGCAGGGCGCCAGCGCCTTCAACAACCAGTCGGTGGCCGGCCCCGAGACCAACACGTCGGTTGAAGCCGGTATCAAGGCCGACCTCTTCAATCGCCGTGCCAGCCTGGCCTTCGACGTCTTCAGCTACACCGTGAAGGACTTGCAGCTCACCGCGGTAGGTGGTGCGGCCAATGCCAACATCCTGCTCAGCGCCAAGAAGGCCACGGGCCGCGGCTTCGAACTTGATTTCAAAGCCTTCCTTACCGATCAGCTGCTGGCCAGCCTGGGTGTGGGCTACAACGACACGAAGATCAAGGACCCGGGCCTGGCCGTGGCCGTATGCGCAGCCTGCACCGTAACCGACAGGCAAACCGGCGGCACGGGCTCGCCGGCGCTGATCGACGGCAACCCACTTCCGCAGGCCCCCAAGACCACGGCCAACTTCACGCTGCGCTACACGCAACCCGTGGGCTCGGGCGACCTGTACATCTTCACCGACTGGGTGTATCGCTCCAAGGTCAACTTCTTCCTCTACGAATCGGTCGAGTTCGCCGGCAAGGCGATGACAGAAGGCGGCCTGCGCGTGGGCTACGCCTGGGGCAACGGCAGGTACGACCTGGCCGGTTTTGTGCGCAACGTGGGCAACCAGATCCGCATCGTCGGGGGCATCGACTTCAACAACCTCACCGGTTTCATCAACGAACCGCGCACCTTTGGCCTGCAGTTCAAGGCCGCGTTCTGAGATGCGGGCCAGGCCCTGGGTCCTGGCCGGCCTGCTGGCGGCAGCCGGCCTGGTGCAGGCGCAGCCCGCCGTCATCTACGAACTCGGTGGCAAGTTCGACCGTTCCTTCAACCAGGCGGCCTTTCAAGGTGCAGAACGCTGGAAGGCCGAGACCGGCAGGCCCTATCTCGAATTCGAGGTGCAGAACGCCGCGCAGCGGGAACAGGCGGCGCGGCGCTTTGCCGAGCGGGGCGCCAACCCCATCGTGGGTATCGGTTTCCCGCAGGCCAGCAGCATCGAAACCGTGGCCAAGGCCTTCCCGGACCGGCAGTTCGCCATCGTCGACATGGTGGTGCCGCTGCCCAATGTGCAGAGCTTCGTCTACCGCGAACACGAAGGTAGCTTCCTGGTCGGCATGATGGCGGCGCTGGCCAGCAAGACGGGCAGGGTGGGCTTCGTCGGTGGCATGGACATCCCGCTGGTGCGCAAGTTCCTGTGCGGCTACGAGCAGGGCGCCCGCTTTGCCGTTCCGAACGTGGAGGTGGTCTCTGCGATGACCGGCACCACGCCCGCTGCCTGGACCGACCCGGCGCGTGGCGCCGAGCTCACCAAGGCGCAGTTTGCGCAGGGCGTGGACGTCGTCTTCGCCGCCGCCGGCACCACCGGGCTCGGCATCATGCAGGCCGCCAAGGACGCCGGACGGCTGGCCATCGGTGTGGACAGCAACCAGAACCACCTGCACCCGGGCAGCATCCTGACCAGCATGGTCAAACGGGTGGACCTGGCCGTCTGGCAGGCCTTCAAGGGTGTGAGGCCCGGCGTCACCGCGCTGGGTTTGAAGGAAGGCGCCGTCGATTACGCGATGGACGAGCACAACGCCAGACTTGTTTCGCCCGAGATGAAGCTCAGGGTCGAGGCCGCCAAGGCCGACATCATCGCCGGCCGCATCAAGGTGATCGACTTCACGTTGGCCAACGTCTGCCGCTGAGGCGCGGCGGGCTGCAGCGCGGCGGGCATCCAGGGTTAGCGTTGCCTCCAGTGCAGCAGCTCGGCCAGTGCCATCGGCCGGGCGATGTGAAAGCCCTGCATCAGCTCGCAGCCCTGCGCCGCGAGCAGGTGTTGCTGCTCGTGCGTTTCGATGCCCTCGGCGACCACGATCATGCCAAGCCGTTGCGCCATCGCGATGATCGAGGCCGTGACCGCAGAACGCTCCTGCGTGCGCGTCGCGGCGTGCACCAGCGCGCGGTCGATCTTCAGGCGGTCGAAGTACAGGCGGCTCAGGTAGCTGAAACTCGAATAGCCCGCGCCAAAGTCGTCCAGCGCCAGCCCGAATCCCAACTCGCGAAGCTGGCGCAGCCGGTCCAGGCAGTCGGGTTCCTCGGCCAGCTGGATCGACTCCGTCAGTTCGATCTCGATCCACTGCGGCTGGCCGTGCTCTGTGCGCACGACTTCCAGCAGGCTGGGAACCAGATTCGGATCCGTAAGCTGTGATGTGGACAGGTTGATGGAAACGCCAGGCGTGCTGCCCGCTCGCCCGGCCTGCGCGGCCTGGCGCAGCGCCCAGGACGCCCGCAAGGCCTCGCGCAAGGTCCAGGCGCCGAATTCTCGGATCAGTCCGGATTCTTCGGCCAGCGGGATGAACTCGGAAGGCGGGACGGCACCCAGTTCCGGGTGCTGCCAGCGCGCCAGCAGTTCAGCGCCAGCCATGCGGCCACTGTGCACATCGACCATGGGTTGGAAGACGCAGCTGAGCCGGCCCGAGGCGATCGCATCGCCCAGGTCGCGCCGCAGGCGGCCACGACGGTCCAGCTGCAGCTGAACATCGGCATCGAGCGCGCGCACCTGGTTGCGTCCCGCGGCCTTGGCCAGCAGCATCGCGCGGTCGGCCAGGCGCACCAGTTCGTCGGGCGTGTTCGCATCACGCGGGCCCATCGCCACGCCGATGCTGCAAGACAGCGCGATACGATGCCCCGCCACCCGCACGGGGGTGTGCACGATCCCGCGCAGGCGCTGGGCTTCGGCCACAGCGTGTTCGTCGCCGGCCTGGTGGGGCAGCAGCACCACGAACTCGTCGCCGCCAAAGCGCGTAATCTGGGCCTCACCGCGCAGCGCGTGCAGCAGCCGGCGGGCTACGACGCGCAACACGCGGTCGCCGGCAAGGTGGCCGTAGGAGTCGTTGATGGCCTTGAAGCCATCGAGGTCGACGAACAGCACGCCCAGCAGCGTGCCTTCGCGGCGCGCCCGGGCCAGCGCGCCGGCCAGGTCCTTCTGCATGCGGTGCCGGTTGGGCAGCCGCGTCAGCCAGTCGTGGTCGGCCCAGAACCGTGCCATTTCCTCGGCTGCGCGACGTTCCTCGATCTGTGCCGTGAGCGCTTCGGTGCGCTCTTGCACACGCTCCTCCAACTCTGCGCGCAGTCGCTCGAGCGTGGCGTTCTCAGCGCGTTCGACTGCCAGCGCTGCACTTGTCTCCAGCGCGCGCACGCGCGCAGCGGCGCGTTCGTCCAGCAGCCGGCGCTCTGCGCTGCGCAGACGGCGCTCGACGGCCAGCGCCTCGGCGTGTTCGCCACAGCCCTCCTGCGCTTGCGACAGGCGCTCCAGGCAGTCGATCTCGGCCGCGTGAAGCCCCTGACTGCGTGCGAACGCCAATCCCTGCAACAGGTGCGTACGCGCCGTGTGCGGGTCGTGGATGAGCAGGTGCACGCGGCCGGCGGTCAGCAGGAAATCGGCCCATTGGTAGCCGTCGCAGCTCGGGTCAAGCTGAGGACGAATGGTGTCCAGCAGCGCGATGGCCTCGGGGCCGAGTCCCTGGCCGGCCAGTGCGATGGCCAGGTTGGCTTCGCAGTTCAGGCGCGAGAGCCTGTCGCCCGCGGCATCCAGCATCTGTCGCGCCTGCTCCAGCAGCGGCACGGCGTCCGCAAAATCGCCGCGTTGCAGCAGCAGGAAGCCCAGGTTGCAGCGGGCATTGGCTGCAACGCCACGCTCATCGCTCGATCCGAGCTGCGCGATGGCGGCGCGCAGCGTGCTCTCGGCTTCATCGAGCCGGCCCAGGCGACCGAACAGTGGCCCCATGCGCGCCAAGGCGGCACCTAGCTCGCTGGCTTCGCCCAACCCCTCGGCCAGCGCACGGGCGTTTTCCAGCGCGTCCAGGCCACCGGCGAGCTCGCCAGTCAGGTTGATGCAGACGCCGCCAAGGTCGCACAACGCGCGGCAGGTCGCCAGCCGCGGTCCATGCCGCTGCAGTTGCTCGACGGCCTGGCGCAAGGTCCGGGCCCCCTGTTCGATGCGCCCTTCGATGCAGTCCACCATACCAAGCACATGCCAGGCTTGCCCGACATCGGAGGCTGTCACGTCCTGGGCGGCCAGCGCCGCATCCGCCAGCTGCCGGGCTGCCTTCGGGTCGGACTGCTGCAGCAGGAAGGCCTGGCGAATCATCGCCGGCGCTGGCAGGTCCGGGGCGACCGACCCGACGAAGTTGTCGGCTACCGGTTGCGGCGCACCTTCGGACTGTGGTTTCAGGTGGGGGTGCATCCAGCTCGATTTCGACCGGCACTCGCGGAACTTGACGCCAGCGGTATGCTGCCCAAGGAGCGTAGGCGCGGCAAGTGCCGCGCTATGCGCAGTTGTCCAGACCCGACGCTGCCGCGCCGGCATCAACCCCAGACAGGGGTCTATCAACGGGATTCGCATAATCGGCTGGTCCCTTCGCCAGGAGATTCCCGGATGACGCACCCGTTTGCCAAGACTCTGAAGTCCTTCAGCACCGCATCCGGCAAGACCGGCCGCTTCTGGTCGCTGCCCGCCCTGGCGCGGCAGTTTCCCGGTGTCAACCGCCTGCCGGTGAGTCTGCGCATCGTGCTGGAGAGCGTGCTGCGCAACTGCGATGGCAAGAAGGTCACGCCCCAACACGTCGAGCAGTTGGCGCGCTGGGTGGCGACGGCCGAACGCGTGGACGAGATCCCCTTCGTCGTGGCGCGCATCGTGCTGCAGGACTTCACCGGCGTGCCTCTGCTGGCCGACCTGGCCGCGATGCGCAACGTTGCAGACAGGATGGGCCTGGACCCCAAGCGCATCGAGCCGCTGGTGCCGGTGGACCTGGTGGTCGACCACAGCGTGATGATCGACCACTTCGGCGGCCGAAAGGCGCTGGACCTGAACATGAAACTGGAATTCCAGCGCAACCAGGAGCGCTACCAGTTCATGAAGTGGGGCATGGACGCCTTCGATACCTTCGGTGTGGTGCCGCCGGGCTTCGGCATCGTGCACCAGGTCAACCTGGAGTATTTGGCGCGCGGCGTGCACAAGACCAGGGACAAGGTCTACTACCCCGACAGCCTGGTCGGCACCGACAGCCACACGACGATGATCAACGGCATCGGCGTCGTCGGCTGGGGTGTGGGCGGCATCGAGGCCGAGGCCGGCATGCTGGGCCAGCCGGTGTACTTCCTGACGCCCGACGTGGTGGGCTTCGAGCTTACCGGCCAGTTGCGGGAGGGCGTCACCGCCACCGACCTGGTGCTCACCGTGACCGAGATCCTGCGCAAGGAGAAGGTGGTCGGCAAGTTCGTCGAGTTCTGCGGCGAGGGCACGCGCACGCTGAGCCTGCCCGACCGCGCCACCATCGCCAACATGGCGCCCGAGTACGGTGCGACGATGGGCTTCTTCCCGGTCGACGAAAAGACCATCGCGTACTTCGAGGGCACCGGCCGCACCAAGGCAGAGATCGAGTCCTTCGAGGCTTACTTCAAAGCCCAGAAGTTGTTCGGCGTGCCGCGGGCAACGGACATCGACTACACCAAACTGGTCGGGCTGGACCTGTCCACCGTGGTGCCCAGCCTGAGCGGCCCCAAACGCCCGCAGGACCGCATCGAGCTCGGCCTGGTGAAGGCCAAGTTCACCGAACTCTTCAGCGCTCCGGCGGCGGCCAACGGGTTCAACCAGACGGCCGCAAAGCTGGCCGCGCCGGTGACCACCGCCGACGGCATCGAGCTGAAGAATGGCGACGTGTTGATTGCCGCGATCACCTCCTGCACCAACACCAGCAACCCGGGCGTGTTGCTGGCCGCGGGCCTGCTGGCCAAGAAGGCGGTGCAGGCCGGTCTGAAGGTGAAGAAGCACGTCAAGACCAGCCTCGCCCCGGGTTCGCGCATTGTCACCGAGTACCTTGAAAAGGCCGGCCTGCTGCCCTACCTGGAGAAGCTTGGCTTCAGCGTTGCCGCCTACGGGTGCACCACCTGCATCGGCAACGCCGGCGACCTGACGCCCGAGATCAACGAAGCCATCACGCGCAACGACCTGATCTGTGCCGCGGTGTTGTCGGGCAACCGCAACTTCGAAGCGCGCATCCACCCCAACCTGAAGGCCAACTTCCTGGCCAGCCCACCGCTGGTGGTGGCCTTTGCGATTGCCGGCAACGTGATGCGTGACCTGATGACCGAGCCTGTCGGCAAGGGCAAGGGCGGCAAGCCGGTCTACCTGGGTGACATCTGGCCGGGCAGCGACGAGATCGCCGCGCTGATGAAGTACGCGATGAACGGCAAGGCCTTCCGCAGGAACTACGACAAGGTCGAAAAGGATCCGGGCAAGCTCTGGGAGAAGATCAGGGGCGTCAGGGGCAATGTCTACACCTGGCCCAGGAGCACCTATATCGCCGAGCCGCCCTTCTTCGCCGACTTCACGATGCAGCCCAAGGCCCTGGTGGCCGGCGTGCAGGGCGCCAGGGTCATGGCGCTGTTCGGCGACAGCATCACCACCGACCACATCAGCCCGGCCGGCAGCTTCAAGGAGACGACGCCCGCTGGCAAGTTCCTGTTGGACAACGGTGTCGTCAAGGCCGACTTCAACAGCTACGGCGCGCGCCGCGGCAACCACGAGGTCATGATGCGCGGCACATTCGCCAACGTGCGCGTGAAGAACCTGATGATTCCAGCCATGGCCGACGGCGCGCGCGTCGAAGGCGGCTACACGCTCAAGGGTGGCGTGCAGATGCCGATATACGACGCCGCGATGGACTACATCGCCGAAGGCACGCCCACGGTGGTGTTCGCTGGCGAAGAGTATGGTACCGGCTCAAGCCGCGACTGGGCGGCCAAAGGCACCGCGCTGCTGGGCATCAAGGCCGTGGTGGCGAAGAGCTTCGAGCGCATCCACCGCAGCAACCTCATCGGCATGGGCGTGCTGCCGCTGCAGTTCAAGCCCGGCGACAGCTGGGAGGGACTGGGATTGAAGGGCGACGAGACGGTGGATGTGCGCCTGACCGAGCACATCCAGCCGCAGGGCGATGCCACCCTCGTGATCACGGCGGCCGATGGCGATGTGCGCGAATTGAAGGTCACACTCAGGATCGACACGCCGATCGAGGTTGACTACTACCGACACGGCGGCATCCTGCCCTTCGTGCTGCGGCAACTTCTGGCGGCGTAAGCTCTGCGGATCAGCGAGACCACGTTGCCGCCGCCGGTGGCGTTGGTTCATCTGACCGGCTGCCCAACGAGTGCATGGACGAGCGCGACACGGCGCCGCGCATCTCGTGCGCCTTGCCCGGATGAACCGCCAGCCAAGCGCACAGGTAAGACATGCAGTGGCGCGCTGCGACCGCTTGTCGACTGGGCTCGCAGCGGCTGCATGTGGCGCGCGCTGCTGGGCGCGTCGCAGCAGCGAACAGGAGGTGTTGCGTGTAGCCGGCGAACAGCTCTTCCGCGCTGGTGGCACTTCTCATCGCTACTCGTTTGGGGCCCAATACCGCATCAACCGGTGCTTCACTTTACGCTCGGACTTGGACTGACTGCTTCGCGCCGCCTTCTTCTCCCCCGGCCCCGGCGCACCTCATTCCATTGGCCGTGCTTGGTCGCTGATCAGGCCCTCCGATGACCCCCAGCACCCTCGCACTCACCCCGCATGGCCGACTCACGGTGGTGTCCTTGCCGGACGCCCCGCTGCTGCCAATCAAACTGGCCGAACGGTTGGGGCGTGACAGTGCCCTGAGTTCGGGTCAGGTCCTGCTGGGGCTCGGCGCCGAACACGTCGGCGTGGCCCTGCCGCCGGTGATCGCGTGGTGGCGGGATCTGGCCGTGCGCTACCTGACCGCGCTGTGCACGCTGCCCGAAGTGGCGGAGCAGCTGCCGGGGCGCGTGCCGTCGCCGGATGCTGGCGAGTTGCAGGCGCTGGCCTGGTCGGCGCCGCCGATGGACGGGGCGGAATACCTGTCGGTGGCGGTGCTGGAGCGGCTGTGGCAGGACCTCGACGCCACGTTGCACACCGAATTGCAGGCCTCGGGCCAGCCGCTGGGCGTCTTCATGAAGGCGCGCAACGCGGCCTGGAATCTTGTTGGCCGTGTTCACGTCCATCTGGCGGAGAACCGCAATGACGAGCAGTTTCCCTTTGCCTTCCTCGCCACCTACACCACCCGGCTGTCGGCGCAGGGCAAGGCGCAGCACCGGCCGCTGGGCGAGGCCCTGCGCGAATATGCTGCCGCGGCAGACAAGGAACGTCTGCTCGCCCTGCTGGCGCCGCTGCAACGCGCCGGCGAGGGTTGCGACTGGCTGAAGGGTCTGATCGACCGCCGCGAGATCTTCCAGCCGCTGCGCTGGAGCGCCGGCGAGGCTCTGACCTTGCTGCACGATGTGCCGAAGCTGGAGCACGCCGGCGTGGTGGTGCGCTTGCCGGCGCAGTGGCGGGCCAACCGGCCCTCGCGCGCCACCGTCAGCGCCACGGTCGGCGGGAGCCCGCCCTCACGGGTGGGACAGGACGCGCTGCTCGACTTCCAGGTGTCAGTGGCCATCGATGGCGAGGCGCTGACCGCTGCCGAGCTGAAGCGCCTGTTGGCCGACAGCCGAGGGCTGGTGTTCATCCGAGGCAAGTGGGTCGAGGTCGACCATCAGCGGGTGCAGCAGACCCTGACGCAGTTTCAGCAGGTCGAGCGCCTGGCCAGCGAGCAGGGATTGGGCTTTCATGAGGCCATGCGGCTGCTGGCCGGGGCCGGTGCGGCCGTCGGCGGCCAGGAGGTCAGCGTCCCGCCCGAGTGGGCGCAGGTGAAAGCCGGGCCCTGGCTGGCTGAGACGCTGGCGGGCCTGCGCGGGCCGCAGGGTTTGGGTGCGGTGGACGTCGGCCCCGATCTGCACGCAACGTTGCGGCCGTATCAGCAGGTCGGACTGCGCTGGCTGCACCTGCTGTCGCGCCTGCGCCTGGGCGCTTGCCTGGCCGACGACATGGGTTTGGGCAAGACCATCCAGGTGCTGGCTCTGCTGCTGGTGCGCAAGAATGCCGAAGGCCCTGCCGCCAGCCTGCTGGTGGCGCCGGCCTCGCTGCTCGCCAACTGGGCGCAGGAGGCAGCGCGCTTTGCGCCGGGCCTGCGCGTGCTGGTGGCCCACACTTCGGAGATGCCGACCGAGGAACTGCAGGAACTGCCGGCCGAGCGCCTGGCCGGGGTCGATCTGGTCGTCACCAGCTATGGCTCATTGCACCGCTTGGCCTGGGTCCAGGCCACCCATTGGCGGCTGGTCATCCTGGACGAGGCGCAGGCGATCAAGAATCCCGGCACCCGGCAGACCAAGGCGGCGAAGACGGTGAAGGCCGGCTCACGCCTGGCCCTGACCGGCACGCCGATCGAGAATCGGCTCGGCGATCTGTGGAGCATCTTCGACTTCGTGAACCCGGGTCTGCTGGGTGGCGCCAAACCCTTTGCCAGCTTCGCCAGGCGCCTGGCCGACAGCCCCGGCGGCTACGCGCCTCTGCGCCGGCTGCTGCAGCCCTACATCCTGCGCCGACTCAAGACCGACAAGGCAGTGATCAGCGATCTGCCGGACAAGACCGAGCAGAACGCCTACTGCGGCCTGTCGCGCAAGCAGGCGGCGCTGTACCAGCAGGCGGTGGATGATCTGGCCCAGACGCTCGAACAAGGGGTGGAAGGCGTGGCGCGCAAAGGGCTGGTGCTGGCCTTCCTTACCCGCTTCAAGCAGATCTGCAACCACCCATCGCAGTGGCTGGGTGATGGCGGCTGGGCCGAGGCCGACAGCGGCAAGCTGGCCCGCCTGCGCGAGGTGGCCGAGGTGATTGCCGCCAAGCAGGAGAAGATGCTGGTGTTCAGCCAGTATGCCGAGGCCACCGGGCCGCTGGCCACCTTCCTGGGTTCGATCTTCGGGCGCGAGGGCTGCGTGCTGACCGGCGCCACCGCGGTGAAGCGCCGCCAGGAACTGGTCGCGCGCTTTCAGCGTGACGAGACGCTGCCCTTTTTTGTCCTCTCGCTGAAGGCCGGCGGATCGGGCCTCAACCTCACCGCTGCATCACATGTCGTGCACTTTGATCGTTGGTGGAATCCCGCCGTGGAAAGCCAGGCCACCGACCGCGCCTTCCGCATCGGTCAGAAGCGCAACGTCCTGGTCCACAAGTTCGTCTGCCGTGGCACCGTCGAGGAGAGAATCGACGCCATGATCAGCGACAAGCAGCGGCTGGCCGCCGAGTTGCTGGACGCCGGTGGCGGCGAGGTCAGGCTGACCGAACTGAGCGATGCCGAACTCTTGCGTCTGGTCAGTCTCGACCTGGAGTCCGCCTCAATCCGTGGATAGCGAAGGATCGTCATGTACTACCAGTGGGCGCCATATGTCTCCGTTGCCGAGCGCCGCCGAAAGGCCGCTGCCGAAATGGCCAGGCTGGCCAGGAAGGGGCAGGCCATCTCGCCGGTCGTCATCGGGGGCCGTGCCATCGCCACGACGGCCTGGGGCAAGGCCTGGTGCGCCAACATGGAGAGCTACAGCGACTACGCCAACCGCCTGCCGCGCGGCCGCACCTACGTGCGCAACGGGTCGGTGGTCGATCTTCAGATCGCGCCCGGCACGGTCGTAGCGCAGGTCAGCGGGTCGTCGATCTACCGCACCACCGTCACCGTCAAGCCGGTGCCAAAGGGGAAGTGGCAGCAGATCTGCGCCGACTGCGCGGGTGGTATCGATTCGCTGGTGGAATTGTTGCGGGGGCGCTTCTCCAGGGGCGTGATGGACCGCCTTTGCCGCCAGGGCGATGGACTGTTCCCCGTGCCCAAGGACATCCACTTCGCTTGCTCGTGCCCGGACAGCGCCACCATGTGCAAACATGTCGCCGCCGTGCTGTACGGCATCGGCGCCCGCTTCGACAGCAAGCCGGAACTGCTGTTCACACTGCGCCAGGTCGATCCCGCCGAACTGCTGAGCAAGGCCGGCAGTGGCGTGGGCATCGCCCCTGCGGTTGGCGAACGCACCCTGGCCGGCGACGATCTAGGTGCTCTCTTCGGGCTGGAGCTGGAGGGTTCCACAGCGGCGGCCACGGCAGCACCAAAAAAGCCGCGGGTGGCAGCCAAACCGGTCGGTGCGGCGCAAGCAAACGCCAAGCCAGCGGGTCCAAGCCCCAAGCCAACGCGCGCGCGCGACCCAGCCTCCCGCCTGCTGGCCGCCCTGCGCCGGGCAGGCTCGCTCGACAACGCGGCCGCCCGCGCCGCCACCGGCCTCGATGCCGAGTCGGTGCGGCCACTGCTCAGGCAACTGGTGGCGGACGGACATGCCCGGGTTCAGGGACAAAAACGTGGCACGCGGTATGTGGCGGTCGGGGGGAGTTGAAGGCTTGAGCGCTGCTTGCCCAAGCTCGACCGCTGGCGGGCACTGCTGGCCTACATCTGCCGGTGCATCGTCGGCCTGGTCAGCCTCCCGACCCCGCCGTCGGCTCTCACGGCACTGGTGTAGCTGCGTTCTCAGGCGGTGGCGCAATGATTTGCACCTTCCGGTCGGACCGCGCCGGCCGGGTGATGCTGCGACTCAACCGTTCCCGCCGCTTGGCACGCATGTGCACGGCCGCTCAGGCTGAACCTCCCGAACTCAGCGCCCAGCGGGCCGGGCGGCGGCGGCGGACGGCAGCCAAGCCGACCAGGCCGAGCCCAACGACCGCCAGCGTACCGGGTTCCGGCACGGTGTTGTCAAGGGTCACCAGGTTGTCCAGGGCAAAAGCGTTGTTGCCGTTGGTACCACCGCTGCCCGAGAAGACGATGCGATCGACCATGACGCCGGAGATCCCGAACGTCTGGAAGTCGGCCACGCCACCGGGGCCGTCGTTGATCCCGTCCAGCGTCAAGAAACCGCTCGTCACTACCATCGCACCGAGGTAGCCGACGTAGTCGATCCGCGCCGCGTCGTTTTCGGCAATGCCCGAGAACATCTCCGCCCCATCGAGTGCCACCAGCGCGAACGTGGCGGCATCAATCCTGCTCATCGTGATCGCGACGGCCCCGAAGATCGATCCGGGGATCAGCACTCTTTGGCTTCCGTTGGCTGAGCACAGGGGGCCGCAGTCACTTCCGTCGGGAGTCACGCCGACCAGCCCTGCGCCTGTGAACTGGAAACCAGTGCTGGAGATCGGGAGCGGCAAGATGCCCGATGCGACGTCCTCAAACGTAACCGTGGTCGCCGACGCAACGCCGGCACCGAATGCTGCTACCGCAAGCAGTGCGCTGGCGAGAAATCTGGAGCAGAAGTTCATTTGGGCCTTCACCGTGGTTACATCGCCAAGAAACGACTGTCGAATATTAAGCAAAATCCGAGCCAACGCTTCCCCGCGTGCACAATCAGTCACTTGCGAGCCTACTGGGTGGTCCATTGCCCTGCCGTGTAAAGAAAGTCGACGTTGGTCGTTGGGTCGGAGGTCAACCTGCCGCGAGCCCGCGGTGCGGCTGGGGCCATGCTCGCCAGCCAGTGAACCGCCCCGGGAATCGAGGAGGCTCTTTCGATTGAGAATGGAGCCATCATGAGGAAGTCCGCGAAGTTTTCCCCCGAGGTGATCGAGCGCGCAGTGCGCATGGTCTTCGATGCCAAGGATCAGTACCCATCGCAGTGGGCGGCGATCGAGTCGATCGCCGGCAAGATCGGCTGAACGGCCGAGACGCTACGCAAGTGGGTGCGCCAGGGCGAGCGCGACAGCGGCGTGCGGCCTGGTCCCACGACGGCTGATCAGCAGCGCATCAAGGAGCTGGAGCGCGAGGTCCGCGAGCTGCGCAAGACCAACGAGATCCTGAAGCTGGCCAGCGCATATTTCGCCCAGGCGGAGCTCGACCGCCAGCTCAGGAACTGAACGCCTTCATCGACGAGCACCGCGCTCGTTGCGGGGTCGAGCCGATCTGCACCGCGCTGCAGGTCGCCCCGTCGGCGTACCGTCAGTACGCAGGGCGCCAGCGCAACCCGGCGCTGCTGCCTGCACGTGCCAAGCGTGACGCCCAGTTTCTGCCCGACGTGCAGCGCGTGTACGACTAGAACCTGCAGGTCTACGGCGCCGACAAGGTCTGGCGCCAGCTCAGGCGCGAAGGCACGTCGGTGGAGCGCTGCACGGTCGAACGGCTGATGCGGCTGAGCGGGCTGCGAGGCGCGCGCCGCGGCAAGGCGGTGCGCACCACCGTGCCCGACGCCACGGCGGCGTGCCCGCTGGACCGGGTGAAACGGCAGTTCAAGGCCCAGCGGCCGAATCAACTGTGGGTGGCGGACTTCACCGACGTCTCGACCTGGCAGGGCTTCGTGTACGTGGCCTTCATCATCGATGTCTTGGCACGCCACATCGTCGGCTGGCGGGTCAGCAGTTCGATGCAGACCGACTTCGTGCTCGATGCGCTGGAGCAGGCGCTGTACGCGCGCCAGCCCCGGCGTCACGGCGGGCTGACCCACCACAGCGACCGCGGCTCGCAGTATGTCTCGATCCGCTACAGCGAGCGGCTGGCCGAGGCCGGCATCGAGCCTTCGGTGGGCAGCACCGGCGACAGCTTCGACAACGCATTGGCCGAGACCATCAACGGGCTGTACAAGGCCGAGGTTATCCACCGGCGCGGGCCCTGGAAAACGCGCGAGGCGGTCGAGTTGGCCACGCTGGAGTGGGTGTCGTGGTTCAACAACCACCGGCTGCTCGAGCCCATCGGGTACGTCCCGCTTGCCGAGGCCGAGGCGAACTACTGGCGCCAGCACGCGCAAGCTTCATCCACAACCAAGGCTGCGCGGTCGGCAGCGCTGCAGGAGGGTTGAACCATGAGTACATGGCCCAACCGGGGGGCCTCCGGCGGCCCCTGCGGGGGCTGGAAGAGAGAGAATCCAAAGACCCCAGCAACCAAATTGACCATCAGACCAACCAGGTCTGACTCAAGCCAACTGGCCTCCTCGAAACCCGGTGCGGTTCAATGGCATGTCGAACTGGCCACGCACGCAGCTTCAGATGTAGAACGCGGTGGAGAGCCGGGCGCCGCTGCGGGCCACCGCGCTCGTGTATCCGACCGCCAACGACAGCAAAGGCCTGGAACTGCCCGCCGCGACCTCCGGCGACCGCGGCAAGCGAGGCTGAGGCTCAATCAGGACAGACCGAAAGTCTTGCGGAGGCTGGAATCCACAGGGCCGGCCGGCATGAAGCGGCGCAGCTTGCTGAGCAGCGACGCCTCGCCCTTCGGCGTCCGGCGCATCTGCCAGCTACCGAAGGCGGCCTCCACGATCGTCGCAGCCACAGTTTCCGGCGCAGGGGCCTTCTGCACACTCTTCACGATTGCCCGAGACGCGAGGTCCCGGTCCAAGTCGTACGCCGAGATCTTGCTCGCGGCCTCCGGCGCGTTCAGGTCCAGGTTGGTCTTTGTGTACGAAGGCTCGACCAGTACGACGCGGATGCCGAAGTTGCGCACCTCGTGGTCCAGCGTCTCGGACATTCCTTCGACGGCGTGCTTTGACGCCGAATACAGCCCCATGTACGGCGCCGGCAGGAACCCCAGCACCGAGCTCACGTTGACGATGCGGCCCGAGCGCTGTTCACGCATGTGAGGCAGCACCGCCTTGCTCGTGCGCAGCGCCCCAAACACGTTGGTGTCGAACAAGGCCTGCGCTTCGGCCACAGAGGTCTCTTCGACGGCACCCAGCATCGTGCCACCGGCGTTGTTGACCAGGACGTCGATGCGCTTCGCCTTGCCGATGATGTCTTGCACCGCGCGCTGTACCGAGCTTTCCTCGCGCACATCCATCTCGACCAGTTCGACGCCGGGGATGGGCAGGGTCTTGCGTAGATCGCGCACCGAACCGAAGACGGTGCAGGCCCGCTGTGCGAACTGCTCGGCGGTAGCACGGCCGATGCCGGAGGAGACGCCGGTGACGAACACGACTTTGGAGTTGGACATGGGGGCTCCGATTCAAGACTGGGGTGGATGCATGCGCGTGGGAAATGCGGCCTGCAGTTCCAGGTGAAGGCCTACGAAACCCGTTGTCATGCCGGGCGGGCAGAGCCGTTGGGTGCAGCCGACGGGTGGTCGAAGATCAGGCAGGTCGTAGTGGCGTGCGCATAGAGCTTGCCGTCCGGCCCCACGATGCGGCCTTCTGCCGTACCGGTCCGGCGGCCGACGTGGATGACCTTGCCTTCAGCGCGCACCAACGGCACCGCGTCGGTCAGCGCACGAACCAGGTTGATCTTGAGTTCCAGCGTGGTGTAGCCCCGACCGGCGGGCAGGGTCGTTTGGATGGCGCACCCCACCGCAGAATCCAGCAGCGCTGCAAACCACCCACCGTGAACGGTTCCAAGCGGGTTGTAGTGCCGCCGCAGCGGGCGCCCCTGGAACACCGCCTGTCCCGGCGCCATGCGGATCGCCACGAAGTCCAGCGTCTCGCCCATGGGCGGCGACGGAAGGTCCCCCGCGAAGATGGCGTCGAAGATTTCCATCCCTGACAGTCCGACCGCCCGAAGTGTGGGACGCGGGGCGTCGGCGGGCCGCAGCCGGGCGCGAACGGCCTGCTCCTCCGACTTCCATTGCTCGAGAACCTCGTTTTCGTCCATGGCAGTTTCCTTTGCGAGTTGTGCGTGCCGGGCGGCCAGGCGCTATGCGGCGCTCAGCGTGGCCGTGTGCTCACCGGCAAGCTCAGCAGTGCGGTGAGCATGGCGAGCGCTGCATGAAGTCCGTACAGCGGGTTGAAGTCGGAACGGACCAACCCCGCGTGACCGAGAAGACCGACCGTGATCGCGACGCCGAGCACACCGCCGATCTGGCGTGTGGCTTGGTTGAAAGCCGCACCGACCGCGTAGTGCGCAGCCGGCAGGCGGCTCACCGCCGCGCCGGCCAGCGAGGGCAGCACCAATCCGACCCCCACGCCGCTCATCAAGAGTCCGGGCAACCAGTCGCGCAGGTAGTCGGGCTGCGTGCCCGGCACCAGAAGCAGCCACAGACTGCTGCACGCATACAGCAGCGAGCCGCCGACGAGGAACGGGCGGTGACCCAGGCGCCCGGCCAGTCGCCCGGTGATGATGGCCGTCGGCATCACCAGCAGCGGGCCAGGCGTCACGGCCAGGCCGGCCTGGGGCAATGTGTAGTGCCAGACGCCCATCATGAAGAAGAAGAAGCCCAGGAACATCATCGAGAACGCCGTGCCGAAGGCCAGCGTCGCGGCGTTGGCATAGCGGTAGGTGGCATTGCCGAACAGCGACAAGTCCAGCAGCGGCGCCGGGTGGAAGCGCGCCCACAGCACGAGTGCGATGCCCGCCAGGATGCCGCCGCCCGCCACCGTTGCGATCTGGCTCGCACGCCATGCTTGGGAGCCGCTCTCGACGATCGCCAGCGCCACTGCCCCCACTGCGGCCATCAGCAGCAGCAGGCCGACGACGTCCACGTGCCGACGTTGCACCGGATTCACCGCCTCTTCGACACGCGAAGTGCTGCGCCATAGCGCCCACAGGCCCACGGGAATGTTGATGTAGAAGGCCCACGGCCAGCCGGCATCGGCGGTGACCCAGCTTCCCAGGCTCGGGCCTACTGCAGCGGCAAGCCCGCCCACGGCGCCCCACAGGCTGACGACGACGGCTCTGCGCTCGGCCGGGAAGGCCGCCAGCACGATCGACATCGAGGCCGGTGTCAGCAGCGCTGCGCCCACGGCCTGCAGCACGCGAGCCGCGATCAGCCAGTCCAGAGTAAGCGCCGATCCGCAGGCCGCCGATGCGGCGATGAACACGGCCAGGCCGAGCCTGAAGACGCGCTTGCGCCCATGGGCGTCGGCCAGCCCGCCGGCCGGGATCAGCATCGCGGCATAGACGACGGTGTAGGCATTGAGCACCCACGACAGCGTTGCGGCCGAACTGCCGGCGAAGCTCTGGCGCAGCGCATCGAAGGCCGCGAACAGCATTGTCGAGTCCAGCGACACGAGGAAAACGGCACTGCTGGCGATCCAGAACGCCAGCCAGGGCGACGCAGCGGCGGCCGGCGCTTCGGCCAGCAAGGCCCCAGGGGCGGCAGGACTGCCCACGTCAGCGCGCCGCCAGATAGACCGCCGGGGCGGCGGAAAGCCCGCGCTTGACCTGACGTGTCAGTTCGTCGGCCAACACCTCCTGGACGCCGGCTTCGAGCGCGTCCAGCGCCTGTTCGACGATCGCCTCGGGTGTCGCCTTCGGCATCTCGAAGCCGCGCGTGAGGTCGGTGTCGACGAACCCCATTGGCAACGTGAGCACGTGCGTGTTCTGCGCCAGCATATCGTTGCGCAGGCCGTTGCTCAGGCTCCAGACCGCCGCCTTCGAGACGGCGTAATTGGCCAGCAGCGGGTTGCTGATCCAACTGGCCACCGAGGCCACGTTGAGAAGTGCGCCACCGCCATTGCGAGCCAGCACGGGCGCAAAGGCGCGGCTCACACGCAGCACGCCCAGCACGTTGGTCTCCAGGTGCCGGTGCAGCACGGCTACCGAGTCGTCGGCCATGAAGCTGCCGAAGCTGGCGATGCCGGCGTTGTTGACGACGATGGTCGCATCGCCGGCCTGTCGGGCGGCAGCCTCGACATCGCCTGGCGAGGTGACGTCCAGCCGCACCGCCGTCACGCCCGGCAGTGTCACGCGCGACGGGTCGCGCGCCGCGGCGTACACCTTGCGCGCACCGCGAGCGAGGAAGGCCCGGGCGAACGCCAGGCCGATGCCTCGGTTGGCACGGGTGATCAGGACGGTCGAATCTGCGATCTTCATGGTTGGGTTTTTTATATGATGAACATCATATTTGCGGACAAACCACCACTGGGCGGTGCACTTGCGCCTTGGAACCAGGCTTAGGACGGGGAGTCGTGACGCTGGATCAGCGTCTCGCGAGTCTGTGCCAGCAAGGCACGGCCCGCCTTGCCGTCGAGTGTGCGTGCCAATTGCAGCGCCCCGACCATCGTGGCGGTAACGACGATAGCCTGGCCGGGTTCGGGGCCCGCCGGCAGCGCCGCATTCACGAGCGCGACCAGATCCGTGACCCGGCGACGCGCCTCTTCCCGCACGGCATCGTCTTGGCGTGTCATCTCCGAAGCGAGTGCGGCGACGACGCAACCTTGATCAGGCCGATCGAGATTCGAGTCGTGGAGGTAAGCCCAGACGAGTGCGGCGAAGCGCGTGCTGCCCTTCGCCATTCGGCGCTCCATCGCCTCCGACAGTGCAGCCTGGTTGTCGCGACTGGCCCGTTGCATGGCCTCGACAAGCAGGGCGTCACGAGATGCAAAGTGCGCGTAGAAGCCGCCGTGCGTCAGCCCCGCCTCCTTCATGATGTCGGCGACACCCACTCCACGGTATCCCGCGCGCCGAATCGCCCGCGCCGCCACGTCGACGATGCGTTCGTGGCTCAGTTCCTTGCGCGTGGGGGCGGTCGACATGATGGCTGTAATATTACGACCATCATATTCGTAAGTCAAGTCGACACAGATGGTGACCTTCGATAGGCAAGTGCGAATGCAGCAGAACCTTCTGCCGGCCTGGAGCTTGGCTCCGGGCTCCTGTCGTTCGACGACGCGCTGCCTAGCCCTAGGAGCCTGTCGGGCTTTCACGGCTACCCCAGAGGAGTAGTGGCCCAGACAATGTCGGCAACCGTGAGTCAACCGCCCAGCCCATGAGTCGCTTTGTCGCCGTTGATCGAGACACCGCCTATTT
>WBZP01002690.1_pt1 | contig 20107 bp, 16 predicted proteins | sample 5204301 | NCBI WGS metagenome assembly WBZP01 (sample SAMN12412401, study PRJNA552823) | activated sludge metagenome | isolation source: activated sludge from nitrification reactor of wastewater treatment plant... | place: USA: Pennsylvania | collected 2017
CAATGACTACGCAGGCGGCGGCGGCGGCTACGGCACGTCGGGTGTGACGGGTTACTACAGCGGCTACGGTGGCAGCGCGTGGGGCTCGACGACGGATGTGCTGGTGGCTCAGGGAAGCTCGGGCGCAACGGGCGGAGCAGGCTCGGGCGGTCGGGGCGGCAAGGGCGGCGGCGTGCTGCGGCTCATCGCGGCCAAGAGCATCACCGTCGATGGCCAGGTTACTGCCAATGGTGAAGCGGGCGGAAGCTCGGGCAGCTACGGCGGCGGCGGCGGCGGATCCGGTGGCGGCATCCTGCTGGCGGCCCAGAAGAAGGTCACCATCGGTGGATCGATTTCAGCGATGGGCGGCTCGGGCGGCTCGGGTCGCTACTACCCAGGTGGCGGTGGCGGTCAGGGTCGCATCAAGATCCTGCACAGCGGCGACAAGGCCATTGCGGGCACGATCAGTGGAACCAAGACCGAAGGTCTGATTCCTCCGATGAGCATCTCGTCGTCTTCGCACCCGGATCAGACCCTGTACTACAACGATGACTCGCCGGGCCTGTCGCTCGCGTGGGATCAGGCGTTTATGGGTCGTCAGGGTTACTACTGGTCGGTGAACACCTCGCAGTCGAACCCGCCGACGCCAGCAAATGGTGGCAAGGTGACGGCGACGGAAGCTGTGACGGCTGCTGTCACGGATCTTCGCGAGGGCACCAACTACTTCCACATCGTGCCGATTGATGCGATGTCGAGCGTTGGCACCATCGAGAACATCTTCCGCGTGAACATCAACACGGTGCCGCCGACGATCAGCTCGACCAGCCACCCGTCGTCGAGCGCTTGGTACGCGAGCCCGGATGTCTTCTTTGCGTGGTCGTTCCCGCAGGACGACAAGAACTTCAAGGGCGTGTACTACGTGCTGGACCGCTTTGGTGATACGCAGCCTGCTCCGTCGATGGCGACGCTGGTTCCTTCGTCGCAGAAGCAGCTTCTGCGCGCGGGTCTGGCAAACGGCATTTGGGTGATGCACATGGTGCCGATTGATCAGCGCGGCTACTTGACCAAGGCTGCGCAGCACTTCCGCATCAACATCGGTGCAGATCCTGGCAAGGGCGCGCTGCTCGGCCAGGTGGTCGACGCGATGGGCAAGCCGGTGTCGGGCGCGAAGGTGACGGTCAACCGAGGTCTGTTCAAGACCACGACCAGCGGCACGGGCGCGTACAACTTCCTGACGACCATTCCAGTTGGTATGTGGGAAGTGCGGGCGACCAGCTCGGATGGCGCGCTGACCGAGACGAAGATGGATGCCGTGACCAAGGACGGCACCACGACGGTCAACTTCACGCTCAAGTAGTGTGGCTGGCGACCTGTTCGCGGGTCGCTTGCTGCACGGGTTTGATGTCTCCGCCTCTCTTTGCGGCGCTGGACGCTGCGCTCGCTGCCTGATTCCTTTCCCTTCAATCCGCTTGTTGTGCTCGCCGTGAGTCGCCTAAGCTCTGCGCATGCGACGTGGGCGAGTGCGAGTCCTTGCGACCTGGCTGCTTGCGCTGGGGATTGTGCCCGGCTGCTGTGGATCGGTGATCTGTGATCGCTGTGAGCCAGCAGGCATGTATCTATCGGTGACGGATGCGTGGACCGGCATGGTGCTGACGCAAGTGACGGTGTCGGTGCAGGGAAAGCCGTGTAAGCCGACCAGTGTGGCGGGAAAAGCGATGTTTCTGTGCTCGGTGGCTGCGGGAATGCATGTCATCGAGGTACAGGCCAAAGACTATAACCCGCAGAAGACGACGGTGACGCTTGCGCCGGAAAGCACAGAGAGCTGCTGTCCGTGCGGACCGATTGGCTACAGCTCGACCGCGCTTGAGCCGATCGATGTGTCGATGTAGTCGGTCGCACAATCGGTAGGGCAGGGACTGCGGACGCGCAGCAGATACGGTCCGCAGGCAGGCAGGCTGTTTTTAGAGCGAAAACGTCGAGCGACGCACGAACTGACCGTGACCAGGATGGCTCACGTAGCTGCCTTGACTAACCACCAGCTCACCGCGTGAAAAGACGTAGCGAGGCGAGCCAGGAACGGTCTTGTTCGGATACGCCGCGTAGTCGACGCGCATGTGCAGGTTTTCGTGCGACAGCTTGAGCGCTCGCTTGGGATCCCACACCACGACATCGGCATCGGAGCCAACCGAGATCGAGCCTTTGCGTGGATACAGTCCAAAGATCTTGGCGGGCGCGGTGCTGGTGATTTCGACAAAGCGATTGAGCGAGAGCTTGCCTTCCGCGACGGCTTCAAACATCAGGTGAAGGCGCGTCTCGATGCCGGGCATGCCGTTTGGAACCTTGGCGAAGCTGTCGCGGCCCAGCTCCTTTTGGTCTTTCATGCAAAACGGACAGTGATCGGTCGATACGACTTGCAGGTCGTGGTTGCGGAGTCCTCGCCACAGGTGATCGTGAAAGCTCTGCGGACGCAGCGGCGGCGTGCAGACGTACTTGGCTCCGTCGAACGGATCGTCGGGCGTACCGCGCAGATCATCTTCGGACAAAAACAGATACTGCGGACAGGTCTCGGCGTAGGCGGGCAGGCCTCGGTCCCGCGCTTCACGCACGCGATCGAGCGCACGAGCCGCCGACAAGTGAACGATGTAGACCGGAACCTTGGCCATCTCGGCCAGCGCAATCGCACGCTCGGTTCCCGTGGCTTCAGCGACTTCAGGCCGGGTAAGCGCATGATAAATCGGCGCGGTGTGACCTTGGGCAATCGCACGCTCGACGAGCACATCAATCGGCAAGCCATGCTCGGCGTGCATGCAGATGAGCGCTCCGATTTCGCCCGCCCGCAGCATGCAGCGAAAGATCGACTGGTCGTCGAGCAGCAGCACACCCGGATACGCCATAAACAGCTTGAAGCTGGTGACGCCTTCTTTGACGACCTCGCCCATTTCCGTCAGCACGGACTGTGGCGCGTCGGTGGCAATCATGTGAAAGGCATAGTCGATACAGGCTTTGCTTTCCGCCTTCTGATGCCAGGTATCGAGCGCCTGACGGAGCGTGCCGCCTTTTTGCTGGATCGCGAAGTCAATGATCGTCGTGGTTCCGCCGTATGCGGCTGCGCGCGTTCCGGTCAAAAAGTCATCGCTCGAGGTGGTGCCGCCAAACGGCATGTCGAGGTGCGTGTGCGCATCGATTCCGCCGGGAATGACGTAACAGCCGCTGGCGTCGATGACTCGCACGTCGCCGCCCGTCGGGATGGGCTGGCTGGGATGACTGTGGTTTACGATCTTGCCGCCTTCCATCCACAGGTTGGCTGAAAAAGTGTCGCTTGCCGTGACGAGGGTTCCGTTCCGAATGACCGTGACCATGCTTGCCTCCACCAAGCGCGAACCGTAGCGCAGTCGGATGCGACGTGAAAAGCCCCCAATATTGCGACGTTCCTTGCTTGATCGTGTCTTGTTGGCGCGAAGGTGCTGTAATGAACAGGTCGAGGCAAACACGCTGATGCGCACTCGGTGGATCAGAATCGCAACGCTGCTGCTGGGAATCGCTCCGCTGGTTTCGGCGGACGCTGCGGTGCCGGTGGGACTGCGAAGCTCGACGGTGCGACCGATTCCGCAGTATCTGCACAACCTGCCTGCGCCGCAGAAGCCAACACCTCCGCCGCCACCACCGCTTGATCCGCAGCAGGAACATCAGCTAGAGCGCGACATCGTCCGTCGCGTCATCTACCTGCATCTGAATCAGGTTCGGTACTGTTATCAGCAGTCGCTGGTTCGTCAGCCCAAGCTTGCGGGCCGTCTGGTGGTTCGCTTTGACATCACACCGCACGGGAAGGTCGAGTCGCTGCTGGTGACGGACAGCAACCTGTCGGTTGAGATGCAGAGCTGCGTCGCCGAGACGATTCGTACCTGGGAATTTCCTGAGACGGACAGCGACGAAAGCATTTCGGTGAACTATCCGTTTACGTTCCGTCTGAAGACGCCCGATGCGTTCTTTGGCATTCAGGTGAGCGACGCGGAGCTGGAAGCGCTCGGAATCTTCAAAGATCCAGAGCCTCCGCCCGTCGAGATCCTGTTTTAGCTGCGCGTGACGCGTGTCGTCTGACCTATCTACGTACTCAGGCGATAACGCGCCAGCTTTTGATAGAGCGTCCGTCGGGTAATCCCAAGCACTGCTGCCGCTTTCTGTTTGTTGCCGTCACACGAGCGCAGCGTTGCCACAATCAGCCGTCGCTCTGCTTCGGCCAGCGACGTTCCAATCGGCACCATAAGCTCACTTTTCGACGGAGGCTGCGGCAAAATCGTCAGCAGCTGCTCGACATCGATCCGGTCTTGCGTTGACCACAGCACCACGCGCAGCAGGACGTTCGATAGCTCACGCACGTTGCCTGGCCAGTCATGCGTCTGAAGCAGGGACAGCGCCGCGTCGGACAGCTCAGGCGGCTTCCGGTCCGGTCGATGCATCAGCGTGTGTTCATGCAGCAGCAGTCGACACAGCTCGGGCAGGTCTTCTTGGCGCTCGCTCAGTGACGGAACATCTAGCCGCAGAATCGCCAGTCGATCGTACAGCGCGCGACTAAACGTCCCTTGTCGCTGCGCCGTCTCTAGCTCTGGCTGCGCCGTCGCACAGATGCTGGGCGATTGGGGACGCTGGCCAAGCTGTGTCAGCAGCAGCAGCAGATCGCGCTGTCCGTAGCCGTCGAGCCGTTCCAAATCGGTGATCAGCAGCGTTCCGTCTTGGGCTCGCTCCGCTGCGTCGGACCAGTGCTCGGGCAGCGACGGGACCAGCGACGATACTTCCACGAGCGGCTTGTCGGCGCGCGGCGACATCGTATGCAGAACGTGCGTCAGGAAGTTGCGACCGCTACCGCTTGGACCCACCAGCAGCACCGAGCGAGATGTCGTCGCAGACGCGCGCAGCAGCACCAGCAGTCGCTGCATCGGCGCCGAGCGAATGACCAAAAGCCCTGGTTTCCGCGCATCGGTCTCTTCAGGCTCAAGTGGTAATGAAGCAGTAAAAGGCAAAGCAACCATTCCGACGCACAACAGACTAAATCCGACCCATCATGTCAGCAATAAGGTAATGGTTTGGTAGTTGTTCTGTATTGGTTGTTTTGGTAACGAGGGGGAATGTTGATGTATTTCGTTGCTATTGATCGTATCTGAATACACCAACTTCATAGCTCGTATTTTTGTGCGATAGAACAAAAATGTCAGCTGATTTCGAGGAGTGAGACGCTTCGAGGTAGCCGACAGTGATGGCGTCAATTGTATAGCCACTTGTAACAGATAGCGATTTTGCGTTTACGAAAGTTGTGCCGTTGAAAGAATGAATCACAACATTTTGTCCATTGAAGACGATTAGCTCATCGATGCCATCTTCATTTGTGTCTTCAAGGATTAAGTTGTTCCTGGAGTTAACATTTGTTCCGGCTGGTAAAGCGATCAGCGGGAGCTGATTGATGGCGCCACCAGTGGCAACAAGAAATGGAATGACTTGTCCTGTTTGTACAATCGCAAGGAGATCATCATTTTCGTCATTGGTCAACCGGCCACTGATCACTCGATTCAGATCGGCAAATAGATCGGACGACCCGGCTGGGCTGATGGTTACGTTAAATGGATTCGCTGGTGGAGATGCAATGTGGTTGTTGTTATAGACGCGCACTCTTCCTGCATTGGTGGTGCCAACTTCAAACGTAGCTACGTCTAAGATTCCATCGCTGTTGTTGGTATTGACACGAATGCCGGTCGCATTTCTTGGCTCGTACTGTGGGGACAGCAAGTTTCCATGGCTGGCCACGGTCACAACAGACTCAAGATCGAGAGTCGAGTTTAGCTTGACAGAGTTGACGCGATCGCCAGTTGCGTCGGTTCCTTTTTCAAATAAAGCAAAAATACCATTGGTCACTGCTTTGAGTCGTGGAACATTGATTTCTTTTCTTGAAGATGTGCTGCTGAATAAAGGATTGGTGTAAGGCTTGAATGCTGCCGTTCGTTGTGAGCAGCTTCCTACTGCGCCAGTATTGGTGCTGTTTCGTGCAATGAGAAATGCACCAGGTCCAGTTGTCGGATTGACAGTAAATCCAGCAATGTCAAATACACTGGGGGAACCGTTGGTTCCGGTGATCAGACAGTTGTTTGTGGTGCTGTATGTACACGTTGCGCCAGATAGTTGCCCATACCAGATTTTTACTGTTGTGCTTTGATCCGAAACCGCAACGTCCGCGATGCCATCATTGTCAATGTCTGCAACGGCAAGTCGCGTTGGTGAATATCCAGGAATGGAGAACAATTGCGAATAGGAGTTGTATTTTGAAACACCAGAAGCCCCTGGTGCAAACCCGCATAGTTTGGGTTTGGTCATATCGACGTCGGGGACTCCGGTGAGGTCGGCTCCGGTGAGATCGGGGGGCGGCTCGCCGGTGAGATCGACATCGCTGAGATCGACAATGGCTCCGTCGACGGGATCATCGATCGGCGACAGATAGCCCTGCCACAGCGCATTGCAGCCGATGAGCGTGAACAGACCCAGACCGAAGCCAAGCCAAGTAGAGCGCATCGTCGAAGACTCCTCACAGGCGATATGGTCACAAACGAGCTGGTGTCGGCGAAGCGTCTTTAGTGTACCGCACGACGACAAGCCCGCGCAGGCGTCGATGGCAAAGCGGACCGATTTCCTGGGCTTTCGACTGCAAGCCGTGAGAAAGCTTCCCGCGCGTCAGATGCTCAGGCTGCGACGTGCGGCGATCTCTCGCAGATCAGCGGCGATGGCGTCGTGCAGTCGGTGCTTCGCGGGCGATGTTGCCAGCGGCGGCCCTGACCACGCGGACGCAATGGCTGGACGTAGCTGCGCTTCGTCGGTGACTACGATGGCTTGACCGGCCTGGGCCAGCGCATTTGCCAGCATCAGCTGGTGATCATTGATGGCTTCGTTGTAGTGCGCGAGTCGTGGAACCACAATCGGTCGTTTGCCCAAACGAAGACATGTTCCTACAATTCCGGCACCTGCATGACAGATCACCACCTTGGCAGCTGCCAGCTTCTGTTCCAATACATCACTGGATAATTGTGGGTAATGTTTGAAAATTGATGGGTAATTTAGGGTGATTCCGGTCTGAGCTTCCACGGGGCCGGGCAGGGCATTTTGACGGGCGAGCGCATCGATCCAGCGCATCAAGCGATCAAAGCCGCGCTGTGAGGTTCCCACCGCGACAAACAGGCTGCCATCGTCGGGCCTGGTCGCTGGCTGCGGAACGAAGATCGGTCCGGCATAGCGTCCCCGCGGAAAGTGCGGCGCAAGCTGTGGCCACTGGTAGTACAGACGATCGGCGAGCGGCTCCATTAGCGTTCCGGTCAGCGACGGTTTGTCGACGGAACCAAACGTCTCAATGTAGATGGTCTGCGCGCGATAGAGCTTGCCGACGATCGACAGCGGGACGATCGGTCCGGCTCCAGTCGACAAAAGCACGTCGGGTCGATGTCGAGAGAAGCTCTCTGCTGCTTCAACTGCATTCCACAGGACGCGCGCGTCTCTCTCTGCGTGAGCGATCTGTTCGACGGGTCCAGGCAGGCTGACTTGCACCGCATCGTTTACAAGAAAGCGCACTTCTGCGGTGCCAAATGTTTGGACTAAGTCCAACACTTCGCGAAGATGTCCACCGACGGAACTAACCACACAGATGCGGAGGCGACGGGCCGGAGCAGACATGACCGGCAATAGTATCGGAAGCGGTTTTGTTGCGAAGTAGACACTTTTAGAAGTAGATTCGCGCGCCATGGATGCGGCGACCCCCGACGAGCCAGCGCGAATTCTCCTAGTCGATGATGAAAAGGTCGTGCGTGAGATGCTCATGCACGTTCTATCGGCGGAAGGCTTTTCGGTTCGGCTGGCCGAGGATGGACTGCAAGCGTGGCAAGAGCTTCAGCGACGGTCGTATCACTTGGTGCTGTCGGATCTGAAGATGCCGCACATGAACGGTCTGGAGCTGCTGCAGCGGATCTCTGAAGGTCGGCTGCCGGTGGTGACGATCATCATGACCGCGTTTGGCACCGTCGAGACGGCGATCGAAGCGATGAAGCGCGGTGCGTACGATTACATCCTGAAGCCATTCAAGAACGAGGATGTGATTCGCGTCATCCACAAGGCGCTCAAGCAGCAGAAGCTGCAGCAGGAAAACTTCCTGCTCAAAGAGGCGGTGACGCTGTATCAGCTGTCGGACGCGATGGCGCATGAGCTGTCGCTCGACCGCATCTTGGACATCATCTTGGATGCGACGCTGATTGAAGCGGAAGCGGACGTGGCGACGCTGACGATGAAGCATCCGGTGACTGGCGAGTTCGTCGAGCGCACGCGCAAGTACTCGAAGAACGCGCAGACGGATCTGAACTGGTACGGATCCGCGACGGGTGTCGGCGAGCTGAACACCAACGCGATCCTCGATCACTACATGCAAGGTCGGCCCATCGTCGCGCACGGCATTCGCGCGCTGCGCTACTTTGCGGAGCCTCCCAAAGACAAGCGACTCGTTTCGTTCTGCTCGACGCCGCTGAAGATCGGGGATCAGGTGATTGGCATGCTCAACGCGTATTCGTATACGCGCGGGTATCGCTTTTCCGAAGGTCAGCGTCGACTGCTGACGGTCTTGGCATCGCGTGCGGCGGTGTCGATTGAAAATGCACGGCTCTATGAGCAGCTTCGGCTGCGCAACGATGATCTGACGCGGGCCAATACCTCGCTGCGAGAGAACTTCCGCGCGACGGTGGTTGGCTTTGCGCATGCGCTCGAAGAGAGCGATCGCTATACCCGAGGTCACTCCGAGCGGGTGAGTCGCTATGCAGAGCTGCTCGGTAAGCGGCTGACGCTGTCGGAAAACGATCTGGAGATGCTGCGCTGGGCGGCGCTGATGCACGACATCGGCAAGATCGGAATTCGTCAGGAAAAGCTCAACAAGCCAGGCAAGCTCAGTCCCGAAGAAGTGGCGATGTTTCAGACGCATCCAGCCAAGGGCAAGCGCATCCTCGAACCGATTCCGTTCATGGTCGATCTGGTGCCCGGCGCGTTCTGTCATCACGAGTCGTGGGACGGAAACGGCTATCCGCAAGCGCTGATGGGAGAAAACATTCCGCTCATCGGACGGATTGTGGCGATTGCCGACAGCTATGACGCGATGACCTCGGATCGTGCGTACCGAAAAGCGATGCCGCATGAGACGGCGATTTCCGAGATCGAGCGCTGCTCGGGCGTGCAGTTTGACCATCGGCTGGTCGATGTCTTCTTGGTCGCGATTGAAGAGTTTCGCGCAAGCGGTCAGCACTTGGGCGCAGAACTAGTACGCTAGTCGCGCATGAAGATTCTGGGCCTGAATGCGTTTCACGGCGATGCCAGCGCGGCGCTGCTCGTCGACGGAAAGCTGATCTGTGCCGTCGAAGAAGAACGGCTGAATCGTCGCAAACATAGCGCGGGATTTCCGTCGCTGGCGGTGCGAGAGTGTCTGCGCCTTGCAGGGATTTCCGCGTCGGAGCTGGATCACATCGCGATCTCTCGGGATCCGCGCGCACACCTGGCCGATAAGTTGATTCACGTCGGAACGCGGCTCTTGCTCAGTCGGAACATCACGGGGCTGTGGCATCAGCTGGGCAGTCGCCTTGGCAATCGCAAGCAGATTGGCTCGCTGGAGCTGGCGCTGGCTGAAGCGGTGGGAACGAGCAGCCTCAAGGCGCAGTTTCATCACGTCGAGCATCATCGCGCGCACCTTGCGAGTGCGTTCTTTGCGTCGGGCTTCGCGGAAGCGGCGGTGCTGTCACTCGATGGCTTTGGCGACTTCGTCTCGACGATGTGGGGTCACGGACGCGATCGTCGGATCGAGGTGCTTGGCGAAGTGGGCTTTCCGCACTCGCTCGGCGCGCTGTATACGGCGGTGACGCAGTGGCTCGGGTTTCCCAAGTACGGCGACGAAGGCAAAGTGATGGGCCTGGCGGCGTACGGCGACGCGCAGCAAGTGCCGGAGCTGCGCAAGCTGCTTACGCTTCATCCCGACGGGACGTTTTCGCTCGTGCTCAAGTACTTTCTGCACCATCGCGATGGCGTCGAGATGTCGTGGACCGATGGAACGCCGCGGCTCGGACGGATGTATAGCGACAAGCTGTGCAAGCTGATCGGACCCGCGCGTCAGCCGAGTCATCAGCTGCTGTCGCATCACAAAAACGTCGCGGCGGCGCTGCAGCTTCTGCTCGAAGATGCGGTCTGTCACATTGCGCGAGCGCTTCAGCGTGAAACGGGACAGTCGCGACTGACGCTGGCGGGTGGTGTGGCGCTAAACTCCGTCGCAAACGGCAAGATCTTGGATCACACCCCGTTTACCGAGCTGTTTGTGCAGCCAGCGGCGGGAGACAACGGAACCTCGATCGGTGCGGCGCTGTGGGTGCAGCATCAGCTCCTCGGGCAGCCTCGGCGATTTGTGATGCATCATGCGTATACCGGACCGACGTTTTCCGAAGAAGACTGTCTGGTTGCGCTGCGTCAGCTGTGGGGCGAATCGGCGGTGCTCGACGAACAGGGTCGCTTGGAAGTGGCCGAGATCGAGACGGTCGGGCGTGACGGTCAGCCGTGCAAAGGACGACTGCGGATCGAAAAGCTGAGCGAAGCGGAGCTTATCGATCGAGCGGTGTCGGCGATCGATCGGGGCGAGGTCATCGGCTGGTTCCAAGGTGCGATGGAGTTTGGCCCGCGTGCGCTCGGTCATCGCAGCATCCTGAGTGATCCGCGACGAGCCGACATGAAAGACATCCTGAATCGACGGATCAAGCATCGCGAGTCGTTTCGTCCGTTTGCGCCCGCGATCTTGGCAGAAAAGACCTCGGAGTGGTTTGTCCGGGCCGCGCCTTCGCCTGCGATGCTGCTCGTCGATACGGTGCGTCCCGAACGGCGCGCGCTGGTTCCAGCGATCGTGCATGCCGACGGAACCGGACGACTTCAGACGGTGGATCGTGCGCACAGTCCGCTGTTTTATGCGCTGATCGCTGCGTTTGCCGAGCGAACCTCGGTACCGATTCTGCTAAATACGTCGTTCAATGAACATGAGCCAATCGTCTGTTCGCCGCTCGATGCGCTACGCTGCTTTCTTAAGACGCACATGGATGCACTCGGGCTGCGTAACTTGTGGCTAAGCTGGGTCGTCGATTGAGCGAATCGGGGTCTTTTATGGCAATACATGCAACGACGTCGCCTAGACACGCTGAGATCCGAACTGCCGAGCAGGTGACGGAGCTCAAGCATCAGTGGACCGAGTATCAGCACCGGCACGCGCTCAAGACCACGGCGCAGCGGGAGCTCATCGTCGATGTGTTCTTGAGTGGCAGCACCAGCGACTCGCACGTCTCGATTGATGATCTGCTCGCGTCGGTGCGTCGTCGCAATCCGAAGGTTGGTTATGCGACGGTGTATCGCACGGTGAAGCACTTGCTCGATGCTGGACTGGCTGCTTCGCGTCAGTTTGGCGACGGACAGACTCGCTACGAAGTCGCAGGCTCAGAGCTTCGTCATCACGATCACCTGATCTGTCAAAAGTGCCGACTGATCCTCGAGTTTGAAGAGCCCGAGATCGAGCGGCTGCAAGACTCCGTCGCGACGCGTCTGGGTGGCTTCAAGGTCGTGCAGCACAAGCTAGAGCTGTATGGACTGTGTCCAAAAGAGCAGGGCGTGGCCGGCGGTTCCTGTCCCGGTGAAGATCTTCGTCAGGCGGAATCGGTTCGTCGATGACGCGCTGGGGCTCGCGTGTCCTTGTGTCGAGCGGTGCGCTGTTGGCCATCGCGACGGGAGGCGTGACGCTGCATCGCGATGACGGTGCGCCGCTGGCGCGCAAGCTGGGTCTGCCATTTCCGACGGTGATGGCGCATCGCGGCGCGTCGTTTCTGGCTCCCGAGGAGACCGCGCTTTCGTATCGACTGGCCCAAGCGGTGGGCGCGGACTTTTTGGAAGCGGACATTCAGCGCACCCAAGACGGTGTGCTGATTGCCCTTCACGACGATACGCTCGAGCGAACCACTGACGTCGCGCGCGCATTTCCGGGCCGGCAGAAGCAGCCCGTGAGCGCGTTTACGTGGGAAGAGCTTGCGCAGCTCGACGCGGGAAGTTGGTTTAACGCCACGTTTCCTGACCGGGCGCGACCGGAGTTTGCGCGAGCGAAGATCCTGCGTCTCGACGAGCTGCTGGACATTGCGCTGTCGGGACCGTCTCCGAGCGGGCTGTATCTGGAAACCAAGTCGCCCGAGCGCTTTCCGGGGATCGAAGCCGATCTGGTGAAGCTACTTGCGCGACGAGGTTATCTGACCGACGCGGGCGCACCGACGCGGCCTGGGACGCTGGTGTTTCAGTCGTTTTCAGCGGAGAGCTTGCGCAACTTTCAGACGGTGGCCGCGCTGGTTCCGCGCATCTATCTGCTCGATGAAGCGATGGTTCGCGCGCAGGGTTACGACACGCTTGTGACGGCAGCCAAAGCGCTCGGCAGCGGCATCGGTCCCGTCGGATACTACGCGTATCCGTGGCATACACTGCGCGCGCATCGGGCCGGGCTGCTGGTGCATCCGTACACGCTGAATCGTCGCTGGCAGCTTCGGCTGGCGCGCTGGTTTGGCGTCGATGGCGTATTTACCGATCGCTGCGAGCTGGCGGTGCCGATGTTCGGACGACGCGCGGCGGTGGACGTCGATTCGCTTTGGCCGCAGCTTGGTTCGCCTGGGCCTGCGCGGTAAGGGCTCGCTTGGGCTGATGAAAGGCGTGGCACAGCGCGATCGCGACGGCATCGGCTGCGTCGGTCGGCGGCGGTGTTGCAAGCTTACACAGCCATGACACGACACGCTGCACCTCGGCTTTTTGCGCGCGGCCATTTCCGCAGACCGTCTTTTTGACAGATGCCGGCGGATACTCGTGACAGCTCAGTCCGGCTTCGGCTCCGACGAGCATGATGGCGCCACGCGCTTGTCCCAGGAGCAGCGCCGATCGGACGTTGACGCCAGCGAACGCGGACTCTAAGGCCAGCTCGTTGGGACGTAGCTCCGCGATGACATCGCGCAGATCGCTGGCCAACAGACGCAGTCGCTCGGCAATGGCTGCGCCTTGGGGAAGCTCGATGACGCCGCACTCGATGTAGCGAGGCTGCGTGATGGTCTGCCCCGCGACGGTTTCGACCACCGCGTAGCCGCAGCGAAGGGTGCCAGGATCAATGCCGAGAATGCGGAGCATGTCGGCATCATTTGGGTTGGCGGCAATTTGGGCAAAAAAAAAGCAGAAGCTTTTGGCTTCTGCTTTTGAGTAGCGGGGAGAGGATTTGAACCTCTGACCTTCGGGTTATGAGCCCGACGAGCTACCAGGCTGCTCCACCCCGCAACAACTGAGGTGAGAAGGACTCTACCCGAATTTTGCCGGGCGTCAACCGCTTATTTTCGAAATCCGCGAAATTTCTACGAAAACGCTACGGAGCGCGCTCGAACCAGGCTTGAACGGGCGCGTGATCGGATGGCTTTTCACCCTTTCGCGCTTGGCGATCGACCTCGGCTTTGTGACAGCGCTCAGCCAGTGTCTTCGTCGCCAAGATGTGATCGATGCGGATGCCGAGGTTCTTGGGAAACGACAGGCCGCGATAGTCCCAGTAGCTGTAGATGCGTCCTTCGGGATGCACCTTGCGCAGCGTGTCCTGTAAGCCAAAGTCGAGCAGCGATTGAAGTCCCGCGCGTGCGTCGGGATGACAGATGACGGTGTCGCGCCAGACCTCGGGATCGTGGACGTCGTCGTCGCCGGGAGCGATGTTGTAGTCGCCGCACATGGCCAACGACTCGCTCGGGTTGCAGCTGCGATCGAGGTAGCTTCGGAAGCGTCGCAGCCAGCGCAGCTTGTAGTCGTATTTGTCGGCACCGACGGCTTGACCGTTTGGAACATAGACCGATCCGACGCGCAGGCCGAGTCCGGGGATTGTAGCGACGATGAGCCTCGATTCAGCGTCGGGATCGCCGTCCTGCATGCCTCGCTCGACGCGCTCGGGGGCTCCGTGCTCGATGCGGCTCAAGATCGCGACGCCGTTGTAGGTCTTCTGTCCGTGGCAGATGGCGTGATATCCGGCGCTGTGTAGCTCCAAGCTGGGAAAGTCGGCGTCCTGCATCTTGATTTCTTGCAGGCACAGCACGTCGGGGCGCTTGTCGGCGAGCCAGGCGCTCAGCCGGTCCCAGCGCATGCGCAGCGAGTTGACGTTCCAGGTCGCGATCAGGATCGAGCTGTCGCGTTCGGTAGAGACGGTGGGCGGTGTTTGCGAAGCCATGGCGGAGCACCGTAGCACAAGCGGAACGCGGCAAAGTCCGCTCGCGGTAGACGTGCTAAGCTGACGACCTAGCCATGTCTGCGCGGCGTTTGATGAAGCGAGGGGGACGGTGGTCGGTTGGACCTCGTTGCCAGCGCTTGATGTGGGGGGCTCGGCTCGTATCGATCTGCGCAAGCCTTGCGATGTGGGTCTGTCTGTTGCAGGCGCAGCGTGTCCAGGCTAAGCCTCGGAAGCCGCCGGTTGTTCAGCTTTCTCCGTCGGAAAAGCTAACGGAACAGGGACTGCAAGCGCTGGCCGAGCGGGACTTTTCGCGAGCCTACGCGGCGCTGTCGGAGTCGTTTCGTCTGACGCCGAGCGCGGAAGGGCTGCTGCATCTGGGACGGCTGGCGCAAGCGGAGCAGCGAACCTTGGAAGCGCACGATCTGTTGCGACGCTATCTGCTCGATCCGGCGCGCAAACCAGACGAGGCGATGGCTCAGCTGGCCCAAGGATTTACTGCGGGGACGCTGCCTCCGGCGGGACGCGTCACGCTCTTGGCGGATCCGGGCGCGCTGTTGTCGGTCGATGAGCGCATCGTCGGTGTGCTTCCTTTGCCGTCGCCACTGCTGCTTTCCCCGGGCGATCACCGTCTGGCCATCGAGTATCCAAGCAAGCGTCTGAGCGGGCAGGTGACGGTCGCGGCGGGTCGGCAGTTCGAGGTTCGCTTCGATCGCTCGACGGGAACGCTGCTGGTGTCGCTGCTGCCGGCGATTCTGACGGTGAGTGATCTGGCCACGACGCTGCCGGATGTTCAGTCGGACCTTGCGACGGTGATAGAGCAGTCGGTTCGTTCGGTCGAGCAGTCGGTGCTGCCCGTCGAGCAAGCGCTGCTTTCGGCACCGCACCTGCGCGACTGCATCAGCAAAGCAAACTGTCAGCAGCTTCTGGCGCAGAAAGTCGACGTCGAATACATCCTGCATGCGTCGCTGCGCCGAGGAGAAAAGGGCGATGGACAGCTGCTCAAGCTGACGGTGCGTCATCGCGACATTGCGGATCCTGCGGCAGCGATTGAGACGAAGTGTCCACGCTGCTCTCCCGCAGAGGTGGTGAACCTGCTTGGTCGAACGCTGCCGTCGCTGCTTACCGGGGCGCTGAAGCGGAAGAGCAGCACGCTATCGGTGACGACGCAGCCCGTATCGGCAGAGGTTCTTTCGGGCAAGACGCGGCTTGGGATGACGCCGCTGCGACGACAACTCTGGGCGGACCCGGTGCAGCTTACGGTGCGCGCGCCGGGCTATCGTCCGGTTCACACGGAGGTCACGCTGCCTCCGTCGCAGACGCTGACGCTGGATCTGTCGCTGGAGCCGGTGGCTCAGACGGTGGTTCGCACCGAAAAGCCGAAGACGCCCATTCATCGTCGCGTCTGGCTGTGGGTCGGTGTTGGCGTGGCGTCTGCAGCGATCACAACTGGGCTGGTGCTTGGGCTTGTTCCTCAATCGCATGACAAGGTGGGATGGCTACCATGACGAAATGTTCCGTGGCCTTGCACAGACGCGCTTCGCTGTTGGCTGCTTCGCTGGGTGTTTCGATGCTTGCGCTCGGAGGTTCTTGTGCGCCGGTCTGTCGGGGCGTCGACGGTGCATGTCTGGATGTCCGCGTCGAGGGCTCTGGTAGCTACAGTGGCTATGCCATTGAGTGGCGCCATTCGATCAGCGAGGAGCCACTGGCCGCGCTTCGCCGCGGTGCGACGGAAGAAGGGGGCGACTTGCCGCGTACGTTTCGGGTGCTGCCGCCTCCTGGGGTCGATCCTGGTCGCATCACCAGCATTGGCGTCTTGGGCCTGTCCGCCGATGCGAGCGAGCAAGCCAGCGGCAGCGTCGAGATCGCGAACCTGGGCGCCGATGAGCATCGCACCACAACGCTTCCGCTTGGTCTTCGTGTGAGCCGTTCCGACATCACCTTGAGTGCAAACAGCGCGGATCTGCTGGCGGCGGACTTGAACGGAGACTCGGTGCAGGACTTGGCGGTGGTGGGAACGCCAGCGATGACGTCATCGAACAGCCTGACCGGCGGAGTCTTGAGCGTGCTGTACGGTCTTGGCGATGGAACGTATCGACTTCCGCAGACCTTTGCGATTCCTGCGCAGGCGATGTCGGTCAAAGTGGCGGATGTGAACGGAGACGGACTTCCTGACCTCCTGACCAGCGGATCGGGAGATTCCTTTTCGCTGTTTCACAACACCGGAAACAGTCAGTTCGCGAGTCGCATCGGCATTCCCAACACCACAGGAATCACCAGCGGAGACTGCGCAATCGGCAGCGACAGTCACAGCATTGCAGTTGCGGACGTCTAGCAGAATGAAGGAGTGCGCAGTCGAGCCTACTTCGTGGTCTGTGGTGGGAATCGGAGTCCGTACATCCTTCCCTTGTGCGGATTCCGTGCGAAGGATGCGTTGCGATCAGCCGATGATGATGGTCTTGCTGGGGAGTCGGAAGATCAGAAATGCGCGGGTGGGATTGTGTCCACCGCTGTATCGGAATGGGCTTTTTCCGTCGGGGCTGTACCACATCCAGCGCGCACTGGAATCGACGCCACGCTTTCCGGTTGCATCCATCTGACAGACGATTGGGAAGTCACCACCAGACAGGCTGTTGTCTTCTCCGACAGCGAGGATTCCCTGCGCATTCTTGGTGACTGCGCCCTTGCTGTTGACCCAGCCTGCACTGGTGGTGGATGGACTTCCGGTTCCTGCGTTGCAGCGCGAGATCTCCTGGTTGACGATGTCGATGCTGGGACCACCGCCAGCAGAGCCGGTATCGTAGAACAGTCCGGTCGCACAGACTTCCCAGTCTCCGTCTCCGGTGTAGATGGGAAGTCCGCGTCGATCAAACTGTCCGATCACTCCTTGTGTCGTGGCGTCATCGGCCCACGCAACGATGTACAGATAGCTGTCATCGGGAGCCTCTTTCGCAGGAATGTCATACGCTTCAGGACCGACGCCAATCGGACAGTTGAAGATGTCTCCAGCCACTACGGTCATCGGTCTTCCGCTGAGCTTGGTGACGCGATCCGCATAGCCCCAACCGAAGGCATAGGCGTTGTCTGCGGTGATCACCACATGCACATCAGGAGCCGCAAGATCCGGTGGCGGAGTCAGATCAGGAGGTCGAGGTTCCGTGCGCAGATCGACCAAAACTCCCAGGTCTGTATCGTCGCTGTAGCTGGCATCGCGGCTGTCTTTGTTGCAGCTTGCAGCAAGTGGGACACAGAGACCAAGCAGCAGTGCATGCTTCCAAATGGCGGTGAGTCTGCGCATCGAACGTCCTTCCTTACGCCTTCAGCTCGCTGGTCTGAAACGGCAGCTTGCGGAGTCGCTTTCCGGTGGCCGCAAACAGCGCGTTGGCAACCGCTGGCGCAATGACTGGTGTTGCAGGCTCTCCGACTCCGGTTGGATTTTCCGTCGAAGAAACCGTATGAACTTCCACTTTTGGCATCTCTGGAAGTCGCAGCACCGGATAGTCATGGAAGTTGGACTGATCGACTTCTCCATTGGTCAGCGTAATCGCTCCAGAGAGCGCAGCAGACAGTCCGTAACCGATTCCTCCTTCCATCTGCGCCACCACCACATCGGGATTGATGATGATTCCGCAGTCCACTGCGCAGACCACGCGATCGACGGTAAACGATCCATCTTGCGAAACCGTGACTTCGGCCACCTGCGCAACGAAGGTATGGAAGGACTCGTGAACCGCGATGCCGCGACCGCGACGCTGGCCCGGCTTTCCTTTGGCGAGCGGCTTGCCCCAGCCTGCCTTGTCCGCTGCCAGCTTCATGACTCCCAGATGTCGCGGAAACTTGGCGAGCAGCTCGGTACGGAACGCGACCGGATCCTTTCCTGCAAGCGTGGCCAGATCATCCACGATCGTCTCTGTAGAGAACGCCGTGTGCGTCGAACCAACAGAGCGCCACCACTGAATCGGAATCCCAACACGCGGAGAGTGAAGCTCTACCTGAAAGTTGGGAATCGCGTAGGGCAGGTTGGCGGCTCCTTCGACCGAGGTTACATCGACTCCGTTTTGTACCATCATCGGCTCAAAAGGAGTCCCGGCTGCGATCGACTGTCCGACGATACGCTGCTGCCATGCGAGCGGTTTTCCCTGTGCGTCCAGACCCGCGCTTACTCGGTGAACATAGAGCGGACGATAGTAGCCTCCGGCCATGTCGTCTTCGCGCGTCCACAGCATCTTCACCGGAACCCCCGCAGTCGGACCTTGGTTGATGGCTTTGGCAATCGCCACCGCTTCAAGCAGATAGTCTGACTTGGGATTCGCTCGTCGCCCGAAGCTTCCGCCCACCAGCAGCTGGTTCAGCTTCACTTGATCGGGACGGATTCCCAGTGCTGCTGCGATCGCGAACTGATCGCCGGTCTGATTCTGCTCTCCGTTCCAGACTTCGCAGCCGTCTTTGGAGATCTGCACCACGCAGTTTAGCGTTTCCATCGATGCATGCGCGAGGAACGGAAACTCAAACTCAGCGTCGACGCGCTTCACACACTTGGGAAGTGCAGAGGCCGCATCACCTTCCTTTTTGGCCACCGCACCCGGAGTCTGCGCCAGTGCTTTGTACTGCGTGTAGAGCTCTGCGGACGATGTCTTGACCGCTTGGGATTCATCCCAGTCTACCGTGAGCGCATCACGTCCTTTTTTGGCGGACCAGAAGTCTTTGGCCACCACCGCAACGCCGGTCGGAATCGCGACCACAGCGACGACACCAGACACCGCTTTGGCCTTGGTCGCATCAAACGTCTTTACTTTGGCCAAAAAGCGCGGCGGATGCGCAACCAGCGCTGTCAGCATGCCCGGAAGCTTTAGATCTTGGGTGAAGATCGCGCTGCCATTGGTCTTGGACGCAGAGTCTGTTCGCGGAAACTTCTTGCCAACATACACATACTGTTTCGGATCTTTGAACTTCACATCGGTGGGCACCGGCATCGTCGCTGCAAGCTTCGCCAGCGAGCCAAACGTTGCCTTCTTTCCCGATGCTTTGTGCTGCACGACTCCCTTCGCAACAGAGATCGAGTCGGCTGGCACATTCCACTGCTTGGCCGCCGCTGCAATGAGCATGGCGCGGGCTGTTGCTCCGGCTTGACGAAGCTGTGCAAAGGAATTGGCAATCGCGCTGCTTCCGCCTGTCCCTTGGGCTTTGCCCCAGAACAAGTTGTTGTAGAGCTTTGCGTTTGCGGGGGCTCCTTCTGCGCGAATCTGTGACCAGTCTGCATCCAGCTCTTCTGCGACGATGGTTGGGAGTCCGGTGTACGTTCCCTGGCCCATCTCGGTGTGCTTACACATCACGGTCACGGTGTTGTCTTCCGAGATGCGTACAAAGGCGTTCGGTTCAAACACGGGGGCGGACTTGGACGGCTCTCCTTGGGCGGCCAGTGCCGACGGAATCAGGGCCGCAACGGTGAGTCCTGCGGAAGCGACCAGACCAATCTTGAAGAAGTCACGACGGCTCGGATCGCTGGGAAGAGGTGCACGTTGTTCGGTGCTCATGTCGGACTCCTTTACGGAAGGGTAGACGCTGCTTCTTTGATGGCCGCGCGGATGCGAACATACGTAGCGCAGCGACAGATGTTTCCGGCCATGGCCGCATCAATGTCTGCATCGGTCGGACGCTTGTTGCGAACAAGGAGTGCTGCCGCTGCCATGATCTGTCCTGACTGACAGAATCCGCACTGCACGACATCAAGCTTTCGCCACGCGGCCTGTACTGCCTTTCCTGCTGGGGTGGCTGCGATGTCTTCCACCGTCGTGACATTCTGTCCAACCACTGCCGATACAGGCG